>MDTB01117316.1_pt1 | contig 80376 bp, 79 predicted proteins | sample 811161 | NCBI WGS metagenome assembly MDTB01 (sample SAMN05326650, study PRJNA326480) | marine metagenome | isolation source: seawater | place: Mediterranean Sea | collected 2009 | reverse complement strand
CTGAGTTGTTTGGCAGCTACTAGCGGGGTTTTGTATGCGTAGAGGCGCATTCGTGACAATCGAAGGTTTGGAAGGGGCGGGGAAGTCATCCTGCATTGCTACTATTGCGTCGGCGTTATCGAGGCACGAGATCCCTTTTATTACTACGCGAGAGCCAGGTGGAACTGAGTTAGGTGAAGGTATCAGGGATATATTACTCGCTTCCTCAGAATCACCAATGTACCCCATGACAGAGTTGTTACTAATGTTTGCTGCCCGTTATGAACACGTCGAACGAGTAATTGAGCCTAAGCTTAATGAAGGCTGCTGGGTGATCTGCGATCGTTTTGTGGATTCCAGCTACGCCTATCAGGGAGGAGGCAGGGGCCTTGAACTTGATGTTATTGAGACACTGGAAAAGATTTCGCTGGCTGACGTATCTCCCGACTATACGTTTGTACTGGACGTGCCCGTAAATGAAGGTTTGAAGCGAGCTGGTGGTGTTGGAGCGCCAGATCGTTTTGAGCAGGAGAACATCGATTTTTTTGACAGGGCCAGGCAGGTATTTCTGCTGAGAGCTAAGAACAATCCAAAGTATTGTGTGGTGGATGCTGCCAAATCTGAGGAAGAGGTTCAGGAAGCTATTCGGGAATATCTGGAGACGTTTGTTAGTAGTTTCAGAGAATCCAGATAGATGTACGATCTACCCTGGCAGAAACCTCAATGGGACCTTTTGCAAAACCAGTTTGCGACGGGCCGTAATCCTCATGGGATTTTGCTCTGTGGCCCCGCCGACCTGGGTAAACGGGAGTTTGCAGAACAGCTTGGATCGTCTTTGCTATGCAGGAAACCGACCGACGCAATAGCTTGTGGTCAATGTTCTGCCTGCTTGCTACTTGAAGCTGGTACGCATGCAGATTTACGCCGAATCGGCCCAGAAGATTCAAAGCTTATACGTATAGACCAGATTCGAGAGCTCAACGAGTGGGCTGTACAAACTGGCCAGCATGGCGCCAGAAAAATCGCGATTATTTATCCCGCAGAGCAAATGAATGTGCAGGCAGCTAATGCGCTATTAAAGAGCCTGGAAGAACCGGTCCCGGGCACTTTGTTCATCCTTGTCGCTGACCAGCCCGCCCGGCTATTGCCCACGATTCGCAGTCGTTGCCAGAGCTATACATTTGCCATACCCACGGAGTCCGTTGCACTCAAGTGGCTTGAAGAGAACGCGCAAGACACTAAGGACCTTCCTCAAGCGCTAGCGCTTGCAGGCGGTTCGCCGATGAGGGTGATCAGAGAGATCGATTCTGAATACCTGGATCGTCGTGAGGTGGTGGCCGGGGTCATTGATAATCTCCTGGCGAGAAACGAAACAGCCCTATCGGGCGCTTCGCAGATACAAAAACATGATGCTATTGAGGTTCTTGAGACCCTGCGAAGCCTTACTGCTGACGCTATTGTTGTTCAACTTGATGCAGATGAAAGTAAACTAACTAACCGTGACTATCGGGGTGTTATCGATACGTTGGGCGCTAAGGTGGGTCTCCATGGTTTGTTTAGTCTTAGTGATCTGATCATGGGGGCAATTCGAGACCTCAACAGTAATTCAAATCCTAATCCGCAACTGTTAGTTGAGTCCGTTCTTATCAATATGGTCGCCAATATAGTGGACAGCAGCCACAACTTTTAGATTGAGAGGTCTTGGTGCAAACTCATATCAGGACGATTTAACACGTGCCGTTGGTTACTCGTCGTAGTTATAAGCAGCTATAAGCAGTAATGAAACAGTGGTAAAGCAATATGGGTAAATTAGGACGAGGTGGTGCTAAAAAGACCATGATCGCGCTGACGATCAAAGATAAGATCGTTTTGCACAATTACTATATGCCCTTTGTTAAACATGGTGGGCTTTTCATAACCAATCGTACGGAGTACGAACTAGGTGACGGTTTTCATCTTGCTTAACCTAATGGATGAGTCTGAAAAGATTCCTGTCGCCGGTAAAGTCGTATGGATTGCTCGCAAGGGAGTTAAGAGCCCACACACAGCTGTCGTGGGTATCCAGTTTTCAGATCCCGATAATATTGCTCGAGGCAAGATCGAAAATTATCTGGCCGGTTCATTGGGGTCAGCCAATCAAACTACCACGATGTAGGTGGTAGTCACCCAAGGTCACTAACCGTAGAGTTTTTTCATAGACGGCGGAAGAATATTCAGTCGTTTATCTGCCCAGCGATACTGGGTGATATGAGTGGAAATTATCTCTTCCAATTGCTCATTGATGCATCGGAGCAAGCTCGTGGTATCCAGCTCTGCGTCATATTCCAATGGATGAAAGTGGATTCTTATTCCGCTCATCTCTCGAATACCTACACCGAACACCACCTGAGGGGATAGTTCTCGCAATATGGATCCCATCACCGTTGTAGTGAGGGCAGGCATGGTGAAGAACGGTATGAATTCGCCTCCCCGCAGACGGGGTTGCTGATCAGGACAGAGCGTTGCAACGTTTCCGCGGTCAAGCTGCCGCATTATTTGCGCTAGCCCTTCATTCGTGTGCTCTACGAGAGAAATTCCCATGCGCGTTCTTTGCTTGCGAATCATGCGATCCAGCGCAGTAGACGGAACTGGATGGTAATACTCCATTGAGTTGAAGTGTTCCCCTACATAACGCATAACCACCTCTCGATTTCCAAGAGGTGGTGTAAGTACCAGGGTTGGGCCATCCATCATATGTTCAAGCCCTTCTACGGAAATGCATAAGGAGGAGAACTGGTCGTTGGTTCCAAACCAGACCGGGTGAATTTCTAGTCCGGTAGTGAATAGTTCTACCAGAGAATCTTTGGCCAAGATCGACTGCTCGTTGGGTGGCATCAATGGGAAACATGCATTGATATTTAGGGTCGACACACGCCAGGCTTTTATATGAAGCAGACGAAAGATACCGGCGATTAGGGATGCGATGGTAGGTCGCAGCGACGATCGAATCAGTCTGCTTGCGCCCAGAAACAATTTGAGTGCGGTGTGTTCAATTGCAACACGGACTGAATGTTGTGGGAATTGGTATCTTTCTGGTTCACCGGCTTCACGGGTTCGAAATCGTTTGTAAGACCAGAGGTATTGTTCCGGCGCCTTTCTTATGGCTGTGGAGATCGCATTATTCATCTCGAGGAGTGGGTCTTTAGCAGCGCCAATTCCCGTTCCTGCAAAGTCGATATGAAATCCACTATTAGTTCGTTTGCAGATCGCGACAATCGTTTCGCACTCTGTTTTCTCCACATATCTACACGCTAGTGTGCTCGTTAGGGCTCGGACGTCAAAAAAGTTGGTAAACGATCCGGAATAAACAGATGGTTCCTGGTCTGGCATGGTTCCGATGCATCCTCCCTGCCTTAGGGTGCGCATCTGAGCCTTTATGCCAGCTGAACTGACAGTAACAAACCTGGTGCCCGATCTTGCTCGATAGCTATTGATCAAATTGTTGATGCCAGCGTGTCTGAATGGTAATGCCATGTGAGTCAGACCGTAGTGTTCTCCAAGGTAATGATTGATCATTTCCCAGTTCCCAAGATGCGGGATAACGAAAATGACTCCCTTGCCACGGTTGAGTGCATCGGAGACGATGTTCTCATTTTCCACAGACTTGATGCTTTCCAGACAAGTCCGTCTCTGCGCTTTCCATGCAAACGTGGTTTCAAGGATTGTTTTTCCCGTGTGAGTGACACTGTCCCTGGCTAACTTGCGTTGTTTCGAATCTGAGAATTCTGGAAAACAAATCTGAATGTTTTCCAGAGTCACGAGCGCCATACGACTTCTGGTGTACCAAAGAAATATACCGAGAGCGTGCCCCAAGGAGCGCAACCAAAGTAAAGGAAACCTGCCTAGAATTGTTACAGAAAGATCAAATAACCGTGCTTTAAGCATATGAGATTTTTGACGGCACTTGGTTAGCGCTGCTGGAGCACCTCAAAGGCGCGTTGGGCCGTAGCGTCATTTAGCAGAAATCCAACCGCCTTACGAAAATACTCAGGCGTTTCTTGCGCCTCAAGTTCAATTATCCAGCGTTCCAATGTTTGTTGTCGTTCTAATGGACGCTGGTCCAAAATTGTCAATAACCGCTCACGAATAGTCTCTTCTTCCCTCGCAACTGCCATCAACGTAAGGAAGGGGTCTTCTGGTTTCGTGACGAAGAATTTCTTAATTAATCCTCGCATAGTGACTCTAGAGTATCTGCGAACTGCAGTTTACCCTGTGATTGCTAAAATTGAACGAGGGAATTTGAGGACAAGATGGCCTCGAACTGCATTAGACCATGGTGCTGACGAGGCGCTCGTGATATATATACGTTCTCCTAAAGCTGGGGTGGCGCGCGAACGGCGGTTAGAGGGTTCGTGAGGGATAGCGATGCCGGAACGTCTGGATGTCGATGTCGAAAAGACCGTTACAGCTGGTTGTTAGCTTATTAAAGTCGACCGCTAGAAAGTAGTGGATTAAAAGAATATTTGTGAGGAGGAACGATGGTTTCGGTTGTATATGAGGCGCCTGATTCTATTCAAGGGGCGATTGATCTGTTAGCCAACGCGACGATTACGACGAAAGTGCTAGCGGGTGGTACAGATCTAATCATTCAGATGCAGGGCGTCAACGAAGAGCGACTGGTTGTCGATGTCAAGAAGATACCCGGCATGATGGATGCAACCTTGTCAGATAAAGGTCTGGATCTCGGGCCTTCTATGCCCTGTGCTGAATTCACCGCAAGGGATGATATCAAAGCTGTGTATCCGGGCCTGGTAGAAGCGGCGTATCTGATCGGTTCGACGCAGGTTCAGGGGCGTTGTAGCGTTGGTGGTAATCTGTGTAACTCGTCGCCGGCGGCGGACACAATCCCCGCGCTTATAGCGAACGGTGCTCAATGTGTTATCAAAGGACCCGGTGGAGAACGTACAGTCGCAGTTGAGGATTTTGTCACTGGGGTCGCCCAGAACTGTATGGATAAGGGAGAGTTGCTGACATTAATCAAGATACCTCGCCCCGCCGCAAATACGTCAGACGCGTATCTGCGTTTCATTCCAAGAACCGAAATGGACATTGCAGTTGCAGGGGCAGGGGTTAGCGTTACCTTGGACGATGATGGAACCTGTACTGCCGCCAGGGTTGCGATCGGCGCAGTAGCAATAACGGCACTGCTTGTTCCCGAAGCGGCTCAGGCACTCATTGGAACGAAGTTAGACGAAGATGCGTTACAGGCGGCAGCCGATGCGGCAAGTGCGGCGTCAAAGCCGATTACTGATCGGCGCGGCACGGTCGAATTTAGAACACACGTCGTCGGGGTGTTAGTTAAACGTGCAGCGAAGATCGCTGCAGAAAGAGCTGGAGGTTAGACAATGGCAAAAACTCATGTGACAGCGTCCATAAATGGAGACGTCAAGGAATTTCTATGTGAACCCAGCGATACACTTTTGCAGACGCTGAGAGACGAGCTGGGACTTACCGGAACAAAGGAAGGTTGTGGCTCAGGCGATTGCGGGGCGTGTTCGGTGACAATTAACGGTCGACTGGTTTGCTCCTGTCTTGTCTTAGGTGTAGAAGCTGAAGGAACAGAAATCGAGACCGTCGAAGGAATTGGTGCTAGCGATAAGTTGCACGTTATTCAGGAGAAATTCCTGGAACATGCGGCATTGCAGTGCGGGATATGTACACCAGGGCTTATTGTGTCTACGAAAGCATTACTGGAAGAGAACCCTGATCCTACGGAAGAAGAGGCGAGGTACTACCTTGCCGGAAATCTTTGCCGATGTACGGGTTACGACAAGATTATAAGGGCCGTGATGGACGCCGCAGAAACCATGAGAGGAGGTGCATAACGTGAGCGAAGCACAAGAGTTTAAGCATATTGGCCAACGTACTATTCGGCCTGACGGTCACGATAAAGTCACTGGGCGAGCTAACTATGCGGCAGATCTGGCTTTGCCGGATATGATTTGGGGCAAGATCCTGCGTAGTCCACATGCCCATGCGAATATAAAGGGTATTGATACCAGCAAGGCGGAAGCACATCCGGACGTATTTGCGGTAGCGACACATGCAGATATTCCGAACTCGGACGCTGGGGGTGTGCTGAATATCCTTGCAAAGGACAAAGCGCTGTACCACGGGCATGCTATCGCATCAGTCGCGGCTCGTACCGAGGCGGCCGCCGAAGAAGCGCTCGCATTAATTGAGGTAGATTACGAAGTGCTCCAGCCAGTAATGAGCATCGAAGAAGCCATGGCAGACGGGGCGCCACTACTGCATGAGAGCTTAATGACTAAAGGCCTTGCTGAGGAGCCAACTAGTCCTTCCAACGTCGCATCCAGGATGGAAATGAATAAAGGGGATATAGAGGCCGGATTTGCAGAAGCAGATGTGATCGTTGAGCGTGAATTTCGTACTGCTACCGTGCACCAGGGCTATATTGAGCCCCACGCGTGTACAGTGCGCTATGACGAAGATGGTCAATCTATGATCTGGTGCAGTACTCAGGGACATTTCGGTGTTCGCCAGAGTACGGCGGACATTCTCAGCATGGAGCAGAGTAAGCTGAAAGTTATCGCCAGCGAAATTGGCGGGGGTTTCGGAGGTAAACTAGGTGTTTATCTCGAACCAGTAGCGCTTATTCTTTCCAAGAAGTCGGGTCGACCTGTCAAAATGCAGATGGATCGCGATGAGGTCTTCAAAGGCTCAGGCCCAGGCGCAGCAACCCGTAACAAGGTTAAGATTGGTGCTAAGAAAGATGGCTCGATAACCGCCATGGAAGCCCATCTCTATTATGAGTCCGGTGCATTTCCCGGTTCATCGCCACTAGGCCCTGGCTGCATGACGGTATTTACCCCCTATGATGTCGAAAACCAGTATGTAGAAGGCTTCGACGTCGTTGTGAATAAGGCCAGGTGCGCGGCATACCGCGCTCCAGGTGCTCCGCAATCTGAGTACGCTGCCGAAATGGTGATCAATGAGTTGGCGGATGAACTGGGAATCGATCCGATCGACTTTCGGTTACAGAACGCGGCGAAAGAAGGCACTCAGACAATGTATGGGCCGAAGCTTAAGGCCGTTGGCCTGGTTGAGTGTCTGGAGGCAGCCAAGAACTCCGATCAATACAAAACAGCGCTTAAAGAGAACCAGGGACGTGGTCTTGCTGCTGGATTTTGGTTCAATGTTGGCGGTGACTCCAGCGTTGTCATCAATATGAATCAAGATGGCACCGGAACAATCGTTGAAGGATCGCCCGATATTGGTGGTAGCCGGGCGTCTATGCAGATGATGGCCGCAGAAGAACTTCAGATGCCAGTCGATTCGTTGATCCCGGTCATAGGTGACACACAGAGCTTGCCTCACAGCAATCCCACGGGAGGAAGCAGAACGACTTTCGCGACGGGTATGGCTGTCATAGAAGCTGCTGCCGACGTCGTTTCGCAATTTAAAGAACGCGCTGCAGCAACCTGGAACGTAACACCGGATCAGGTCGAGTGGAAAGATGGTGTTGCCATCAATACGTCAGGAGATGGAGAACTCACTGCCGCGCAGATCTGTGCTGCAGCAAGTCGTACCGGCGGTCAGATTAGCGGTCGTGGCAATATCAACGCTCAAGGGGCCGGTCCTAGTTTTGCAGTGCACCTGGCGGATATTGAGGTCGATCCTGATACTGGTCAGACCACAGTCATTCGTTACACCGCGATTCAGGATGCTGGCAAGGCTATTCATCCGAGTTATGTCGAAGGTCAATTCCAGGGCGGTTCCGCACAGGGTATTGGCTGGGCACTCAATGAGGAATATGTCTACAACAAGGATGGCTTGTTGGAGAATCCAGGATATCTGGACTATCGCGTGCCGTTAGCATCCGACCTGCCAATGATCGATACCGTGATTGTGGAAGTCCCGAACGCGTTTCATCCGTATGGAGTCAGAGGCGTTGGGGAATCTGGCATCATCCCTCCATTGGCTGCCTGTGGCACCGCGGTGAGTAAGGCCATCGGTATCTGGATGACAGAACTACCGATGTCTCCGCCACGTATACTCAAGGCAATCCAGGACAAGTCGTAGGAACCGATAGCTCGGTAATATGGCGACTGTGGTTATCTTCTCCAGTGAGTTGCAACGATTCACTGGAGAAGCTCAAACTGAGGTTGTCGCGACTGACTATCGTAGTTTGGTTGCCGAGGTATTGGGTAAGTATCCGAAGCTGGATGAGGATGAAATCCTAAAGATGGCAGTCGCCATAAATGGAGAGCTTGTTCACGATCCTTTCTTGCAGCAGATTCCGCTCGACAGTGAGGTGCACTTCGTATTCCGAATAGAAGGTGGCTAATAACCTTTAGGGTTTTTTTGCTGCCAACGCCATGCGTCACGGCAAATGTCTTCCAGAGTTTTCGTTGCTACCCAACCTAGCTCGCTTTTTGCCTTGCTTGGATCGGTGTAACACGCGGTTACGTCTCCGGGCCTTCGTGGCCCGATAACGTAGGGCACTTTCTTCTCGTTTGCTTTTTCAAAGGTCTGTATAACGTCTAGCACCGATGAGCCTTTTCCTGTGCCGAGATTGTAGGTTACGAGCCCTGGATTCTGTTCCAGTTTGCTCAGGGCTGACAAATGTCCTAGCGCGAGATCGACCACATGTATGTAGTCTCTGATGCAGGTCCCATCAGGGGTGTGATAGTCGTCGCCGAAAACCGTGAGGGCTTCGCGGGAGCCGACCGCGCACTGGGTGATGTATGGAAGTAGATTGTTAGGGATTCCATTGGGATCTTCCCCTATGTCACCACTCTCGTGTGCGCCGCCCGGATTGAAATACCGAAGGAGTGCCACATTCCAGTCCGAGTCAGCGATGCAGATGTCCTTCAGTAGTTCTTCGATCATTAGTTTTGTACGTCCGTAAGGACTGGCGGTTTCCGATATCCGCGCATCTTCCGATATCGGTAGATGTTCTGGTACGCCGTATATGGTAGCGGACGAGGAAAACACGAGGTTCTTGACACTATACTGTTGCATTGCATCGCAAAGATTGATCGTTCCACCGATGTTGTTGCGATAGTAAGCCAGAGGTTGTTCCACTGACTCTGCTACTGCTTTTAAGCCTGCAAAGTGAATTACTGCGTCGAACTTGTTCTGATCGAAGATGTCATTTAGTGCTCGACGTTCAAGTAGATCCAATTCGAAGAACGTCAATTTTTTGCCGGTTATATTTTCGACTCTCCTTATCGACTCAACGGAACTGTTGGAAAGGTTGTCTAGAATGCTTACCTCGAAATCGTTTGTGGTTAGTTCTAGCGCTGTGTGTGAACCAATATAACCAGCCCCTCCGGTAAGTAGGACCTTCATCGTAGCGGGAACTGTAGAAGTGTCTCTAGGTCATCTAGTGCCTGGGTGGAGTTCAACACTTTTATCGTGTGCATGCCCATGGCTCGTGCTGGTTTTAGATTGATACCGAGATCATCCAGGAACGCGGCGTTCTCCGGTTTGACCCCAACCTCGTTACATGCGACCTCATAGATTCGAGGGTTTGGCTTACGGATACCAAGTTTGCTTGACTCGATTACCACGTCAAAGATTCCCAGCACTTCATCCATCTGTGCTGCTCTCTGCGTGTCTTTTGCCATTGAGGCGCCCTTACCAGAGCGCATATTGTTGGTGATACATCCCACTTTTAGTCGCTTTTTGATAATTTTCAACGCCGCAACCATTTCTGGTCTGAGGTCACCTGAAAGCAAGGCCAGAACATCTGAACCAGGAATGCTATGCCCATGCTCTTTAGCCTCTTGAGCGAATTTGAGGTCAAATTCATCAACGCTTATGTGGTTATTCTCGAGCTGCGCCCACGCGTTCGTATCAGGATTAGTGGAGTTGATGGTACGAATGCAGTCCATGGGTAGATCGTTAGCTGATTCGTAGCGATTGAACGCCTCGAATGGGCTTGAAGTCATCACGCCACCGAAATCCCAGAGTACTGCTTCAATCATGGATTGTTTAATCGCCCATGTTAATTTCATAGGTGGCGGACTCGGGTCGTGCCAGTCCCTGTTTTGATGAGGCCAGCGCATCTAACATGAGAGATACGTTCTTTGACCCTTTAAACTCCTTCCGCGCCTGGCTGGTCGCTTCCTCTAGTCTCAACCCTCTTAGGAAAAGCAGCCTGAAAGCTTTTCTAACTTCAGCAATCTCGTCAGCATGATAGCCCGCTCGTTCCATGCCAACCTTATTGATTACTCGCATGTTTGCAGGAAAGCCTTCAGCAATCGTGAATGGTAGGACATCCTGTGTGAGTCGCGCCATACCTGCCACCATCGCCGCTTGGCCTACTCGACAAAACTGGTGGATTGCCGCAAGGCCACCAATATTTGCGTTATCACCAATTGTTACGTGTCCAGCTATAGTCGCACAGTGGCTCAAGATAACCTGGTTTCCCACGGTACAGTTGTGGGCGACATGGGATTGCGCGAGGAAGGCGCAATCATTACCTACAGTGGTTTTGCTACCTTCTTCTGTACCACTATGAATGCTAACAAACTCTCGGATGATATTGCGGTTGCCAATTTCCGTATAGGTCACGGTGTCATGCACGTGCTTGAGATCTTGTGACTGAATTCCCAGGGTCACGAATGGGAAGATATCGCAATCAGCGCCGATGGTTGTGTAGGGTTCAACAACAACGTGTGATCGAAGTGTGGTATTTGGACCAATTTGGGTGTTCGGTCCAATAGTACAGAAAGGGCCAATCACGCAATTATCACCAATGTCGGCGTTTTCGTGAACGACGGCGAGTTTATCCACCTTAACCATGAGGATTTATTCTTTTTGTGTTCATTATTTCTGACCTTTTGCTCCTATTTTAGTTCATAAGCTGGTGTCTGTCTTAAAAGTCGTCACTTTTGGTGCAATTGGTACCATATCTCAATGAACCTGGCTTTGTTTTCTTTTGATCCTCCGATGATATAATCCCGCCTCATAAATCCTATGGATTCCTTCCGTTTTGTCCCCAAACTCATCGATACCAAATGATACGCCCGCTCTCGATCGTTCCTTGATCGACAAGCATGAATTCTCCAAAGAAGAATTATTAGACTGCGGTAATGGCCGATTGTTTGGGCCTGGCCGTGCGCATTTGCCTGTTGACGAGATGCTAATGGTCGACCGCATCGTCGACATCAATGAAGATGGAGGCGTTAATGGCAAGGGCAAAATTGTTGCCGAAATGGATATCCATCCGGATTTGTGGTTTTTCAAATGCCATTTCGTAGGTGACCCGGTAATGCCTGGATGTCTTGGGCTAGATGCTTTGTGGCAGTTGGTGGGATTTTTTCTTGCCTGGAAGGGAAACTGGGGCGTTGGCCGTGCATTGGGGTGTGGCAAGGTAAAATTTGCTGGACAGGTGTTACCTACCGCAAAGCTAGTCAGGTACGATATAGACATTACAAAATTGCGGGAAGGTAAAACCGTAATGGGCATCGCAGATTGTACGGTTTCTGTTGATGGCAATCGGATATACGAAGCGAACGCGGTGAAAGTTGGGCTATTTACTTCTCTGGACGAGTTTTAGGGCAATCGAATGAAGCGCGCAGTTATTACAGGACTTGGTTTAGTTTCGCCTTTGGGAAATAACGCAGAGGCAACATTGAATTCCCTTCGTGAAACGAAATCTGGAATCAAATATCAGGAAGCTTACGAAGAAATGGGCCTGAGAAGCCTGATCGCGGGTAGTATCGACATAGATATCGAAGATCGAATTGACCGAAAACTTCGCCGGTTCATGGGAGATGCAGCTGCTTTTTCTTATATCGCTCTGGATGAAGCCGTAGCCGACTCCGGACTGGAAGAGTCAGATGTGTCAAACGAGCGTACGGGTATCGTCGCGGGATCTGGTGGTGCTTCATCCTCAAATTTGACCGAGGCCGCCGACATTCTTCGAGAAAGGGGATTGAAACGAATTGGTCCGTATCGTGTTACGCGAACCATGAGTTCAACTGTTTCGGCCTGTCTCGCAACACCATTCAAGATCAAGGGTGTGAATTATTCAATTACCTCTGCCTGTTCTACCAGTGCTCATTGTATTGGTCACGCTGTAGAGCTTATCCAGCTTGGAAAACAGGATGTAGTTCTGGCGGGTGGTGGTGAAGAAGAGCACTGGAGTATGACGTCGCTGTTTGACGCTATGGGAGCATTGTCGACTGCTCGTAACGATTCTCCAGAGAAAGCATCTCGAGCGTACGATCGTGATCGAGACGGGTTTGTCATTGCTGGTGGCGCTGGTTTCGTCATTGTAGAGGAGTTGGAGCACGCTAAGGCGCGGGGCGCAAAAATCTACGCGGAGGTTGTTGGCTACGGCGCGACGTCTGATGGTTACGATATGGTCGCTCCTTCTGGAGAAGGCGGCGAGCGCGCGATGCGAATGGCGATGTCTACGGTTGAAGGGAAGATTGACTACATCAATGCGCATGGCACCAGCACCCCCGCTGGGGATCCTCCCGAAATTGCAGCTATTCGACGAGTGTTTACGGAGGATGTGCCAAAGATTAGTTCTACCAAGTCGTTGTCAGGTCACTCGCTTGGTGCTGCCGGGGTCCATGAGGCGATATATTCTCTTCTTATGCTTGATAACGATTTCATTTGTGCGTCGGCCAATATTGAGAACCTGGACCCTGACATCGGTGAGGCGCCGATCGTGACATCCAGAATAGATGACGCGGGTATTAGAACTGCCATGTCTAACAGTTTTGGTTTTGGCGGCACTAACGCAGTCCTGGTGTTTCAGAAGCATGAATAACGCTGTGTCGTTCGATGTGGCAACTAATCTCTTAATCGTAGATTAATATTCAGAGGCTATGATTGCGACCGCTGCAATAGGAGACCATCAGTCACCACATGGCTAGAGACAAAATAGTCGTCATTGAAGATGAGCCCGATATCGTCGAGGTTATTGCCTATAACCTCAAGCGAGAGGGTTTTAATGTTCATTCCGCGGGTCGCGGGGACGAAGGCCTCAATGAGGTCCGAAATCAATCACCGGTTCTGGTCATTCTTGATCTTATGCTTCCGGGGATGGATGGCTTGTCAGTGTGTCAACAGATCAAGTCTGATCCGTTTACCCAGGATATTCCGATAATAATCGTTTCCGCCAAAGGTGAAGAGTCTGACGTGGTAATAGGGCTTGGTCTTGGCGCAGATGATTATCTTGCCAAACCATTTAGTCCACGGGAATTACTGGCGCGAGTGAAGGCTGTGCTTAGACGTGGACCCGTCCGACAGGATGAGCAGAAGGAACGCATACTAATTCGTGAATTGTTGATTGATATAGCGCGCCATGAAGTAAGGATCGCGGATCAGCTGATTAAGTTAACAGCAACGGAGTTCAAAATTCTTCATCAGCTCGCGCGGCAACCTGGTCGTGCTTTTACCCGTGAACAGCTTCTCAATAGGGTGATTGGTGAGGGCGTGGTGGTGGTAGATCGCAATATCGATGTTCACATTCGATCCATTCGGAAAAAGCTTGAAGATTACAGTCAGATGATCCAGACCATACGTGGCGTCGGATATCGCTTTGTAGGCGAATGAGTAAGCATTGCTAAATTCAAGGTTTCTGTGGCAGCTCTGGGCTATGTTGGGCGGCCTGGTCATGGTGAGCACAATTGTTTTTGGTTGGATTACCGCGCAGCAACTTGAGAACGATGTCAGAAACACCCTTCGTGAGTCCCTGCAGACCCAGGCAACCATATTGCAACAACTCGCGTTGCCACTTCTCGAGAATGGTCAGATCGCCACTGAAGCGCAGGTAGAACAGTTGGCCAGGGGTATTGATCACCGCATTACCTTGATAAACGTACAAGGGAAGGTGCTAGCGGATAACCGGGAATCTGCGGGTCTTATGGAAGATCACAGTTCTCGCCCAGAGATAGTTGATGCCCGAGCCCATGGGGTGGGAACCTCAGAGCGCCACAGTCAGACCGTACGGCAGACTATGCTTTATGTCGCGCTCAGAATTGACCGGGAACCTAAGGGTTTTATTCGCGTCGCGATGCCTTTGGAAATTATTCAAAGTCAGCTCAGTGAATTGCGAAGCAGGATATTCCTGAGTGCATTGCTGATCACCACCGTGTTTTTAATCATTGGTTTCCTGTTGGCCAGACGTGTTACCAGACCCCTGGTCGAGATCACTGATACAGCGGAACAAATAGCAATGGGTCGTTATGGATTGAGGTTACCTGGGTCTCAAAGAGATGAGATTGGGAAGTTGTCAGCGGCGATGAACGAGTTGGCCAGTGAGACGGAAACAAGGATCCATGATTTGACGAGTAGTTGTAATCAGTTGGCTACCATTCTTGCTGGTTTGACCGAGGGAGTAATCGCTGTTGATATGGACAGCACGATTTTGCACATTAACGACGCGGCACAGAAGATGTTGAGCGTTGATGCTCAGTATCTTCAACTGGCTCAACTACGAGATCTTCCACCAGCCGCAGAACTTACGCAGTCCACTCAGAGCTGCTTGCAGGAGCGGATTAGTTTACATATCTCGATTAAAGTCGATGAACGCAATATCGACGTTCTGATTGCGCCTCTTGACGGGCTTGATAACCAGGTTATTGGAGCGATTATCGTGCTACAGGATATAACCGAGATGCTACATCTGGAGAAAGTTCGTAGTGACTTTGTGGCCAATGCCTCTCATGAGCTGAAGACACCAATTTCCGCAATTCGTGGGCTTGTAGAAACGATAATCGATGATTCCTCGATGGATAAGAGTGTGCTGACGACATTTCTGGGACGCATACAGAATCAGGCGATTCGTCTTGACACAATTGTGCAGGACTTGATCCGTCTCTCCCGTTTTGACGCACAGGATACTATTCGACGAGACTCTAATGTGAATCTTAGTGAGATTATCAGAGCGGTTTATAAAGCTAAATTGGAAGATGCAGCAGATAGCGGAGTAGATTTGATGCTGGATATTCCATCCGACTCAATCGTGATCCAGGGAGAATCCGAAGCGCTAGATCAGATGGTGTCGAATCTGGTCGATAATGCGATTAAGTACTGTGGCGATGATGGCAAGGTTGAGCTAAGGCTAAGCAGAAGAGGGCAGATGGCATGCATCGAAGTGAAGGACAATGGAATTGGTATTCCCAAGGAAGATCAACAGCGTATATTTGAGCGGTTTTACCGGGTAGATCGAGGAAGGTCCCGGGAGCAAGGTGGTACCGGGCTCGGTTTGTCTATCGTTAAGCACGTAGTTGGCTCGCATCATGGAGAGGTTACTGTTCGAAGTGGACTGGATAAAGGGACCGTATTCGAAGTCCGTATCCCCAGTACATTGGTGGCTGTATCCGAATGACGCGGTGGTTGTGCACCGCGCGGGATATTTTATGCCGCGGCGAACTCAGTTACTATTGATGGACGTGACCCAGGATTGCCTTATGAAATATCTTACTCCTTGCGTGATGATGACTGTTTTGACGGGCTGCCAATCTGTTTCCAGCACGCCGTCCCAGAAGATTATTGGTGTTTGGGAGTCAGAGATCGGCGGGTTCCCAATCACGCATGAGTATGGTGAATCCACCGTAAGCATTCCTGGCCACGAAGCGGTGAACTATGAGATTCAGGATGACGTTCTGACGTTGGACACGGTTGGGGCTAGCGAGAGAATTATCAGTTTCCCGTCGGAAAATTAGATGCATCAGACTGATCTTCTTACCGGAACCATCCAAAAGTTTTCTCGTCGCTGATAGGCTATTGAGGACCCAAGTGCTGGTACTGTATATAAATACAGGCTAATATTTATTGGTCTCAGGAAGCACTCAGGCCAATGCCAGAAGATCTGCCGGCAGGTTATTATCTGCGAAATTTCACTTATCTTTTAAATTTCGTTATCGAGCGCCACGAAGAGACACTAACCGTAGCCGAAAAGTCATTTTTCACCGAGTTTCAGGCGCTATCGCTGGATGCCCAGAGGCTTTATGTAAGATTGTGTAGCCGCAAGGGCCCTTTGTTCAGAGCCGACAAGCTGACCTATGAAGATATCTCTGATACCGCTATGACGGTTGCTGAACTTGTCGATGAAGGGTTTGCCGACAGGGGGGCTGATTGCGACAATGAAGCCATCCTGGCACTTTGTACTCGAGCAGACCTGCTTTGTCTTTGCCGGCAGAACGAGACTAAGTCTGCCAGTAGTCTGAAGAAAGACCAGTTATTGGCCGTAGTAGCAGAAGCGATGGTGGGTCTGCCGCTACGAGCGCAGTTGCCCTTTACAGTGATCCAACCAAGGCGATTAGATGAGTTAAGAGTCTTTAGACTCTTGTTCTTCGGTAATCTTCATCAGGATATGACGGATTTCGTATTACACGAACTCGGGGTGGCACCATTTGAGTCTTATGAAATTGATCACGAGGCACGTTTCTTTACTGACAGGACGCTACTAGATGAAACCCTGGCGCTTTACGAACTAAGCGAGTTATCCAGAGAGATCATAGATAGTGGGGAGAGAGAAACGTTGCTCCAGCTATGTGCGTCACTTCCTGATAGGAATCCTGATTTAGGCCATCGTTACGATCGTATCGTGAACCGAATAGCGCGGCAGTTGGAACGCTACGATTGTTGCGTTGAGGCGTTTGAACTTTACCAGCGTTCCAGTAGCACGCCGGCCAGAGAAAGGTCCGCAAGGTTGTTACGCAAGATGGAACTCAGAGAGACATCTATCGAAATTTGTCAGGAGGTCCTGCGGGCACCCTGGGACGAAGCTGAGTACGAGTTTGCGGTTAAGTTTTCGCGGCGAATTCTGGGTAAAGACCATCGGTTTCAATCGACGCTACCGAGCGTCGAGTCGAGAGTTCAAACCGATGAGCTGGTTCTATATCCAGAAAAAGATTGTAACGTTGAGTCGCTGGTGTGTGGTTGGGCTGAGGAGCAGCGCTTTTCAGCGTACTACGTAGAGAACAGCTTGTTCCCGGGACTTTTCGGGTTGGCATTCTGGGACATTATCTTTGCTCCCGTCAGGGGCGCGTTCTTTAATCCTTTCCAACGTGGACCGTCCGACCTTTTTCAGCCAACTTTTGTGGATGCGCGTGCAGAAAGTATTGCGGAGAGGTACGCGTTTATCCAGGACCGTGAAAACTTGGCCTCCACGGTAATGAAACACTATAGGAGCAAGCATGGCCTGGCAAATCGATTCGTCCACTGGGAAGCATTGTCAGAAGACCTTTTAGACCTCGCGATGTTCTGTATTCCGGTTCAACACCTGACCTTTGTTTTTGAGCGGATGATGTCTGATTTTCGAAATAACCTTAGTGGGTTTCCCGATCTAATCCTGTTCCGGGATGACACCTACCAACTAGTAGAGGTCAAGGGACCGGGCGATCGCTTGCAGGTCAATCAGCAACGATGGTTTCGTTATTTCGGCGAGAAAAACATTCCAGCTATAGTCACCAATGTTTCCTATCCGCCAGGATGAAACCACAGCTCAAGATTTCAGTTGGTGACCTTGCAGAGTTTTCTCGTACCGGCGACATAAATTTTCACTTTAGTACTCGTTCGTCCGCCCTGGAGGGTATTCGCGGCCATCAGAAAGTGCAGGCGAGGCGAGGCAAATCGTACGAATCTGAAGTCACCCTGAGCTCACGCATGGAATTTGATGATTGTATTATCACAGTACAAGGCCGAGCGGATGGGGTGCTGGATTCAGATCAGGTGATCCTGGAGGAAATAAAAACTCACAGGATGGTCCCCGATGATATCCCGCAAGACGTCACGGCCTTACATTTGTCCCAATTGCGAATCTACGGTCACATGTACCTGGAGCAGAGTGTTAGCGATCTGCTGCAGCTTCGGCTTTGTTATTTTAATCTGGACTCTGAGCAGGAAACTTACATCGAAGAGTTGGCCAGCAGGGGAGATCTGTCAGAATTCTTTGGCAACAGGCTCTTGTCATATCACGCCTGGCTTCAGAATAAGTGGACCTGGGAGTCAGAACGTAACGGCTCTATCGAAGGGGCGCCGTTTCCATATGCAACTTTTCGCGATGGGCAAAGAGATATGTCGGTGGCGGTATACCGTAACGCGATCGATAAAAATCAGTTAATGCTGCAGGCACCAACCGGCATAGGTAAGACCATGGGCGTCTTGTTCCCAACCATTAAAGCGATGCCTAAAGAGGAAACTGACAAGATATTTTATGTGTCAGCAAAAACGTCGGGGCAGCAAGCAGCTGAAAAAGCGACGGAGGACCTGCAGACAAAAGGACTCTCGATTCGACAGGTCACCATAACCGCAAAAGATAAGATATGTTTTACACCGGGTGCTCCCTGCCACCCAGATCACTGCGCCTTTGCGCGAGGCTACTACGACAAAATACGACCGGCTGTCATGGATGTTTTTGCATCTGATCGTGTTCTTACCAGGTCTCGAGTGGAGTATTGGGCCAGAAAATTTCAAATCTGTCCGTTTGAATTGTCATTGGATTTAGCGTTGGAGACAGATGTACTAGTCGGTGATTACAACTATGTATTCGATCCTTCCGTCTACCTGAGGCGATTTTTTGAATCAGATAACGCCGGAAAATATGCGTTATTGGTGGACGAATCACATAACCTGGTCGACCGGGGGCGAGCAATGTTTTCTGCGTCGCTTGAGAAGAAAGATTTTCTTCAGCTCAAGCAATATGCCGATGATCCAGCGTTAATCCGTTGCATCAACAGTGTTAATCGATTCTTTTTGCTCTTGCGAAAAGACAACCGAGATGAATTTGATGAGCGGGGCTTTATCCGCTTCGCCGACGTCGACAACAAATTGGTGCGCTCGCTGCAAAGGTTTTGTGAGGTCGCCGAAGCGGCATTACAAATGGAGGGGTTAAGTGCGGACCATCAGGAATGCCTGTTGTCACTTTATTTCGAGTGCCTGAGATTCATTCGTACGGTAGATAATTTCGATGATAACTACGCGTTCTTGCTGCAACGATCCAGCAGGGATATGCGGATTCGTCTTTTTTGTATAAATCCTGGACCACAATTGCGCAATGGCTTTGACCGTATGGTGACGTCAGTGTGTTTTAGCGCCACGATACAACCGCAGGATTACTATGCGTCCTTGCTGGGTTCTCGCGAGGATGCAAATTGGTATGGCTTGCCGTCGCCATTCCCTAGAGAGCATCTGGGCTTATTTATCGCTCCTTTTGTACGTACCGACTATCGGAATCGTCAGGATTATATTCCCCATCTTGTAGACCTTATAAAGAACACAGTGTCCATCCGGGAGGGAAAATATATGGTGTATTTTCCTTCCTATGACTATCTTGATGCAGTGTTCGATGCCATGGACTCCACAAAATTTCGATGTATAAAACAAAGGAGAATGATGTGCGATACGGAACGAGCGCTTTTTCTATCCCAATTTGAACAGGATGTTGGTCATACGCTTGTGGGGTTTGCCGTTATGGGGGGTGTTTTTGCTGAAGCTGTTGATATGAAAGGCGATAGACTTATTGGTGCAATCGTAGTCGGCGTCGGGTTGCCGCAAATTGATATTGATCGTGATTTGGTTCGTGAGCATTTCGGAGAAAGAGGTTTCGAATATGCATATCAGTTTCCTGGAATGAATAGAGTATTACAGACGGCGGGAAGGGTCATTCGAGGTGAGGATGATCGAGGTGTGGTTGTGCTTGTTGACCCGAGATTCCAGGAGCAAAGATATCGGCATCTGATGCCAGGGCATTGGCGGGTCCAGGGGGCCACTTCTGCAGACGATCTGAGAGATGGTTTATTGAAATTTTGGGGTAACTGATCGTGTTATTCTATTTCCAGTAACGACATCCGGGAGAGACCAATGAAAATCGGCGTAGTTTTACCTCACCATGAAATCGGTTCTGACCCGGGTGCCATAAAGGCTTTTGCCCAGGGCGCTGAGGCCCTCGGTGCTGATAATTTACTAATATACGATCATGTACTGGGCGTTGACCCCGACAGACCTGGTGGTTTTCAGGGGCCGTACGATAAAGACGTTCAGTTTCATGAGCCATTGACCACCTTCGCGTTTATGGCCGGAGTCACATCCAAAATTCGTTTTATCACCACGGTGCTTATTCTTCCGCAGCGGCAAACAGCATTGGTTGCCAAACAGGTTGCAGAACTCGCAATCCTTTCCGAAAACCGATTTTCTCTGGGTGTCGGTACAGGATGGAATGTTGCTGAGTACGAAGCGCTTAATGAAGACTTTACGAACAGGGGTAAGCGTCAGAGCGAGCAGGTGGAATTGATGCGGTTGCTTTGGAGTTCGGATTCTCTGGATTATCTCGGTGGGTATCACACCATTCCCTACGCGAGCATCAATCCCAGACCGAGCAAAAAGATCCCTGTCTTGTTTGGTGGTGCTGCCCCAGCCCTGCTTGAGCGCTGTGCCAGGCTCGGAGATGGCTGGATTCCTGTCATGGGACCAAATGTCCCAGCCGCAAATGCAATAGAGACGTTAAAGCGATTGCGGGAGGAACAGGGTTTAACCTGGGATGATTTTGAGATTCAGGCTCAGGCACAGTTTGCGGGTGGTGACCCGGAGCGTTGGATCAGCCATGCGAACAAGTGGCAGAAACTTGGCGCAACGCATTTGGCGATTGCAACCCATAACGCAGGAGAGACAGACGTTGATGGTTTTCTAAAGCGTGTGGAAACCTATATGTCTGCAGTCAGTAGCGGCGATCTCTAGCGGCGGTCTCTAGCGCATCTGACAATAGAAGCAGTGTAGATAGAGGCCCGGCGTCTCACTCATAGATACCAGATCGAGGAATTCTTTTGGCAACAGAGCGTCAATAATTTCGCGTGCCGGATACACATGTGCAATAGTGTTAGTACTGACATTCAAGAGCTCGTTGATTAACTTTTCCCTGCTCGAGAGCTCCTTTTCAATATAGATAACTTCATAGTCGGAAACATCCGATAAGTGGGCAGCGGAAGATATTGCATCTTCAAGCCCGCCAATTGCGTCTACCAGCCCAAGCTCCAACGCTGTTTTCCCTGCCCAGACACGGCCTTTGGCTATTTCTTCCACTTCAGAAACGGTCATATCTCTTCCGTCTGCAACCAGGGAAACAAATTTTCTATAGGTTCGTTCAACGGAGCGTTCCAGAGTGTCCTGGATCACAGGGCTGATGGTCTTGAATGGGTTCAACGCGCCGCTGAGAGCTGTCGTTCCTACACCATCAGTGTGAATTCCAATTTCTGCCAGGGAGTTTTCGAAAGTCGGAAACAGTATGAACGCGCCAATTGATCCGGTGACAGTCGATTCAAGCGCAAAAATCTTGTTAGCAGTGCTGGATATCCAGTAACCACCCGAGGCTGCATAGCTGCTCATAGATACAACAACTGGTTTCCCCGCTTGTTGTAACAACGTTAACTCCCGGCGAATCCTTTCGGAGGCCGCAGCACTCCCGCCCGGGCTGTTTATCCGCAACACTACACTCTTAATTTTTTCATCTCGTCTGGCTTTTTGAATAAGCGATGACAGGGATTCTCCACCTATCAGGCCAGAGGGCTGCTCTCCATCGAGGATGGTGCCGCTCGCGGTGATCACTGCAATCTTATCTTTCGCAGGGTTTGGCACTCGAATTGCTGGCTGCGTAGCTCTTAGGTAGTCTTTGAAACCTATTTGCCTGAAGGAGTGACTGGATCGTCCAACGATGCCGATCATTTCCTCCTGCCACGCTGATTTCGATAAAAGCTCATCGGTGTAGCCTTCGTTGACAGATAGCAGTGCAGGATCGTTTCCTGCGCGCGCAAGTAACTCGTTATATTCATTCGTATAGCGAAGGAAGGACGCATTGGAAATGCCCCTCTGGGTCGTAATGATATTTTGGTAACCCTTCCAGAGTGTATCTATCCATGCTTGATTGGCTTCTTTTGAGCGTTCTGACATGCCATCCAAGGTGTAGGGTTCCGCCGCATCTTTATAATCACCCGCGGAGAATACCTTTACGTCGACCTTCAGTATTTCGAGTGCGGATTTATAGTAAAGAGGGTATACCCCGAAACCGGTGAGGAATACGCCTCCCAGTGGCGCAAAGCTATTTTCGTCCAGGACTATCCGATCTGCATGCGCCGCGATTAGATACTGGGCCTGGGAGTAACTTGGCCCGAACGCAAAAATAGGTTTATCTGAAGCCTTGAAGTCACGTAGCGCGTTTCCTATCTCTTCCAGATGCCCCATTGCTATGCCGCCTAATTTGGATAGATCTAGCACCAATGCAGTGATCTGGTCATCAGACTTTGCGGTTGAAATGGCGAGAAGAATATCGCGTAGTACCGTTTCGGATACACGCTCTCCGCTCACGAGGTCATCAAGCGGATTTGTTAGCGACCTTTGTTCGACTACCGTCCCGGTGGGGTTAAGCACGAGGGCCGTGCTGTCTTCAATGCTGATGGAATCCGTACTAAAAATGGTGAATAGAACAACGATAACAACAACAAGGAAGACGATGTTGCCGATTGCGTTCTTGATCGATGTTAGCGCCTGCCACGTCGAGGAGAGTAACTTCATTGATTTAAGTATGTCGCCAAATTTCAGATCCTACCACAGAGCTTTGACAATCTGAGTCTTTCGATTTGCCACGATAAAGGATAAACCCGTATTCTCCCAGTTATGCGATACATCCCCAGTATAGAAATACGTTTGGCGATTAGTACCGAGGCTGCGGCGCTTGCGGAAATGTCCCGGCAGTTGGTTGAGCGTGGACTTTCCTGGTCCTGGAAGCCAAAGAGAGTTCAGTCGATGATACTAAATCCCGAGTGTTCGGTAATCGTGGCGAAAACCCGAGTAGAATTGGCAGGGTTCGCTATCATGGAGTTTCATCAATCTCACGCCCACTTGAATTTATTGGCAGTCGCCGACAATAAAAGGCGGGAGGGCATAGCAAGCGCCCTTCTTGCGTGGCTGGAAGAGTCGGCGAATGTTGCAGCCGTTGACCGAATTGAATTGGAAGTTCGACGTAACAACGAGGGTGCGAGGGCATTCTATAAGGTTCATGACTACCAGGAAGTTGCGATGGTTCCCGGATACTATGAAGGTAGGGAGCATGCAGTGAAGATGATTCACTACCTGGTGCCACCAGATGTAGCAGAGAAGAGACCATAATGTTATGGCAATGGCATGATCTTCTGGCAGCGCTTAACTTGTCCGAGCCAAAGGAAGGGAGGGCGGTAACGGGTGTCAGTATAGACACTCGTACGCTAGTGGCCGGTGATTTATTTGTCGCGCTTTCAGGTGATCCCGGCCCAAGGTTCGATGCTTCCGGTAGAGGAAACAGTGATGGGCATGAGTTTGTGTCTGCAGCAGGAGAAGCAGGGGCTGCTGCTTTACTTGTATCAAATGATGTTGAGTCGAAGTTGCCGGCGTTGCAGGTCACCAATACCCTTGATGGCCTTTGGCAACTAGCTCGATTTGCAAGAGCCAGAATGCATGGCCGTGTTGCTGCAGTCACAGGTAGTGCAGGCAAAACGACTGCCCGAAGTTGGCTGGAACAAATTTTAAGTGCGCAGTTGCCCACGCATGCTTCAGTGGGTAGTTACAATAACCATTGGGGGGTGCCCCTGTCTTTAGCACGCATGCCGGAACACTCCGGATATGGGGTGTTTGAAGTCGGAATGAATCATGCGGGTGAAATTACTCCTCTTAGTGAATTGGTCGCACCTCATGTAGCCCTTGTACTCAATGTCTTGCCTGCACACATTGGACAATTAGGGAGCCTGGAAGCGATTCGTCAAGAGAAGCTTGATATCAGGCAGGGATTGCAGGAGAACGGTATTTTGGTTGTACCGTATGATCTGGCGCGATCTGATGTGACGGATGTTGAGGTTCTTACCTTTGGCTTTGATGCGAACGCTGATGTTGCTGCCACGGTGCAAACAAGTGCTGATTTCCTTTCGGTTGAGGTGACAATTGCGGAGGTCAATTATCGTTACGACCTGGCGACAACCGGAGAACATTTGGCGTTGACATCGGTTGCTGTGCTCGCCGTTATTCATGCGCTAGGCGCCGATGTTGGAAAAGCTGTAGAAAGCATGAGCCTGCTAGACAATCCGCCAGGACGTGGAAACATGTTCATGGCGTCGGGTCGAACCATTGTGGATGATAGTTACAACGCGAACCCCGTTAGCATGACCTATGCGATCAAGGCGCTGACACAACGCGTACCGGGCAGAAGAATCGCTATTTTGGGAGAGATGCTTGAGTTAGGGGAACAGAGCCAGGAACTGCACCAGGAAGTGGCGCTGGCGTGTGGGGAAGTGGATGTGGTTGTTACTGTGGGTGAAGGGTTTGCACATACAAGATCAGATTTCGGAGACAGATTATTGGTGCATGTGGACTCCGTTGATCATCTTGATCTTGATCAACTCATTGCAGTTACTCAACCAGGGGATACGATTCTGGTCAAAGGGTCGAATAAAGTATTTTGGGTAAATAAATTTGTCTCGAAGTTGATTACATCACTGGAAAGCGATTAATCAGAAGTGTTCGTGTTATTACCGGTTTGATCCTCTTCAGCTTTCAAATACTCTCCCTCTAGCGGTTCCTCTCGAGTGTTTTTTAGTACGTTTTCGATAGCTTGATCGACATGGTTGGGGTTGGTGCTTTGATCAGTTCCGAAATACATTCGGTTCTCATCTTCAGTCAAATCTTCCCTGCCTTCCCAGGGAAGCAAGTGGTAGTCCTCGTCATGTCTGAAATCAACAAACGGATACTTGATGATTTCAAAGTAGGGGGAATAATCAAAATCGTTTGGGGTGCAAAGTTTTGGGTTTCGCCGGAAAAGTTGTAACTGTTCGTCGGATTGTTTGATTAGGGGCAATATAGGAAATTGTACGAATGCAAATGCCTCTGCAATCATTGTTGAACATACCGTACGAGTGGAAGGGCCGGTGCTGTGTTCAAACAGACTGGATCTCCACTTTTTTGGCAAGACATACCAGGGGAATAGAAACCGCGCCAGGTCAAAAATCTGACGAACATCGTAGTCGACTCCCAATCTGCTGATCGCGAACCGGATGATCTGTTGCCCATCTTTGATGCCTAGTCGCGAGGGCCGGCAGATTCTCAAATGGTCTCCGTCATAGATTTCGAGATTCCTTACAACGGTTCCTTTGCCTAACAGGCTTTCGATTACCAGCTGATCACCATCATCTCCATCGTAGTGGTGCTCTATGATCTCTCTGAGTTCGGAGTTCTCAATATCGTGTATTCGTCCAACGTAGAGTGCGGCGTGTGTCCAGGTGCTCTGAGTGATCCAACGTATGACCTCGCTGACTCTGGATCTGCCTTCCAGCAGGACCACATCACATGGTTTCAACTCATAGCTGATGCGTTCGAAGTCGCTCAGCGGGTACGAGCGCATGGCCCGTTCATGGTTCAGCCATGTGATGAGAGGACGAGATATTAGGTTGAAAGCCATAGACACAGTGCGCTGGATCACTGTTTCAATTGTACCGCACTCTACGACTTTACCCTGGGCTTCTCGAGAAGAGACAGGTAAGAGGCACGTATATGCAGTCAAAGTGCCGCCTAGGAAGGGTAGCGAAAGCGTGCGATAATTCGACACCATGATTGTTGATAGACTTGGCAGACGCTTCAGAAACCTTAGAGTTAGCCTGACAGCGGCCTGCAACTATGCCTGTACCTACTGCGTACCTGATGGTAAGCGGCTCCTGCGCGCGGAAAATGAACTTCCAGCGACAAAACTGCTGAAGGGCGTAACCATGCTGCAACAAGCAGCCGGCATTGATAAGGTGCGCATCACTGGTGGAGAACCACTGGTCACCCCAAAATTCGATGAATTCTTATTGGGTGTTATGGAGCTCCCGTTATCGGACGTCAGTTTGACGACAAACGGACAACTGTTACCGAAGAAGAAGGATGTAATCGCAGAATCGGGTTTAAGTAGGATCAACGTTAGTCTCGACACGTTGAATCCACTTCGATTCAAGCAGATTGCCAGAGGGGGAGACCTTGAAACGGTGCTGTCAGGAATCGACTCGATGCTTGAGTTAGGTCTTAAAGTAAAGATCAACATGGTTCCTCTAAGGTCTCAAAATCTTACTGAAGTCCCGATGATGCTCGATTACTGCCTGGATAGGGGAATCGAGTTGCGATTTATTGAGCTGATGCGAATGGGGCACCTGTTACACAGCAATAATTTTACGAGCGAATTTGTCTCAATGGAGTTGCTGTTAGACACCATAGGTGAACATTACGAATTCGCTCGAACGGATGCTCCTTACGACTCTACTGCAGTTCGTTTTCAGATTCCCGACAGAGGTGTATTCGGAATTATCGCCAATGAGAGCGAACCCTTTTGTCGCGCCTGCACCAGGTTGCGATTATCCTCTGATGGGTTCTTATATGGTTGCTTAAGTAGCGCCAACAAGAATTACATAGGTGATTTGCTGGACCTGCCGTCCCATCTGGTTTTACCTAAGCTCCAGGGAATACTTGTCCAGGCGCTGGGGGACAAGAAACTAGCGTTTCAGGGTGAAGTCACCGTTATGAAACTTATTGGGGGATGAGCATTTGAATCCTGTCCGGATGCTGTCTCTATTTTCGGCGACCGTCTTGCTGGTCACTGGCTTTTTCGTTGTTGCAGCAGATGATGCAAGTCTGTCGGTAGTCGCAAGGGATATAGGCTATGGCGCAGATGATGAGAATCAAGCTCTGGATATTTACTATCGAACAGGTTCAGCGAAATTGCCGGTGGTTGTTTATGTTCATGGCGGTGGCTGGGCATTTGGCGATAAGGATGATGTGCATCACAAGCCACAATGTTTTGCCGATCGTGATGTCGCCTTTATTAGTATGAATTATCGTCTTCGTTGGGATCATGAGATCTATGATCAGGCGGAAGATATTGTTTTGGTGACAGATTGGATCCATCAGAACGCAGACACCTACAATCTTGATTCGTCCAGGATCGTATTGATGGGGCATGCGGCAGGTGCACATCTGGTTTCACTCGTTGCAACTAACGAAAGTTTCATGAAGGCTGGCCATTGTGAACTCAGTGACATTGTTGCGGTTGTCGCAATTGATACGGGCAGCTGCGATATTGGAAGACTGATGATGGAGCTAGGTAGCTTCATAGAGCGACGTCAGCACAGGCTCGTGTTTGGTAATGATCAACAGGTTTGGGAAGAGGTTTCGCCCATCACTCATGTTGAATCAAATAAGGACATCCCATCCTTTGCGTTGTTATATGTGGCAGAAGATGAAGAAAGCACGCTTCAGGCGAAAGGCTTTGCAAAGGTGCTCGCAGGAGCTGGTGTTGAAACCATCATGATCACGGGCAACGAGAAGACGTCTGACAGTATTGATGAAGAGTTGGGTACTGCCAAAGACAGCACCACTCAGGCGTTAATGACGTTTCTACGCGCTAAAATCTAGGTGGGACTGAAATCGGCGAATCGATGGTGTAGCCTTCTTGTCCTGCTTGCGATCGCTACGGATAGTGAGGGGTTGTCGAATGACATCTCTGGAGCGCTACAGGCAATCGCAAGCACACGACTGGAGATCCCCGAGTATGTCGAGGTATCAACAGAAATCGACGTTGTCCAACGGGTAGAACTGAATCGTAGTCTGCCTTCAGGTACATTTCTCATCGTCGATCAGCCGGTGTACTACCCTTGGCAGTTACAATCTCGTCAGTCTAACGAAGATAACTACGTTTCGGTTGAGGCTGATGTCGAAGTCGTTGTTCGAACCCTCCGACGGGATCACGTACCGGGACTAGAGATCGGAAGTCCATTGGTGGTGATCGTGGAATTGTTGTCAGAAATGACCCCCGGGGAGGCTTTGACGGTTCACTACACCAGGCTTCGTGTTCCTTCCATCACCTACGATGAGTTTTCGTTGCCTTTACTTATCTCTGTTGGGGAAGGGTACCATTCCATACCTGTCAGCAGGTTTGCGATAGCGCCGGGCCCGGCCTCCAGAATTCAGGTAACTGCTCCATCTCAGCTTCGTCCGGGAGAGCCATTCGAGGCGCACCTACTGTTGACAGACAATGCAGGTAATCCTGCGCTCGGGTCTACCCCGAATCTGGAGGTTATGGTTGATGGGGTATTCAGTCGACGCCTGCTTCGAGGAGAAAGCGCAGAGCTTGTGATTGATAATCTTTCGTTTGATGAAACCGGCCTACATAGAATAGACGTCAGATCGGCGGGCGGATCTTTGGTTGGTAGTTCTGATGTGATTCACGTGTCTGAGATCGATCAAAAAATACTCTGGACTGATCTCCACCTCCATGGAGGTGGAGATCTGACACGAAGTGGTTTTTCGGTTGATGCGGTTCACGCCCGCAACAGTATTGCTTTGGATTTCATGAATCTCATCGATGAGTCTGAGAATTCGGTAGAACTGACACGTCCTTTAGATCGTGGCGGAAATATGTTGCTGCTTTACGGTGGGCTTCAAGTGGTGTTGGCGGACGTGCCGACCGATTATCGGCGGCTGAATGCAGATAAGCCCATTTTTGCGGAAATACTATCGGGATATTCCCAGCATGAGTGGTTGGGGTCGAGTATTGCATCTCTGGGGCACCGGCTGGCATTTGTGGGTTCACAGACCTCGCATACTCCTGGCGCAGCTATCGGGCAAGGTAAGACCGCTCTACTGGTCATGGGTGGCGAGTCATGGATGGACGCGTTATCGGCAGGACGAACTTACGTTGCGTCGGAAGGCAAACCAGTGATGCTTCTGAGCGTGAATGGTGCCCCTCCCGGAAGTCGTGTACCACATAGTCTCAGGCGCGAAATTGCGGGCGAGGTTCATGCCTCCTTCGGGCTGGATAGAATCGAGCTTCTTCGTAACGGAATACTCATTGACGAGGTAACGCCTGGAGTTTCTCAGGACGCCAATATTCTGCGGGTTAGGTTGTCATCGCCAAGTTTTCCCAAGAACTGGGATCTACCTCGCAACGGTCGTGAATGGATTGGATTTCTTCGTGCCCCCGGTGGACGATTGACAGATTTGACTACGCAGAAGGTGGGTGTCCTGCATGACATTGCGATTAATCCAGCCGACAGTTCTCGGGTAGACTTTATTACCTGGACCCATGGGGGCTCCAGAAGTTTTCTGGTTGAGGCTTCTATTGAAGATAATGAGGTGCCACTGGAGCTCTCAATTATGGAAGGGTTTGAAGATATAGCTTACATTCCCCGGTATCGACCGCCGTCTACAACACCAGCGATTCGGCAGCTATTTACCCTGGAGGATGTACGTAATGGTGATTGGAATCGCAACTTTGAGACCTATGGCTATGATGACCTCGTGGAAATATCTATCGTGGACAGTGAGTTGCCAACCAGTTATGAATTTCGATTTGTAGATGTGACGGATGTACGAGCCGGAGACTATTATTATGTAAGAGTCCTTGGGAAGGAGGACGAAATGATATGGTCCAGCCCTGTTCATGTTGGAGGATTTGATGTTGTCGAATAGAGAAGTCAGGTTTATGAGCAGCCTATTTCTCGCCTGTTGTTTGTTGCTTGCGGTTGTCATTCAGCCTACATATGCCGCGCGAAACTTATGCATGTGGAAGATTCAGAATGGTTATACGACCGTGTATTTGCTGGGGTCAATTCACGCGATGCGTGAGGATATGTACCCCTTGCCTAGTCCAATCCTTGATGCCTTCAGGAAGTCGGATACCGTTGTTTTTGAGGTCGATCTAACGAAATTGGATAGAGAGGAAATGTCGCGTGTGATGGCTGAGCTTGGCACCTACGAACCTCCGGCATACATCAACGATGATTTGTCTCCTGAAACTATTGATTTGCTGGTTACCTATTTGCGAGATGCCAAGATAAGTATGGGCCAGGTCCGACATCTTAAACCGTGGCATTTATCTCTTAATATAGGCGTTATGGAACTTAATCGATTAGGTTATGAAACCGAGTTAGGTCTGGATCAACATTTACAAAACCTTGCAGTTCAGGAGGGCAAAGAAGTTCGAGAACTAGAATCGTTCATACAGCAGATCAGAGTTCTGTCTAGCGACCCGGTGGACATTCAGGATCTTGCGCTAAGAGTGTCGCTGCTCGAGCGCGATAAGGTCCGTGAGGATATCAATCAGATGATTGCTGCGTGGCGTGAGGGTGATGCCGATATGATGTATCAGCTAACGCTTGATTCGGTGCAGGTGTATCCGAAACTGCAAAGCCAGATGAGCCGACTGGTGTTATCTCGAAACGTTAAAATGACAAATAAAGTACGAGAGTATCTTGATACGAATGGTAACTACCTGGTCGTGGCGGGTGCTCTTCATATGGGAGGACCTCAGGGAATCGTAAACCTGCTCGCGAAAGATTACGAGGTCGTTCAGGTATCATACTGAGGTTTTTGAAATTGTTGATTAATGGGAGCTGAAAACATGAAGTACCTGCACACGATGGTCAGGGTAAATGATATTGATGAATCCTTGGATTTTTACTGTAACAAACTCGGTCTGGAGGAAATTCGACGCACAGACAGTGAGCAGGGTCGTTTTACGCTAGTGTTTCTGGCGGCGCCAGGTGACTCCGAAGCACAGATTGAGCTTACCTATAATTGGGATGGGGATGCGTTAGGGGAGGGTTCACGCAACTTTGGCCATCTTGCCTATGCTGTAGACGACATTTACGCAACCTGCCAACAACTTAGGGATGGGGGCGTAACTATAAATCGTCCCCCGAGAGATGGACGGATGGCCTTTGTCAGATCGCCAGACAATATATCCATTGAGATTCTCCAGGCAGATGCAGCTAAAGAGCCAGAGGAGCCCTGGACCTCGATGGAGAATGTTGGGGAGTGGTAATCAGGGTGTTTGATGATGCGTGGTTAGCTCAGGTCAGTGAAGAAATACTGGACCCGGATCTGGCGATCTGTGATCCGCATCATCATCTCTGGTGGCGTCCAGAGAACAAATATTTGTTAGACGACCTGCTTAAAGATACCGGCAGTGGGCATCGCGTTGTCAGTACCGTATTTGTGGAATGTAGTTCGATGTACCGTGATGGCGAATCAGTAGCGTGTGCGCCTGTAGGGGAGACAGAATTCGTCCAGGGCGTCGCCGCGATGAGCGCCAGTGGTGGTTTCGGAGAGACCCGAGTCGCGAAGGGTATTGTAAGCTTCGCTGATCTTACGCTTGGGTTAGGGGTCCGTGAAGTTCTCGAGGCCCATCAGCAAGCAGGAGTTGGCAGATTCCGGGGTATTCGGCATGCTGCCGGATGGCATGAAAGTTCCGCGATTAGAAACTCACATGCGAACCCCGTTCAGGGATTGATGATGCGAAATGACTTCCGGGAAGGAATGTCCGTGTTGGACGATATGGGTCTTAGTTTCGATGCATGGTTCTATCATCATCAATTCGCTGAATTCGCTGATCTCGCACGAGCCTTTCCCAACGTAACAATGATCCTGGATCACTTTGGCGGGCCGTTGGGAATTGGACCCTATGCCAATAATCGAGATCACGTGTTCGAAGATTGGAAGCAAAGCATTGGAGCGCTGGTTGATTGCAAAAATGTTTACTTCAAACTGGGTGGCATCAACATGAAGTTAAACGGATTTGAATGGCACAAAAGAGATAAGCCACCTTCTTCTGACGAACTGGTTGACGCTACTGCACCATACTATGACCACTGTATAGATTTATTTGGGGTCGATCGCTGCATGTTCGAGAGTAACTTTCCTGTGGATAAAGAATCGTGTTCTTACGCGGTGCTTTGGAATGCGTTCAAGAAGATGACGGCTGGAAGATCCGCACCGGAACGTCAAGCTTTATTCCATGATAATGCGCATCGAGCCTACCGTTTGGGCCAGTGAGGTTCCACGGATACGTGCTTAACCGACGCTACTTACTGACAAAAATCGTACAGGGGTTTTCGCTGACAGGTGCCTTGTTCCTCTTTTATCCGTTCGTGAAATCCTGGATACCGGGATTAAGTCAGGCACATACGCTCGAGGTAGATTTAAGCGATCTGTCGCTTGGAGATGTAAAACAGGTCCCCTGGTTGGGCCGACGAGTTATGATCACAATTCGTACTCCTGCTGAGGTTAAAGCGTTAATCGAAAAAACTGATTCTCTTAAGGACCCTGATTCCATTCGTTCATCGCAGCCTGAATTCGCCCGTAACATGCATCGCTCTCAGCGGAGCGACGTCTTTGTAGCTTATGGTAACTGCACCCATTTCGGCTGCATTGTAGGAGTAAACAGTTCAGACGCGCATGCCCGATTCAGCTGTCCCTGTCACCAGAGTGAGTTTGACGCGGCGGGGCGGGTATTTGCAGACGCGGCGGCTCCACTTAATCTTGAGATTCCAGATTATCAATTCCTTTCACGAAATACCTTGTTGCTGACAAGTTCTGGCTAGCGATGCAGAAGAATCTTCTAATTGTCTATCACAGCAAAGGAGGTAAGAACGCCGCCATGGCGAAAGCTGTTTTGGCAGGTGCCAACCATCCTGATATCGATGTTGCTGTACGTTTCCTCAGTGCCTATGACGCAAATGAAAAGGATTTGCTTTGGGCGGATGGTATTGTCTTTGGGACACCGGAAAATTTTGGGTACATGTCGGGCGCGTTAAAGGATTTTTTCGACAGAACATTTTATGAGGTGGAAGGAAAGGTCGATGCTACGCCGTATTCGGTTTTTATAGGTACTGGCAATGACGGCCAGGGAGCCTTATCGAGCGTTCGTCGGATCTGTATCGGCTACAAATTTAAGGAAGTCCAGGATCCAATCCTCGTTGCTGGTGAGCTTTCCGAGTCCGATTTACAGCGATGCGAGGAACTTGGGATGAGTATGGCGGCCGGGCTGGAGGCTGGGATATTCTAAGTACTGTACATATGTACAGTTTATGCTATTCTGCGTAAATGGATAAGGCTGGCGATGGCAGAAGCAAAGCTTCTTTAGGGCATGAAGAGCATAACCATGCGACCAGGAGCGCTCCCATCAAAGGACGTGGTGCGGTTTCTAACCCACAGAATAGGTTTGCTCACTATACCGTAGAAGAGTTCTATGACGGTTGGTCTGAAGAAGCTGACACTGTTGGGCCCGCAACAAAGTTAATAAGAGAAACTTCCAGGAATATCGTTTCTACGAATAAATCTCCAGATGTTCCTTTTGACAAGTCGATAAATCCTTACCGTGGCTGTGAACATGGGTGCATATACTGTTATGCAAGACCAACGCATGCGTATTGGGATATGTCTCCAGGACTGGATTTTGAATCCAAAATCATCATTAAGCCCAATGCTCCACAACTTTTGCGCGATACCCTGACCAAGCCCGGGTATCGACCCTCGGTCATTTGTATTGGTGCGAATACGGACCCATATCAGCCAACTGAAGCGAAAGAACAATCAACTCGCCGCATCGTTGAGGTGTTGCAAGAATTCAGGTATCCGTTCACCATCATTACTCGTAGTGGTCTTATTCGCCGCGACCTTGATATCCTGGTCGGAAATGGCAGCGCTTAACCTATGTAGCGTAGCGATTAGCGTGACTACCCTGGAAAACGACCTGAAACGGAAGCTTGAGCCAAGAGCCCCGTCCGGAAGAACCCGGCTCGCAACGATTGAGTCCCTATCGCGAAGAGGTATTCCCGTGACGCTGATGGCGGCGCCCATGATTCCCTACGTAAATGACCATGAAATGAAACAAATTTTACGATCGGGAAGTGCGGCTGGCGCTTTATCTGCGCGTTACATCTTCATTCGTTTGCCAAGGGAGGTGCATGGTATGTTCGCAGAATGGCTGGCAACCCATTTTCCAGAAAGGGCTGCAAAGGTCATGAATGTGATCAAAGCCTCGCGAGGAGGTCGTGCCTATGACAGCAATTTTGAAACTCGTATGCGTGATACAGGTAACTTTGCTGATCTGCTCGATAAGCGGTTTCAGTTAGAGGCTCGCCGGCTTGGTTTAAACACAAAGCGCAATGCCGAGCTTGAGCTGGGTCTGTTTACTTACCCTGGCAAACAACTTTCCCTGATCTAGTGAAATCAGTTGCCCGCCATACTTTTAATGGCGTCCAGAATCAACTCAATAGCCGGTCTCTTACGATAGTCTTTTTCCGCGAACTTGGCGAAGACGTCGCCTTTACCATTCACCAGAAACACACCCGGATGAGGGACTCCATAGGCGCGATGGCCTTTCGGATAGCTCTCGTTAAGAACACCAAACGCGGTAGCATGCACAGCTCTCTCGTCAGACAACAAGGGGAAGCTTATGCTGTGTTTACCTGCGAATGAACTATTGGTATCTGCTGAGTCGTAGCTCATTGCCGCGATACTCACACCGAGGGCATCGAATTTTGCTTTTTGTTCGGACAACTCCACGAGTTGTTTTTTGCAGAATGGTCACCAATCGCTGGATCTAACAAAGAATAGTACCAGACCGTTCTCGCCGATGAGCTCCTTGTTGCTCCAGGTCTGACCGCTTTGGTCTACCGCATTGACGTTCGGAAATGGTGTGCCTTCAGGAATTCCAACGGCCCAATCATCGGCCGGAGATGTTAGTGGCATTATTAAAAGCGCAAATACCAAAAGCTGTATGCAGCGTGTTAGCACTGTTTCTTCACCTTGCACGGCATCGCGCAATTGTGCAGTTTATCCCATAAATCCACCTTTTGCCCACTTGGACGCTACACATGCGTTGTTCAGGCCCATTTTAAGGCGCATTGTTAACCTTTCAGGAACACGATAGTCTTCGCGGACATGAGGCAGATCTATGCCTTTGAATCAAAAAAGAGCCGCTTATGTCTGAATTCGCAAACTCTGAGTTTAAAGACAAAGTTGTCATTGTCACTGGAGCTGGCAGAGGGCTGGGACGCTCTCATGCTATAGAGTTTGGCAAGCGTGGTGCCAAGGTGCTCGTGAATGATTCTGGAGGAGCCGTTGATGGTGCCGGGTCAGGCAATACGGCTCAGGCGGTCGTCGACGAGATTATTCGCCTGGGTGGTGTCGCTTACGCCAATACAGCATCCGTCGCTGATGAGGATGGGGCAGCCAGTTTAGTCGAAGATGCGACAACGCAGTTTGGCACCGTCGATGTCGTCGTAAACAACGCGGGAATCCTGCGAGACAAAACTTTCACCAATGTCACAATGGATAATTTTAGAGCTGTATTGGACGTTCATCTGCTGGGTTCAGTATATGTAACAAAGGCGGCCTGGCCTATTATGAATGAAAAGGGTTGGGGCAGAGTGGTCTTCACAAGTTCAGGGTCCGGTATTTTCGGGAACGTTGGTCAGTCAAACTATGCAAGCGCTAAAATGTCAGTTATCGGGTTAATGAATGTATTAAAGCTTGAAGGACAACGTAAGGGTATTCGGGTAAATACGCTAGCACCTGGAGCGGTTACGCGAATGACGGAAGATCTTCAGCCTGAACGGGAAGGAAGGCCTGAACAGGTTAGCCCCGCTGTCTTATACCTGTGTTCTGAAGAGGCCCCTAATGGCCTGATTCTACAAGCTGCTAATGGACGATATTCGCTTATCAAGATCTGCGTTACAGAAGGGGTCGATCTAGGGGAAAACGTCGATTATGAATCATTTGCCTCACGTCTCGACGAATTGATGCAGGATGATAACCTTAAGCCCGCCTAGGACTTTGTCTGAACATGACTGAGTCCGCCTTGCCCAGACTAAAAACCGAACGACTATGGTTAAAACTCCTGGAGCCCGCAGATGCACCATTGATGACTCGCTTTCGATTGGATAACAAATTGCATCTAACCAAGTGGGAACCGACGCGCCCACCAGAATTCTACACAGACGCTTTCTGGTACATGCAATTAAAGATAGCGATTAGAGAATTTCGAAATCGAACGAATCTTTGTCTGGTTATACTGGATGAGATGGAGTCGCGCGTCGTAGGTGTCTGTAACTATACTAATATTGTTAGAGGGACTTTCCAGTCCTGCCATCTCGGATACGCGTTGGACTTTGAACATGAAGGTCATGGTTTGATGTTCGAAGCGTTGCAGGCCAGCAATAGATATGTATTTGAAGCGTTTTCACTACACAGGATCATGGCGAACTATATGCCGCGAAATAAGCGAAGTGGCGATCTGCTATCTAGACTTGGTTTTATAGTCGAAGGTGAAGCCAGATCTTTCCTGAAAATCGATGGGCAATGGGAGGACCACATTTTGACCTCGCTGATCAACCCACGAGAACATCCCTAGCCACCAGGGCTCGCCAATTCGTAGACGAATCCAGGGCTCCCCAAATAAATTCCCCCATCGACATTGACGCAGAATCCGTCTGCATACTCCCATGCCTGATCGATCGTCTCGGCCTCTACCTTTCTAGCGTATGGGATAGGCGTGTGTCCGTGGATGATGCGCTTACCCCCGTATAGTTTAAGAAGTTGTTCGGCTCGCTGAGTGCCGGTAAGGGGAAGGCTCGAGAATGCCATGTGTTCTGAGAATTCCTCCAGCGTAATGAGCCATTTATCCAACTCACTTGATTGCATTAGCTGTTGGAATGATCGGTTAACGTTTTCAATCGAAACGCCGTGAGATACATACACCATTGAGTCGGCGTGAATCAGGAGATTCTCGTCTTCTAACGCCATTGTGGGTAGTGTCTCGATAAAAGCGGTGTGCTCATCAGAAAATCGTGTGAGGTCCTGGGTGACGCCTCCCCATTGTTGCCAGAGTTCAGTAACCGACTGGCCATAGTTGGTTGCAGCATCGGGGAAACGATAAGCGCACAAAATCATAAGCTCGTGGTTACCAAGGAGCGCGCTGACTTCGCCGCCCGCAGCAGCTGCGTATTGCTGAAGCTTCATGGTGAGTTCCAGTCAGTCAATGCGCGATTGGCCTCGGTCAAAGAAATCGCCAATGAGCCAGAGTTTATTCGAGCCGCCACACCAGTTCAGGTGCTCATCGCAAAGCTTGCTAGCGCGCAACAATTGACCATTTTCGTTGATGTAGCCGTGAAGGTCGCCGATGACGAATGTTGCCAAGATGGAACCGCTAGTGTGGTGAATTGAGGCCGTACTTTACCCACTTAAGGCGAAAAGTGTAAGGAACTGAGGGCTTATTCGTTTATATCTATCCCTTCGTCTGCGAAATGTCTGAGGACTCTTTTCGAGAGGCCCGGTCCCAGTTCGCGGGCCCAGGTTTGGGCCGCGTCCATACTTTCTTGCATCAGTTTCGGCATCACTTGATTTGCCTTACGTCCGGCAGCTGATTCATTGAACTCGATTAGTCCTTTTAACTCTGCTAGGGTGAGATACTTCGCATAGATTGGATAAATCTCTTTCTCTAAAGACTCCTTTCGATCTTCCTCCAGGACCATCGCGTGAACTTCTTCTTTCACTATTTCGACAGCTTTAGGGGGAAGGTTAGGGTTGCGAGCTCGCAGGACGTATAAAATTTGTTGGATAAACGTTTCTGCAAATGCTTTTCGATCTAACCTTGCGCCGGTGATATCAACAAGCTCCTTGATGGCATGCGGTTTTTCGGCGGGAATGGGTTCTGATGTCGATAGCGCTGGCGCGAAAGCGAGGAGGATCAATAAGTACTTTCGCATCTGTCCAATTTCCCATATGAGGAGATATTACGCATCGCTTGCAGTCAATTGAAAGCCGAGCTTGTTTTTCTTCCATACAAACCAGACGATCAGAAAGTACAGATGAATAAGCAGGGCGGCGACCCACTCGAATGCGTTCTCATAGTCTTGTTCATAGTTGTCTAACAGAAGTCCCAATGCAACTGTACACAGACCAATGGCTAAAATCGTATAGCTAATTGTCTGCAGATAGATACGCGCAGGCAACGTAGCGACTAACCCCAGACGATATGTCATCAGCAGCTGAGAGAAGAAGGTAAAAGCGAAATAGATGGTAATTCCAATGCGACGCTGCAGGCGCAACGTTTCTCCCGCGGCTCCAAGTGCTACAGCATAGACAATCAGGAAGATGGCACCGATGATGCCGACCCATAATATGACGGATGGGAAATGGCTCCTGTCCCCAATAAGGCGTAACCACCGCGCGCTGAAAAACCAAAATAACATTAGCGAAGTGGCGGAAGGAATCATCGTCCCCTTAAATAAATAGAAAGCGACCCCGTGACGACCTGTGGCACTGATTGATGCACAGCTGTCAATGTAGGGCATACACCATGGCACAAAGCCCTGAGATGCGGAAATCAAGTACGTGATATGCACACTGACAATAGGAATTAACGCAGTAAAGAGTGCTAACCAGTGGACGGCTGTGGAATCATCTTGTGCATGCCGAGATGAAAGCATTTTTGGTGTTGATGCCTAGCGAATTTTTAGCAGTAAGACTAAAAGAATAGGGGTGCCAACAGCCTGAAGAAGCATAAACCTAACTAGCACCTGGGTATTTGACCAACCCATGTTATGTCGGACATGATCATGAAGTGGATAGCGAATTTGCCTGAATATGCCAATTTTGAAGAATCTAAGTAGCGCCACCTTAATCATGCCGGTAGCACCATTTACCAGCACCATGAATGCGACCACGATGATAAGAAATGGGTTTCCACAAGCCATTACCAGCACGCCCAGCATCAAGCCTATAGGACGGGATCCTGAGTCGCCCATCATCACGGCACTGGGGTAACTGTTGTGCCACAGATAGCCTGTAAGGCACCCAACTAACACAAACGACATGATGCCCCAGTCAGCACCCTGGCCATAATGCGGTACTAAAAGATATCTGGAAATATCAGCATGGCCCACAATGCCGTATAGGATTCCGCCAAGGAAAAGTATTGCCATACTCGAGAGACTCGCCGACAGGCCGTCGACCCCGTCCGAGCAATTGGTTGCGTTAATCGAAGTCCAAATCAAAATGGTTGATACCGAGATAAAAACTAACGGACTGACGACTAGAGAGTCCTTAAGTATAGGCAGCCAAACCACAAAAGGTTGCAGCTCGCAGATAATGACGGAAGCTACAATGGCGATGACAAGATCTATTGCGCCCAATCGATACTCGTTCCAGCCGGTATCGCTTTTGTCATCGAGGTACCCAATAACCATTGCAAACGCGACGCAGGCGAGAATTCCTACAAATTTCCAGTCAAAAGGTACAACCAAAATGCTCACGATCATGAATATCGGTATGAATACGATGCCCGCTGACATTGGCTTGCCGATACTTTTCTCGGCGTCGATTGCGTACTCCCGGCCTTTATCAGTTGGCAGTATGTGCCAGAGCTTTGGTAGTACCCACCAGGTTAGGAGCGCGCCGAGCGCAGTCCCTAATCCCGCTAGTACTATATATGAAGCCAGCAGCCGTAAGGGGCCGGCCATATCAGCATAATATTGTGCAACGTGGTAGAACAAGAACGTATCCCGCAATTGGCTGAAGCGATTATATGTTTTCTAGGTCGTTGAAAAATGAATCTATGTTGGAGATTTGTCCCCAAAGGACCCAGGTGCACAAAAGGCATGTAAATAAAGATTTCTTGGACTTACACTAAGCTGTTTTAGAAGTGGACCATACCTAATGGCTGTTGTTACTCGCGTTGACCTGCTTAAGAATCGCCGCACAAAAACTGTGGCGACGGTTGGTCCTGTTTCCTCCAGCAGCAAGACGATTGAACAGTTATTGCTCGCTGGGGTTAACGTGTTTCGGTTGAATATGTCTCACGGAGATCATGCAAGCCATGAGCAGGTGTTCCAGAAAATACTGACGGCTTCAGACCGGTTGCAGAGGCCCGTAGGAATTCTTGTGGATCTATGTGGACCTAAGATTCGCACTGGGCGGTTTGAAGGGGGCGCAATCAAGCTTGTGGATGGAGATGTGGTCACGCTCACTACAAGGGATGGGATTGGCAAGCCTGGCCTGATCATCTCGAAGTACGAAAACCTCTGCAGTGATGTAGTGCCAGATGACACGATTTTGCTAGCCGATGGATTGCTGGAGCTTAGGGTGATGTCAGCGACCTCGCAGGACGCCGTCTGTCGTGTCATTCATGGAGGAACCTTGGCCGACAACAAGGGCATTAACCTACCAGGTGTAGCCATTTCTGCGCCTTCCCTGACTCCGAAAGACATTGAAGACGCCAGGTTTGCGTTATCTTTGGGTGTTGATTACATGGCGTTATCTTTTGTCAGAGAGGCAAGAGATGTCGAACAGCTCCGTGAGTTGGTAGGTGATCACGATGTTCGCCTGATTGCGAAAATAGAAAAACCAGAAGCTTTGGTTAACGCGGAAGAGATCCTTGCTGTGACTGATGGCGTCATGGTGGCGCGAGGAGATCTGGGTGTTGAACTTCCACCGGAAGAAGTGCCAATTGCACAGAATCAACTCATCAGTCTGGCTAGATCCCTGGGGAAGCCCGTTATCGTTGCAACCCAGATGTTGGAATCTATGATGGTTAACGCTCGGCCGTCGAGAGCAGAAGTGACTGATGTTTCCCACGCCGTTGTCAGTGGTGCTGACGCGGTAATCTTGTCGGGGGAAACCGCGGCAGGAGATCACCCTGTTGATGCTGTCGAGATGATGGACAGGATAGCGCGTCAGACTGAGGCGCATTTGTGGTCTAGCGGTCAATATGGCCTACCAGGGTCAGAAGAGCCACCCTTGGCGTTGACGCGAGTTATTGGATCTGCAACGGCGATAATGTCTCGTGACCTCTTGGCTCGCGCTGTGCTTTGTGTGACACAGACTGGCATATCTGCATATATTGTCAGTTCAGCAAGGCCCGCCGCACCGATTATCGCAGTGACCGGGAATCAGCAGACTTATAACAGGCTGGCGCTACTGTGGGGTGTCGTACCCATATTGGATACAGAAGCGGGACGCGCGAATCCCAATGAACTTGCTCGAAAAATCGCACTTGAACTAGCTCTTGGTACAGAAGGGCAACACGTACTTCTGGTTCGGGGATTCCATGGAGATAAGTCGATGAACCTTCCTTCGGTTACTGCCGTCACTATTTGACCGAGATTGGGGCCATGTTGCATAGTTTTGCGGTTGCCGTTCGCAGGGTGTCGTCGTCCTTTGCAAAACAAAATCGCACAATACTGAATTCAGGTGGGGACTCATAAAACACTGAAATGGGTATCGCCGCCACGCCAATGTGACACGTTAAGTGCTTAACGAACTCAGTGTCCACCATGTTCGAAATATTGCTGTAGTCAGCAAGCTGAAAATATGTACCGGGACTCGGCTCCATAGAAAAATCAGAGTCGGACATTTCCTGAAGGAAGAGGTCTCTCTTCGCCTGATAAAAAGCTGGCAGTTCGAAGTAGTGTTCCGGATAGGTCTCCATGAACTCCGCAAGCGCCCATTGAGTGGGGGTATGCGTTGTGAAGGTGACAAATTGATGTACCTTACGAAATTCGTCAGTGAATTTTCTCGGTGCAGCACAGGAGGCAACTTTCCAACCTGTTGCGTGGTAGGTTTTACCGAACGACGATACGACGAAAGAGCGGGACCTCAATTCGGGATGTCCTAGCAGTGTCTGATGGGTCTCTCCGTCATAAACCATATGTTCGTAGACTTCGTCTGATACCAGCGCGATATCTGTATCGCGGACCAGTTCGGCGAGATGATCAAGTGCTTCAGGTGGCAGGATGCTGCCGCACGGGTTATGAGGGGAGTTGACGATAATCAGCTTTGTTTTGGCGTTGATGGAATCACGCAACCGTTCAAAATCGATCTGAAATCCAGGATATCTAAGCGGCAGGTGGATTGTTCTGCCTCCGGCCAGGACAACCGATGGATCGTAAGAGTCATATGCAGGATCAAAGACAATGACCTCATCACCTGGGTTTACTACTGTCTGTATGGCAACAAATATGGCCTCCGTCGCCCCTGAAGTCACAGTAACTTCACTGTTGGCATCGAGTTCCACGTCATAAAGGAGCTTTACCTTGCGAGCGATTTGCTCTCTCAGATAAGGAACCCCGGTCATGGGCGGATACTGGTTGTATCCATCTCTAAGATATTTTTCGACCAGGTCCAGGAGTGGACCCGGGACATCGAAGTCCGGATAACCTTGAGATAAGTTGATCGCATTATGGTCCGCGGCCATTTGCGACATTATCGTAAAGATCGTGGTTCCTACGTGACTAAGTTTGCTATTGATATCCATACAGAATGACTAGATAAATATTCATAAAACAATAATATACAGGATATACGTTATGTTAATTCTCTAATCCAGTCACGTGGTCGAAGATAATCTTCATACAGGAGCGATTCCGGGGTTTCTGGTTCTGGAGACCAGTCATATTTCCAGGTCGCCCGAGGGGGCATGGATGCAAGAACTGATTCGATTCTTCGACCTGACTGCATGCCATACTTTGTCCCACGATCTATCGCGAGATTAAACTCAGCATATCGACCTCGCCGGTAAAGCATAAAAGCTTCCTCTACCGGGCCAAACTCCAAGTCTTTCCTTCGATTCAGTATAGGCAAATAGGCAGGAAGGATATGGTCACCAACGCTTCGCACAAATGAAAATGCATCGTCGAAATTCTCTCCTGTCCAGTCGTCAAAGAATATTCCGCCTACGCCACGAGGTTCGCCGCGGTGGGGTAGATAAAAATACTCATCACACCAGGCCTTTAGCTTGTTATACAGATCTGCGCCGAAAGGGGCGCAGGCTGTGGCAGCGGTCTGGTGCCAATGCAGTACATCCTCAGAAAATGGATAGTAAGGAGTGAGATCGAACCCTCCACCAAAATGCCAGTGCTCTCCGTTTACCAGGAAGAACCGCAAATTTGCATGAAAGGTTGGCACATAGGGGTTTAGAGGATGAACAATCATTGAGATTGCTGCGGCCTCGAAGCCCTTTCCTGCGAGCTCTGGGTTACGTTCGCTCGCGGCTTTCGGCAGCTCGGTTCCAATACTGTGCGAAAAATGTACCGCTGCTTTCTCAAGGTAACGCCCATTCTCCAGAACGGAGGGTCTGGAATAACCACCGTTGTCAGCATTTATATCTTGTGACGTGAAGGGCGTCGTATCTACCGCTGCCAGTTGACCGCATATTGAAGACTGCAATCCAAGAAAGTAATCCCTAACTGAGGTGATGTCCGGTTTGAGCATGGAAGTACCTTAGCATGATTTATGGGTCGGTCTTAACGGCAACCATGGTTATAATGTGGCTTTTTTCATAGTTGGAAATTCAGTGACTTCCCTTACGAATATGGACCTCGATCCTCTACTAGAGCGGCTGGGTCACGCAAACCTTAAGTTTGAAGCATCCTATCCTGGACTGCAGCTGGAGCGTCAACCAGTCCATACGCTGTACGGTGGTGCAAATCTATATAAACCAGGTGCGGCTCAAAAGATGGCAGATTTGGCACTGCGTCACCTGCACACCTACGCCCCCACATTCGTGGATATGGCGAACGCGCTAGAGTTTCCTGGTGCGGCGCAGCTCCCTAAGGACGGGCAACATATTGAAGTGCTTGCGCAAGAATTAGCACAAGCAAAAGAACTCTCTCCTGGAATGATCGCCTATCAGGTTTACGAGCGCGCATTACAGAAGTTGCGTCGTGAGGCTGTTGAGGATCATCGTGTGGATTTCGAAGACGGATACGGCGTACGGTCGGACGACGAGGAAGATGGCCATGCCATAAGTGCGTCGGATGCGATGGCCGAAGGTGTGCTGCAGAAGACACTTCCGCCCTTTGTTGGCCTTCGGATCAAGGCTTTAACGGAGGAAGCTAAAGGGCGCTCTCTGCGAACATTGGACACCTTCGTGTCCAATTTAGTGAGCAAGACAAATGGCCAGATACCAGTTCCGTTTCGAGTCACATTGCCAAAAGTTACGACGCCCGAGCAGGTTGAGGTGCTCGCGGACTGCCTTACGGTCATAGAGGAACGGTGCGGATTGCCCGCGCTATCTATAGATATCGAATTGATGATAGAAACCGTGCAGGCTGTATTTACTGAAACAGGGGAATGTGCAATACCTGCTCTGGTAAACGCTGGAAAGGGGAGGGTTACGGCCGCGATCCTCGGGACATTTGACTATACCGCAACCTGTAATATTGCTGCGATGCATCAGGGTCATCTACATCCGTCCGCTGATTTTGCAAGGCAGATCATGCAGATGTCATTAACGGGAATGGACGTTTCCCTTAGTGACGGCATCACCAATATCATGCCGATTCCGCCTCATCGTGGAGCAGATCTAAGCGAGGCGGAACTGGAAGAGAATGTTAGCGTGGTCCACGCTGCATGGCAGGTTCACTTTCGAAACATTATGCATTCTCTGCGGCTAGGGTTTTACCAGAGCTGGGACTTAAACCCCGCCCAATTACCCATACGTTTTGCCGCTGTCTATTACTTCTTCCTTGAAGGTCTGGCTGAGTCGACGGAGCGCCTGCGAACATTTATCGATCAGGCTGCTCAGGCATCTCTGGTCGGGAATACTTTCGATGATGCAGCTTCTGCTCAAGGACTTCTTAATTTCTTTATTTCCGGAATTAATTGTGGCGCGCTTACCGAAGATGAGGCACTGGCGACAGGCATCACCCTTGATGAGCTTCATGGACGATCGTTTCTGAAGATCGTGGAAAATCGGGGTGCCAACTCATGAATCAATCCCCGGATTTTATTGATGCCGCAAACGAGATAGTGACCGAAGGATTACAGCTCACTCGGGCTAAATGCCTTGAAGATGGCAAGTTTGATTCGTCGCAAATGGATGATCATCAACAAGCGATCTATGCCCTGGCGGTGTCCGCCAGCGAATTGCAGGCCGCGCACGCCATGTTGGTGTATGCCGATAGCCAATCGGATTTCGAACTACGTCTGGCAGACTGTTTTGCAGCAGAGGCTATCCATTCGGTATACACAAGGCTGTTACCGATAGCTGCGGAGTATGGCCTTTCTTCCTGGCCGGAAGGGTTAACCAGTTTCGTTGGTGCAACCTTGACCACGAAAAACCTGACCAACCTCGGACAGGCGCTGATAGGTCGTAACGGTAACGTCGGTGATCGAGCCCTCGATCAAGAAAAGTCGCTAATGGCGGAAACATTCGCTCAGTTTGCAGACGAGGTTGTAGCCCCACTGGCGGAGGACATTCATCGCCATAATCTGTCGATACCCGATGACATTTTGAAAGGCATTAGAGAACTGGGCTGTTTCGGGCTCAGTGTTCCGCAGCGGTATAATGGTTTGTTGCCTGATGATCAGGAAGATAGCCTCGGCATGATTGTTGTGACCGAGGAGCTATCACGCGTTTCACTTGGCGGTGCTGGGAGTTTGATCACACGACCAGAAATTATGGCGCGAGCATTGATGCAAGGCGGTACAGAAGAGCAGAAAGCGCACTGGCTACCCAAGCTTGCTGCAGGGAATCCTTTGTGTGCAATTGCTATTACCGAGCCTGACTTTGGTTCGGACGTTGCCTCAGTACGACTCAAGGCCACCGCTACAGAGGAAGGCTGGATACTGGATGGTGCGAAAACCTGGTCGACCTTTGCTGGTAAAGCCGGCGTATTGCTTGTTTTGGCAAGAACGGACCCTGACCTTAATCTTGGTCACCGGGGTTTGAGCCTGTTCATGGTCGAAAAACCCTCGTTCGACGAAGAATCGTTTGAAGTCGAACAACCGCAGGGAGGCATGTTGTTTGGTAAGGCGATTCCCACGGTGGGGTATCGAGGTATGCATTCCTACCAGCTTTTCTTTGATAACTTTCTTGTTCCCGATACGCATCTGATCGGAGAAGGGCAGGGAATTGGAAAAGGGTTTTACTTCACGATGCGAGGCTTTACTGGCGGCAGAATTCAAACCGCAGCTCGAGCGTGCGGCGTCATGCAGGGGGCGATAGATAAATCAGTACGCTATACCCAGGAACGCAAGGTATTTGGAAAACCTATTGGAGACTATCAGCTTACGCGAGTGAAGCTGGCCCGGATGGCAATGTATCTATGCGCCTCCAGGCAGTTTACCTATGCTGTAGGACGACTAATGGATCAGGGAGAGGGGCAGATGGAAGCTAGCCTGGTAAAACTGTTCGCCTGTCGCGCCGCCGAGTGGATTACCCGTGAAGCTATGCAGCTACATGGCGGTATGGGTTATGCCGAGGAAACTGATGTCAGTCGGTATTGGTTGGATGCCCGAGTGCTTTCAATTTTTGAAGGCACGGAAGAGGCACTGGCGCTCAAGGTAGTAGGTCGTAGCCTGCTTGAAAACAGTGGTTGAGCTGGGCAACGACTATTGCTGTGGATGACGTGGTGCCGACACTGGTGGGAGTGGGCTCTGGGTCAGTGCCCTTGCCACGAGGTCTGGTAATCCCAGCATGCGTAGAATGTAGCGTATTGCATTATCGGTTGCGTTGGGCGATAGTCGACCATGCTCTATTTCTAAATTGACATGGTCAACCATTCCGCCGATCAGGCTTTGCGCAAAGTGACTGTCTTCTACCTTGAACCTCCCCGCATCGATACCTCTTTGTATGTCCTTAAGGCAATCAGCATCCCGTTGGCGAAGGTCGATTCTTCCCGGTAGTCCCGAGAAGGAGAGGAAGGTTCTCCACTGCTCGTTGAATTGTGATTGGTGAAAATAGTATTTCAGCGTCGCTGCGACCACCATTGCAGGATCTTTGAGCCTGGATCTGGTTTCTTCTATTTCCTCGGAGAATTGTCGACAGTAATCTTCAACAACAGCCTCAAAAACGTCTTGTTTGGTGACAAAATAGTTATAGAAGGTTCCGGTCGCAACACAGGCTCGATTGGTAATATCCTGGATTGAGATCCTTTTGTGTCCTCTCTCGAACACGAGATCTCGAGCCGCGTTTAGTAGCGCGTCACGAGTTTTTGCTCGTTTGGGGGTCGCAGACCTTCCGTTTGTCTGGCTAATGGTCGTCTCATTTATATTTACAGCGGCCGCGCGTACTAGCACTGTTCATCCATATACGTAGTGTCAATCAACCATATCAAATATCGGCTTCGAAAGAAATGAATATAAAATGGAAATATTCAGAGATTTTCTTGATACTTTCTCGTGGGTTATGTATACATTAACGCAGTGGTTATGAATAAGAAAAATAACTAGATTCAGTTAGATAAGATATAAAGTTGAACTAAATTATGAATTTTGAGCTTGATGAGCAGCAAATGGCAATTCGCGATGCCGTTCAAAAAATATGTGCCCGGTTTGGCGATGATTATTGGCTTGAACGGGATACGGATGGTGAATTCCCCGAAGCGTTTGTAAAAGCGGTTACTGATGGTGGCTGGCTGGGCATTGCGATGCCAGAGGAATATGGAGGCTCGGGCCTTGGAATTACCGAGACGGCTATATTAGCTCATACCATCGCGCGTTCGGGAGCAGGTATGAGTGGTGCATCAGCCGTTCATCTCAACCTTTTTGGACCGAACCCGATCGTCGTTTTTGGTTCAGACGAGCAGAAATCACGATTTTTGCCACCATTGATCGCAGGAAATGATCGCGCTTGCTTTGGTGTTACGGAGCCCGATGCGGGTCTCAACACTACGCGACTACAAACGCGTGCACAGCGTGACGGTGACCATTATGTGATTAATGGCCGGAAGATGTGGACGACAACCGCACAGACCGCAAACAAGATCCTGTTGATCGCCAGAACCAAAGATCTTGAGGATTGTGTGAAGCCAACAGACGGTTTGACATTGTTCTATACGGATCTTAACAGGGACAGAGTCGAGGTTAGATTAATCGAGAAGATGGGAAGGAAAGCCGTTGATTCGAACGCACTCTTTATCGATAACCTGATCGTGCCGGCAGAGGACCGCATTGGAGATGAAGGAGATGGCTGGAAGTGCCTACTGCATGGATTGAACCCGGAAAGAGTCCTGCTTGCAGCAGAAGCAGTAGGCCTTGGACAGGTGGCGCTGGAAAGGGCATCCAATTATGCGAGAGAGAGAATCGTGTTTGATCGGTCGATAGGTAAGAATCAGGCAATTCAGCATCCGCTCGCGGTAAACTGGATGGAGCTGCAAGCCGCTGAACTGATGGTCTACAAAGCGGCGACGCTCTATGACAATGGTCAGTCCTGTGGGGCGGAAGCAAATGCTGCGAAGTATCTTGCGGCTGAGGCGGCATTTAAGGCATGCCAACAAGCGGTACGAACGCACGGAGGCATGGGGTACGCCAAAGAGTTTCAGGTCGAGCGCTACATGCGAGAGATTATGATTCCTGTTTTGGCCCCCGTTAGCCAGGAACTGGTTATGTCGTTTATTGGCGAGCAGGCCCTTGGTCAGGAGAAAAGCTACTAATAATCAAGGTAATATAGAGATGCTTGCGTGAAACCAGCACAAGGGTGATCGCAATCTTCTAAAAAGAGAGTCCGGCATGGAGCACTCGACAAACGGAATAGCAGACCTGGTCACCGGCATCATTATGCTCCTGTTGATTGCAGCTATTACAACGCTGTTGTCCAAACGCATCGAAAAACTGCCGTTGACGATATTGCTGGTATTCGTAGGTATCGCTATTGCGGCAGTGGGTGAGCATATCCCCGGATTGGCGGAGCTGAGTTCTTTTCATCTAACACCTGAGCTCGTGCTCTTTGTTTTTATTCCTACACTTATATTTGAATCTGTGTTTAATCTTGATGTTCGGCAGGTTTCGAGGAACATCTGGGCAATTCTGGTTCTTGCCATACCAGGTTTACTGATATCTACAGCCATAATCGGACTGATTATCTCGGGCTTTACTGAATTCGGATTTATGGTGGCACTGCTGTTAGGTGCAATTCTTAGCGCGACGGACCCCGTCGCGGTAATCTCGATATTCAAGCAATTGGGCGTTCCAGAACGCTTGACCATTCTGGTTGAAGGGGAGAGCCTCTTTAACGATGCGACATCCTTGGTGTTAGCAACATTGCTTATTGGCATTCTGTCCGCTGGCACCTTTTCTAACGACATGATTCTGTCTGGGCTCGGAGAATTTTTCTTCGTGTTTTTTGGCGGTGTGGTAGTAGGTCTTGTCCTGGCAGCAGTCGTCGGGGAGACCTTAGGTGCTATTGAATCTGATCCCGCAATCGAAATAACGCTAACAACGATTCTTGCGTACCTGGCCTTTATCCTGGCGGAACATGTTTTTCATGTAAGCGGCATTATGGGGGTGGTCGCTGCAGGTCTCATGATCGGTTCCTGGGGAAAGTCCAAGATCTCTCCTTCAACTTCGGAGTTCATGGAGCACTTCTGGGAATATCTTGCTTATGTCGCAAACGCGTTGATCTTCCTGATGGTTGGATTGCAGATCGATCTTGTCGTTCTCTGGCAGTCTATTGACCTGATTGGTATTGTCTTCTGTGCAATGCTTTTTTCGCGGGCGATTGTCATCTTTGGTGTGGTTCCTCTGGTAGGAAAAGTACCTGGTTCCGAGCCGATTGGTATGCCGTTCAAGCTGGTTATGTATTGGGGCGGGCTAAGAGGTGCAATAGCACTCGCGATTGTCCTGTCGTTACCACCGTTTGATTACAAGGATACGCTGGTGGCGGTTGTGATAGGGGCAGTACTTGGAACCCTGGTGTTGCAGGGATTGTCTATCGAATTACTGGTAAGACGACTAGGTCTAGATAAGCTGAGTGTGCCGGATAGTCTGACCAAACTGGAAGGGGACAAGCACGCGCGTGAGGAAGGTCTTGAACGCCTGGATGGTCTTGTTACCGGTGGTCATTTCTCACAGCGTATTGCTGACAATATTCGGGAAAAATGTGAACGTAATCTCAGAGACCTCGAAGCTGAAATTAATTGCTTAAACGAGGGGATGAACCTCGAAGAACGTATCAACCTGGTCGCCATGAGGAGTCTCGCCCGCGAAAAAGCTCGAATCTATGAATTGTTCAGCCGAGGACTAATAAACGAATGGGCATTTAGAGAATTGGATCATACGGTTACTGTCCAACTTGAGGGTGTGCGTCACGGTAATACTTTACCCAGGGAGAGCGTTGAAATGTCCCTTGGTAAGAGATTACAACTGGCTATCATCACGCTCTTAGAGTCTATCCCGGGTGGGAGTGTGCTGTCTGAAAGAATGCGCACGATGAGAATCATTCGAGATTTTGACGTTGCCTGGGGCAGATTTCGTTCTTCGAGCAGCGTTCTCTCCGGATTGCATGATCTGGCTGGTGACAATACTGCCGACCAAGAAGCTGAGACGAGGGTGCGAGACGTTTACGAGAAGATGCGTGATGAGACTAAGGCCCATATCGATGAAGTGGGGGAGCAATACCCGGAGTTTGTGGAGACGGTCCAGGAGCAACTCGGCCAGCGCTTACTGCTAGTCGCGGAGCACGAGTCGGTAGAGCAAGCCGCTAGCCTGGGAATGATTCAGGAAGGACTCGCGCACGAAATCCTAACAGAACAGATGGAAAGACTGCGTCAGCTGAAGAAAGATGATATCTCGGCACGCTTCGAGATTGAGATTTCAGAATTGCTTGCCAAGACGTCTATCTTTACCGGAATGGCACAAGAGGACTTTGATTACATCCAGAAATTCCTCCGCCCACGGACAGTTCCCAGGGGCACTGCGATTGTCACTCAGGGTCAGCAGGGTGATTCGATGTTCCTTATTGCACGCGGTATAGCTAACGTCATGATTGAGGATGCTGGCGATGTTACTCAGGTGGCAACACTGTTCGCGGGAGACATTCTAGGGGAGGCCGCACTGCTCCATGGCGCCCCTCGCAATGCAACAGCCATGGCGGCGACGCCATGTTCTTTGTATGAACTGAAACGGGTTGATCTGGACAGAATCTGCGATGAATACCCACCCATTCATGACCGCGTACTTGAGATCGACCATGAGCGTCTCAGAGAAAATGAATCCGACCATGTTTAATGAGTAAGACGCGACTAGGATGTCGAGTTAGCGGTCTTATCAAACAGCCAGTCTATTATCTCTTTACGATTACCTGCAAAAACAACCCGTTCCTTCTTTTTATCCATTTGATAGTGGTACATAGGATCGTAGTAATTATTCAGTAGAAAGCCGATCCAGTGTCTGTGTGCTTCCAGGTCACCCTTGGCATGTTGTATTAGCGCGTTTTCCACCATTTTCCTGACTTCCTGGTGGTTTACACCCCCAAGACGCTTACGAATAGCGTCAGTGGCCGAAAGGAGCTGTTCCGACAATAATTCGATGGCACGATCTGCGTTCAGCTCGCACAGTTCATCATACTGACTGATGATATAGTCACGACGAATGCGTTCTATTCGCTGCTCTAAAGGCTCATTGAGCACCACAACAGGCGCTGCATCCATCGCCCTTTTGAGTTCATGGGGTACTTGAATCCGACCAATCAGCCGACTTTCATCCTCCAGAACAATAAAAGAAGCAGGGCGTTTCTTGATCAGATCGATTGCGACTGCGTTCTCGAAATCAACCTGCGACGGTTGTGGAGCAACGCGTTTACCAAAAGCGGAACCACGATGGTTAGCGAGGCCTTCAAGGTCAATGCTGTTGTCAACCTTTAGGATCAGGTCGGTCTTTCCGACCCCCGTATTACCTGAAACAACCACAATTGGAGACAAGTCCTGGAACTCCTCCAGCAGTACGTTACGCAAGTACTTATATCCGCCATCTATCCTTGGAACCTCGTGTCCTGCCGCCCGTAACCACTCACAGGCAATCCTGGAGCGTTTACCACCACGCCAGCAGTAAAGGTGTGCGTTTGGGTTTTTCTCTATAAATGAGACCCAACGATCAAGTCTTGTTTCGCGAACCTCTCCGGAGACCAACTGGTGCCCGAGTGTCTCTGCCGATTCGGGGCCATTTTCTTTGTAGCAAATGCCGACCTGGTGTCGTTCGTCGTCGTTCAGGATCGGAATATTGGTAGATCCCGGAAACGCACCGGTGCTGAACTCTGATTCCGCTCGAACATCAAGAAACGGCGTGTCCTCTAGAAATAACTGGGTAACTGATCGATTCATCTGGCGAAGGTTAGGTGATCAGAATCATCTTATCCAGAGTTTAGTATTTTGAGGGGGGTATGGGTTGATTCTGAGACCTATATTTATACAAATTGTTTATACAGTCTATTTATACGAATACAGAATTTAACATAATATATATTATGCGCAGTTAAGTATTTATTATAAACGTCAGAATAGAACCAGGAAACGGGTATCCATCGCCAGAATCTCGACTCTATGGCCGACTTCGAGAATGGTTCACTTATTATTTCAAGAACCATCGTAATTCGTAGAACAATAGCCCTGTGTGTATTGGTGATCTGTAGCTCCTGCTTTTCCATATGTTTCGCGTTTGAGCCTACCAGGGACTTTCCAAAGACCTGGTCCGGTATATTCGCTGGCACGAATACATTGGGGATCACTACGTCGAGATCTCCGTGGAAGAGATTCTTGCCAAGAACGACCAGATCTCCATAAAAGATAAAGGTCGCTACACAATTGACGACGAAATCACTCAGATAAACATCGAATGGCTTATCGATGAGTAGAGACGAATTATTGAAATGTGGGAAAGCAGCCCTGACGGTCAAGATGGATTTGTAACCGACGGTTCATTTAAAGGCTCGATATCAAAAGATTATAAAACCATTCATGCGCTGTGGCGCACTCGAGGAACTGACGAAACTGCCACCATCAACCCGGAGGCTTCTGGCGAGGGATCATAGGCCATTTTCTCCGACGATCGGCATGCATAAATCCAATAGACTCAGTATACTCACCCAAACAAAAGAGCACGTATTTAGCCTTAGTGTTTCTTACACAACCTGGCAAATTTTAAGGTGAGTCAGATGGAATGCCCCAAGTGTCACTCCAATATGGAAGAAGTAACCTACGGTCGTAACATGACCGTCGATCGTTGTACCAACTGTAAAGGTATTTGGTTTGATATTGGCGAGGCTGAGACACTCAAAGAAAAATGGATGTCCGAATTCGTTGATAGCGGCGATCCTGAAGTTGGTAAAGAATACAATAAGATCGAAGATGTCGATTGCCCGCGATGCGGCAAGAAGATGTCCAAAGTATCGGATCCAACCCAGCCACACATATGGTATGAAGCCTGTGCAGAGCACGGTATGTATTTTGACGCTGGGGAATTCACAGACTACAAATACGAAACGCTTCTTGATAAGTTTCGAGACTTGGTTACCGGCAAACGTAGCAGCTAATCAGCTTTATGTTGATCTCTTTCTATGGTGTTCGAGGCTCAATCGCTGCGCCAGGACCCAACACAGCTAAATATGGTGGTAACACCTCTTGTGTGCATGTTCGTTTGAATTCTGGCCAGAACCTTATATTTGACGCGGGAACCGGCATCCGCAGACTGGGGCTGGATATGGTTCGGAACGATGAGCCCCTCCTCCTGTTGCTCAGCCATGGTCACTGGGATCATATTCAGGGGTACCCCTTCTTTGGACCAATTTATCAACCTGGTCGGCAGATTATGATATGTCATGGCGTTGAGGGAAACGCCGTCGCACTAAAGGTACTACTGGAACAGATGGATGGGTCTAATTTTCCCGTACATGCCACGGAGCTGCCTTCGAAGATATCCACGATTGATCAGGTTGAGCGCTATCTCAAGGATTTGCCTTTTGAAACAGTACGTAAGGATCTGAATCATCCTGGCGGTGGTCACGCATATCGCATCGAGGAAGATGGTGTAACCATGGCCTACATCACTGATAACGAGCTTGACCCACCTGATAAGCCGCAGACGACTTACGATGAGTGGGTAGAGTTTTGTCGTGACGTCGACCTTCTCGTCCATGATGCCCAGTACAAAGAAGAAGATATGCCTGCTAAGCATGGCTGGGGACATTCGATTATCTCTCAGGTACGAAAGTTGGCTGTGGATGCCCAGGTCAAAAATCTGGTCATGTACCATCACGATCCCGAAAGAAGAGATGGTGAACTGGACGAAGTCGCCATCGAGTCGGCGAATTATTTCAAGTCAAACAACTCGATGATTGGTTCGTATATCGCCGCAGAGGGCCTCACTTTTGATCTGAGGGCTCGACAAGATTCCAAGGTTAGTACAGTAGACTTAAACGAGTTCTGATTTGAGAGTTGTATCCTTCAACGTTAACAGCGTAAGAGTACGATTGCCTCAGCTTGAGGCGGTGATTGATCGTCATCAACCGGAAATCATTGGGCTTCAAGAAACCAAGGTGACAGACGAAGATTTTCCGGGAGAGGAAATTAAAGATCTCGGCTATCACGTGCAGTTTCATGGACAGAAAACACACTACGGTGTCGCCCTGCTATCCAGACAGGAACCACTCCATACCACCCGGGGTTTTCATCATGATGATGACGACAGTCAGCGGCGGTTTATCGAGTGTAGTTTTTCGCTGCCAGATGGGCGCAAACTTAGCGTGATTAACTGTTACTTTCCTCAAGGTAGTCACCGCGAACATCCAACCAAGTTTCCCGCAAAAGAAAAGTTTTATATCGATGTGCTTGACCATATCAGTAATGACTATAACGCTGATGACCTGCTCATCCTGATGGGTGATATGAATGTCGCGCCTGTCGACAATGACATCGGTATTGGAGAGCAGAACAAAAAACGTTGGCTGCGAGATGGTAAAACGAGCTTTCTTCCTGAAGAACGAGACTGGATTGATCGAATCCTTGATTGGGGAATGGTCGATAGCTATAGGGCACACTATCCCGATATAGATGATAGATTTAGCTGGTTTGACTATCGGAGTCGGGGCTTTGAGCGTAAACCACGACGGGGCTTACGTATTGATCTGATATTAAATTCTGCCGGATTACATGATTTCAGTCGCAACGCAGGTATCGATTACGATGTTCGGGGGATGGAGCGGCCTTCGGACCACTGTCCTATCTGGACCGAGTTTGAGCTCTGAACCGACGCTAGATTTTAGAGAACTGGAGACTGAATGTTACCGGTACAACCGGTGTGATCTCGGTTAACCCTGCAATCGCTCGCAGCGCCTCAATTCCCTCTGTCAGGTTGTAAGCAGTCGCGTTCAATACCAAGGGTCGTATGCTAACGACGTGCCATGTTGCGTTGCCTGTTCTGGTAACCTTCACAGTGGCAGACATCGACTGAACTATTCCGTGCAGATCTATCAAGAAATCAACATTTGTGACGACACTCTGTCCGGGTTCCAGGTCAGTGTATTGCGATAAATCCAACTGGCCTGTTGCGGTAGCAAGCGCATAGCGATCAGTGTCGAAAAGCATGCTTTTCATTCGGTCGTTTCTGATCGGTATATTAGTTTCGAGGCTTGCAAGACCAATATTAACGCTGGCCTGCCCTTCCCCGTTTACACCCCCATGTAGCGACTCGAAGCGATGAACCTCTGCGATGAGGCCATTCTTTATCGATATAAAGCTCAGGTGAGACTCACCGCCGTTTAGCCTCCATTCTGCGAAACACATGGGTGATACCAGTGCTAAAAGCACCAAGATCTTGTTCATTGATTGTCTCCCGCTGAATGTAGTTGCTGAAGTATAGCAATATTGTTTATCGCGGTTCGAACGGCGAGATAGGCGACAAGGCCAATACCATTTGCCAGAACGTCCCAGTGGTCCAGATAACGATATTTTGTCATCCACTGCATTACTTCCAACGCTACACCATAGATAAACAAATAAAGAAACACCGGTTTTTGCTAGGTTGATCGAGGGAATGAATAGTCCGCCAGTATTGCCAGCGTAGCAAAGGCAATAAAGTGGTTCATTTTATCCCAGACGCTAAAGGTAACAGGCGGTGATGGAGAAGTAGCGAGATACGTAATTGCCACTAGTGCAGTCACAAGGAAAATGCGCGCCGCGACTGTCAGACCTCGACAGATGTCCGAAGATAGTACGATCAAGCGGCTATTCTATACTGGTTGATTTCATCTCTGGTGGTAATGGCGGCATTCCTTGCCGCATCTGCAAAGTCCGCATTGGCTGAAGCAAAAATGATTGCCCTGGAGGACGATACAAGCATCCCTCCTCCCGCACCTGCATCCATCATGGCTGCCACGTCCGCACCCTGGCTACCGACTCCAGGTAACAACAACGTGCTATCCCCTACTATCTCGCGAATTCGCTTTAATTCTGCTGGTTTGGTCGCACCCGCAACCAGTCCCACGTTGCTGTTAAAATTCCAGGTGGCTGCCGCTGATTCTGCAATGTGCTCATACAGTAGTTTGCCGTCTTCAAGTCGAAGGTTCTGTAGTTCAGAACTACCTGGATTCGAAGTGCGGCATAGAATAAAGACACCTTTATCTGCATACGATAGGTAAGGCTCCATGCTATCCAGCCCAAGGTAAGGGTTTACCGTAATAGCGTCTGCACCGTAGCGTTCAAAAAGTTCTTTGGCATACATTGTAGCCGTGCTGCCAACGTCACCTCGCTTTGCATCCAATAGCACTGGGATATCTAAAGACTTAAGCAAATCGATCGTGAGTTCGAGGTCTCGCTCGGCGCCAATTGCCGAATAATGCGCAATCTGGGGTTTATAGCAGCATGCCAGATCCTGAGTGGCCTCGATAATATCCTTGTTGAACTTAAAGATGGGGTTTTCGTCTTGTTTGACGATAGCAGGCAATCGTTCGAAGTCGGGGTCCAGACCAATGCAAAGAAGTGAATTTTTAGCTGTTTGATGGGTTCTCGTGGCGCTAAAAAACGGATTGTCCAACTATCGGTCTCCTTTGAGTTCCAAGTGTTATACGTTATTCACAGTCATCAAAAAGTGTCGCATGAGGTCAGCATGTACCCGAGAATGTCAGGGATTATAGAGTAAAGAATAGATTATTGACAGCGCTAAATTGACGTTAAATGGCTGATATATAACGATTAATTCCAAAATAAAAAAGTTGGCACATAAATCGCTTTTACTTACCCAACTGACGTAAATAAGCGAACAACAAGATGACTGAATTAGACGGAATATTGCTACTCTCGAAGATAGTCAGCCTTTCAGATGCCAGACGGAGCCTGAGGGGTCCGGAGCGCGCTGATATGACAGACCACGATCCCGAGTAACGCAGGGAGTTCCGTCGAGCGAGTTCTGAGCGCTTATTCGCTCAGGCCACTCAGTCCGATGATAAGGACCTTATAGGTACCACGCTCAATTGTCAGGCGATATATGCCTCAGCGGGAGGTCTAAGATTTTTGCCGATCAGCTCGTTCCGGGGGAATGAGTCCTGGATCTGTGGATAGATGATAGCAGGAAACCGGGTAAATTCTTTCTTTCCTGCGATGTTCGCTGGGTCGATGAGGAAGCACAGATGTTTGGTGTTCAGTTACACAGTGGGTCTGCAACGGATATTGATGAGTGGCGCGAAAGTCACGGTTAAAGCGGTTTTATTTTTGGTCCTTCACGGGAGTCTTCCACTTCAAATCCGAGATTCCTGATCTCTTCCCGAACGGCATCTGCTTTTCCCCAGTCCTTTTGCGATCGCGCTTCTTCCCTAGCTGACACCAGGTTCAAGACCTCATCCGGAATATCAATCTGTGCTGGTTCCCACTCGGCGATATCCAAACCAAATATTTCATCAAAGGCTAACAAGGTGGCCTTTTTGACACCGTCTGGCTCATCAGAACGCGCCAGTTCCCACGCGACCGCCAGGGCCCGGGGGACGTTGAGGTCCTCGTAAAGATGCTCAACGAAACGTGTCATATACGCTTCAGAAATGGTGGTTGGGTCGCCCCAGCTGAACGCTGCCTCATATAACCGGTTTAATGCAGTATCGTTGGCCTTCAAGCTCTCCCAGCTGAACGAAAGTTCACTTCTGTAATGGGCCGTAAGGCAAAAGTAGCGATACGCCAGCGAACTGAATCCTTCATCAATCAGACTCTGTAATCGCAGAAAATCACCGCTGGATTTGGACATCTTCGATTCTTCCATCTGCAGGAAGTATCCATGCATCCAGAAATTTGCGAGGCGCGTACCTCTGCTAGCCTCAGTTTGTGCTATCTCATTGGTGTGATGGATCGGTATATGGTCCTTACCGCCACAATGAATGTCGAAATAGTCACCGAGATAACGCGCAGACATCGCCGAACATTCGATATGCCAGCCGGGGAATCCGACTCCCCAGGGACTTTCCCATTCCATTTGACGCTGCTCGTCAGGGCTCGAGAACTTCCACAGCGCGAAGTCGGTAACAAAACGACGCTCGCCCTGTTCTACTCTGGCCCCGGCCTGAAGACCTTCCACATCGAGGCGCGCCAGATACCCATAACTATTGAGTTTGCGTGAATCGAAATAAATGCCATCACTCGTTTTGTAGGTATAGTTCTTGGCTTCGAGATCTTCCACAAAGGCGATCTGCTCTTTAATGTGATCTGTTGCCTTACACCAGATATCCGGTGGCAGAATATTGAGTCTCTGGAGGTCTTCCTTGAAGGAGTCCGCATAGAATTCTGCCATTTCCCATGCGCTCATCCCTGATCTGCGGGAGCCAACCTCCATCTTGTCTTCGCCCGAATCTGCATCGGAGGTGAGGTGTCCCACGTCCGTAATATTCATCACATGTTTAAGATTAAAGCCAGCATGTACTATCGTGCGGCGCAGCAAATCTTCGAATATATAGGTTCTTAGGTTGCCAATATGAACGTAGTTGTAAACCGTTGGGCCACAGGCATATAGCCCAACATCGTTATCTTTAAGTGGGATGAGTTCTCGGACCTGACGCTCATAGGTGTCGTAAAGCTTTAACTGTGTCATCGATCTATCAACTTCGCTCGCTCAATACTCTTTCAACCGTTTCGACAATGGCCTGCGTTTGAGAATCTATTTCTATGTTTACTTCATCCTCAACGCCAAGCTGCGGAAAATTAGTGGAGCGGAGCGTCTCCGGGATAAGATTAACCGTTAGTGTGCCCGCATTCTTATCCACGCCTGCAACGGTTAGGCTCGCGCCATTTATCGCAATAAAGCCTTTATCGAATACATACCTAAGCCAATCTTTGGAGAGTGCGAAAGTCATCTGGCAATTATTGGATGTGCTATCAATCGAACTGACTTTCGCTGTTCCCATGACATGCCCGGAAACGACATGTCCTCCGACCTCGTCATCACGCTTTGCAGATCGTTCAATATTGACCATCGAGTTATCTTTAATGGCACTCAGGTTGGAAACCCGCATTGTTTCACTCACCGCCTCGAAGTCGACATCATGTTGTGAGATCCGGATAACCGTCAGACATACACCGTTAACAGACACGCTAGCGCCTATTTCCAAACCAACAATCAGAGTTTCTGGAAATTCTATGGTGAAGCGACGTAAGCCATCTTCTGGTGATACAGTTTTGACAGGCAAAACAGCCTGCACGATTCCTGTAAACAAAATGAACACCCCAGTATCGAAAAGCATATATACCGAAAGAGGGCAAAATCACTGGCCAACGACGGTATCCTCTGGTGGCGGACATTAGCACGACGCCTTTATATTGCAAATTCAACATGATAAGAACCACAAATCAATAAGCTATTGTGGATGTGTTTATATTAATGAAGGTTAACGAATGAGCGTCACGGAGCCCTGGGTCCTGGTATGCGGCAGCATCGCGATCGATTTTGTCGGTCAATACAATGGTTCTTTTGCGAACTATCAAGATCGATATGAGATAAATGCGCTAAATATCTCGTTGCAACTATCAGACCTGCGCACGAGTTTCGGTGGCTGTGGGATGAACATCACTTACGGACTTCACAAGCTATCTATTCCAGTTATCCCACTGACAGCAGCGGGTGCTAACTATATGGACCACTATCATCAACATTTAGTGGAAATGGGAATTGATACGGCGTACATCGCGGTAGATGCGTCCCTACCCCGCTGCGCAACCGCACTGGTTATTAGCGATAAAAATGGCAACCAGATAACAGGCTTCCATGCCGGCGCATCTCCTTCGTTACTCCGCAAACTTCCCAGTGAAATAGAAGGTATTTCCCACTGTCGCATGGCGATCCTCGCGCCCGAAGATGCGCCAATCATGTTGCGTCAGGCAAGAGATCTCGCTTCGCTTCGTGTCCCTATCGTCTTTGACCCGGGACAAGGCATCTCTGAGTTCTCCAAAACACAGATACGCGAACTGCTCGAACTGTCCAGCACTACCATTGCTAATTCACATGAGTTCGAAATCTTGCAACATAATGCGGAGCTATCCACAGAGGAAATCATAGGCATGCAGGATAAGCTTATCGTGACGCGAGGAATCAACGGTGTTGATATATACGAGTCTGGCAAGAAGCTACACGTACCTGGTGTAGAAAATGTCGGAATTGTCGACCCAACCGGTTGCGGTGATGCTTTTCGCGCCGGATATATCTATGGGTTGATGAAAGATTACAATCCTGAAGTATGCGCGCGAGTCGGTTGTGTTATGGCGGCCGTTAATCTTGAAAGTATAGACACGCAGACTTTCGAAATAGACGCAGCCAGTTTGCGCGCCAGATACGAAAAAGCCTACGGCATGACAATCGTCTGACGTCGGCTGGTCTCTTTGATTCCATGGTTATCTGTGGCACTCTGAGATGACCTGCCTTGTTTATCGAATGAAATGGACGCTGAAATTAAAGCCCTTCGTGACACTCTGCAAAAAAGTGAAAGAGCGGTTGTCTTTACCGGGGCAGGCATATCAACAGAATCTGGAATACCTGATTTTCGTGGCCCCCAAGGGTTGTGGAAAACCGTGAGTCCAATCGACTTTAGCGAGTTCATTGGTTCAGAAGAACGACGACGTGAACGTTGGACTCGGCAGTTCTCTGGCGACAATACCATGGCAAAGGCAGAACCTAACGCGGGCCACCTTGCCGTAGCCAATCTCGTCAAGGTGGGAAAGGTAAGTCACGTAATTACGCAAAATGTGGATGGGTTACATCAAAGATCCGACGTGCCTGATGAACTAGTAATAGAACTGCATGGCAACAGCCAGTATGCAAAGTGTCTTGAATGTGAAAAGCGGTTTGAACTTGCACCCCTGAAAGATAAGTTTCTTGCGGATGGCACTATCCCAATGTGCGATGAGTGTGGCGGAATCGTTAAAACCGGAACGATATCCTTTGGCCAGCCAATGCCGGTAGCGCCAATGCAATTGGCGGAACAGGCCAGTCTCGCTTGCGATCTGTTTATAGCGATAGGGTCTTCGCTGGTGGTTTATCCTGCTGCAGGTTTTCCTGTCATGGCCAAACAAAATGGTGCTGCGCTGGTGATCATCAATAACGAAGAGACGGATCTGGATCCGCTATGTGATCTCGTGATTCATCAACAGATAGGAACAACCCTATCCGCGGCAATCGACTAATTATTCCAGCAACTCGGTTACGGTCGTCATAAGTTGATCGATATCGATGGGCTTTTTCAAAACCTGTTGTACGCTATCTTGCTCAGTCACCTCTTCTCTATTGGTGCACAGAACGACAGGCAAAGAAGTATCCGTCAGGCGCATGCTGCGGGCGAGCGTTAGACCATCGAGTCCTGGCATATGATGATCGACGATTGCCAGGTCGTAGGCGGAAGGATTAATCTCGAATGCCTTTAAGGCGCTGCCTGAATCCGTAAAGCTGGTTACCTTGTACGATTTCGAGCGCATCAGCTCCGCTAAAACCTCAGTGACAATCGTCTCATCATCAACGATCAGAATATGCTTACGTTCGCTTTTTGCAGAGACATCTTGTTGGTTAATGAGTCTTACGGCAGCCTGCAGGTGTTTCATTAACTGCCCCTGATACCGGGCGAGATTATCTTTCGCTTTTACAGATAGTGGTGTGTCATCGTCCAATATCAACTGGACCAATTCGCCGTAACTAAGTGCTGTCGCCGTTATGTGTCTTAAATCTCTTGTCAGTTTGCGTGTAGGGGTCAGCGCTGTTTGGAGCTGCCTCTCCAATGCTTTCTGATGTGAAAGATCCTGAATCCACAGTGCTGAATCATCAGGCCCTTTTATGAACCTGGCGAACTTTTGTTTGTTCTCGAATCTGACAACGCAATCGATCGTTGAGTCGGCGGAGCGCAAAAAAACTGAAAGACGCTCGCGATCATCGTCATGCACATAGGATTCGATACCGTATCCCTTTTCGATGCCAAACTGCTGCCGGGCGACGTCATTGGAACTGACCACCTCAGAACTTTCATCCAGCGAGACAAATCCAATAGGAGATGCCTGAATAATTTTGTCAGACAAATTCTTTGACCCTGGCTGGTGGTAAAATTTCTCGTGTCACTATTTGTAGCAATTGCTCTGTATTGAGTGGTTTCTCGAGAAACGCTCTAGCGCCGATCTCCATCGCTGTCGTAGAGGTCATGGTATCGCTGAATCCCGTACAAAGAATAACCGGTAAGTCAGGACGTTGCTCAAGCATAGACACCATCAGGACATCACCTGTCATGTTGGGCATAGTCTGATCTGTGATAACCAGTCTATATTAGTAAGGGTTCTGACTGAAATGCGCCAACGCGTCAACCGACGAAGTGATGACATGAGAGGAATAACCTGCATTATCCAAGACCTTTTTCACATACAGACCGACGGTCTCGTCGTCATCGATAATTAGTACGTCCTGTGTCGATAATCTTTATTGTGCAGTAGGCAGACCAATACTGAATTCGAGGCCCTGGGCGACACTGGTGGACAATGCGAGGTGGCCACCAAGATCGTGAATACGTTTGTTGATTCTTGCAAGACTAATACTGTTCACCGAGTGAATTCGGCTGGTGGAAAAACCCGGTGTAAGTAGATGACCAAGCATCTGCCTTGGCACGTTAACATCCGGGCAATAAACCGCTAGCGCCATAGTGTGGCTCTTATCGTTTAAACAGGTGCTGCATCGCATCTCGGTTTCTTCCGGGAACTCGATGATCTTCCCAACCTCTCTTCCAAACTCTGTGATGAGATAGTCAGAAAGTGTTGAAATTACGTCTTCAAGTATCGTCTCTTCAACATCCAGATTGCGATTCGTGATGCTCACTTGGTAGCCGAGGTTTGTGGCAATTGTCTTGACATGATCATCATCATGACCCGTTATGTTATGCAGCAGTCCTGTCCGGTTGATGTGTATGCCCTGAAGAAAGCGTGGCCGGCCATCTTCATCACGCTGTTTGACAAAACTCGCGTCTCCATCTTCAAAACAACGCTGCGCCCCGACGCGATACGATAAATGAACGCAAAGGAATCCTCCGCGGGATTGTCGAGCATCGATTGCATAACGACGCAGTCGTCAGGTAATAGCAGGTTTATCCATGTGCTCACGGGCATGGATTCCTTATAGCCAGCATACTCGAGGTGTTCAAGCCATGACTGATTATGCCTGATCATTCCATTCGCGACGTCGATCTTCCAGAACCCTATGCCCTCGTCCAACAGGTCGAAAAGTGGTGAGTGAATGGGCAGTTCAGCTGCAGGCGGTCGCTGAAAAATTGCGTGGTACCGATCTGCACCCGACTGTTTAACAGACCATGCGTAAATACTCTTACCATCCTTATCTACAGTCGGATGGTTTATGCGTAGCGCCGCCATGGCGGACGAGTCTGACCTGGTATATTCGCGTGAGTCTATCCTTGAGGTCAGAAGGAAAGACAACATCAGGAAGGAAGGAAGGAAGAACCAACCCTTAAGTCGGGAAACATCTCTTGGGCAAGCGCATTACTTTGATGTACCCACAGTTGGTCATCCAGTTCAAGATAACCGACCACGTTTTGTCCGAGCATGTACCCTGAAGGATCGGACGTTAACCGAAGTACATCTTCAAGATGGTCGCTTGTCAGTCCTTTGTAATGATTCAGGCGCCGCAACGTTTGCATTAGGAACCATGTAAGCAAACCCAGCGCGGTTACAAGCAGCAAAATAATGACTGATGAATTCACGAAGGGTCATCCCCTCTTTTCGATGTCCTATATTCTAACCGAATGGCGACACAGGGTACCCTCTTGCTATGATCAACCGTTTACGTAGAAATGACCGCTGTGCTGAATAATCTTACCTTTCAAGTGTCGATTGCCGCCGCTCTTGGAGTTGGCTCCGCGCTGCTTTTTGGCAGCGCCAACTGGCTGATGGAACCAAACTCGTTCTACGAGTGTGTGCTGCTCGTTAAGTCGGTGTTCCTGGCCGCGCTACGAATGCTAATTGCTCCATTGATCTTTTTTTCATTAATTGGAGGAATAGCCGGCATAGGAAGTGTTATACGTCTCAAATCTCTGGGTGGAATAACGATCGCTTATTACCTGGTGACTAGCGGTTTTGCGATCGCGCTAGCGTTATTAGTTGTGTTCTTCATACACCCTTGGACTGCCTACCCCCCAGTAATTGAAGGAGTCGCTATCGCCCAGGATCGGCTGCTGGGTCCAGGATCAGACTCAGTGATTCTGGTGGTCAAAGGAATGTTGATGCAGGCATTTACCAACCCGTTCGCGGCATTGGTGAACCTTAATATTCTTGGAATTGTTACCAATGCATTTCTAATTGGCCTCGCGATGGTTCTGGTCCTTCCCAGTGATAGTCCTGTATTTACTACGGTACAGCACATCAATCAGGTGATCGTAAAAGTCCTGGGCTGGGTTATTCGAATTTTGCCGTTGGGGATCTTTGCGATTCTATTCGACTTCACACTAAAGATAAGTGGTGACTCAGGGCACAGCATGGATTTTCTTAACCAGCTGCTCGACTTCGCGCTTGTGGTGGTCGCTATCACGTTGATTCATGGCCTTGTCATCTTGCCTTGCATCGCCTATTTAGTTACGGGTATTTCAATTCCCAGACTCCTTCGGACTATTGCCCGTCCTATGCTCGTCGCATTCAGCACGTCGTCGAGCTCGGCAACGTTACCGGTAACAATGCGGACTGCTGAAGAGGAACTGGAGGTTCCAAACTCAGTCAGCAGCTTCGTGCTGCCGCTTGGGGCGACTATGAATATGGACGGGACCGCTCTGTTTGAAGCAATCGCGGCTGTATTTCTTGCTTATCTGTATGGCATAGAACTGTCTAACGTCATGATCGTTACCATTTTCATCATGGCGATGGTTGCCTCCATTGGAGCTCCGGGAATGCCATCAGCGTCCATGGCGGGAATGCAGATGGTTTTACTCGCTGTTGGTATACCCCTTGAAGCTATCGCGATCCTGCTGGTTATAGAAAGACCGCTAGATACCATTCGGACAGCCGTTAACGTTGAGGGTGACTTGATAGGGTCACTAGTCGTTAAAAGCCGGATGAGCTAAAGGTCGACCTCGCGAGCGAGTATCAAACGGGCAAAGTGATGAAGGAAATCACGATGGCGTTGTGCGACCTGTTGTCGGGTCAATGATTCTTCCCCTTCTTTGCTAACAATAAACTCATAGCAGCTTGTGATGGTCTCTCCCGGCCCAACCACCTTCTCAATTTCCTCATTTAGAAAATCGTGCAGTGACTCAAGATCACCTTCCTCCAGCCCGGAGCGTTCGGGGTCCAATACTGCGTTACCCCAGATGGTCGCCATATAGACCTGAAACTTCTCCCGGTCGACGAATTCATCAGTAATCTTGCACTGATCAAGAATTTCCTCGATTGCCGGGCTATAGCGCTCTTTCAGATGGTTTAGTTCCATAGCGATTAGTATAAACTATGACGCCGCGATTCCTGCGTTAAGGCTCATGAGAAAAACCAAGATAATCTGCACGATTGGTCCAGTGACTGACAGCTATCCTATGCTTGAAAAAATGGTAGCGGCTGGCATGGACATCGTACGGCTCAACATGTCTCACGGGGATCACGATACTGCCGCTCAGGTTATCAAGTCGATCAGGACCCTCAATCGCAAGGTTACCTATCCCATCGCCATTTTGTTGGATACCCAGGGACCTGAAATTCGAACAGGTGATCTCGCCAGCGAATTGGAATTAAAAAATGGCTCAATCATCAATATTAGTGTTCGAGATACCAAGGGCATCGAGGAGTCCTCTTTTCATATCGATTACGCTGACCTGACAGATACGGTTGCAGTCGGTGACAGGATTACCGTCGACAATGGAATTATTAATCTTGAGGTTCTGGAGAAACATGAACAGGGAACCATGAAATGCAAGGTTATCGATGGCGGAATTCTCAAAAGCAAACGGCACGTTAATCTGCCCGGTATCCGGGTCAATCTACCCGCCATCACAAAGAAGGATAAAGCAGACATTCTTTTTGGTCTCGAACAACAAGTCGACTTTGTTGCGCTGTCCTTTGTTCGACAGGCAGACGATATCCGAGAATTGCGCGAACTCATGGGAGACAAGGCAGGAAAGATCAAAGTCATCGCCAAGATAGAGGACCAGGAAGGTGTGGCAAACCTTGAAGATATCCTGGACGAGGCCGATGGCGTGATGGTGGCCCGCGGTGACCTTGGTGTTGAAATCAATGTTGCTGAATTGCCAAACGTACAACGCAGAATCGTAGAGCTTTGTGCGCGGCACGGGAAACGAGTCATCGTAGCTACCCACTTATTGGAGTCTATGATCGTGAATCCTATTCCCACTCGAGCGGAGGTTACGGATGTGGCCAATGCCATTTACGAAGAAGTAGATGCCGTCATGCTTTCTGGTGAAACCACGGTGGGAAAATATCCCGTGCGCTGCGTGGAGCAGCTTGTCGAAATCGCAGAAACTACAGAATCGGTACCCGGCCTGGACTTTGTAAAGAACCTGGATCACGGGGGTGATAAGCAGCGACTAGCGTTCACCGCAGTGCAGCTCGCTGAAACGTTGGACGCGAAAGGTATTGTCGTCATAACCCGAAGAGGGCTGATGGCAGACTATGTGACCAACTGTCACCCTCAACGAACCAGGATTTACGCTTTTACCAACGATTCGCAGACCCGGCGCCGACTGATTCTGAATCGAAACGTGTCCTCGTTTCGAACTGCCTTTAGTAAAGACCCCGAGAAAACCTTGCAGATCGCGTTCGACGTATTAAAACTCCGCGCAGGTCTGGAGACCGACGATAAAGTTGTGGTGATATCCGACGTGCTCGAAGGGTCAGGTATCGAGGCGATTCAGATACGTCACCTGCCCTAGCGAGTCCGCGAAACTAGTTAGTCAAAGAAAGTGACGCCACTTCGCCAAATTGGACAACGAAATTAGCTTCAAGACCTTCCTTTATGTATTCGGGAATCTCATCGTAGTCCCTCTCGTTGTCTTGCGGCAAAATCAACTCATTGATACCCGCACGTTTCGCCGCTATAACTTTTTCACGGATACCACCCACTGGCAGCACCTTCCCAGTGAGCGTTAATTCCCCTGTCATCGCGATATCTCCTTTTACCGGAGAGCCCAACGCGAGCGAGAGCAGCGCTGTAGCCATGGTGACACCTGCACTAGGGCCATCTTTCGGCGTGGCGCCCTCCGGCACATGGAGATGGATGAACGCATCGTCGAAGAAATGCTCGGGCGCACCAAGGTCGAGTAGATTTGAGGCGACGTAGCTATAGGCAATTTGAGCAGACTCTTTCATTACATCGCCTAATTGACCGGTTTGCTTAAACCCGCGACTGCCGTCGTGAATTTGAGAACATTCTATAGCCAGCGTTGTTCCTCCTAATGCGGTCCAGGCAAGACCGTTGACCACTCCGACGCCCTTTCTCGGTTTCTGTTTCTTGAATATGGGTGCACCAAGATATGTCTCTATATCTTTACCACTGACCGAAATTTTCTGTTTGTCGTCCTCGAGTAAATCAATGACAGTCTTTCTTACTATACTGCCCAGTTGTTTTTCTAATGATCTAACGCCTGCTTCTCTCGCGTAACCGTCGATTACTTTGCGTAGACCAGCATCACTTATCTTCAATTTCGATGCAGGGATACCCGCTTTACCAAGTTGTCGTTTCCACAAATGGTTCTTGGCGATCTGTAGCTTTTCCTCTGACAGGTAGCCAGCAAGCCGAATAACCTCCATTCGATCAAGCAACGGCCCGGGGATGGTGTCCAGCTCATTCGCCGTACAAATAAAGAGTACCTTTGATAAATCCAGTCTCAAGTCCAGGTAGTGATCAAGGAACCCACTGTTTTGCTCGGGATCGAGTACCTCAAGCAAGGCTGACGCCGGATCGCCCTGATATGACGAGCCGATTTTATCGATTTCGTCGAGCATGATGACCGGGTTGTAGACTTCAACTTCTTTTAGGGCCTGAACAAGCTTTCCAGGCATGGCGCCAATATAGGTTCGCCTATGGCCTTTGATCTCTGCTTCATCACGCATTCCGCCGAGACTAAAGCGATAGAATTTTCTACCCAGCGCACTGGCGATCGACTTACCAATAGAGGTTTTGCCCACACCTGGGGGACCGACCAGCAACAATATCGATCCCGCTATCTCGCCCCGGTAGGCCCCGACAGCAAGGAATTCAACGATGCGTTGCTTAACGTCGTCCAGTCCGGCGTGATCCTTATCGAGGGTTTCTCGTGCGTGTTTGAGATCTAACTGGTCATCTGAAATGACTCCCCAGGGTACCGACGTTATCCAGTCAAGATAGTTTCGGGTAACACCGTATTCAGCGGAAGAAGATTCCAGTACATGTAGCTTATGTAATTCATCATCGACCCGGTGCTGAACATGATCGGGAACCACTAGTTTTTGCAGGCGTTCAGTGAATTCTTCTACATCCGCCTCGCGATCATCTTTAGATATACCGAGTTCCTGCTGAATCGCTTTGAGTTGTTGACGCAAAAAGAACTCTTTTTGCTGTTCATTCACCTGTTCCTGCATTTGTTCTGTGATCTGTGCCTGGATCTTGGCAACTTCCAACTCTTTCGTGATAAGCAACAGGACTTTTTCCATGCGCTCAAGTAGCCCCATGGTCTCGAGAATGTCCTGTAACTCTTCCGGATCGGCGGAGGTTATCGCCGCCGCAAAGTCGGCAAGAGGTGATGGCTCGTTTGGGTTGAAGTAGTTGAGGTACTGCTTAAGCTCCTCGTTATAGAGGGGATTCAATGTCATCAGTTCCTTGATGATATTGATGAGCGCCATCGCGTAGGCACGCAGCTGGCTTTCGTCTTCAACAGGCTCAGGTTCCAGGTACTCCACTCGCACAACATATGGAGGCGTCTTTTTTATCCATTCACGAATTCGGAAACGACGTATTCCCTGGGCAATGAACTGAAGTTTACCTTTCACTTCCTGAATTCTGTGTATACGAATGACGCAGCCCACTGCCCGAACATCTTCGGGATCTGGTTGATCGGCATTGGTTGGCGCGTAATTTAACGCGAGGAGCCTGTGTGCTGTTTCAGCGACGTTTTCTATTCCAGGACCCCAGGGATCAAGTTCAACCACCACCGGTTGAACCAGGACCGGAAAATAAGGCCGCTCACCGAGGGGTATTAACTGCAGTGTATCCGGAAGGACCTCTTCGGGTCTGGCGATCTCCAGTTGTCCATCACGTGGAATATATTCGCTATGATCTCCGTTCTCGTTGCTATTGTTCATCGTTTACTACTTACTTAATGATCAGGGACGTTCTTCAGTAGTTGGGGATAAATAGTTCCTTTTCAAGACACGATCCAAACATACACAGCTCAACGAGGTCCGTGTTCAAGGATAGCCGCTAGTTCCGCGAGATTATTGCATCGGTCTTGCGTCACACAACGCTGTAACGCGGTGCATCAGCCGTTCTTCGCTCACATCATAGTCGGGGCACGGTGAATGCAGCACGCTTCGGTTATCCCACATCGCGATGGTGCCCACTTCATAGTCGATTCGAAACTGGTAGTAGGTACGCGTCGAGTGTTTGTAAAGGTATTCGAGAATGGCCCGGCTTTCGTCTGGCTCAAGATCAACAATACGTTGTGTGAAATTACGATTCACATATAACGCCTTTCTTCCTGTTTCCGGATGCGTGATGACCACTGGATGGGTCACCGGGTGTTTCATCAACTCCACATCAAACTGCCGACCGTCATGTACCGCAAAAAGTGGATCAATAAATGCTTTCATGGCATCCGACAGATCCTCATAGGCTTTGTACTGGTTGGCATAGAGTGTCCCACCGCCCAGAGATGGGACCTTCCGGGCGAGGAGCATTGAGTATTTTGGTGGCAACTCTTTCCATGAAACGTCTGAATGGAATGCCTCAGAACGGAGTTGGCCGATTGTCATGACGTCATCGAAACCCTCTACGGTTGGTGAGTAACCATGGATATCGAGTTCACCGTAGTGCTGACCAAATGCTCGCAATTCCTCAACTGTTGCATGGGCCTGGCCGTGTAGTGCGATGGCGCCGTACTCCAGCATTTGCTCATTAACCTTTAGATAGTCCGAATCGTCCATTTTGGTGATGTCGAGGCCCCAGACTTCGGCGCCGCCGGCTCCTGTTAGGGGTTTGATCGTAAGTTGATCTGGGTTTTCTTGAGCACTCATTGGGATGGCTTAAAGTTCTGGTATTGTTGGACTTTAGCATAGTCAAATGGGCGAGCCGGATTGGCTCTCGGTGAATCTGCGATTCACCTGCCGCCCGCCACGTTTGGCTTCGCCAAGCCGTGGCGTTGGTGCCCGGGGCCGGGGTCGAACCGGCACCGCCCTAAGGCGACGAGATTTTAAGTCTCGCGTGTCTACCAATTTCACCACCCGGGCAAACCGGCGGTAGTTTATCCAGTCTCCCCTGCCGGTACCACTACCCATCGCGCTTTCCGGGCAAATAGACTTTAGTGTCAACGAGGACGATAATATCTATTGACAGTAGTAATGCCAAAATCATATGTCTGATCGTGAATCCCTTATTGATGTGACCGATGGTCGTCACTTACGCAGTCGCGATAGCAAGCAAAAAATTGTTAGTGCAATGCTTGAGCTGGTCCGCGAAGGTCACATAGCACCGACCGCCGAAGAAGTTGCGCAACGTGCAAATGTCGGCTTGAGGACTGTATTTCGGCGTTTTAAGGACATGGAAAGTCTATATGCAGAAATGTCATTAGCTATAAGTGAAAAAGTCGCACCGGTAGTTGATGGCGCACTCGCACACGACCACTGGTGGGACAACCTGAATCAATTGGTCGATCGTCGCGCGAAGGTCTACGAGATTGTCATGCCTTATCGGGTTGCAGCTGAAGTTCTGAAGTTTCAATCCGCCGTTTTATTGACCCACCATCGACAGATTGTGAACGACGAGAGAGAGAGACTGTTGTCTGTGCTCCCCAGAAACGTCGTGAAGGATCAGCCGCTAATAGAAGCCCTCGAAGCTACCCTTAGCTTTGATATGTGGAACCAGCTTCGGAATGATCAACGCCTGACTGAAATAGAAGCAGGAGACGTCGTGAAGCGGATTGTGACGAGTTTACTACCCCAGAACTCCCAAAAATAAGCTAAAACGCCCTACCTCCACCTTATTTTCATTAAGTTTTTCACCTTCCGATAAAAATTATCTATTTAATGAGGGCAAGACGATCGTTTTCAACCGACGTTAAGGTGCGTAGTTGACGCAGATCAAATACATGCTTTTTTTGGCAGAAATCTAGTCCGGCGTAAGTTTTCTTACCCGCCCTGGTGTCGCCATACAGGTAATTTGTCTGACAATCGACTTATTGCTTGCTACGCGTCGACTCAGACAGACGGGCGCAATGTAAATGTTGCCACTTCCCAAACGCCCAACCTTGTGCTTCTTCGAGGTCTGCAATTACTCTAAATCTGCCAGAACTTAATTTCCCAAGCAAAACTAGAAACATTCGCATTTTATCCGGGTCGGGGGCTACCAAAGCGACCTTGGAAAATCTATCGATCGCAACATACTCCTTCGCAAAGACCGTGAATTTTTTGATCTCGGAAAAAGTGATCGGCGACAGGTCGGACCGCGAAAAGTCACAGATGCGATCAAGCTCAGGGCTGAAGTCAGGATCATTAACAAAATCTAGAGCAGCACTAATGTACTCATCGAGACTAGACACTCCTAACACCTCAATGTATGCGTAATTCCTCTCTGGAACGATTTGGAATGTAATCATCATATATCTCCGTGTTGGTATGTCAGTCCTTGAGCAACCTCATTACTAATGGCTTTTTAATAGCACCGTTAAACGAACAGAAATGCAATCGCCATCCGTAAGCCTTTACTGAAATTCATGCAGGACTATTGCCATAGCCGACGAACTGCACTTTTGCATGCTTCTGTTGGGTGCAATATGCCAAGAGCGCTAGCGACCAGGTTGAGACCATGCCGAGATGACGACGAAACTAAGTAAAGAGGCCAACTAAGACAGTGACCGGATTGCATGTGTGAGTCTTCGCAGTCCAGCGTCGTAATTAACGGGGGCTCCTAGTCTTGCATAAGCGGACTATATGTCGCTTGAGGCAGAGAATTGCCTCTCGGGACTTCTGGCGAAGTCCCTGCCGGCTGCCACGTTTCGCCTACGGCGAAGCCGTATCGTTGGAGGCTGGGGTCGGAATTGAACCGGCGTAAACGGTGTTGCAGACCGCTGCATAACCACTCTGCCACCCAGCCATGAAGGCGGCAAGTCTAAGGGATTTTTGGGGCAGTCACCAGAATATTCATAGAAACGATAAAAACCTATACTTTTTGTTATTACTTTCAATAGTTTATAATCATTAACTAAAGCAGTTTGTACTTGCTAATCTTGTTCCTTTGTGGGCATGTTCATCCCTTTTGATAGATCGGGCCACGCCAGTTTTAAATACTGATACATCGACCAAATCGTCAGGATGGCGGCGCCATAAAGCAAGATGTATCCGAGAATTACTGCTGGATTATCAACACCCGGGCCACACCACAGTAGTACGATGATCGCGATCATCTGGAAGGTTGTCTTGACCTTGCCCAGAAACGATACGGCGACGCTGCGCATGCGACTGTATTGAGCCATCCACTCTCGTAGCGCCGACACGACAATTTCGCGTCCAACTATCACAATCGCTGGTACGGCAAGGGCTGCACTGGCATGCACCTCAACCAAAAGGACCAGGGCAACCGCTACGATCAACTTGTCTGCCACAGGGTCAAGAAAAGCACCGAATGCGGTCGTTTGCCCCAGTTTTCTTGCCAGGTAGCCATCTAACCAATCGGTGATTGCCGCGATGGTGAATATCACTGCAGACGCCATATAGCGCCATTCTACCGGCAAGAAGTAGAATGCGATCACCAGAATGGGAATCATGACGATTCGCATGCTGGTCAGTATGTTTGGCAAGGTAAGTGGAAATTTCATTGACACATCAGCTTCAGCGTTGACCCATTCTAACCGTTGTGGAGGGTTCCATAAATCTGTTCTGCAAGCGTACTGCTAATTCCTTCGACTTTAGCGAGTTCCTCTGCGCTCGCGCCCTGCACTTGTTTAGCACCACCAAAGTAACGCAATAAGGCGCGACGTCTTTTAGGTCCAACGCCGTCAATACCCTCCAGAATCGATGTCTTGCGTTTTTTCCCACGCCTGTTGCGGTGTGCGGTAATGGCGAATCGATGGCTTTCATCTCGAATATGCTGAATAAGATGCAATCCCGGGTTATCAGGTGGCAGGTCAATCTCGGGTCCGCCACTGATGATAAGGCTCTCGAGCCCCGCTTTCCTGGTAGGCCCCTTGGCAACACCGATAACCGTCATATCAATTATCTGCAGCTCTTCCAGGATCTTCTCTGCCTCCGATAGCTGGCCTTTGCCGCCATCGACAAACAGAATGTCGGGAAGCTGACCCTCGCCTTTCTTGATTCTGGTATAGCGCCTCTTGAGGGCTTGCGCCATTGCGGCGTAATCATCACCGGGGGTAATGCCATCAATGTTAAAGCGCCGGTAGTCTGACTTCACGGGACCTTTCTGGTCGAATACGACACAGGAAGCAACCGTTGCTTCACCGGAACTGTGACTGATATCAAAGCACTCTAATCGTTGCGGAGGCGAATCCATTCCCAGCGCCTCCTGTAAAGCGCCGAAGCGCTGGTTTAGATTGTTTCGATTCGAAAGATGGGCCCCCAGTGCCTGCTCTGCGTTAGTTTCAGCCAGTTCTATCCAGCGTCTTTTCTGACTTCGAACTGAATCTGCCAAACTAACTTTTCTGCCGCTCTTTTCTGCGAGTGCATTCTGGATCAGGTTTTTATCTTCAATTTGTGCGTTGACGATGACTTCCTTGGGGATTTCCCTTGCACCTCGGTCAGATAGATAAAACTGAGGTATGAACGCAGTGAGCACCTGTCCTGCATCTTCGTCCAGTTTAGTGTTGGGGAAGTAGGTTTTATTCCCAAGCAGGCGCCCGCCGCGAATGTACATCACCAGAACACAGATACCACCAGGGCTTAGCACGGCGACCATGACGTCGATGTCACCTTCTTTACCCACCACGTACTGCTGTTCCTGGATCTTTCTAAGGTGAGTAATCTGGTCTCGATAGTGCGCGGCGCGCTCAAAATTAAGGTCGGCAGATGCCTGTTCCATCTTGTTGGCGTAATCATTCATTACTGCCCCGCTTTTACCTTCAAGGAACATCGTTGCATGGGCCACATCATCAGCGTAGTCCTCTTCAGATATGAGATCACAACAGGGTCCGGAACATCGTTTAATCTGATACTGCAAACAGGGTCTTGTACGATTGCGGAAAAATGTATCCTCACACTGACGCACTAGAAAAACCTTTTGCATTATATTGAGGCTATCTCGCACCGAGTAGGCGCTAGGGAATGGCCCAAAGTAGCGCCCCTTTTTGCTTTGTGCCCCTCGATGAAATGCCAGCCTCGGATACTTGTCCTCGCTGGACAGATAGATAAATGGATAGGACTTGTCATCCCGAAAGACGATATTGTACGGCGGCTTTAGTTCCTTGATCAGTGACTGTTCGAGCAACAGTGCTTCTGTTTCACTGGCAGTTACCGTGATCTCTACATCATGAATACGACTGACCAGTGCCATCGTTTTTGAATCAAGCGCGGTAGAACGAAAATAGCTGGAAACTCGGTTCTTCAGGTTCTTGGCCTTACCGACATAGAGTACTTCGCCCTCCTCTCCCAACATTCTATATACACCTGGGCGGCTGGTAAGCGATTTTAAAAAGCGCGTGGCGTCAAACTCGGTCACTGGCTATCCGTTTGGTCGGTTCGAGATCAGCGAGTGTCGCCGCTTGTGCGACCACTTTTTCGAACATTGATGGGGTAAGACGTTTGGTCTGGGTGTTATAGCGACTGCAATGAAAGGAATCAACCAGCAAGCCATGGTCGTTCAGCGTGTGCTGTGCTCCATGAGAGAACGGAAATTGTGCCATGGTCACTTCAAAGGCTTTGAGGAGCGCATTATGCGCCACCCTTCCGAGCGCAAGGAAAACCGTGGAACCACCGGCGCGACTCGCTATCTCTGCTCTCAAATATTGTTGGCAGTTACTGATCTCGTTCGTACTTGGCTTGTTCTGAATCGGCAGGCACTTGACTGCGTTGGTGATCATTACCTTATCAATGAGCGAGAGTTTTTTCAGGGTCGCAAAAAGCAAATCTCCCGATGCGTCACCGGTAAACGGTATGCCAGTACGATTAGCGCCATGTTTGCCAGGCGCCAGCCCAAGGATAACGAGACCCGAATCCGGATTTCCACTCCCTGGCACAGGCAGGTTCCAGTAGTCAGGATGCTGCTTACGCAGTTGTCGAAACTGACGTTGCATCCTTATGCAGCGGCGGCATTCTATAAGTCGTTTCACCACATGTGTGAACTAGGTGACTAAGACTATCCTAGTTTAACCGCCTGAGGTGTAATCAGGCGACCGCCTCAGAATCGATAATGCCATGTTTAATCGCCAGCTTGGTAAGCCCAACATCATTGGCGACATCGAGTTTTTCAAATATGCGATAGCGATAGCTGTTAATGGTTTTCGGAGAGAGTGACAGCCTTTCCGATATATCGGTGACCTTGTGACCCATGATGACCATTAACGTTATTTGCATTTTACGGGACGACAGTATTGCAAAGGGTGAAGCCTGGTCCTGGCTGAAGGGTGGTAACGCTAACTGTTGTGCGACATCAGTGCTGATATAGCGCTGACCTGTGAGGACTTGCTTTATGGCTCGTACCATTTCATCAACGTTAGCTTTCTTGGTGAGATAGCCGGTAGCACCGACCTTAAATAGTTTCGAAGGATAGGGTTCATCTTCGTGAACCGTGACCGCTATGACCTTAAGGTCAGGGTTTATTCTCAGGCACCTGCGTGTCGCTTCCAATCCTCCAATACCAGGCATCTGTATATCCATCAGGACGAGGTCAGGATCAAGGGACCTTACTTTTTCTATCGCTTCCTCGCCGTTTTCGGCATTGTCGACGACGTCGAGGCTGTCGACATCATCCAGGAGCCTGGAGGTGCCAACTCTCACCAATTGATGGTCATCCACTACCAACACTTTAATCACGAAACTCTCCCAGAACTGTAGTTGCGTAAAGATATGTCTGGTGGTGTTCGATTAGTAGTTAGAAATTGGCATTTATCTATAGCGATAAGTGACTGACGTTTCGCGCGTCATTGTCCAATCAACTTGTAGGATATTGCCCTATAACGCCGAACAAGCATCAATAACGCATGGTTGCGGCACTATACTACTATATTGATATCGTCTACCTGCCGGTAAACGCCTGCAGTCCCGTTTGTGCCCTGCCAAGAATCAGCGCGTGAATATCGTGCGTACCCTCGTAAGTGTTGACAGTTTCCAGGTTCATCACATGACGAATGACGTGGTATTCATCGGATATTCCATTGCCGCCATGCATGTCGCGAGCCATCCTCGCGATATCGAGCGCTTTTCCGCAGTTGTTACGCTTCATTAACGAGATGTTTTCAACGGGACAGTTATCGTCATCCATCAGTCGACCCAGGCGTAACGCGCCTTGTAACCCAAGCGTGATCTCCGTTTGCATATCGGCTAATTTTTTCTGAATGAGCTGATTGGCTGCCAATGGTCGGCCAAACTGATTTCGGTCCAGGGTATAGCTGCGTGCCGCGTGCCAGCAGAACTCAGCTGCCCCCATGGCACCCCAGGCAATACCAAATCGCGCCTTGTTAAGACAGCCAAACGGGCCACCTAATCCGGATATGTTCGGAAGCAGGTTCTCCTCGGGAACTTCAACATTGTCCAATACGATTTCACCTGTCACCGAAGCACGCAGACTAAACTTGCCTTCTATTTTTGGCGTAGAGAAGCCGGCCATATCTCTCTCGACGATAAACCCGCGAATGACGCCATCGAGCTTTGCCCATACGACGGCAAGGTCAGCGATCGGTGAATTGGAAATCCACATCTTGGCGCCGTTGATCACATAGCCGCCTGAGATCTTTTCAGCTCGGGTAATCATGCCGCCGGGATCAGAACCGTGATCAGGCTCCGTCAAACCAAAACAGCCTACCCACTCACCAGCAGCCAGTTTGGGGAGATATTTTTCTCGCTGTTCCTCTGTGCCATAACTGTAGATCGGATGCATCACGAGCGATGACTGCACGCTCATGGCTGATCGATAGCCGCTGTCAACGCGTTCTATCTCTCGAGCAACAAGTCCGTAGGACACATAGTTCACGTTGGAACAACCGTATTTCTCCGGCAACGTTGAACCCAACAGGCCAAGCTCACCCATTTCATTCATGATTTCACGGTGAAAGTGTTCTTCTCGATTGGCCCGCTGTACCCGGCTCATGAGCTTATCCTGAGCATAATTGTGGGCAGTTTCACGGATTAGCCGCTCATCCTCCGTCAGTTGATCATCTAAGAAAAAGGGGTCATCCCATTTAAATTCAGCCATCGTGTCTCCAAGGGCAGCGCGAGAAAGCGCGCCATTATATAGACTGCGCCCCTGGACTGACAGTTCTCCACTTAAACCATCCGATCAGCACTTTCTTCAGGAGCTAAATTACCTTAATAACAGCCGATATCTCTTTGTTTTTGTGAGGTTTTTACCTAACTTAGGCAGTCCACTGACAGGTATTATGACACGGGGGTATGCCATGGCGGCCAGAGCAACAGGATCGGGTGTAATTTCTTTTGGGATGGTATCTATTCCAGTCAAGCTGTATTCAACCGTTGATTCATCCAAGGCTATCCACTTCAACATGCTGCGCAAGGATGGCGCGGGGTTAAAGCAGCAATATGTTGCCTCAACGGATGGTGATCTGGTCGAGCGAGAAGACAGGGTCAAAGGCTACGAGTTTGCCAAGGGGCAATATGTTTTCTTCACCGACGAAGAGATGAAGGCCATGGACGCCAAATCTACCAACGAAATAAATATTACCGAGTTCGTTCGCGCTGATCAGGTCAATGCGATCTATATCGAACGAGTCAACTTCCTAGGGCCGGATAAAGGTGCAGCTCGTTCCTATCACCTCTTAGCCGAAGCTATGCGTAAGACCGGGAAGTCAGCGCTCGCGAAATATGCCGCACGAGGCAAATGCTATCTGGTGATGATTCATCTTCTTGATGATGGCCTAATCATGGTACAGCTCCGACATCAGGAAGAATTGCGAAGCTTTTCTAATGTGGAAATCCCTGACGCAGAGATTGAGAAGGCAGAACTGGATCTTGTTATTCAATTAGTAGAACAGGTAGCCACCGATGAGTTTTATCCGGAAAACTACGTCGACGAGGTCCGCCATCACATGATGGAAATGATCGAAAAGAAGGTAAACGGTCAGGATATCGTTGTTGTGCAAGAAGAGCAGGAAGAAGCGAAGATAATTGATATCATGGAGGCCTTAAAGGCAAGCCTCGAGTCGAACAAGACATCAGGCAAGCTAAAACGGGCCGCCAAAAAGAAGCCAGCCAAGGTAAAGAAAGCGAAAACGAAGGCAAAAGCAAAGGCGAAAAAAGCGGCAACGAAATAACCCTCAGTATGTATAAGGGAACATGAAGGGATATTCGACGAGCGACGTTGCTGAGTTATTGGGTATTGACCAGGAAACCATTCGAGACATAGCACGCTCGGGTATTCTGGACCCTGAGAGAACGGTTCGAAATCATTACCGCTTCAGCTTCCAGGATATCGTCATCCTCCGTACGGCAAAAGAACTCATTGATGCCGGTGTGCGTAAAGCGCGCATCAACAAATCACTCATTCAACTCAAGCAAAGGTTACCCGCGGAACGTTCCTTGTCATCAATGCGTATTACAGGAGATGGTGGCGCCGTCGTGATACAGCAGAACGAGCAAATGTATAACGCGGAATCAGGTCAGATACATTTCAATTTTGCCATTGCAGACCTCGCCGGAACCGTCGCACTACTGGCAAAAGAAGCGGCAGTACAAGCCGAATCGAGCGAACATCTGACCAGCGACGACTGGTTTGACCTGGGCGTGGATCTTGAGGCGGTGAGCCCGGAAGACGCCCCGGCGGCGTACCTGAGAGCGCTGGAGCTTGATCCTTCCCACAGCGACGCGCACGTAAACATTGGGCGTCTGATGCAGGAGAGTGGCGAGTATGAAACCGCAGAGGCTCACTATCACTACGCGCTGGAAGCTGAGCCCGATAATGTCCTGGCGGCGTTTAACCTGGGGACATTGCTGGAAGACATAGGACGCATCGAAGACGCCATATCCGCCTACCAAAGAGCGCCCGCCTTTGCTGATGCGCATTACAATCTTTCCAGGCTGTACGAGCTTGTTGGAGAGCACTCAGAAGCGCTAAAACACCTTAAGGCTTATCGGAATTTGATTGACCCTGCCTGAGCCGGGCACTATCGTTATAGTTCTATGGAGAGAAGGTGGGACTTAAGGAGCAACGTAGCGAACCACGTATACCGCAACACGTCAGATTCTTTGTACACGTGCATGAGTGTGAAGAAGATCACGAATTAGTTGGAACCTCCCTCACCTGCGAAGCGCTAGACTTTTGAGTTCACGGTCTGCAATTAAAAACTGACTCGAAACTATTCTAGGGTAGCCTGCTGGACATCACGATTGGTATTGGCGATCCGTTTGCCATGTATCTCTTTAGAGGAGAGATTCGTTGGGTAAAGCATGAAGAAGAAGATTTCTTTATGGGTATTCTGCTAGGTGATGAGGACCATATGGATCTCGCTAAGTGGGTCGAGAACTTCGGTAGCACCTTCGCTGGTGAGGGCTCTAGCGATCAAGAAAGCACTGAAGGATAGAGGGCACTAGTGAACAACCGGATTGAAGGTTTCCATCTCAATTCGGATAACTCTCTGGCCTAGAAGAATTACCCTGCCAAGGAACCTGTCTTCCCCATCGGTTGCATACTCGAATCGATAGGATCGCCACATGCGCCATCGATCGTTCTCATCCCTGCTGGCGGATAACTTAATAAGAATGACTGTCTGATCCAGCAACTGAACGTCACACAGATTACATTCCCGCCTCGCCGCATTGACTGCGATTTCCTTGGATCGTCCTGCTGCACGCCAATACAATAGTACGATGCCGATCCCGACAATTATTAGTAGTTCCATCTTGGCATCTTAACAAGCACGTTGTTATCGAGTATATTGCGCGGCTTCGGAGGGGTGGCAGAGCGGTTGAATGCACTGGTCTTGAAAACCAGCATGTCGAGAGGCATCCAGGGTTCGAATCCCTG
>MDTB01219580.1_pt1 | contig 80416 bp, 92 predicted proteins | sample 811161 | NCBI WGS metagenome assembly MDTB01 (sample SAMN05326650, study PRJNA326480) | marine metagenome | isolation source: seawater | place: Mediterranean Sea | collected 2009 | reverse complement strand
TATCCAGCATTGGTAAAATTGTCTTCTGATAGCATCCTTTTCAGAAATTGTAAGTTTCTCCCCAAGTTTAATATTTTTGATCTCCTTTTCCTCTAATTCGTCAGCTTCTTTAACTATTTTTTCTTTATTGGTTTCTTTAATTTTTTGTGCAGTCTTTATCTTTTCTATTGACTTTAATATACTATCTACTCTTTTTTTTTGTTCCAACGCAGTTTTTTTATCTTCCTTAATCTTCTTTTTATTCTTAACTTTTTCAGTTTTTTCTTTAAACTCAGGAGGGGTGGGTTTAAGTTCTACTTTAGGTGGTTGAAATCCACTTTGATTTTTAGTTATTTTTTTTTTAACCCTTTCTTTTTTTTTATTTTCATTTTTATTTACTGTTTGATCAGAAATATCAACAATGTCTAAAGGAATTTCATTTATTTCAAATGGTTTATTTTTTTTAAAAATTTCAGCACCATAGATGAATATACCAATAACCATTGAATGCAAAAAAAAAGACTTTAAAAGGCCCTGAACCATTTAATTACTATTTTAATTTAGTTACTAACGCTACTTTTTTGAAGCCTGATTTATTTATCATGCTCATCAATTCCATTACTTTTCCATAGTTTAATTTCTTATCTCCTTTTACATAAATTTTTAAATTTTTATTGTTTTTTTGTAAAAGAAGTAATTTTTGAATAAGTTGTTTTTCTGTAAATTCTTTTTTTTGAAGAAAAATCTGACCTTTTGAGTTTATGGAAACTGTAACTGGATCATTTTTTTCGTTTTTCAATACAGAAGAACTTTCTGGTAAATTTATCTTTATACCAGAAGTAAGAAGAGGAGCAGTTACCATGAAGATAATTAGCAATACCAGCATTACGTCAACGAATGGTGTTACATTTATTTCAGAAATTGATTTGTGAGTCTTATATTTTTTTTTCACTCTTTACCTGAATAATTCTTTAGAAATTATGACTAATATTTCTTCTGAAAATACATCTAATTTATTATTTATATTTTCTAACATGTTGCTAAATTTATTATAAAATAATACAGCTGGAATAGCCGCTATTAGTCCGAGCGCAGTAGCAAACAATGCTTCAGCAATACCTGGGGCTACAACTGCTAGACTTGTATTTTGAGATATTCCAATGGCTGTGAAACTGTTCATTATTCCCCATACAGTTCCAAATAATCCAATAAAAGGTGCCGTAGAGCCAACTGAAGCAAGAAAATTTAAGCCTTTCTCTAAACTTGAAAGTTCTTTATTGATTACTATTTCCATCTCTTTTTTTACATTGTCACAAAAACTTTTTTTAAACTCAAAATTTTTATTTGAAAAACCAGTTTTTATTCTGTCAAAATATACCATTGCTGCAAAAAAAACAGCTTCCATAGGATGCGTTGGCTGTCCCCCTATTCTCTTGGATAATTTACTAAGTGTTTCACTCGAATAAAATTTTTCTTCAAAATCCTCAGATTCCATTAATATTCCTTTTAAACCTGAGTATTTAGAAAAAATTATAGTCCAAGACCATACTGATGATAATAAAAGTAGAAGTATTACAATTTTGACAACAATATCAGCCTGCAGAAATAGTGAGAAAATTGAAAAATCGTTGGATTCATCAATTATTTTTTTTTCAATCGTTTCGTCCATATTAGAGTTATACTACTTCCAATGATTTAAATCTAGAAATTATGTCAGAAGGTATTTTTACGGGTTTTTTTAACTTCCCATCTATCCAAACAAGACGAATAAATATCTCGCATAATTTAGTTTTTTTTAAATTAATATACTGAATAAGGTTAATTGAAGTGTAGGAATTTTTTTCATAATATGTAGAAACTTTTAATTCATCAAATAAGTAAGATGGTTGAATAAAATTTACTCTTAAATTTTTAACCACGAAAAAAGTTGAATTATTCTTAAGCATTTTTATTACTTCTGGAAATTTATGAATTAGTAAGTTACTTCTCGCTCTTTCAGCAAATGAAAGATAAGAAGTATGATAAGCGAATCCAGATGAATCAGTATTTTCATAAAAAATTGTAAAAAAGTCTTGATGAATTATTTTCATTTTTAGAACTTATCTATATGAATCAAACCTTTTTTTGACAAAACTCTGCCTCGAGAGGTCCTTTGAACAAGTCCTCTCTGCATTAAGTATGGCTCAATTACATCTTCAATTATATCTCTTTGTTCTAACAAAGAAGCACTTAAAGTTTCAACTCCTACTGGCCCGCCACTATAATCATTGGAAATACATTTCATATACTTTCTATCCATTTCATCTAGTCCTTCAGAATCAATTCTCATTTTATTTAAAGAGTCCATTACTAAATGCATATTAATTATTCTTAAATTTTCTACTACAGAGAAATCAACTATTCTTTTTAAAAGTCTTATTGCAATTCTTGGAGTTCCTCTAGACCTTTTTGCAATTTCAAGAGCGGCATTCTCGTCAATCTCAACTTTTAATTTTTTTGCATTTAACAATAAAATTTTTTGAAGATCGTCTGGACCGTAAAACTCTAACTGAAGAGGAATTCCAAACCTATCTCTTAATGGACGGCTGAGCAACCCTAATCGAGTTGTAGCACCAATAAGTGTAAATTTCTCGATTGAAATTTGCATTACTCTAGCTGAAGGTCCAGCACCTATAATATAATCACACTTAAAATCTTCCATTGCAGGGTAAAGAGATTCTTCTATGATTGAAGATAATCTATGAATTTCATCAATGAACAAGATATCTCCGTCTGATAGATTACTTAAAAGTGTGACTAAATCTCCTTTTTTTGTAAAAGCTGGACCAGAGGTTGAATGAATATTTACATTTTTTTCGAAAGAAATAATATTTGCAAGCGTTGTTTTTCCTAAACCTGGCGGACCATAAAGGATAATATGATCTAAATTTTTTTTTGTTTTTACGGATGACTTAATAAAAGTACTTAGATTTGATTTGATATTATCCTGACCCACAAAATCTTGTATTTTTGTAGGCCGAAGATTTATCTTCTCACCATCATTAGCAACATCATTTGCATGTATATTCTCCATTTTTTTTTCTACCATTTTATTTTAAGCTTGGGTTAGATAGGCTTTTTACAGCAATTGGAATTAATTCTTCAAGTTTTTTGTTTTGATTTTCATTGATTACATTGCTAGCAGTTGTTTCACAAATATTCTGTGAGAAACCTAAGTTAATTAAGCATGAAACTAAATCTTTTAAAATTATGTTATCTTTATCTGATAAGGAAATGTTTTCAATTATTACTTTCTTTTTAACCTTTTCTTTTAATTCATTAATTATTCTTAGTGCTAATTTTTTTCCAACACCACTTATTTGATTGAAGATTTGAGAATCTTCTTTTACAATTGAGTTAATGATAACTTCATTATCTAAGTTTGACATTATGTTTATAGCCATTTTTCCTCCGACACCTTGAACTGTGAGCAAATCTCCAAATGTTTCTCTTTCTTGATTTTTCAAAAATCCTGCAAAAATTCTCGAATCTTCCTTTATTATTTCATAAATATAAATACTAACCTTCGATCCTACTGACCCAAGTTTAACTATACTCTTACTTGACATCAATATTCTAAATACAACTCCTTGTACATCAAGATCAACAAAATCGTTATCTAAATTTTCTATGAAGCCTTTAAGTTTAACAATCATTATTTATCAATAATATTTTTAAGTTTTGATTGAGTTTGCATTGAATGACAGATTGCAACTGCCAAAGCGTCTGCAGAGTCATTGTCTTCGACAAGCGCTTTTGGATAAATTCTTTTTACCATTTCAATAATCTGAAATTTACTTGCATGTCCATAACCAACTAAATTTTTCTTAACAGTGTTAGGAGAGTATTCACTTAGTGGAACATTATTTTTTGCAGCAACTAAAAAAACAATTCCCCTAGCTTGACCAAGTTTTAAGGTTGATTCAGGATTAGAATTCGAAAAAATTTTCTCAACAGCAACAAACCTGGGATTAAAATGCTTCATAAGATTATTTAATTCCATATAAATATAATTTAATCTATCACCTAACAAATTTTTACTTTTGGTATTGATAACACCATGAGCTATGTATATTTCTTTTTGATTACTATTTTGAATTAAACCCCACCCTGTGTTTTTTAATCCTGGATCGATACCCATTATCAAATCTTTGTAAATCAAATTAACCTTTCAATTAGTTCTTCATCAATATTAAAGTTTGATACAACAGCTTGAACATCATCTAAGTCCTCTAATCTCTCTAATAATTTAATTAATGTCTTTGCGTTTTCTTCATCATTGACATCAACAATACTTATGGGTCTCCACTCTATAGAAGAGAACTTTGGAAAAGAATATTTTTTCTCTAGCTTAACAATTGTATTATGAAATAACTCTACATTGGTAACAACTTCATAGATTTCATTATTGTGAACAATATCTTCTACATTTATAGAGGCGCAGAACTCGAAAAAATTTTCAAAACTATCAATATCCTTGGAAAAGGAAATTATTCCTGTTTTTTTAAAGAAATGTCTAACAGAACCAGTAATTCCTAAGTTTCCGTTATATTTAGAAAAAGTTGACCTTACCTCTGAAACACTCCTATTTTTGTTATCAGTAAGCGATTCGACTATTACTGCAACTCCACCAGGACCAAAACCCTCATAAATAATTTCTAGAATATTTTCATTGTCAGTGCTTGAATTATTTTTTTTAATTGCCTTCTGGATACTATCTTTTGACATATTAGACGACAATGCGTTATTTACAGCAGCTCTAAGTCTTGGATTTGAATCTACATCTATTCCTCCAATTTTTGATGCAACGGATATTTCCCTAATTAAACGTGAAAAAAGTTTTGCCCTTTTCTTATCTTGAGCACCTTTTCTATGCATTATATTTTTAAATTTTGAATGACCAGCCATTTTATTTTTCTAACTTTCCACCTTTAAAAATTTGTTTAAAATCTGAAACTCTAAATTTATTGTTTATATCCAAAATTGTACCACATAAAGTACCCTGACCAATAGCTGGTTCTAGTTTTGTTTTTATAAATTTTTTTGTAAATCTTTGAATACAAGCATCTTTTTTCATTCCAATTACTGAATCATAATCCCCACACATTCCGAGATCTGTTTGATAAAAAGTACCTTTTTCGAGAATTTGAAGGTCTGCCGTCGGTACATGGGTATGGGTTCCTACAATTGCTGAAACTTTCCCGTCAAGAAAGTGACCTAATGCCATTTTTTCAGATGTTGATTCTCCGTGAATATCAATAATTATTGAATGATCTCCGTGTTTAACAATTAGCCTTTCAATTATTTCGGTTAAAGAAATGAAAGGATCTTCAATATTATCCATAAATAATCTGCACATTACATTTATGACCGAAACCACGTTTCCGTTATTAAGTTTGTAGCTTGCAAAACCGTTGCCAGGGGTTTGTCTAGAGTAATTACAAGGTCGTAATAATCGTTTATCTTCATTTATATAAGAAATTATTTCCTTTTGATCCCAAATGTGGTTTCCTGAAGTTATAACATCTACCCCAAGTGTGTATAATTCCTCACAGATTTTTTTTGTTATTCCGAATCCACTTGCAGAATTTTCTCCATTTACAACAACAAAATCAACATCATTATTTACAATCAAGCTAGGAAGAAACTGCTTAATTACATCTCTTCCCGATCTACCTACTATATCACCACAAATTAATATTTTCATTCGCTTTAAACTATTATTCTTGTTGGAGTAATAATTAGATCCATCTTTTTATCAAATTTTGTTGTTGGCACAAGGTCTGTTTGTTGTTCGTCAAAAGCTATCCCTATCTTTAAAATTTTATTCTCCTTTTCCAAAAAAGAGATTGTTCTATCATAGTAACCTCCTCCGTATCCAAGCCGATTTCTATATTTATCAAACGCAACCATTGGAATGAGAAGAACTCTAGGAGTTAAGAAAATATTTTCTGTAGGTATTTTAATATTAAATTTTCCTAAAATTAATCTTGTGTTAATCTTCCATTCTTTAAAAAACAGATGAGAATTTACCTTTAGAATTGAAGGAAGTACTATTTTTTTTCCTTTTTTCTGAATAAATCTTGTGAATTCAAGAATATTGACCTCACTCTTTATATTGTTGTAAGAGGATATTACTAAGTCATTGGTATAAATTAAGCTTTTTAGTTTGATATTAATTTTTGATTCCTTCGAAGTCTTAAATTTAATGACTTTTCTTAAAACTAAAAATTTTTGTCTAATAGAATTTTTATTTGTTACCATAATGATTTTTGATGAAAAAGCTCTCTAGTTTTTTTAATTCATTATCAATTTCAATTAATTCATAATTTATATTATTATTTTCCTTAATATTAGTATTTTCTTTACTAGCAATTATTAAAGAAATCATGAGGTATTTTTTGGAATCTGATAAATTTTTGAATTCAGGATGACTTTTAATTTCGGAGTTTAATTTAGATTCTGCTTTGCGAAGTAAGTTCTCCTCGCCATCAGCGCATTCTATTTTAAATTCTTTGTCATCAATATTTAGTTTTACGATGGGCATTATTTTTTTTTAAGTATTTTAAAATTTTTTCTAAAGTAGAAAGTATTTTTATAAAAAGTTCTTTTTGAGGTTTATTGGTTTCAATAAATTTTAGTCTCTCTATTTCTTTGTTAATATTTTGTAATCTTTTTAAAATATTTTTTGTTTGTTCATTCATAAAAAAAGTAACTTTATTTTTCTCTTCTCCTTTACTTTATAATAAATTTTCATTAATCAATAATTATAAATATTATCTTTTATGAAAATGAATATAGCAATCAACGGATTTGGAAGAATTGGCAGACTAACTCTCAGATCATTTCTTGAGAGAAAGATAAATGATTTCAATATTATAGCCGTCAATGATCTCGGAAATATAGACAGTAATTTACATCTATTGAAATATGACTCTGTCCATGGATCTTTAGATTTAGATTATTTAAAAAGTGATAAATATGTTGAAATAGGTGAAACTAAAATAGAATTCCTTAACGAGTCAGATCCGCTAAAATTACCATGGAAAAGTATGGGAGTTGATATTGTAATAGAATCCACTGGAATTTTTACTGACAGAGAAAAAGCCGAGATGCACATAACTTCTGGAGCAAAAAAGGTTTTGATTTCAGCGCCCTCTAAAAATCCCGATATTACAGTAGTTTACGGAATTAATGATAAAGAAATACTAGAAAATCATAAAATAATTTCTAATGGATCTTGCACAACTAATTGTCTTGCCCCACTAGCTTATTTAATGGACAACTCAGTTGGTATTGAATCAGGTTATATGACTACTGTTCATTCTGTGACTGGAGATCAAAACACCATAGATACCATACATAAAGACTTAAGAAGAGCCAGGAATTCTTTGGTTTCAATTATTCCTACCTCAACAGGCGCTGCGAGAGCAGTTGGAGAAGTATTACCTAAATTAAAAGGAAAAATTGATGGAAGTGCTATCAGAGTGCCAACTCCCAATGTTTCTTTGGTTGATTTTAAATTTTATTCAAATAAACCCACTTCTGTTGAAGAATTGAAATCAATTTTTAAAAACGCAGAGAATAATCAATTCAAATCAATTATTCAGACTACCAGTGATCCATTGGTTTCGGCTGACTTTAATCATAATCCTCATAGTTCAATTGTTGATTTATCTGAGTTGGCAGTTATAGAAAATAACTTCTGTAGAATACTTTCATGGTATGATAACGAATGGGGGTTCTCAAATAGACTTATTGACGTTGTTAAAAAAATTATTTGATGCAAATACATGATAACCAAACATTCCTTATAAAAAGCATTATAGAAGCTAATAAAATTAAAAAAAAGTATTCTTGCATTCAGATTAATCTAATTCACAAATACGAAGCCGTTATATGGCAAGGTCCTACATATATAAAAATTATGTTTGATAAAATAAAATCCAATAATATTACTTATATTGTTGAAGTAAAAGATAATATAGGACTTATTCTTTCATTAATAAATTTAGAAATCAAAACTTTAGCTATTAGTAGAAAATTAAATAAAGTATTATTACAAAAAATTTTATCCATAGCAGATAAAAAAAAATACAAAAATTTTTTTTATTGAAGATTTTAATATTGATGAAATAAACTTAGGCATTTAGAAAGTGAAGTTTTATTTGATATCACCTCCTAAGTCTCATAAAAACTTTACTCCAGAAAGTTTAGATAAAATATCAGACATTATTCCTATTGATTATTTTCAATTCAGACCAAAACATGAATGTCTTAGTGAAAGGCTAAAGTTTGTAGAAAAATATTTCTATGATATTTCGAAAATATGTAAATCAAAAAACATTAATTTAATTATTAATAATGATTTTGAGATTGCAAAGAAATTTTCATTCGATGGGATACATCTTGGACAAAGAGACAAAAAATGCTCAGATGCTAAAAAGAATTTTGGTAATAAATTCATTGTAGGAGTTAGTTGCTCAGATTCCGTTGAGCTTTACTATGAAGCTGAAAAACAAAGAGCTGATTATGTAGCCTTTGGTCCTGTTTTTGAGTCAATTACCAAAAAGAAAAAAACTATTAATATTGAAAAAACGTTGACCTCAATTAATAATTTAAGATTGCCTTTTACATTAATTGGTGGGATAAATCATAGTAATTTTATGCAATTATATGATTTTCGTCCTAGAAACATTGCCATTATCAGTTGTTTTTGGAATTATAAAAAAGGACCCTATCAATCAGCATTGCTATTTAAAAAAATTTTGGATAAAAAAAAATAATGAAAATAATTGCGAATCTTATAAAAGTTGGAAATATTCTTAGACACAAAGAAAAATTACTAGAAGTTCTTAACACAAGTACAATAAAGCCAGGGAAAGGAGGAGCTTTCATTCAGGTCGAAATGAAAGATATCAAAAGTGGTATTAAATTTAATGAGAGATGGAGAACATCTGAAAATGTAGAAAAAATTTCTGTTGAAGAACTTGAAGGTACTTTTCTCTTTATTGAAAATGAAATGTTGACTGTGATGAATAACCAAAATTTTGAACAGATAAGTTGTTCAACTAATTTAATATCCGGAAAAGAAAAATTATTAGAAGATGGCATAAAGCTTACACTTATTATGATAGATGAAAAAATTACAAATATTAAATTTCCAAAAAATATTAAAGTCGAAATCAAAAATGCTGATGCAGTTGTTAAGGGACAGACAGCCTCATCCTCCTACAAAAATGCTATCACAACTAATGATATAAAAATTTTAGTTCCTCCTCATATAAAAGAAGGAGAAAAAATATTTATAAATTCTGAAGACTTTAGTTACGTAGAAAAAGCAAAAGATTAAAATGCATTCTCAAAGCCCCTTATTAAATATATTGAATAAATCAGTAAGAAATGCAGGTAAAAAAATTATAAGAGACTTTTGTGAAATAGAAAGGCTTCAGAATTCATTAAAACAAATTGAAAAGTTTGTAAATATTTCAAAAAGAAATTTAGAAAATGATATTTTAAATGTATTGGAAAAGCTTAGACCAGAACTTAAAGTTTTTAAAAATAATTCTAATAAAGAAACAGATTGTTGGATTTTAGACTTAATAGATAGCGAAATAAATTTTTCTAGAGGAATTGACGATTTCTTCATAAACATCTCACTCAAAAAAATTGATAAAATTGAGTTAAGCGTTTTATATAATCCCATTAAAGACGAAAGCTATTACTTTCAAAAAGGGTTAGGTGGGTTCAGAAACGATTCAAGAATAAGAGTTTCTGAAAAAAAAAAGATAAATGATTCAATTATTTCTTTTTATTGCAAGAAAAATTCATTAAGTGACAATTTAGAATTAGAAAATATTAGACAAATAATAAGAGAAAATAATATCGAAACTAGAGAAAGTGGGTCAATTGGAAATGATATATGTATACTAACAAGTGGGAAAATTGAGTGTTTGTTATTCAGCGATTCAGATTTATATGTTAAAGACCAAATTAACCTACTATTATCAGAAACTGGTGGAGTTTTAAATAAAGTAATTTTTAAAAAAAAAGAAATTTACTTGGCAAGTAATAAATATATTGGAAAGATTATAAAAGAGATGATAGAAAATAAGAATGAAGCTTACTGAATTACAACTTAAATCAATAATTTTTTCTATCATGATAATTTTGTTCATTCAAAACGAATCAAACAGTCAAGATCTTCAAAATATAAACAAAATAATTATCGACGATGGAAAGGTTTACAAGAGATTATTATCACCACCTACTGAAAAGAAAAACGAGAAAATAGAATTAATTCCTCCAAAGAGTGTTAAAGAAAGACAGAATAATGAAAATCTTGAAGCAGCAAGAAAAAAACAAGAAGAAAAAAGAAAAGCATTAGAAATAAAAAAAAAGAAAGAAATTGAAAAAGCGAGAAAAAAACAAGAAGAAAAAAGAAAAACACTTGAAATAAAAAGAAAAAATGAAATCGAAAAAGCTAGAAGAATTCAAGATGAGAAAAAGAGAATTGAGAAAGAACAAAAAGCAAAGAACGAAGCAGAAAGGAAACGTGTAGAACAAGAAAAGATCCAAAAAGCTGAAAAAGAGAAAGAACGTATAGAACAAGAAAAGGTCAAAAAAGCTGAAAAAGAAAAAAAACGTATAGAACAAGAAAGGATCAAGAAAGCTCAAGCAGAGAAAGAACGTATAGAACAAGAGAAAATCAAAAAAGCACAAGAAGAAAAACGTATAGAACAAGAAAGGGTCAAAAAAGCTGAAAAAGAAAAAGAACGAATAGAACGAGAGAGGATCAAGAAAGCTCAAGCAGAAAAACAACGTATAGAACAAGAGAAGATCAAAAAGGCACAAGAAGAAAAAGCTAGTAAAGAACAAGAGAGAATCAGAAAAGCTGAAGAAAAAAAGCGCTTAGAAGAAAAGAGAATCAAAAATACTGAAAGATTAAAACAAAAAAGAATACTAGAACTTGAATCTGCAAGAGAGGCTGAAAAAAAAAGACAAAGGCAAGAAATCGATAATGCAAAAAAAAAATTAGAAGAAAAAAAAAAGGCAGAAATTGAAAAAAAACTTTCATTGGAACAAAAAGAACTAATTGCAAAAAAAAAAGAAATAGCAAGACAAACCCAGCAAAAAGAAGATGAAAGAAGAAGGAAAAGAGAGTTAGAAAAACAAAAACTGGCGGAACAAAAAAGAATTAAAGAAGAAAGAAAAAAAAGGAAAAATATTGATAAACAATTACAACTTGAGAAAAAATTAAAGGATAAACAAAGGTTAGTAGAAGAACGAAAAATTAGAGATGAGAAGAAAAAAAGAAAAAAAGAATTAGCAAAATTGGAAAAACTTCAAAAATTAGCTGAAAGAAAAAAACTAAAAAAAGAGAATCTAAGAAAAAAAGAACTTGAAAGAAAACTAAATGATGAACAAAAAATGAAAGCCAAACAAAGTATGGCTGAGCAAAAAATAAAAAGACAGAAATATATTGAAGAACAAAAGGAATTAAAAAAACAAAAAAAAAGAGATCTACAAACCTCAAAATTAGACACAAATCAAAAAATTCAATATCAAAAGAAAATTAGCAAAAAAAATCAAGTTATAACTCAAAGTAGAAATGAAGAAATAGAAAGAAAAAATAAGCTTTTAGAATCAAGAAAAAAAGAAATTTATATTTCAAAAAATCCTGAGGAATTTACACAAATAACAGTCTTAAACAAATCAGATGTTTTGAAAAATAGAAATGACAAAAATGATCAAGAAAACGAAATAATATTAGATAACATTGAAAATAAATTTAAAAAAGAGGAACTTATCAGAAAAAGACAGGAAGAAATTCAAAAAAGAAAATTTTCTTATTTTAATGACAAAAATAAAAAAATTGACTCACAAAATCAGTTTAAAGAAAAAAAAAACAATTCTTTGATGAAACTTCGATAAAAAAAACTTTCTCAAAAAAAACTATAAGTCAAAACGAAAAATTAAATGATAGCAAGAAAAAACTAGAAAAGAAGTCATTACAAAATAAAATTAAAAGAGACAACAATGAAAAGAAAGATGGAGAATTACTAGCGGCTATCATTAAAAAACCTAGTTCGATTGTTGAATTAAAAAAACAAATTATAAATGAAAAAAGAGAAGTGCTAAATTTTGACGACAATATAGAAGAATTAGGAATAAAACACAAAAAAAAACTTAAAGAATTTGCTCAAATTATCAAAGATAAACCTGTTAAAATAGTTATCAAAACTTTTCTTCGTAAAGATGAAAAAGAATTTAATAAATATAAAAGAATTTCAAAATCAAGATCTCTATTTATTAGAGCCTTTTTAATAAATCAGGGAATTTCTCATAATAGAATCAAGATGGAAACAAATGAAGAAAATATAACAAAAAACTGGAAGAATGAGGTAATATTAAACTTTATTGGTGTTTAAATGAATATTATTGGAAAATATATAATAAGAATTATTTTCTTTCTGTCTTTAATATCTGTTCTTCTGTTTTCAAATTTTGAGAAATTAAAAAACTTCTTTTTAACTAATCAAACCCTAAATTCAGTCATATTGATTGTAATTGTAATTGGTATTATCTACGCACTTAGACAATTAATAAATATTAAAAATGAATTAAATTGGATAAATAGTTTTTTAAAAAGTTCATCGGTTAAAAAATTAAGCATAAAATCACCTAAATTACTAAAATATTTAGATAATTATTTAAAAGAACAATCGGGAAAATTTATTTTTACTCAATCTTCAATGAAAACTATAATGGAGAGTTTAGAGGGAAGACTTATAGAATCGAGAGAAATTTCGAGATATACAATTGGTTTAACAATCTTTTTGGGTTTGCTAGGAACATTTTGGGGATTATTAGAAACCATTAATTCCGTTGGAATTACTGTGAGTAGTTTAGATTTTTCAGAAAATACTCAAGCACTCTTTAAAGTTCTTAAACAAGGATTAGAGGAACCACTGAATGGAATGGGCACAGCATTTAGCTCATCACTTTTAGGTCTTGGCGGATCACTAATTCTTGGTTTTCTAGATCTACAGTCTAATCAGGCACAAAACAGATTTTATAATGAAATTGAAGAAAAATTAGCTGAAAGGACAAAATTCTCTCTCATGAATATGGATGAAAATGATAAAAGGAATCTAGCACCTGCCTATATCGAATCTTTAATAGAAGTAACTACAGAAAATTTAAAAAAATCGACAGCTGTTATTGAAAAACAAAATCAACATCAAGAATCAATTTCAAAATCAATATATGAAATTAACAAAATCATCTCTGAGAATACAAGTCTGAATAACGATATTAAAGAAGAAATAAAGGTTTTAGCTAAAACAATTGCCAACGTCAGTAAAAGACAGTGAGACTAAGTAGAAAAAATTTAAATGAAATAAATATTTGGCCAGGATTTGTTGATATTCTTGGTACATTACTCATAGTAACAATATTCACTGTTCTAATTTCTACAGTTACTCAAATATATTTTAATGATCAGCTTGATATCAAAAGAGGAGAGATATCAACTTTGGACAATGAAATAAAGGAATTGCTTTCAGAAATCCAACTTATTAATCAAGAAAAGATTACTTTAAATAATAGAATTAACGATTTGAATAAGTTCCTTGATACATCTGACAAAGAAAACGATTCATTAAAGAAAAAAAATAAATCAATAGAAGACTTAAGGGCTAAGTCCGAATATATGTTGAAAATGAGAACCCAAGAATTAAACGAACTAGTGAATGAAAAAAGTGAACTTTTGGATAATTTAAAGACATCGAATCTTCAAACCAAAAAGCTGAACAAATTAAATAATGAAAGTTCTCTTGAAATTTTTGAGCTTAAAAGAAATCTTGAAAAATTAAATGAAAGATTAACAGAATTATCAAAATTATTGATAAATGCAGAGGAAGAGGACAAACGAAATAAAGTTAAAATCAAAAATTTAGGTAAAAAATTAAATCAAGCATTGGCAAGTAAGGTGGCCGAATTGCAGAAATATCAATCGGTATTTTTTAAAAAAATAAAAACTTCTCTTGGAAATAGAGATGACATAATAGTATCAGGCGATAGATTTATTTTTCCATCAGAGATTTTTTTTAAATCCGGATCAGATGTTATTGAAGAAGATGGAATTAACAAGCTAAGAGAAATCGCGGTTAGTCTTAAAGAAATTTCAGAAAAAATTCCTGAAAAAATTGATTGGATTCTTAGAGTAGATGGGCACACTGATAAAATCCCTATAAACAACGAAAATTTTAGTTCTAATTGGCATTTGTCTAGTTCTAGATCTATTAATATTGTGAAATTTTTCATAAAAGAGGGTATTGAACCTCATAGATTAGTTGCCGCTGGTTTTGGAGAAAACTATCCTATAGCAAAGGGAGATGATCAAGATTTACTTCAAAAAAATAGACGAATTGAAATAAAACTAACTACGCGATGATTTTATCAAACCCATCCTAGAAAGTATTTTTTTTTCTATTTCCCAAAAATATTTAAATTGACCGAAAATGGATCCAATAATTATTAGCAATACTTGATAAAGTGGAAAAATTATTATTAATCTAATAACTAAATAGTAATCATTATTCACGAAATCCTCGCTTATAAGTTCTATTAAAAGTATCTTCCCAAGGATTACAGATAGAGAGCCAGTAATGCCAAAGACTATAAAAATTATTACAAGTTGAAAAGTATTTTTTACTTTGAATAATTTAATTAATTTTTTTAACATTTGTCTAATTACTTAGTTCATTTTCAATTAAATCTAAAAGTTGGGTATTTTTATCTCTAGTACTTACCCATTGCAATGGATTTTTTGACAATAATTCAAAATGATGTGCTCCAGTGTAAGGCGAGGAAAGCCATATTTGCGAGGTAGGAGTATGAATACTAACTATGAAAATTGATTTTTTTAAAGTCGATTCAATTTGAAGATTTTCTTCTTCAAAATCGACTTCAAAATTTTCATACTTAGATTCAACTAAATTGAATATTTCTTCGAGAGTTAATTGAGCTAGTTTTTTAAATTCAGACATTATTGTATTGATTATTATTGCAAAACTAATTTAATAGTTATATAAGATGAGTCAAGAATTATGAAAAAAGATATACATCCTAATTATCATAAAATTACCGTTCAACTAACCGACGGATCATCTTTTGATACAAGATCGACTTATGGCAAAGAAGGTGAAACACTCAAACTTGATATAGACCCCACTTCTCATCCAGCCTGGACAGGCGAAGGGTCAAAAATGCTTGATTCAGATGGTCAGGTAGCTAAATTTAAAAAACGTTTTCAGAACATAAATTTCAAGAAGTAAGCTATTTTATGAAAGCCATTCACTTTGAAAGACCAGGTCCACCTGAAGTCATGAAAGTTATTGAGTTACCGATCCCTGAAATATTGGAAGATCAAGTGCTTATTAAAGTAAAATATGCAGGACTAAACAGACCTGATATTGTACAGCGTGAAGGTAATTATCCAGCACCACCTAATCATTCCAAAATATTAGGTTTAGAAGTTTCTGGAATTATTTATAGAACAGGTAAAGAAGTTGATGACTATAAAGAAGGGGACGAAGTTGCGGCACTGGTTAATGGTGGAGGTTATGCAGAATTTTGTGTAGCAGATCAAGAAACAATATTCAAATTACCTAAAAATATTTCACTAAAAAATGCTGTTACAATTCCAGAATGCTACTTCACAGTATGGTCCAATCTAATTATGAGAGGCAAGCTTAAAAAAAAACAAAAAGTTTTAATTCATGGAGGAACTAGCGGTATTGGAATTGCAGCTTTGCAACTTCTAAAATTATTTGATACAGAAATTTTCACAACTGTTGGCAATAAAAAAAAGTTAGAATTCTGCGAGCAATTAGGAATTTTAAATGTATATGATTATAAAAATCAAGATTTTTTTGATGAGATTAAAAAAAAGAGTTCCAAGGGAATCAATTTGATACTTGATTATATTGGTGGTGATTATATAGAGAAACATATAAATCTTCTCGATCAAGATGGTACGTTAATTAATATAGGATTTCAAAATGGTTCGTATGGTAAATTTAATTTAATTAAAGTGATGTTAAAAAGATTAACAATTACAGGATCAACACTGAGGATAAGAGATAAATCGTTTAAAAAACAAGTCTTGGACGATCTTAAAAAATTTGTATTTCCGCACTTTGAGAATGGAGATATAAAATGCTATATTGATTCTGTATTTAAGTTTGAAGATGTTATTTCTTCTCACAAATACTTTGATGCCGGTAATCATATCGGAAAAATAATTTTAGAAATTTAGGAGAATCATGAGAAAACCTCTTATGCCCAAAGCCACAGCAAGTTGGTTGATCGAAAACACAGCTCTGTCATTTAAACAAATCTCGGAATTTGTAGGAATTCATATCTTAGAAGTTCAAGCTATTGCTGATGGAGAGGTTTCTAGCGGAATACTTCCAAGAAATCCACTTGAAAATGGTGAACTGACTAAAGACGAAATAACTAAATGTGAAAGTGATGCAAATTTAAGGCTTAATATAAAGAGCTCTGATATACCAATTCCTAATACAAAAACAAAAGGATCACGTTACACACCATTATCTAAGCGTGCTGATAAACCTAACGGAATAATTTGGCTCGTAAAAAATATTCCTAACTTACCTGATTCCAAAATATGCAAGATAATTGGCACAACCAAAAAAACTGTTCAGTCAATAAGGGATAGAACATACTGGAACATTCAAAATGTAAGAGCTCAGAACCCATTTGAATTGGGTTTATGCAGTAAAGAAGATATCGAGAAGATTATAATTAAATATAGAAATGAAGATTAGTTCTTTGTTAATTTCTTAATTTCATCTTTAATAATTAGTTTTTTCTTCTTTAGTAAGTTAATCTCTAAATCGTCTACACTTATATTTTTCTTTTTTTTTTGCAATAATGATTCGAAGAACTCGTGTTTAATCATTAAAGATTTAATTTTTTTTTCAATAGTAAAAAGTCTTTCCATAGTTTTATGATAATATGTTTAAATATTAAAATCTAGGGATTTTTCAATGAAAGAGAAAAAACTTGTTTCAATTATAATGGGAAGTCAATCTGACTGGAAAATTTTATGTCACTCTGAAAAAATCTTAAAAGACTTTAAAATATCTTATGAAAAGAAAATTATTTCTGCTCACAGAACACCAGAAAGATTATATAAGTACGCAAACTCTATACATGAAAGAGAGATAGAGGTCATAATAGCTGGTGCAGGTGGTGCAGCTCATTTGCCAGGGATGGTGTCAGCTCTTACTTCGGTTCCTGTGTTAGGAGTTCCAATTGAAACTAAGACTTTAAAAGGTCTAGATAGTCTTCTTTCAATAGTACAAATGCCAGCCGGCATCCCATTGCCTACTTTAGCGATAGGCAAGCCAGGTGCTATAAATTCTGCGCTAGCTGCAATTTCTATTTTGAGTAATAAATATCCATTAATTAAAAATAAACTGATAAACTTCAGAAAAAAACAATCAAATTCAATAAAAAAAATACCAATTGATGATTAAAAATAAGTTAGGAATTGTTGGAGGGGGGCAATTAGGGATGTTCATCTGCATAGCGGCAAAAAAAATTGGATTAAGAACAATAGTATATTCAAATAATAAAAATTTTAGTGCAAAAAGATTTTGTGATAATTTTTTTTTAGGAAGTTTTTCAGATAAAAATAAGATTGAAGATTTTATAGAGAGTGCAGATTTTTTTACAATTGAAACGGAAAATATTCCAAATGAATTTTTAAGACGCATTGAATATAAAAAACAACTTTTTCCAACAAGAAAAACTGTAGAAGTTACTCAAAACAGGTTAGTAGAGAAAAACTTCCTTAATAATATTAATCAAATAAAGACAACTAAATACTTTGAAATAAACAATTTTGAAGATTTAGAAAATTCCGCTAAAAAATTTAATTATAATTGTATTCTCAAAACTCAAGAGTTTGGTTACGACGGAAAGGGCCAATTTGATATAAAAAAAAATAATTTATCTCACTTTAAAAATGAAAATCTTAAGAATTTTATTTTAGAGGAAAAAATAAATTTTAAATTAGAGCTTTCAGTAATAGCCATCGGAAATGGAACACAAATAATCTTTTATCCACCTGTTCAAAATACTCATAAAGAATCAATTTTAAGGGAAACAATTTATCCAGCAAAAATAAGTGAAAAGTTAGTGATTGACTCATTGAGGATTTCGAAAGCTATTTCTGAAAAACTCAACTTAAATGGAGTTCTAGCTATCGAAATGTTTGTAAATAAAAAAGATGAAATTTTAGTTAATGAACTAGCACCAAGACCACATAATTCAGGGCATTGGACAATTGATGGTTGTCAGTTTAGTCAATTTGATAGTTTGGTTTCAGTTATCAAAAGTGGAGAATTAAAAGATCCCAAACCTTTTAGATCTTGTAAAATGATCAACCTCATAGGAAATGATTATTTAAATTATAAGAAATTAAAAAAAAAATTTAAGTTATATGATTACAATAAGGAAGAAATTAGAGAAAACAGGAAAATGGGACACTACATTGTTTTTGATTGAAAAAATTTTTTTATTTTTGATTTATACTTTCCAAACTTTCCAGCTAGGCTAATCTGATAATCCACAAAATCATCTGTTTTTCTGTAACCTTCTGTCTTGTCATTTAAATTATAAACGAAAGAGGCTATATATATATTTACTAGAATTATTCTTTTACTGTAATAATTAAAATCTGTTGTCTTATCACCAGCTAGAAACCAAATTTCGTCGCTTATTCCAAATAACATTTTATTTAAACTTAATAGAGAATTTTGATTTAAAACTAATTTTAGCAGTGTTTTTTTATCAAAATACTTATTGATTATCTTAAGCCTATTAATTACTAAATACTTAATCTTTTGATTGGTTCTCAATTCAAAAAATTCTTTGGTTAATTCTTTTTTCATTTGTTGATTTATAAAATTATTTATTTGTTCTACTAAAGAACTAACCTTGTTAACGAAATATTCTTTTAATATTTTTTCTTTTTTGATTTCAGATAGATTTAATTCAATAGCGGCCAAGTTAAATGACTTATCAAAATTGTTATTTTGTTGAAATTTTTTAAGTATTAATTGTAATAATATTATGTTTTCTTCTTTTTCGATCATAGTTTTGTAAAAAAGTTGTTTACATTATTGCATTTTTTTATATAAAAGAAATCACAAATTGCAGGAGATAAAAAATTATTAGAGTTAACGTAAGAGACAACAATCTTGAAAAAGCCATGAGGGCAATGAAAAAAAAACTTCAACGTGAAGGGATTTTCAAAGAAATGAAGCAAAGAAGAGCATACGAAAAACCTTCAGAGAAAAAAGCAAGATTGCTTAACGAATGTACAAGACGATATAAAAAATTGTTGAGAAAAAAATTCGAAATACAAGGATACTAATTTTTAATCTAAACTTTTTATAATATTTTCTACCATTTTTTTGGCATCAGAAAATAACATCATTGTGTTATCTCTAAAAAATAATTCGTTATCCACACCTGCATAACCCGAGGCCATTGACCTTTTTACAAAAAGAACCGTTCCAGAGTTTTCTACATCTAGTATTGGCATTCCATATATAGGACTTGACTTGTCAGTTTTTGCCGCTGGATTGGTAATGTCATTAGCACCAATAACAAAAGCTGCATCTGTGTTAGAAAATTCACTGTTTATCTCTTCTAACTCAAAAACTTCATCATATGGTACATTAGCTTCAGCTAATAAAACATTCATATGACCAGGCATTCTTCCTGCAACAGGATGAATAGCGTATTTAATTGTTACCCCATTTTTTTTTAAAATGGCGCACATTTCTCTTAAAGCGTGTTGAGCTTGAGCAACCGCCATACCATAACCTGGAACAATTATCACACTGCTAGCATTAGACATTATAAAAGCAGCATCTTCTGGGCTTCCAGTTTTTACAGTCTTTTTATTATCTTTGTCAACAGAAGTGCCCTCCTCTACTCCAAAACCACCTAAAATAACACTTATAAAAGATCTATTCATTCCTTTACACATTATATAACTAAGTATAGCCCCAGAAGCACCAACTAATGATCCAACTATTATCAATAAATGATTTGATAATGTAAAACCAATTCCAGCGGCAGCCCATCCAGAATAAGAATTTAGCATTGAAACAACTACTGGCATATCCGCACCACCGATTGGAATAATTAAAAGAACTCCAAGTAGAAGAGATAAAGCCACAATTATCCAAAATGTTTGTTTTGTGGATTCAAGAGAAAACATCACTGTGAAAGTAATTAAAGAAATTAAAATTAGTAAATTTAGAAAATGTTGACCGAAAAAAACAGTAGGTGCTCCACTTACCAATCCTTGAAGTTTTAAAAAAGCTATTATTGATCCTGTAAATGTAATAGCCCCAATAGCTACTCCGATTGACATCTCAATTAAACTAGAAACAAAAATCAATCCGTTTTGATCAACTATCCCATAACTTTCAGGCGTATAAAAGGCGCTTGTTGCCACAAAAACAGCAGCCAGCCCTACTAATGAATGAAAAGCTGCAACTAATTGGGGTAAAGCTGTCATTTCGATTTTTAAAGCAATAAAAGTCCCAATGGCACCGCCGATAATTATTCCTAGTATTATCAAAGCCAGAGAATCAACATTCGGGTTGTTTAGCGTTGTTATAATGGCAATAATCATACCTACAATTCCCATTATATTCCCGTTTCTAGCAGACTCAGGGTTAGACAATCCTTTTAATGCAAGAATAAAGAAGATAGCTGATATCAAGTAACAAATTGCTGTTATATTTTCAGTCATTTTTATTCTTTTTTTTTTTCTTAAACATTGATAACATTCTGTGGGAAACAACAAATCCGCCAAATATATTTATCGAAGCAAGAACTATTGCTAAAAAACCTAAGATTGATGAAAAATTTATATCATCGGGTCCAGCAGCAATAATAGCGCCAACAATGATAACACTTGAAATTGCATTTGTAACAGCCATCAAAGGTGAATGAAGGGCTGAAGTTACCCCCCAAATAACATAGTATCCAATGATACATGCCAATATAAAAATCATTAATAAATTTATTAGAGGATCAATATTTTCCATACTTATTTTTTACCTTTACTGAATAAATTGTTAATTACACATGTTTCTTTAACTAATTCATCGTCCCAGTTAAAGCTTTTAAATTTTCCAGATTCACAAGAATTCATTAAAAAATTAATTACATTTTTTGAATAAAGTCTTGAAGAATCCTGCGCTACCGATGATGCTAAATTTTTCGGACCTATTACTTTTGTTGATTTATATTCAACTGTTTTTCCATGTTTAGTTATCTCGCAGTTTCCACCAAATTCAGAAGCTAAATCCACAACGATACTTCCGACTTTCATTGATTCGACCATTTTTTTATTTATAAGTTTGGGAGCTGGTTTTCCCGGAATAAGGGCAGTTGTAATCACTATATCCATTTTTTTTAATGATTCATCTAATAAAGTTTTTTGTTTCTTTTTATATTCTTTAGACATTTCTTTTGCATAACCAGCTGCAGTTTCTCCTGAATCTTCCCCTACTACTTCAACAAATTTTGCTCCTAAACTTTCAACCTGTTCTTTTGTTGAAGATCTTACATCAAAAGCAAATACCACTGCACCTAGCCTTTTAGCAGTAGCGATAGCCTGAAGCCCAGCAACACCAGCGCCTATAATTAACACCTTAGCTGGAGCAACAGTTCCGGCTGATGTCATCATAAGTGGAAATGCTTTATTGAATTCACTAGCAGCATCGATAACAGCTTTGTATCCGGAGAGATTGCTCTGTGAAGACAGAACGTCCATGCTTTGAGCTCTCGATATTCTTGGCATTTTTTCTAGAGCAAACAAATTAATGTTAAGTTTTTTAAGAGTGAAAAATTCATTTTTAAATTTTGTTTCGTAGAGAAGTGTTAGAATATTACAATTTTTAAGGAAGTTTGATTCGTTAATTTTTTTTTGTATTGTTGGTCTTTGAATTTTTACAATTATATCAGCTTTATTATAAAGTTCCGATAGTTTTGAAGAAATTTTAGCTCCGCTTTTCTTATAATCTTCATCGGTATAGGATGATTGCAAACCAGCGTCTTTTTGAATATACACCTTGAAGCCCATTTTAATAAGAGAAGGGACACAATCGGGAGTAATGCTTACTCTGCTCTCTCCTTCATAAATTTCTGTAGGTACAACTAATTTCATATGGCTTAAACTAACTTATTTTTTTTAATTCATCTATGAAATTTTTAATTAGATTCATACCCAACTGCCAAAAGTTCGCTTCCTTAGGGTTTAATTCAAATGCTTTAAGAAGAATTTTATAATCCTTAGATCCACCTGATTTTAATAATTCTAAATATTTGTCATTAAAACCTGATGAAGATTTTTCATATTTTGAATACAAAGAATTAACCAAACAATCTCCAAAAGCATAGGCATACACATAAAAAGGTGAGTGAATAAAATGTGGTATATATGCCCAGAATGCTCTATAATCATCTGTCAGATTAACACTTTTCCCGAGACTTTCTCTTTGAGTTTTAATCCATTCTCTTGATATTTCATCCTCTGAAAGTTCAGATTTAGTTCTCATTAGATGAATTTCTCTTTCAAATATAAAAAAAGATATCTGTCTAAAAACTGTATTTATCATATCTTCTATTTTACTTCTCAGAAGATAAATTTTTTCAGTTGTATTTTTTGAATTTCTCAGCATGGATTTAAATGTTAGCATTTCTCCAAATACACTTGCAGTTTCTGCTAAAGTAAGAGGTGTGTCAGCTAACAACAAACCTTGCTTATTTGCTAAATATTGGTGAACGCCATGACCTAATTCATGTGCAAGAGTCATAACATCTCTGGTTTTACCTTGGAAATTGAGTAAGATATAAGGATGACATGATGGGACCGTTGGATGCGCGAAAGCTCCAGAAGTTTTTCCTACCATTGGCTTTGCATGAATCCATGATTTTTCAAAGAAAGTTTCGGCAATTTTGCCTATCCTACTATCAAACTCAAAATATGAATTTAATACAATTTGTTTAGCTTCCTTCCAATCGACTGTCATGACTTTCGACTTTGGGTAGGGTGCATTTCTATCCCAAAAATTTAATTTATTGCTTCCAAAACAACGTGCCTTGTATGAATAATATTCATGACAAATTGATTTGTAATTATTTTTTACTGTTTCTACCAATGAATCTACATCTTCTTTATCGATTTGATTAGATAAATGTCGAGAAGATTCAGAATATTTAAAACCTCTTAGATTCTTATCAATGTCTAAATCTTTTGAAATATTATTCATGATAAATGTAAAGGTATAAATATTATCTTTTAATATTTTTCCAAAACTTAATGCTGCATCTTTTCTTACTTTTTGGTTGTTAGATGTAAACAAATTTAAAATTTCGGTTTCAGATAAAAACTTCCTCCTAAATGGAAATTTTAATCTCGTCATTGTTTGATCAAAAAACTTTATCCAAGCAGAAGAGCTTGTTATTGATTTTTCCATGAGAATTTTTTCAACAGGTTCTGTCATTTGGTATTTTTTGAATTTATTAAGATTTTCAACCCAACTTTTATATTTTGATTTACTAACTAAATTGATTTTTTTTTTATTGATCTCATTAAACTCTATTCCATAAAAAAGAAGGTTTTTCACAATATTTGATAAAGTCTCTTCTGTTTTTTGGTAAAATTTATTTTTATTCGTATCGAGCTGATCGGTACAATGAGTTAGAAATGAAAAACTCTTAATAAAGTAAATTTTTTCTTCTAATTTTTCATATTCTTTAATAGAGGATATTAAATCTTCAATACTTAATGACTTTAATTTGTTCTTATATTTTTTATAAAACGAAATGACATTTTTTTCTAATTTGTTAAGGTCATCTCCAATTAACTTGGATTGGTAATTTGGGTAAAAATCTGCAAGATTCCACAAAGGTAAATTTGACATAGAAAAAATTCGAGTTAGTTAGTATTAAAATGAATAAGAAAAATAATATTACAAGTATTTTAAATAATGCAAGTTGTTTAACAGATATTTTTAATTTTTATGTTAAAAATTATCCAAACAAAATCTTTCTCTTAAAAAAAACTAACAAAGAGTGGATTGGTGAAAATTTCAAGAATATTTCTATTAAAACCAATAAAATCGCGAATTCGTTGATTAAACTAGGAGTTAAAAAGAAAGACAGAGTTTTTCTATTGTCGGCTAATAGAATCGAATGGGTTGAATTTGATCTTGCAATAATGACCTTAGGAGCGATAACAGTGCCATCTTTCGTAACTAATAATAATTATGATAACAAATTTATAATAGAGGATTGTAAACCTAAAGTCATTATTCTCGAGAATCAAAAAGTTTATGACAAAAACAAATCTTTTTTGAAAAATTTTGATTCCTCTAAAATAATATTTATAGATAAAGTAAAAAATTTTTTAAGTTATCAAAATATTTTATTATCTAAAAACAACAAAAAAGAAAAAATTCATTTAAAAAAAAATGATATATCTACGATCATTTATACTTCTGGAACAAGTGGTAATCCAAAAGGTGTGGTGTTGAGTCACAAAGCACTTCTTCATAACTTAAGTGCAGCTTTTCATTTAACTAAAGAGTTTAAAATTGATAATGATCGATTTATCTCTTTTCTTCCACTCTCCCACTCATACGAGAGAATGGCCGGGCTATATTTTCCATTGTTAATTGGAGCTCAGATTTTTTTTTCTTCCTCTTTTGATAGGCTTATGAGTGAAATTAAAGAGGTTAAACCCACATTTTTTTCTGCAGTTCCGAGATTATATGAAAATATTTATAAAAAAATTAAAGGTCAAATGTATAGTTCAGGAAAAATAAAAGGTTTTGTTTTAAAAATAATTTTTAATTCTATTGAAAGTAAAAAAATTCATTTTTTTTACTCACTTGTAAGTAAAATATTAATAAGAATTTTTATTTCCAAAAAAATAAAAAGTAGTTTAGGTGGAAAAATAAAAGTACTAATTTCAGGTGGGGCTGCTTTAAGTCCTAAAATTGGATTTTTTTTTAATAAAATAGGCTTTCATCTTCTTCAAGGTTATGGTCAAACGGAAGCAGCACCACTAATAAGTTGTAATACTAAAAAAGATAATGATCCGAGCACTGTAGGATTCCCAATAAAAAATGTTATTGTCAAAATTTCTGATGAAAATGAAATTATTGTTAAAGGGGAAAATGTAATGAATAAATATTGGAATAACAAAAAACTTACAAATGAGACTATTAAGAATGATTGGCTACATACTGGAGATCTAGGTTATTTTGATAATTTAGGCAGACTGGTTATTAATGGTAGAAAAAAAGAGATAATTGTTACATCTGGGGGTGACAATATATCCGTTCAAAAAATTGAATCTATCTTGTCAGAGCAAATAGAAATTAATCAAGCGATAATTTATGGGGACGGAAAACCTTTTATTGTTGCACTTTTATCCATCGAGGAAAACTTTAATAAAACCCACATAATTAATTTAATTAAAAGAATTAACCAAAAACTTAACAGTGTTGAAAAAATTAGAAAGTTTTATTTATTTGAAAAGCCTTTAAGTTACGATGATGGATTTCTTACTCAAACTCAAAAGGTGAAAAGAAATAAGGTTCATTCTCATTTTAAAAATAAAATTGAAGAGCTATATAAATCAAATAATAAAAATTTTTAAAATTAATTTTTAATTTTATAGTAATCTTTATACCATCTGATAAATTTTGGAATGCCTTCAACTATAGTAGTTTTTGGATCAAAATTTAAATCTCTTTTACTTTCTCTAATGTCAGCAAATGTTTTCTTCACATCGCCAAGTTGCATTGGAAGTAAATTTCTTTTTGCTTTAACATTTAAATTTTTTTCAATAATCGAAATAAAATTTTCTAATATTTCAGGATGACTGTTTCCCAAATTATATATTTTATGACCAAAATTTCCTTTTAACTTAACGGCACCTTCAATACCATTAACAATATCGTCAATGTAAGTAAAGTCTCTTTGCATTTTCCCTCGATTAAAGATGTTTATTCTTTTATTTTCTAATATTTTTTTTGTAAAGATAAATGTTGCCATATCTGGCCTTCCCCAGGGACCATAAACTGTAAAGAATCTCAACCCAATGCAATTAATCTTAAATAAATTCGCATAGCATTCTGCTATAAGTTCAGTGGATTTTTTTGAAGCTGCATATAACGAAACTGGTTTGTCAACCCTGTGTGTAACAGAAAAAGGCATTTCTAAATTTCCACCGTAAACCGAAGAAGAGCTAGCATAAATAAATTTGTTTATTTTAATTTTTTTTGCAAGTTCTAGCATATTTACTTGACCTAATATGTTGGAATTGATGTATGTGTAAGGGTCTTTTAATGAATGTCTTACTCCTGCTTGAGCAGCCAGATTGATAATTAAATCTAGTTTTCTATTTTCGAATTTTTTAAAAATATTTTTGTCTTCAATATTACCTTTAATGAAATTAAAGTTATCGTATTTTTTTAAGATTTTAAGTCTATTTTTTTTAAGATCTACATCGTAATAATTATTTAAATTATCTAATCCAAAAACTTTATATTTTTTATTTAGAAAAAGCAGAGATGAATGAAAACCAATAAAGCCTGCTGCACCGGTGACTAAAATATTCATTTACTTAATTGGTGTTTGAAATTTTTTTTTCCACTCTGAATATTTCATACCATATATTTCTGTTCGAACGTTTTCGTATTCTAACGATAGATTTTTTTTTTTAGCTTCCTCAACCATCCATTTAGATAGACAGTTCCTACAAAAACCAGCAAGATTCATTAAATCAATATTTTGCAAGTCAGTATTCTTTTGAAGATGGTCAACTAACCTTCTAAAAGTAGCAGCTTCAATACTTTCTCTTTTTATATTATTCATTAAGATATTCCTTAAAAATGTTTGAAAATATGTTTACGTATTTTTTAATTCCTTTTTGTGAACAAATCAAATCGTTTCTTATTTCAATTGATATATTATCCATTTCAGAAATTTTGTTTAGTTTATCGAGAGTATAATTTAGATGAAAGCCTGAATAAGGATAATTTCTTCCATAATGAATTTTTAGTCTTCCAAGTTCTTTTTGAATTTTTAATAAAACATTCATATTTCTATTCCACAATAGACCTACTTCAATTCCTCTATCAAAATTTCTGGAAGATTTCGTGAAACTGTGAATTGATACGATTAAGACTCTTTTATGAAACTTCAATTTTCTTTTAATAAATTTAGCTAAATTGTTATGATAAACTGAATAAAAAAATCTAATTCTATAGTTCCTGTCCTTAACAGAAATTTTTTGATTACCTGGAATTTCAACCCCGAATGAGCTCGGAACAATCAAGTCTTTATCACTCTGTTTTCTATTTGGATCTATTATCAGTCTTGAAAAATTTGATATAAAATATGATTGATTTAATTTTTTGGTCAACTCAATACATACATCCTTGGCACCTATATCATATGCAATATGACTGTTTTCATTATTTTTTGTTAAACCTAAACATTTATACTTTTTAGGTATAAAATTCGTTGCATGATCACAAATAAAAACAATGTGGTTATTTAAATTTAAGTGCTTAAATTCTTTTTTAAAAAAAACTTTCATCTTATAAATTTAATTTTATACAAAAAGAAGGTTTAGTGTAGTATAATGTAGCAAGTAATGTTAAGAAAAAGAAATACAAAAATTATAGCAACCCTCGGACCAACCTCCTCTTCACCAGCAAAAATCCACTCCCTTTTTCAAGCCGGTGCGGATATTTTTAGATTAAATTTTAGCCATGGTTCTCACGAAGATCACAGGAAAAGAGTATATCATATAAGACAATATGAAAAAAGATTAGGTAGACCAATTGCAATTCTTGGCGACCTCCAAGGTCCAAAAATTAGAATTGGATCTTTTAAAAAAGTCAACACTATATTAAAAAATAATCAAAAGTTTAATTTAGATCTTAACAAAGAGCCAGGGAATGAAAAAAGAGTTCTTCTCCCTCATCCAGAAATTTTTAAATCTGTTAAGAAAAATAATAGAATATTAATTGATGACGGTAAAATAATCCTCAATGTTGAATCAGTCAATTCTGAGAAAATTGTAACAGAGGTAATAAATGGAGGAAAAATATCTAATAAAAAAGGTGTAAATATTCCTGAAACCTTTATCAGAATGTCTTCGCTAACAAGGAAAGATATTAAAGACTTAGAATTTTGCCTTAATTTAAGTCTTGACTATGTTGCTTTGTCATTTGTTCAAAAATCAAAAGATCTAGTTGATTTAAAAAAACATATTGGTGATCAAATGGCCATAATGGCTAAATTCGAAAAACCACTAGCTATAAAAAGAATGGACGAAATATTAAGGTATTGCGATGCAGCAATGGTTGCACGTGGCGATTTAGGAGTTGAGATGCCCCCTGAGGAAGTCCCGATTATCCAGAAAAGATTAGTAGATGCCTGCAGAAATCAAGGTAAGCCAATTGTTGTAGCAACTCAAATGCTTGACTCAATGGTAAATTCACCTTCACCAACCAGAGCCGAGGCTTCAGATGTTGCAACCGCGGTGTTTGATGCAGTCGATTGTGTTATGCTTTCAGCAGAAACTGCTTCAGGCAATTTTCCAGTAGAATCAGTCAAGATTATGGATAGAATTATTAGAGGGGTAGAAAGTGATTCTTCTTATAGACAAATATTAAATAGTAAAAAAATTAAACTTGAAGAAACTACTTCCGACGCAATAAGTTCAGCAGCATCCCAAGTTGTTAAAACTGTACTCGCTAAAGCTATTTTTACTTACACACGTTCTGGTGGAACTGCAAAAAGAGCGGCCAGAGAAAGGCCAACTGTTCCAATAATAGGGCTATCTCCAGAGAGGTTAACAGCAAGACAGTTATCTTTAATATGGGGAGTTCACAATATTCATGCTCTTGAACCAAAAAGTTTTTCAGGAATGATAGAAAATGCCTGTCATTTAGCTAAAAAAGAAAAGATAGTTAAAAAGGGAGATTATGTGGTGATTACTGCAGGAGCACCAATCGGAGTGTCAGGCTCAACAAATAATTTAAGGATAGCGAAAATCAGTTAGCCTTGGCGTGCCTTAAATCTAGAATCGGTTTTATTGATAACGTATAACCTACCTTTTCTTTTTACAACTCTACAGTCTCTATGTCTAAGTTTAGCAGATTTTATTGATCTAAGTACTTTCATACATCACAAAATAATTAATTCTAAAAATTTGTCAATCAAAGAAAATGTATTAGAATTAAACGATGTTAAAATCAAAGATAGCAAAATCACTTGGGAAAGTTAATAATATATTTGCAAATTTTTCAAGCTATCTAATTTTAATTCTTATTATTTTGATAAGTTCTTCAGTTATTTTAAGATATATTTTTTCAATAGGATTCACTTGGCTTCAAGATTTGTATATTTGGATTCACGCAAGTATTATTCTATTTGGTATAGCTTATACCCTAAATAAAGACGGTCATGTAAGAATAGATATATTTTATAGATCTCTAAGTAAAACTAACCAAAGAAAAATAAATTTTTTGGGTTCAGTTATCTTTGGCTTGCCGATATGTTATTTCATTTTGACTGACGGATTTGAATATTTTTATAGATCTTTGATTATTAGTGAAGATTCCAAAGAAACTGGTGGATTACCAAATATTTTTATCCTCAAGTTTATAATTTTTTTTATGGGTATTCTCTTAACAATTGAAATAGTAAGACAAATTATGAATTTTTTATCTAAAAAATGATTGAGTTTTTAAATCAGGAAATGTTTGCATTAGCATTATTTTTGTTTCTAGCAATTTTTCTTCTTGCTGGTTATCCAGTGGCACTTACTCTTGCCGGTACAGCAATTTTCTTAGGAACAATTGGATATTTATTTGATATCTTTCCAATAGTTTTAATTAGCGTTTTACCAAATAGAATTTTTGGTATTTTAACTAATGAAACTCTTATAGCGGTTCCTTTGTTTATCTATATGGGCGTTATGCTTGAAAAATCAGGTTTAGCCAACGATTTACTTTTAAATATGAGTAAGATATGGAGGGGGAAAAGAGGTGGTTTAGTCTATTCCATTTTAATAGTAGGTGCATTGATGGCTGCATCAACAGGAATAGTTGGAGCAACAGTTGTTACGATGGGAATACTATCACTTCCGCTCATGATGAAATGGAACTACAACAAAAAAATTTCCACAGGAGTAATTTGTGCAAGCGGTACGCTTGGACAAATAATACCTCCGTCAATTGTTCTTGTATTATTAGCAGATGTTTTTCAAGGAGCTAATGAACAAGCTGCAGCTATATCTGGTGATTTAGCCCCTGACCCCGTAAGTAGCATAGATTTATTTGCAGGGGCAATTTTTCCGGGATTATTTTTAGTTTCACTTTATGCTTTTTGGATTTTCGTATGTGGAAAAGTGAATCCAGAAGTTTTTCCAAGGAATGACGATATTAAAAAATCAGAAGTTGATTTTTACAATATCCTAAAAATAATTACACCACCCATTTCTCTTATTATTTTAGTATTAGGTTCTATTTTATTTGGAATTGCTACTCCAACTGAATCAGCATCTTTAGGTGCATTAGGTTCTATTTTAATTTCTTTGAGCAAAAAAAGAGTTAATTTAAAAATACTTCTAGAAACAAGTGATGAAACTCTGAAGATTTCATCTATGGTTTTTTTTATCTTAATTGGAGCATCTTTATTTTCATTAGTTTTTAGAGGTTTTGGCGGTGATTTAATAGTTGAGAATTTTATTTCCTCTATTCCAGGTGGAGCTTTCAATTCCTTTATTATTGTAATGGTAGTAATTTTTCTATTGGGATTTTTTTTAGATTTTTTCCAAATAGTTTTTGTAATTGTTCCAATTGTAGGTCCATCCCTAATAGCTTTAGGTTATGACCCAGTATGGTTGGCATTAATGTTTGCTATAAATTTACAAACTAGCTTTCTTACACCTCCTTTCGGATTTGCATTATTTTATCTAAGAGGCGTATGCCCAAAAGAAATAAAGACAACTGAAATTTACGAAGGTGTAATTCCGTTTATTATTCTTCAAATAATTTTGCTTATAATTTTATTTCATTTTCCATCAATAATAACATGGCTTCCTGATCAGCTTTAGTCACCGAGAATTCTGGCATTTAAGTAATCTGCTTCAGAGTAATGTGACCAAAAAATAGCTAGTTGTCTAAATTCAATAATATTTTTAAAAATCTTTTTTGATAGTGGATCTTTAGAAGCAATATCCGAAATGACTTCATCTGACCTTCTTTTTAAAAGTCTTAAAACTTTATTGTTATACCTCATAAAGGACACATTATATTGGTCCCTAAGTTTTTGAACTGCAAAACAATTTCTTGCAAAAAATTCTGATGCAATACTTGAGTTGGATTTTACACAGCTTACCTCTACAAGCCTTTTAAGATTTTTACTTAACTTTTGCCAAGCCTGGAGGTTTATGAAAGCCTCTAAACAAGTTCCGGGTTCATGCCAACCAGGGTAGTAATAATAATTACAAACTTTATGTAAACCTTTACCTAAATCAGCAGCAGGTCCAATCCATTCTGTTCCATCAATTGTACCAGAAGTTATTGCGGGAACTACTTCCGGACCTGGTAAGAGAACAACATTAGTTCCGTAACTTTTCAATATCTCGCCTCCTAAACCAGGCATTCTAAATTTCAGTCCCTTAAAATCCGTAACATTGTTTATAGACTTATTAAACCATCCTCCCATCTGATTTCCAGTATTTCCTGCCGGAAAAAACTTTAAATTAAGACTATTATAAACTTCATTTGCTAACTTCATTCCATCTCCGTGATAAAACCAAGCTGCCATCTCCTGTTGATTAAATCCAAATGGTATCCCTGATAAGAAAGAAATTGAAGGAGATTTTCCTGCCCAATAATAAGGCGAGCCGAAACCCATTTGACAAGTTCCGCTCTGAACTACATCAAAGGACTCAAATGCACCTACCAACTCATTAGCGTGAAAAAGTTTAATATTTAATTCTCCATCTGATATTCTAGTAATATCATCACATAATTTTGAAAAAGCTCTTCCTAATATTCCAGCTTTATCGAAAGCAGATACTGCAACCCATGTATGTTTTTTTTTTTGAATTTACTATATTGGGAAATAATATCGACGAGGCTGCAACTCCTGTTAATAGTGTCGAATTAAATGATTTTTTAAAAAATTTTCTTCTTTTCATTCTTCAGCTATTGGTGGGCGGAACAGGGTTCGAACCTGCGACCTATTGCGTGTCGAGCAATTGCTCTCCCAGCTGAGCTATCCGCCCAACGAGATAAATATACAACTTTAAATTAAAAGCAACAAGAAAAATGGCATACATTTTGCTGTTATTTTAACATGTTTTCAATAATAAGAACAGGAATTGATGCTGCAACCAGAGATCTGGCCGTTATTTCTAATAATATTGCTAATGCTGGTACTAATGGATTTAAAAAAAGTGAAGCACAATTTGAAGATTTGTATCACTCACAACATAACAATTCTACAGAAGCTGCACGGGGTATGGGAGTGAAAACGACCCAACCTAGACAAAGTTTTGCTCAAGGATCACTTCAAGCTACTAATGGAAGTCTTGATTTAGCTATTATGGGAGAAGGATTTTTTGTTTTAGGACAACCACTTGGAAGAATTGGTTTAACCGCATCTGATCGACCCTCATTCACTAGAGATGGATCATTTCAATTAGACAGAGAAGGCAACCTTGTAAATACTGATGGATTACCGCTACTTGGATCTGGTCAGACACCCATTAATATTCCTTTTATTAAAGCTAGTACTCATGGAGAGGCTTCAACTGAAGTTTTGTTATCTGAAATTTCTGTTGATAGCGAAGGTTTGATAAAAGCAACTTATGGTTTAGATGATATCGAAGAAGTTGGACAAATTGAATTAGCAGATTTTGTCAATGAACATGGCTTAAAAAATATAGGTAATGCCAGGTTTCAGGAAACTGGAGATAGTGGTGCCCCAACATTCGGCTTACCAAAAGAAAATACAATTGGGAAAATTCAGGCAGGTTTTTTAGAAAAATCAAATACAGATATAACTGATGAGATTGTTCTGATGCTTAGAACACAGCAAGCTTTCAATGGTTGTGGAAAAATGCTTCAAGCGGAAATTGATGTAACAAAAAAACTTTCAGCTAGGTAAATTTTAAAAAATTGGAATATTCCAGTATATATCCTTTATTATTACTTTAGTGTTATCGTTGATATATAAATCTCCTTGTTGATTGATTAGTAAGCTATCTGATATTTCAAGAGTTATACTTATCTTTTTTTGTGAATTTTTTTTATATGACAATAATTTGACAAGTTTTTCTATCTTTAAAAAAGCATAGTATACTCTTACCTCCATTAACGCTTTATCGTTATGGATAAATAAGTTATTTTTAGAATTTTTTTTTTTCTCTAAAACTGAAAGCTTACATCTTCCTCTAGAAATATTTTCAAAGCCACAATCAAAAAAAATTGATTCTTCTTGTTCAAAATTTAAATAAACACTATCAACACGCAAAACAACCTTATTGATTTTTTTCCAGTTATTCTTTTCAGTTGGGGTTGATTTCATTTCTTAATTTTTGAATTATTGATTTTTTAATTTGTGATATTCTCCCAGTACTTATTTCGAGAACCTCAGCAATCTCATAAATATTTAATTCTTCAACATAATAAAGTTGAGCAACCATTGCTTCTCTCTGATTTAGAATAGCTAATGCTTCTTTTATTTGATTCTTCAATTGTTTGTTTTCTAAACTTGTTTCAGGGTTTTCATCATTTGAAGCAAAAAGTATTGAAAATTCATTGTATGCGCTGTCAAGGCTCTGAACAACATTAGCCTCAAATGCTTGTTTCCAATAACTGAATTCTTCTTCAGATATTCCCATGAATTCAACAATTTCTCTTTCAGTAGCCTCTCTATTAAATTTTTTTTCTAGTTCCGATTTTATTTTGTTAAACTCTTGTTTTTTTTTTATAGTTGTCCTGCAAAGATTTGAGTTTTTTCTGAGATAATCAATAATTGATCCTCTTATTCTCAATTGTGCATATTGTGCAAAATTTACACCTTCTCTTGGTGAATATTTTTGAGCTGCATGAACTAAGCCTTCCATCCCTTGTTGAATTAGATCCTCTATTTCTACAATATTTTGGACTCTACCATGTAATTGCCATGCAATTTTTTTTACTAGATTAAGATTTTCCTGAATTAGATCATTTATAGATGAATGAGATTTTTCCAAGTAATATTTATTCATGGTTTTAAGCTTACGCTCTTTTTTTTACTTTTGAAAGAAAAGTTAACCCTCCCCACTCATTTACAGGTGAATTGTTTAGATTTTTTGCAATTTTTAGAAAAGAATTTGATATTTCTGATTTTGGCTCACTCAGCATTATTGGCCTCCTTTCTACTATTGATTTTCTTATTTTTGATGAATTTTTTATGCATCCAACATAATGTAAATTTACATCTAGAAATTGAGATGTAATAGATTGAAATTTTTTAAATAGTTCTTTACCATGATCGTCATCGTCGACTTGATTCACAGCAATACAATAATTTTTAAAAGATGATTTAGCGAACAAGGCTTTTATTAAAGCATAAGAGTCAATAAAACTAGTAGGTTCACCAATTATTACAATTAATATACGATCACATGCCATTGAAAAAATAAGTGCATTATCTTCTGCACCTGCCGCAATATCAACAACCAATTTAACACTGCCAAATTTCTTCAGATAACCATCAATTTCATTCAATATTGAATATCTCCTTACATTTTCTATGTTTAATAGATTATTTGAGGCTGTGCCTCCAGAAATTAAATTTATACCATTTCCGTTAGAAACAATTATATCTGATATTTTTTTTTCTCCAGAAATAACATTAGCTAAAGTAAACTCGGGATTCACACCCAAAAGTACATGTGAATTTGCCATTCCAAGGTCTGTATCTAACAAAAAAACCTTATCAGTTAAACGTTTTTGAGCAATTGACAGGTTAACTGCAAATGTTGTTTTACCAACACCACCTTTGCCACTAGTAATTGCAATAGAATCAGACACCTTTAAAATTCTCTTTCATATATTTAGTCAACGAGTTTTCATTGGCCTCAATAATCGAGTCAATCAAAACTTTTGTACCTGTTACAATTCCAATTCTGGAGTTGTTAATTGCAAGTGATGAGAACTCCTCTGCACCAACCCAGCATTCGTCTAGTTTGGTAACCGCTACCATTGGTCTGATTTCAGACACTTTTTTACTTAAACCATCAATCATTTCAGAATTCGACCCACTTGGTAATGCTAATATAGAACAAAAATTAAATGACGGAAATGAATTTTTTATCTCATTGATTTTTTGAACTCCAAAATTTACATCACCTGAGAAGTCAAAGATATTTATTGAATTCTTATCAATAGAGTTATTAAAGTTAAATAAATTATAGTCTTTAACAGGAAATCCCAAAACTCTACTATAAGACCTTAAAACGTCTGAATTCCTGCTTCCTGAATTCGTTATATCTATAAAATTTATATTTTTTGTACTTCTTTTGTCTGAAATGAAAGAAGCTATCTTAGCAGCTAATGTTGATTTTCCAGAACCTGAATTGCCGAATACAAAAATATTTTGAGTATGTAGAAGCCTGGAAAAATCATTGGAACTTAATTTTTTTGATAATTCTCTAAAAAAAGAAACTCTTCCTTCCTCTAAATTTTTTCCTACATACGAATAACTTAACTTATTGACTATACCGGGCAGAAATTTCTCCTGTCTAAGCTTTATTGGTGTATAGTAGGATAGTTCATCAGAAATACCAGATTGATCTGTAAGAATCATATTATTCATGTCTTCTCTCAGAGAGTCAATTTGATTTTGGATCTTTTTAAGCAACTTTAGGTTGTCATCATTATCAGAATTATTTACTGAGGTTTTTTTTCCCAAATATGAGACATTATCTTTTGTTTTCATTTTAATTTGATTTGAATTGTCAATCTGCTTCATAAAAACATTTGAAAAACTTTTCTTCTCCTCTAATTGTTTTTTATGAGATTCAATTATGTCATCATTATCAGATGCTTCAACCTCTACAACCCCATTATTCTTTTTTGTTGACAATATTATGGCTTTATCGCCAAATTCATCATTAACAAGATTCATGGCTGTTTTCATGTCTCTAGCCTTAAACATTTGTGTTTTCATTTTCATTCTCCTTTTTAGTTACAGTTGAAATTTGTTCGCCAATTGTTGCTATGACCTTGACCCTTTTGTTCTCAGGTAGCTCAGTAAAAGATATTACGACAATATCGTCTACGTGTTGTCGAAGTAAAATTGATAAATCTTTTCTAATTATTGGTGAAGTTACAACCACTAATGAATTTCCGTTAGCAGATGACTTTTCTCCTACATCAATTATAGATTTAATCATTTGTTTAGCTAAAGCTGGTTCCATTAATAATCCATCAGATCCACTTTTTTTAGCCATAGAAATTAACATTTGTTCAAACTCAGGGTTAAATGTTATTACATCAAGTGGGTCATTCACACTTGAAATTTTTTGAATAAGAAGCGAGCTGATTGCTGGTCTTACTGCTTCTGATAATTCATCAGGACTAAGCTTCTTTTCAGAGAGGTTTGACAAAGCTTCTAGAATTTTTTTTAAATCATTAATTGGAACTCTTTCAACAAGTAAATTTCTTAAAATAATAGTAAGGTAATGTAAAGGTATAAGTTTCGGAATAACAGATTGAACTAACTGAGGGTTTGTTTTTGAAAGGTTATCTAGTAAAGATTGAACGTCGTCCTGACTAATTAATTCACCTGCAAATCTCAACAAAATCTGATTTAGATGAGTTGCTACTACCGCCTCCGGTTCTATAATCATGTAATGGTTAGCCTCGGCTTTAGCCACTAAATGTTGTTCGATCCAAAATGCATCCAATCCAAAGGAAGGGTCCTTAACCTGTATTCCCTGTATTTTAAGTTGAGTTTCATCTCCGGGCATTGCAAGTTTTCTATCAACATATACTTTATCTTCAGCCACAATAGTATGTCCTATTCTTATCCTATAGGAATTGGCATCTAATGATAGGTCATCTTTTACCCTTACATTTGGAATTATAAACCCTAAATCTCTCGAAACCTGTTTTCGTATACTTGTAATTTTTGAAATTAAAGGTCCTGCAGATTTTTTATCATTAGAGTCAACCAAAGAAATTAAACCATAACCCAAATCTAAAGAAATTGAAGCATTATCTGAAACCTCTTCAATATCAATTTTCCCTATGTTTTCTTCTTCGTTTTCTGCTTCTTTTTTATCACTTAAATCTGTTTCATCGAGTTTTCTCTTTGAAGTCAGCCATGCTATTAATCCAGATATCAAAGCACCAAATAGAAATAATGTATTAGGCATTCCAGGTACCAAACCAAAAAGTAGTAATACTGCTGAAACAGGAACCCAAGCCTTTGACAACCCCATTTGTTTTGAAATCTGACCTGCTAGATCATTATTATCTGACGATATTCTCGTAACAATTGTAGCAGTTGCCATCGCTAGGAGTAAAGAGGGTATTTGAGCAACAAGTCCATCTCCAACCGTCAAAAGAATATAAGTCTCCGCTGATTCGTTTAACGTCAAATCATGCATTACCGATCCAATTATTAGCCCACCTATAATATTGATGACTAAAATCAAAATTCCAGCTATAGCGTCACCTTTTACAAATTTTGCAGCACCATCCATTGCACCGTAAAATTCTCCTTCTCTAGCTATTTCACTCCTTCTTAGCTTCGCTTCTTCACTTGATATAATCCCAGCATTTAAGTCAGCATCAATTGCCATTTGTTTACCAGGCATGGCATCCAATGTAAATCTTGCCGCAACCTCTGATACTCTGCCTGCACCCTTTGTTATTACAATTAAATTAATAAGCACTAATATAGCGAATACAAATAACCCGACTGCATAACTTCCAGACATTACAAACTCTCCAAATGCTTCAATAATCGAGCCTGCAGAGTCAGTTCCATTGTGCCCATTTTTCAGTATAACTCTTGTCGATGCTACATTTAACCCAAGTCTTAAAACTGTTGCAAAAAGCAAAACTGTTGGGAAGCTAGAAAAATCTAATGGACGAAAAGTTTGAAGTGCAACCATTAATACTAACAGAGAAACTAATAAATTGGAGGTAAATAAAATATCAAGCATCCATGGTTGCAATGGTATTACCATCATTGCAATCAGAATCATAACCCCAATAGGAATACTAAAAGTTCTAGCAAATTCTAAAAAATTTTCTTTTTGGAATGTTTTTAGCACTAAATCCATTTATAATATCCCTTCGTCAAAATTTTGACTTTGCATTGTTCTCGAAAAACAGCGATTTTTAGTTATAAAGTTCATACTATTTGGAGATGCAAGAGATATGCCATCTGATTATTAATGCATTTATAAAGATTGTTATATAAATGGCATAATTTATGCAGAAATATCGAAAAAAAACATGATAAGGATCAAATTATGAATAAATTTTTAATAGTCATTTTAACAGTATTCCTGCACTCTTGCTCAAGCAATCTAATGAGTGGGTTAAGTAATTCTCAATTTACTAATAACTCATCTGAAAAGTTCGAGGATTACTCTTCACCAACAAGTCAATTAAATAAAACTAGAGAATTACTTGATGGAGCATCTATTAACTTTCCTACTCTAACAGCCACTGGTTACGCAGTGGTTTCAACTCAACCTGGGCAAAATGTTGAACAAAAACGGTTGATGGCAATAAGAGCTGCTCGAATGGCTGCGATGAGAGAATTAGCAGAACAGATTCATGGCTTAAAAGTTGACAGTAATACAACAGTTATAGATTTAATGGTGCAAAACGATACATTCAGAGGCATTGTATCTGGTGTTATTCGAGGAGCTAGGACGGTGAGAATAAACCCAACAGGAAATGACACATATGAAACAGTTTTAGAGATAGATCAAGACATGGTTGCTTATTTATTTAGATCTGCTCAATCAATGTAGGAGATTATTAAATTGAGAAAAATAGAATACAATTCGTTTGATATAATTTTAAAAAAATTAGTTTACTTTTTTTCAACTTTATTACTAATTTTGTTAGCATCTACATATTTAATTGCCAATGAAATTGGATATAAAGAAATAGTTTCTGAGGGTCGATCAGTAATAATAAATGATAATGTAGATCTTGCGAAAAAAAGAGCATTAGAGGATGCACTTTATCTGGCAAGTCTTAGAGGCGGAGCAAAAATTGATGGCTTTTCAAGTATAGATGCTGGTACAAATCTTAACGAAAATGTTTTAATAAGGCCCTCCTCTACAATCAAAGATTTCGTCATAGTCGATGAAAATATTGATGAAACACACTACGTAGTTAAGATTAGAGCTATTTTAGTTAGTGCTAACAACATGCTGAATTGTTCGAATAGAGATTTCGTAAATTTATCATATTTAGCTCCACATTTCTCAATATCTAGTAAACTCCCTGCTTGGACAACTAAACTTCCAAATGTTATATCTACAAACATATATAATAACCTTCAAGACATAAATTTTATCAACTTAAATGATTTTTCAAAAGTTCCTTTTAACCCGAGAAAAGTAGTTAAAAAGTCTATTTCTCTAGACTACAGTAATCTTGTAGAGGGAAAAAGAAATGCTCTGAATGCAGGAGAATTTGCAATTCATCCAATTATAAGACTAAGTTCAGCTCAGGGAAGATTGACAAAAGTTTCTAAAGAAATACAGGTTGATATAACATTAAATATTTACGAAGGACCATTTTATAAAACTTTAGATTCTCTAAATTATAAATTTTCACTATGGACAGGTAACAAAACAGGTTATTCCCATATTGATGCATTTCTTCGAATTTCTGAAGATAAATTAATAGAATTTGTTTCAACAAGCATTTCAAAAATACAGTACAGGGTTTTAGATCAACTCAAGTGTCAACCTTTACAAGCTAAAATAAGAGTTGTAAATAATGAATTAACAATCCCGTTAGGTTTGAATCAAGGTCTAAAAAAAGGTACTGTAGGATTTGTTGCAAGTACTGAAGATGTTATAATGAGTGACTGGGTTGTTTTAATGGTTAAAAATTCGGAAGGAAATTTTGCAACAATCGAACCACTCAATCCTTTAAATAAGAAAGAGGATATAGAGGGTAAAATCATAAAGTTTATGAATTAGGTGAAAATTATGTTTTATAAAATTATTATATTTTTGATTATTTCATTCAATAATGTTGAATCCAACGAACCTTTTGTTGTACTAGAACATAAAGGTAATTTAAGTTCTCAAAAAGGTTTGAATAGAGAAAATGTTTTTATTAAAGATCAGAACTATACCATTAAACACACAGTGAAGAATGGTGAATCACTTAGTGGTATTCTTGCAAAGTATTATGGCAATAGTGGACTAAACATGAAAATAATAGAAATTTCAATTCTTGAGATGAATAAACATGCATTTGTTAGAGGAAATCCGCATTTTTTATTTGCAGGAAAAAAAATAAAAATTCCCTCAATTAATGAAATAATGAACTTAGTAAAAAATGTTAAAAACAATAGAAATTTTGATAATTCTTCAGTGAAAGGTCATATTTATTTTTATGGCAACTAAAGTTCCACATACAATAACTAAATTTTCAATATTTTTTTTATTAGTATCGTCTAATCTTAATGCAGCAACAATTAATGGTTTTGAACTAAAGGAGATCATTGAGGAATGGCTTGTTAAAGAGGGAAAACCAGCTAATATTTCAATTCTAGAAGAAATAAAATACCCGAAATGTGACCTCTCGGATATTATATTAAATGATATCTCAGGAAATGGCAAACTGATTAAAATCAATTGTATTGGAAAAAATCCGTGGCAGTTTATTGTTCGTAATAAATTAGTTGAAAAAAAAAAAATAAAAAAAAATAAAAAAAACTATCAAGTTTATGCTTTAAAAACTTTTAAAAACAAAGGAGCAATAATTAACGATGATGACTTAAAAGTTGTAAATAGAAAAAATGGCATTAGTCATATGTTTATTGCAGATAAATCAGAGATAATAGGAAGAAAATTAAAGAAAAATACAACGCCAAATCAACCTTTAAGACGTTCTAGTTTGCAAAATAACTGGTTGATTGAGAAAAATTCGTTAGTTACAATTATAAATAAGAAAAGCTTTATAACGATTAAAGAACAGGGTGTGGCTCTTAATGATGCTAATTATATGGAAAAAATCAATGTAAAAAATGTTAAAAGTGGAAAAATCATTGTTGGCTATGTAAAAAATCAAAAAAAAGTTATAATGAACACTAAACAATAGTAAACTTAGGTCGTTATATTTTACAAGGATTAATAAAATGATAGATCAAATTAAAAATAAAACAGTAAATACTAGCGTATCCAACGCTAAAGCTTCTTCTGACAAGACTAATCAGGTTAGCAATACTGTATCAAAAGTAAATAATCCTGATAAAACCAAAACAGATGCTTACAATGGAAAGGTTTCGCAGTTTATCACTAAGGAGAAAATTAAAAGCATGTCCAAAGAACCCCCTATTGATAAAGCTACTACCTCAAGAATCAAAGAAGCTATTAAGAATGGTAATTATCCGTTAGATCTTTCCAAAGTTGCTGACGCTCTGTTCGATGCCTATAAAGAAATGAAGTAGATTACCTATTAATGGAAGAAAATAACTTTGATTTATTTCTAAAACTTCTTTCGGAAGCTAAAATAACAAAGGATACTAACAAACTCGATGAGATAGAGGCAAGTCTACAAAAATTATTTAAAGACATAACAGAAGAGGTGAAACAAGACGACCTAAAATTTAAAAAAGACATCTCTCCTGATAAGATCAACATGCTAAGAGAATTGATTGATCATCTTAATCAAAACAACAATGCCAACAAAAAATTATTTTTAGAATTTAAACAATTTATTGAAAATAAGAAATTTAAATAGAATTCTTGTGAACAAATAAAATAAATAATATTATTGTCTTATGAATTTCCTTAGTAATTTTATTGAAAAAGATCCTCTAGGTAATACTTCGCTAATAATAATATTTATAACATTATTTTTATTTTTAGTTGTAGTCGGAGCCTTTTTTTTTGATTACTCAAAAAACGACAAAAATTTAAAAAATATAATTACACTGGAAAGAGCTATGAAAGATCTTATTGAAGAATTTAGATCTTTAGAATTAAATTTTACCGAACAAAAAAAAATACTTCAGGATTATAAATATACTCTCGAAAAATTAGACCTTGAGATATCAAGGCTTGCAGATTCAAACAAAGGTGATACCAATATCACTACTGCTATTCAGATGGCTAATCAAGGAAGAAATATAGATGAGATTTCTGCTAGCACAGGACTAAGCAATGAAGAAATAGAGCCTATTTTAAAATATCATGGTAAAAGTTAAGTCTTAAAGTTACATCTTAAATGTAATCTTCTTACAATCCAATTTTTTAATGATATTTTTAAATTTTACATCTAAAATTTCGCTTTCTTTATTGATTTTTATTTCTAAATCAATGTCATCATTAAAAAGTAAAATTGATTCATTATTGTTTTCGAAAACTTCAATCTTATAATAAAAATCTCCAAATTCGACATCGACTAATGACCCTACAGAATCATCCTTTATTGAAATTTTATTTAAATTAAAACTATTTTTTTTACACTCAATTGTTTCATATTTAAATCTTACAAATAAATCTTCACACGAAGTAGTTAAAAAAAACAATAGAACAGAGAATATAATTCTTTTCAATAAAAAACTTTTCATAATATTTCTGTATTTTTAAATATTAAATTAATTTATTAAGAATTTTCATTTTCGACTTTTTCAGCAACTAAATTACTTTGTCCCTCTTCTTTTTTTTTTTCCGACTCATCATTAGACTTTATTTGCTTTTCAGATTCTTTTTGAGTTTTTTCAGGAATATCTTTATTTTCTTGAGATTTATCTTCATCTGATTTCGAGACTGCTTTTTTAGTTAGTTCTTGATTTTTATCATCATCGTAAACAGCATCTTCATGTTTTTCTAAGAGATTTTTAGATTTCCTGTCCTCTTTTTTATCTTTTTCTTTAGAATCTTTTTCAAGTACATCAATTTCTGATTCTGATTTTTTTTCTTCTTTGATATCTTGCTTTAATGCAGATTCTTCTTTTATTTGTGTTTCGTCAGATTTAGTCACATTTTTTTCTTTATTTTCATTATCATTACCTTTATTTTTTCCATCAACCTCGTTATTTTTAGTATTTTCTTCATTATCACTTTTTTGAATAGGAGAAGCGCCTTCCATGGATTCTTCGACTATTTCTGCTTTTTTAGTTTCTAAAAGTTTTTCGCTATCGTCTTCTTTGACATCAAGTATTACACCTTTATCTATTTGCTTTCCATTGACATCTCCAGCCTCTAACATTTTAATTCTAATCCACTTTTCTTCTTTTTTACTTGATTTAATATCATCCAGTTTTTTTTCTGGAGTAACTTTAAGATTCTTTTTAGGATTAATTTCTACTTTTCTTTCATAAAGAAGTTCGATTTTGGATCTAATTATTTTTAGTCGAGCCGCAAGTGCTCCTAACCTAGTTATATCATCCATACTCTCGTTTAATAATTTTTTAATTATAGAATTAACCTCATCTAGAGGCTTGTCGCCAATTTTACTTATTATCTTATCTCTTACCTTTATAACTTCAGGATCTAAGTCAGGATTATCTGAGTTTTTTTCATCCATAATTTTGTTACCTTTCTTTTGGCATTTAATTTGCAAATTCTAAACCAAAATTAAGAAAATTTAAATAAATGGTAGATAATATTAAACAACAATTAAATGTATTGAGCAATGCATTAAGAGTAAGGAATCAAAAACAAGAAATCCTTGCTTCCAATATAGCAAATGCAGCTACACCCCACTATAAAGCAAGAGATGTAAACTTTGAGGTAGAACTAGCAAGATCACTAAACGTAGGAGCACTTAAAACATCTAATCAAGGACATATAGCTCTCAGCTCTAAAAATCTTCCAGGAAAAGTTCAATATAGACAATCAGTAAATCCTTCTGTTGACGGTAATACAGTCGAATTGGCTGTTGAACAGATGGAATTTGCAGAAAATGCAGTGAGGTATCAAACAACTCTAGATTTTATTAATTCTAAAGTTAGAAGTTTAATGGGAGCAATAAGAGGCGAATAATGGACATTAAAAATATTTATAATATAGCACAACGGGCAATGGGTGCTCAATTAGTCAGACTTAACGCTACTGCAAGTAATCTAGCTAATGCAGATAACATTGCATCAAGTCCTCAAGATGCTTACAAACCTGTGAAGCCAATATTTGAAACAAAATATTTTGATCTTATAAGAAAAAGAGGAATTTCAACTGTTGATGCTGTCACAGTAAAAAAAATGGATATTGACCCTATTAAAGAATTTAAACCTGGTCATCCAATGGCTGACAAAGATGGTTTTATATATAGAGCACCTGTTAATATTGAAGAAGAATATGTCGATATGTTAGAAGCATCAAGACAATATCAAAACAATGTTGAGGTAATATCAACTGTAAGAGCATTAATGCTCAAAACCGCAAGTATGGGAAAATAAAGTAAGGGTAAAGAATGACAGAAATATCAAAAACCTCGGAACAATCATTAAATAATATTTTAAATAAACTTGGAGTAAAAACACAAGAGGATGCCGCAAAGAGTGGAAAAAAATCTTCTTTGGGTCAAGAGGATTTCCTAAAACTTATGACTACTCAACTCCAAAATCAAGATCCTTTCGCTCCAATGGATAATGGTGACTTTATTGCACAAATGGCTCAATTTTCAACTGTCACAGGAATTACTGAAATCAATAGTAATCTAACCAACCTCGGTTCTAAGCTTGAACCAAATAGAGTGGCAACAGCAGCTCAATTTCTTGGTCATTCGGTTCTGGTACCAGGTCATTTTGCTAGTCCAGACGACAATGGGGAAATTCACGGAGTTGTGGATCTTCCTGTCACATCTAATGATGTAGGTTTAACATTTAGCAATCAAAGTGGTGAAATAGTTCATACAATGAACTTGGGTTCACAAGAAAAGGGATTGGTTGGATTTAGTTGGACAAATATTCCAGAGGAAATAAAAAACAATAAAACTAAATTAACAATTCAAGCATATTCTGGAAATATAGAGGGTTCTGATGGATTAAGTACAGCCGTTTATAACAAAGTAATTGCTGCATCTGCGCCTAAAAATAGCGAAGATGTTATCTTAGAAACTAAAGATTATGGAGAAATCTCAGCTTCTGAGGCAATAAAATTTAAATCAAATAATTAATAACAATAGAGGAGAAACAACATGTCATTTTATACAGCGCTAACAGGATTAAACGGAGCACAGTCAGATATTTCAGCAACTTCCAATAATATCGCTAACGTTAACACGACTGGTTTTAAAAGATCAAGAGCAGAATTTGGTGATATTTTTGCAACATCACCATTACAGAATGCATCGTCGTCAATTGGTTCCGGTACAATTCTGAAAAGTGTGAAACAGCAATTTACTCAAGGTAACATCACCTCCTCTTTAAATGTTCTTGACATGGCTATTTCAGGACAAGGTTTCTTCTCTTTAAAACCATCCTTGACTTCAGGACAAACAGTTTATACACGTAACGGTTCATTTAACGTAAACAATGATAGATATGTTACTGATTCATCTGGACAATTTCTTTTAACATTTCCAGTTAACGCCGATGGTTCCGTAACGGCTAAAGATTTGACAAGTGCGATACCTCTTCAACTACCTGTTACTTCTGGTACACCAAAAGCAACAACTGCTATAGAACTTGGAGTGAATGTCTCAGCAACAAGTAGTGTGATAACTGATGATTCGCAGTTTGCAAGTGGTTATGTATTCAACCCAAACGATCCAACTACTTACAATAATTCGACATCAATAACTATCTTTGATGATCTTGGAAACCCTACTATTGCAACTATATTTTTCATTAGGACTCAAGCAGCATCCGCAGCAGATCCAACAAATAAGTTTGAAACTAGATTAGTAATTAACGACACTGTTATTGAGCCAGACCTAGTTAAAGCTGTAAATGATACTCAACAACCTATTTTTATTGATAGATTTGGTCAACAAACAACAACAGTTCCAGATGATAACTACTTTCTTGAGGGAAAAGGTTCAGCACTTTACAAGCTTGATGATCTTAAAACATTAATTGATTCTACTCCGGCAAAAATAACAGGTGAATCAAGTGCTTTTGATTTTGGTGAAGAAGGTGACAAAACTGTAACAATTGTGACCGATCCAATGAAATTTAATTCAACAAGAGAAAGTGGTGATACATCGTCAGATATATATTGGGGAACAAATTTTATGACAGTAAATGTTGATAACAGTGATCAACCTGTAAATATTGATATACGTCCCGGTTCATACAATGCAGCTCAACTCTCTACTGAAATTCAAAGAGCAATAAATGCGGCGTATGGAGATGATAAAAAAATTCAAATTGTTCAAAATGTTGATGAAACACTTACTATTGATCTGCTAAAATTAAACGCAGATGGAACGTCAACAGGTTTGACAACACCAGTTACAGTCGATCTGTTAGGTGACTCCTATGTTTCTACATTAGAAGGTATAACTTTGACGGGTGCATCTCCTGATTTTACAAGAGATCAATTCTTAGCTCACTCACAGGCTAGACTTAATGCCGCATTGAATGAGTATGCTGTCACACCTGCTACTGACGCTGTAAATAGTGCGGCGGCACTTGGTGTAAGTGGTAGTTTATTCTACAGAGCTACAGGAAAATCTATTTCGACTATATTAGATCAGAATCAAGTTTTCTCATTTGCTCATTATCAAGCAGATTCTGATGGTACAGATACAACACCATCAACAACATCAGCTAATCTAACAGCAAATGGAACAATGAACACTGCAAGATACCTAACATACTCATATTATGGGAAAAGTCCATCTCTTCATGTTTACAATACTCAAACTGCAGTAGCTGATAATAATTCTTCTATAGCTGTATCATACGACCAGTCTGAAAACACAGTAAGATTTCATCTTGGAACTTCAGACCCAGGAATAACTGCTAATTCTAAATTTAGATTTATGGGTAAATTTTATCAGACAACTACAGATACTTCTAATTCTGATTTTGTTAATGGAAGAGAATTTACGGTAACAACTGCCGCACAAGACTCTGATGGAAATTATTATATCGAAGCAAGTACTCAAGGGATGAGTTTTCCTGACTCTGATTTTACATTAGATGTTGGATCTGCTGGCAACGAGGCAGCGGTCTATACTGATCTTTCAACAGAAGTTGAAGCATTTTTTGAGGGTGCTGATAATGTTTACAAAGGTTCAGATGTAAATTTTAGTAACAAAAAAATTGTCGTTAGAGAACTCGGAACAGCAACAAAACACGAATACACAAATGCAGATATTGTAACAAAAACAACCGCTGAAGGAGCTGCAAAAAATATTATTGACGATCTTGTAAACAAATTTTCTCTAACTTCTGAAAAAACAACAGGTGGGACTTCCATCGACTCTTATGAACTAACAGGTCTTGGAGAGGATACAGATTCCACAACAAGAGATACATATTTAAATGGTGATGGGACAACAACTGATAAGACTATACCTGCAACTCATTGGGTTGATGAAAAAGATCCTCCAATAGAAATCACGTATGATGTACTTAATCAAAGACTGCAATTTGAAGTAGACAGGAATTTGATTGGAACTGGTACAAACAGTAATTTTAATAGTTTCAAAATTTATGGTTCATCTACAGCGACAGCTACCAATAATCTTGGAATTCCAACAGCCGATGATACGGCTGAAACCTTAATAAGAGGTGGTGAAAAATTCTCGGCAGGAACATTTGTTGCCGATGGTGCTGAAATCCAGCTTAATGATAAAAGGTTTGGTGTGAAGGTAGGATATAATAGTGAATTAAAAGCATTCGAATTCAGTAGTGGTACAACTGGTGAAACTATAGCTGCAAATGGAGCAATTGGTGTTACAACCGCTCAAACTGCATCAGATATTACAGTTGGGAGATATCTTCTATCAACAACAGACGGATCAATTACTGACACTACAGATTTCTTCTCTGGTGACAATAACTTATTAGGTGTGGGGGTTACTAAAACTAATGCTATACAAACAGAAGCAAAAGGACTTGCTGCGAATGCAGCTCAAGCAAACGGAGCATCAGCAACCGAAGATCTTACTCAAGTTTTTAGATTGACCAATCAAAATAATGAGAATATTTTTAACGTTTCTGTGAATGGAATAGCTGGTATAATTGAGATTCCTCAAGGCTTCTATGTTGGAACAACATTAGCAGAAGCACTGCAGCAAAGAATAAATCAGATTGAAGATACATCAGGAAATGTTGGTGGAGGAATTACTGTTAAATATAATTCTTCGACTAATAACTTTGTTTTCACTAACGGGACTACTGGGCGAGAATCAACTATTAAAGTTAGAGGTGCTTCTAAATTTGGTCTTGACAATGTTGACCTCGGTGTTGGATCAGTTCCTCAAATTTACAATTTATCGCAGGCGACCAATTCAGAAGGCTTAGCCCTTTTTGTTGATGCCAGTGGAAACAAAGTAACAACGCCTCCAGCGAATGTGGTTGATGGATACTTTCCTCTATACATCGACGAAGGTGAGTTGACATTTGATAAGTCAGGAAGAATCGTTAGCCCTAAACAAGGTGTGCATTATGAAAAGCAAGAAGCAGGATTCAGTATTGATCTTGACATTGATTTCACGAAATCTACCCAGCTTGCTCAACCATTTTTTGTATCCACTGTTAATCAAGATGGTTTCACATCTGGTCGATTAGATGGACTTGAAGTTGATGCTTCTGGAACGGTAAGAGCAAACTACACAAATGGTCAAAACAATCCACTTGGTAAAATTGTTCTAGCTAACTTTAACAACCAGAATGGTTTGAAACAAATTGGTAATGCAACTTATGTAGAAACCGCTGTTTCAGGAACTGCAACAGTAGGTGAAGCAGGTGCAGAAGGTTTTGGTACTGTACTTTCTGGTTCACTAGAAAGATCGAACGTCGATATTACAGAAGAACTTGTTAACCTCATTACAGCTCAAAGAAACTTTCAAGCTAATGCTAAATCAATTGAAACAACTGCTGCTACTACCCAAGCAATTGTTAACATTAGAATGTAATTTTGAAAGTATGAAGGAACTCTTAAATGGATAGAATGGCACAAACAGCTCTGAATAGCTTAAAAATGTTGATGGAAAATCAAACAGCAACATCACACAATTTATCAAATTTAAGTACTCCAGGGTTCAGACAAGATGTTGTGACAGATTTTGGTTCTATTTACCTCAATAGACAAAATGGTGTAGAGCCAAGAATTGTTTCATCTAGAAATGTTGGAGGCTTTTCTGTTCAACAAGGAACAATGGATTTCACAAAAAATCCTTTAGACGCTGCAATTGATGGAAATGGTTATTTTGTAATACAACCAAAAAATGGGGGTAATCCTTCATTATCAAGAAGGGGTGATTTTCAAACAAGTGAAACAGGTGAACTTTTAGATGGAGCTGGAAATAAAATTTTAGATGCTGGATTACAACCTCTTGTTTTGCCAGCTTTTCGTGAAATTACAATTTCACCCCAAGGAGAAATATTTATAGTGCCAATTGGAGCAGAGCCAGACGCGCTTCCTCAGAATGTAGGAGTAATTTCGACTTATACACCATCAGATGATGATAAATTAAAAAAAACGCTTGATGGACATATTAGGATTGAATCTGAAGCCAATGAAGATGGTGTAACACAGATTGTGGATATAGAACCTAATCAACAAGCTAAAATTGTTGTTGGTTATTTAGAAAAGAGTAATGTAAATGCTATTGAAGAAATGGTAAATACAATTGATCAACAAAGAAAATTTGAAATGCATGTAAAATTTATTCAAATGGCTGAGGAGCTTGATTCGGTTGGAGCAAATTTAATGCGACTACCAGGAATGTAATTTAAATTAATATAAAAAAAATCCAAATTTTTCCAAAATCACTAAATTTCTTTTCACGCACCAATTAATTCCAAAAAAATCTTTAGTCCAATAATGATGCAAATTACCGAGATATTATTAGATTTGTTGAATTAGTTGAACATTGAAAAATAAGTTAAAAATCTTCTAGGTTTTTTTAATCTATTAAAAAAAAGTTTCTTCTGAGAAAATCTGATTAACGAGTATATTTAAACTATTTTTTTAATTGGAGGTTATTGAATTATAAATTTTAATGAGCTCTCTTTAATTTCAAAATTTTTTAATATTTTTATTTTTTTTTTATTATTATATACATATCTATCTTTTTCATCAATTTTTGCTACTTTACTAATTCTTCATAATATGTAAGCAAGAAAAAATTAGCAAAAATAATTAACTTGAAGGGAAATTTTTGTCAACACCTATCCTTATCTGCTTCATTTCTGGTTTTCTTTGGGCCTGTTTCGATTTAACGAGAAAATTGAGCCTTAACTTTGTTAACCCAAAGGTTTTTTTACTATTATTTATGTCAATTCAAATAGTGATTTTTTTAATCTGGTGTGTTGTAGAAAATTTTAGTTTTAATTTTTACTCATATCTTATACCAGGTATTTTTTCAATAATAACTGGCATACTAGGCGCCTTGATTTTTCTCAAATCTCTAAAAGAATCTGACATAAGCTTAGCCATCCCCCTACTTTCATTTACACCACTTTTCAGCTCAATTTTCTCTTGGTTTTTTCTTGGTGAAGAATTAAACCAAGTTCAATATTCAGGAATATTTGCCATAATTTTTGGAATTTTAGTTCTATATTCTGATGACTTACAACTTAGAGCAATCTTAAAAAGTTTTATCAAAATAAAAAATAATATTAGCGCTAAACTAATGATTTTAGTCGCCTTTTTATGGAGTCTGGTACCTATTTTTGATAAAATGTGTCTTGAACACAGTTCCATTAATATTCACGGCTTCGTTCAAAGTATTTGTATTTTCTTAATTTTATTATTTTTTTCAATGAATGACCTCAAAAAATTAAAATCATTGAATAAGAATAATTATAAACTTATATTTACTACCGTTTGTATAGGAGCATTAGCAGTGATAATGCAGTTTGTTTCAATTTCTATAACATTTGTCCCTATAATGGAGTCGATCAAAAGAGCAACAGGACAATTTGGAGCTTTAATTTTTGGAAAAATATTCTTTAATGAAGGTATAACCAAACAAAAAATTTCAGCAATAACGATTATTTCAACTGGTGTATATTTGCTTATTTGAAATATATTATATTACAAGGTAAAAATTTCATTCTTTTCATTTAAACCATTAAAATCAGTTTTCATCGTAAAACTATATGCACCCATTTTTTTAATCTCGATTAAATCACCTTCTCTTATAGAGTTCGGAAGAAAAAAAGGTCCTTTCATTTTATCTAAGGAGTCACAAGTGGGACCATAAAAACTAAAAGGAACTAAACTTGATTTTTTGTCATCCCTATTAAAAATCTTTACCGGATAATTGAAATTTCTCAAACCAGCATTGTTTAAAGAACCATAAATTCCGTCATTAATATAAAGTTTGTCTTTTTTTCTCAATTCCACCCTGACAATCAGTGACATTGATTCAGCAACCAATGATCTTCCTGGCTCTGAGAGAAGTTCTATATTTTTACTAAGAGTTTTCTTAATATTTGAAAATCCTTTATGTATTATCTTGAAGTAATTTTTAATTGGGATTTTTTTAAAACCTGGGTATGAAGAGGGGAACCCTCCCCCCACATTTAAAAAACTTAGTTTCACACCACTTTCATAAATTACTTCTGAACATATATTAATTGCATTTTCATAAGCATTAGGATTCATACATTGTGATCCCACATGAAAGCTAAGACCAACTTTCTCAGAATTCTGACTCAACTTTTTTAACAATTTTGGAGCCATTTTTTTATCAACGCCGAACTTTTTTGACATATTGATTATTGATGAATTATTTTTAATTCTTAATCTGAGATGAAGGTTTATTTTTTTTGAGAAATTTGTTTCTTCATTAATTTTCTCTAATTCTTCAAGACTATCCAATGCAAAATCTTTGACATTATATTCATAATAAGCTTTTTGAATTGAGTTTCTTGATTTTACAGGATTCATAAAAAATATATTTGCTTTAGGAATCACCTTTCTTATCAACTTTATTTCGTTTAAAGATGCTGCATCAAATGAACTAACTCCATGACGTGATAATTGTTTTATAACAAATTTTGATGGGTTAGATTTAACCGCATAAAGAACTCTCCCGTTGAAATGGTTATTAAATAGATTTATTTGTCTTATTAATTTTTTTTTGTCAAAAATATAGAATGGAAATTTTAATTGTTTTAAAACAGAACTATCAAGTCTTTTAAGCATATTTAAGTTTTTTTAATCGTTATATAGAAAATAAATCTTTATTCTGAAAATAATTCAAATTATATTTCATTTTTCAAAATTTTAAATAAAATAGAACAATGTTACGAATAAATGATATTGCACCCGACTTTGAAGCTGAGTCCACCGAAGGAAAGATAAATTTTCATTCTTTTTTAGAGGGTTCTTGGGGGATTTTGTTTTCTCATCCAAAAGATTTCACTCCCGTTTGTACAACTGAACTTGGATATATGGCAAAAATAGAGAATGAATTTCAATCAAGAAAATGTAAACTTATTGGTTTAAGTGTTGATTCAATTGAAGAACATGTTCAATGGAAAAAAGATATTGAAGAAACGCAAAAAGTAAAAGTAAATTATCCTCTAATTGCCGATAAAGATCTTAAAATTGCAAAACTTTATAATATGTTGCCCGCTGAAGAAAAAAATGATGGAAAAAGAACAGCTATAACAAACGCAACTGTAAGATCGATTTTCCTAATCGATCCTAATAAAAAAATAAGAATGATGCTTACTTACCCAATGACAACTGGTAGAAACTTTGACGAAATAATAAGAGTTCTTGATTCAGTTCAGCTTTCAACTGAAAAAAAAGTGGCTACTCCTGCCCAATGGAAAAAGGATGAAGAAGTTATAATAATTCCAGCTGTTTCAGATCAAGAAGCAAAAGAGTTGTTTGGTAAATTTAGAAAAGTTAAACCTTATCTAAGATATACTAAGATATGATTGTTAGACTAGAGCACTTTTTAGAACAATATTTTACATTATGCCAATCTTTTTTCCATTTTTTTCTCCATGAAAACTTCCTGTTACAAACAACGCAAATCTTAAATGGAAGGAGATTTTTTTTCATTTGTTCAAAAGATGCCTGTTTTTCAAAAAAAGTAGATAGGCTGCGAGCTCATATAATAGAGATAAAATAATAAAAAAAAATTTTTTTTTGAAAATTTTATATAAGAATCGATACCTCGGAATGTTTCCCCAAATTTCTATAAAAGCTGCAGCTCCGGAAATAACTTGACCATCTTTAACAACATGCAATCTTCTGATTAATTGTTCATATGTTTTAGATGTTAGTTTTTGAGCTTCTTTATTATTGACTATGTCAACCCAATGAAAATTATCTTTTGAAATATTTTTGTAGTGGTTTATTTCATAATTACAAATTTTACACGACTGATTAAAAAAAACTCTAATTTTCATAAGTATTCGACCTTAAAAAATCTTCTGAAGCTTTGAAAATTTTTAGTTTTCTATCAGGGTTCATTTTTTCAAGTATTCTAACCATCATTGATAAGCGTGGATTAGTTAAAAAAAAATCTCTATTTTTTTGAATAAACTTCCAATATAAACCATCCATAATATCACACCAAGACCCTTTTTTAAAATGCATCATTTTTAAAAAGTAAGCAGAACCACAAATATAAGGTTTGGTTGAAAAAATTCCACCATCACTAAACAAACCCATACCATAAACATTTGGCGACATAACCCAGTCGGAGGAATCTATAAAAATTTCCATAAACCATTTGTAAACAGATTTAGGATGAATTTCACAAAGATTCATTATATTACATAATATCATCAACCTTTCAATGTGATGTGTCCATCCATTTTTTATCGAATTTTTTATGGAGTAATCAAGAGGTTCCAAGCCTGTTGTGGCGTCATACCAGGATTCTTTCATTTTTCTTTGATGTCCAAAAAAATTTCTTGTTTCAAGTTCTTGGTTAAAATTTTGATATATACCCCTGATAAATTCTCTCCATCCAATTATTTGTCTGATATAACCTTCGTAAGAGTTAAGTTTATAGTTAGATTTTTTTTTTAACTTTTTTATTATCTCCTGTGGTGTAATGAGTCCCAAATTTAAATGTGGACTCATAGCAGAATGAAAAAGAATATTATCTCTTTCATCAACAGCATCTTCATAATCTCCAAAAAATTCCAACTTGTTTTGAATAAAATCATCTAAAACATTTAATACGTCTTTTCTTGTTGTGCAAATCCAAAAATTTTCAAGATTGCCTGGGTGATTAGTGAATAAGTTATTTATGATTTTTTTTAATTGCTTAGTATGGTTAGTTTCGTTAAAAGATAATTTTTTTGGTAATTTTATATCTTTTGGAAGTTTTTTTCTATTTTCCTCATCGAAACTCCATTTTCCTCCTTCTGGTTTATTATCATTATCTACTAAAACTTTATGTTTAATTCTCTGTCTCTTGTAAAAATTTGCCATGAATGGTTTTTTTACTGTTTTAAGATAATCTTTGAAATCTTGTCTAGAACTTAAAAACATTGGTGAAATATGATAATTAAGTTTTATCCTCTTTTCAAAGAAATCAACAAATTCTTGCTCGAAGAATTTATCTTCAATTTCAAAGATCGAGATCTCTAACAATTTATATTTTATAATTTCTTTCAATAATTTTTCGCAGTAATTCATTTTAGAATCATTGTCGTCAATTTTTTTATAAATAACTTCGTACTTTTCTTTTTTTAATTCATCTGCAAATGATCTCATGGCTGAAAGAAATAATAATATCTTTTGTTTATGATGTTTCTCGTAAGTACATAAGCCAATGTCTTCACACATAAAAAAAATATGGTCGTCTTTAAACTTCTCCAAAAATTTTAAATTAAAAAGATGATTACCAAGAATTACAAAAATTTTTTTTTTCATGAGCTTAGAATTTTAAGTTTCGCAAAAGCATCTAATGCTAATTCTCTTGAGAACTTTAAATCGACGATAGGTTTAGGATAATCTTTTCCTAAAACAAAATTAATCGATTCACTTAAATTTTTCGGCAATTCCCATGGTGAAAACACATACTTTGTAGGAAGATCATTCAATTCAGGTAAGAAATTTTTAATATATTCACCATTTGGATCGAATTTTTGAGCTTGAGTAATTGGATTGAAAATTCTGAAATACGGTGCCGCATCAGTACCAGTTCCAGCAACCCACTGCCAACTAGCAGAATTACTTGCGTAATCAGCATCGAAGAGACAGTCCCAAAACCAGTTTTCTCCGTGCTTCCAATGAATCAAAAGATTTTTTACTAAAAAAGAACCAGTTATCATTCTTACCCTATTATGCATATATCCTGTTTGCCATAACTCTCTCATACCTGCATCAATTATAGGAAATCCTGTTTTTCCTTTTTGCCAAGAAGATAAAAATCTAGAATTTTTGTCCCAAGGAAATTTATCAAATTTTTTTTGGAGATTTTCATCTTGTATTTTTGGGAAATGAAACATCAAATTATAAAAAAACTCTCTCCAACCTAATTCTGATTGAAAAATTTCCAAATTTACTCTGTCAGCTTTATTTGCCATTTCTTTTGTCTTGTGCCATAACATGTGAGGTGAAATTTGTCCCCAATGTAAATATGGTGATAACCTGGAAACATTTTTTTTAATTGGAAAATTTCTACCTTCGGAATAATCTTGGATACCAATCGAGAAAAACAAATTCATTTGATTTCCCGCAAATTCTTCTCCTACTTTCCAGTGATTAATTGTTCTTTTTTCCCATGTATGATTACTTAGAAGATTTAACTCTTCAACATCAAGAGATTTAATTTGATGATTAAAGAATTTAATTTTCTTTGACACTGGTTTTCTTGGTTCACTCCTATTTAGACATCCTCTTTTATAAAAGGGAGTGAATATTTTGTAAGGTGTTCCATCATCTTTTACGACCTCCCATGGTTCCCATAGTAATGATGAGTTGAATGTTTTTACATTAATCTTTGTTTTCAATTCTTCCTTGATTTTTTTATCTCTATTAACTCTCCAAGGTTCATAACATCTATTCCAACATAATTCTCTTACATTATATTCGTCTATAAAAACTGATAATATTTTTCCAGGATCACCTTTAAATAACAAAAGTTTTCCATTTAATTGTTTATTTAAATAATTTAGAGAATGATAAAGCCAGTTTTTGCTTGCTGATCCAAGTTTCCTGTTACAATTTACTTGATCAAGAATAAATACACACAAAATTTTACTGTAATTTTCTGTTAAATGGTTTAGTGAAGGGTTATCTGACAGTCTTAAATCTTGTCTAAACCAATGTAATGCTATTTCGTCTTTCATTTATATTAAAATGTTCTAATGTAACAACTAGAAATTATATGTTAAATTATTATTGATATTTCAATGTTAAGAAGTTTTTTTGAAATAATATATCTAAGTTTGATTTTGTATATATGTTTTTTATATTATAAATTATTTTTGAATGTTGTTAAATTAAGAAAAAAAAATAAAGAAATCCTTGGTTCGAAAAATAAGCAACTTGAACGAGCCGTTAGAGCACATGCAAATTTTTGTGAAACTGTACCAATAAATTTTTTAATAAGCTTTATACTTTATTTTAATAATTTGATTTTTTTTTCGATATTTTTAGTTTTACTTCTAGCAATAGGTAGAACAATTCATTCAAGTGCTATTTTAAATATCAATGAAAACATTAATCACAGAAGAATTGGTATGAAAATTACTAACTATGCTCTTTTTGTGGGAATGTTAGGAATTATGTATTATATAATTCAGTTGATATATTTTAATTGGCAATATTTACAGAATACCACATAACTACCACAAACTGATATTTTTTTTTCAACAAAATCAAACACTTAAATAAATATATTCCCTTAAATGGTTTAAATAATTTACATTTTTAATTTGGCGGAGAGGATGGGATTCGAACCCACGATAAGTGTTGCCACCTATAACGGTTTAGCAAACCGTCGCCTTCAGCCACTCGGCCACCTCTCCATTTAATAATCATAAACTAAGTTTTTCTTTCAATAATTCGTTTACCATTTTTGGATTAGCTTTTCCTTTTGAAATTTTCATAACTTGTCCCACAAAAAAACCAAATAACTTATCCTTTCCATTTTTGTAATCATCAACCATCTTTGGATTTTGTAGGATAATAGTATCTATCAGCTGGTAAATCTCGTCCTTATTAGAAACTTGAATAAGACCTCGTTTTTGCACAAATTCCTCAGCATTTTCATTAGATTTCATATAGTCTTCAAAGACTTCTTTAGCTTGTCTATTTGAAATTGTTCCATTGACTATAAGATCAATCAATTTTCCAATCTTTTCTGGAGTAATTTTACTGTCGTTTATATTTTTTTCATTTTTCTTCAAATATGAAAAAAGCTCAACAGTAATCCAACTTGTGACTATTTTGGGATCTCTATTAGTTACAGTTTGTTCAAAAAACATAGCAACATCCTGATCATTAACAATTACTTCAGCATCATATTCGCTTAACTTAAATTTATTAATAAATCTATTTTTCTTTTTATCAGGTAATTCAGGCAGACTCTCTTTCAACTTCATTATTTTTTCTTCAGATATTAACAAAGGGGGCAGATCAGGGTCTGGAAAATACCTATAATCATGCGATTCTTCTTTACTTCTCATAGAACGAGTTTCACAAAGATTTGGGTCAAACAACCTTGTTTCTTGAACTATAGTTTTTCCCTCTTCCATTAAATTAACCTGTCTTTGAGACTCAAACTCAATAGCTTGCTGTATAAATTTTATTGAATTAACATTTTTGATTTCACATCTTGTACCCATTTTTTCCTCAAAACGCCTTACTGATACATTCACATCCGCTCTTAAATTGCCTCTCTCCATATTTCCATCACAACTTCCAATATATCTTAAAATATTTCTTATTTTTTTTACGTATTCTCCAGCTTCCTCGGGACTTCGTAAATCTGGTTCAGATACAATTTCCATCAAAGCGCATCCTGATCTGTTTAGATCAATATATGAGTTTTCTTCATCTTGGTCGTGAAGACTTTTTCCCGCATCTTGCTCTAAATGTAACCTTGTTATCCCTATTTTTTTATTTTCTCCATTAGAAATGATATTTATATACCCCCTTCCCACCAACGGAAATTCAAATTGAGATATTTGATAGCCTTGAGGTAGATCCGGATAAAAATAATTTTTTCTATCGAATATTGATCTGGCATTAATTTCTGCATTTAAACTCAAACCAGTCAAAATTGCCTGATCGACACAATATTCATTTATTACAGGCAACGCTCCAGGCATTCCACAATCAACCAATTCAACTTGAGAATTTGGCTCAGCTCCCCAATTAGTTGATGCTGAAGAAAAAAGCTTTGATTTTGAATTGATTTGGGCATGAACCTCTAAACCTATTACTAACTCCCATTTAAATTTTTCACCTTGAATAAAATAGGTCATTAAAATCCTCTGGATTTTTCTATTAAATTTCCTGCTCCTAACACAGAAATCTCATCAAAAGGCTTTCCTATTATTTGAAGACCAATTGGAAGTTTTTCTTTATTAAAGCCGGAGGAAACCGAGAGTGCAGGAAGTCCAGCCAAACTAGCAGGAACCGTTAGAACATCATTAAGATACATTTCAATCGGATCTGTTTGCTTTTCTCCAATTGGAAAAGCAACATTAGGTGTAGTTGGAGTTAAAATTAAGTCACACTTACTGAATGCATTATCAAAGTCTTCAGAAATTAATTTTCTTACTTTCAAAGCCTTAAGATAATAGGCGTCATAATATCCAGCTGATAGAACATATGTACCAATCATGAGTCTTCTTTTTACTTCCTGTCCAAACCCATTTCCACGAGTTTGAGAATACAAATCATTTAGGTCGCCCCCCTCTTGTCTGAAACCATATTTAACTCCATCGTATCTCGCTAAATTAGCAGATGCTTCTGCAGGTGCAATTATATAATAGGTTGGAAGAGCTGAACTCGTATGGGGAAGTGAAATTTCAACAATTTCAGCTCCAGCATCTTTAAACCACGAAATTCCAACTTCCCATACTTTTTTAATTTCTTCATTCAATCCTTCCAAATAATACTCTTTTGGAATACCAATTCTTTTTTTTTTGAGATTATACTCTTTAAAACCAGAAAAGTTAGGTATTTCAACCTTTGAACTCGTCGAATCTTTTTTGTCAAAACTACACATACTTTGGAGCATTATTGCCGCATCTTCAACTGTCTTTGTTATAGGTCCAGCCTGATCTAACGAGGAAGCAAATGCAATCATACCAAACCTTGAACATCTACCATAGGTTGGTTTCATTCCAACTAAACCACAAAATGATGCAGGCTGTCTTATAGACCCTCCAGTATCAGAGCCAGTTGCACCTAAACATAAACCAGATGAAACAGCAGAAGCTGAACCTCCAGAAGAACCTCCTGGTACAAGTTTTTTTTCTTTATCAGACTCTGGGGTTAAAGGGTTAATGACGTTTCCAAAAAAACTGGTAGTATTCGCCGATCCCATCGCAAATTCATCCATGTTAGTTTTACCAAGCATAATAGCTCCTGAGTCCCATAAATTTTTCGAAACTGTAGATTCATAAAAAGGAATAAAATTTTCTAAAATTTTTGAACCTGCTGTTGTCCTAATTCCATTGGTACAAAATAAGTCTTTCATTCCAATAGGTATCCCCTCTAAAGATCTATTTTCCTTTTTTTTAATTTTCTCGTCTGATACCTTTGCCATATCCAAAGCTCTTTCAAACGTATTAGTAATGAAACAATTTAAACCTTTATTGTTTTCGATTTTATCTATAAAAAATTCTAAAAGTTCAATCGAACTAAAATCTTTACCGACTAGTCCGCTTATTGCAGATGAAATTGTTAATGTTTCAAAATTTTTCACTCTACCACCTTTGGAACTACAAAAAACCCAGCATTATTTTTTGGAGAATTTTTGAGAATTTGATGACTTTTAAAATTCGATTCAGCATTGTCTTGCCTCATGTTCATTGATTCATTAAAAACAGACAACATTGGTTCGATATTATCTGTATTTACTTTTTGCAATTCGTCTACCCACACTAAAATATTGTTAAGCTCGTCTATAAGCTTTTTTTCTTCTCCACTCTTAATTTCTATTCTTGCGAGCAAGGCTACTTTTTTTACTGTTGAATTATCAATAGACATAAATAATAAACTAGATTAATTTATAAATAACATCAGGTATGTTTGTTCGCAATATAAAAGAGTTTAAAAAAAAAACTAACAAAAAAAAAATTTTATGTTTGGATTGTGGGAAAAGAAAAGTTGGAATCGCAATTTCAGACGAAAACCAAAGAATAAGTATGCCAATGAAAAATATGGAAAGAAATAATCAATTTAATGGAAATATATTGAAAATCATCTTTGAATATCACGCAGGCGGGATAATAATAGGACTCCCAATAAATAATAATGGAAAACTTAATAAAATGAGTCAGTTTATAAAAGATATCTCAAAAAATTTAGATTTTTTTCTTAAAAAAGAGAATTTTGATATTCCCATATTATTTTGGGATGAGAGTTTTTCGAGTATAGAAGCTGAGATTCTTACAGATACTTTTTTTAAAAATAAAAAATCACAAAAGAAAACACTAGATAAATTTGCGGCTAAAGTGATTTTAGAAGATTTTATTAATTATAAGCACTAGTTTAATGAGCAAAAAAATAAAACAACCACTAGAAGGAATTAATGTTTTAGACCTCACCAGAGTTTTAGCCGGACCAACATCCACCCAAATCTTGGGTGATCTTGGAGCTAATGTAATAAAAATCGAGAGGCCCATAACTGGTGATGATTCACGAAACTTAGGACCTCCCTATTTGGATGAAAATTCTGAAAGACCCATGGAGAGTGCCTATTTCTTGAGCGTAAATAGAAATAAACAATCGGTAGAAATAGATCTAACAAAAAAAGAAGGCCAAAAGTTAGCGAAAAAGCTAGTTAAAAAATGTGATATTCTAGTTGAAAATTTTAGAGCAGGAAACCTCAAACAATACGGCTTAGATTATAAAAGTATTAAAAAAATAAACCCAAAGATAATTTATTGTTCAATCACAGGTTTTGGGCAAGACGGACCATATTCTAAAAGAGGTGGTTATGATTATCTTGTTCAAGCTATGGGTGGAATAATGAGCATAACTGGTGAAGAAAAAGGAAACCCAACAAAAATTGGAGTCGGGGTGTCTGATATAATAACAGGTCTTTATTCTAGTATCGCAATTTTATCTGCTTTAAGATTTCAAGCGAAAACCGGTAAAGGTCAACATCTTGATATTTCTCTCATGGATTCTCAAGTTTCATGGTTAAGTTATGTTGCACAAAGTTATCTATTATCTGGATTAATTCCAAAAAGAATTGGAAATGATCATCCGTCGATTGTTCCATATCAAACAGTAAAAGCTAAAGATGGGTTAATGGTATTAGCAATTGCTAATGACAGACAATTTAGAGATTTTTGTGAATTTGCAAAAATTTCTGAAGTTTCTAAAAATCCAAAATTTAAAAATAATTACCTTCGAGTAAAGAATAGGCATGAGTTAAATAAAATAATTAATAAAACAATGAAATATAAAACTATCTCTCAATGGGAAAAGGGTTTGATAAAGATTAATGTGCCTTGTGGCCCAATAAATAACATTAAACAAGTATTTAATGATGAGCAAGTTCAATCTAGAAAGATGATAATTTCAATGAATCACACTAAGTCAAAAAATAAAATCAAGATAGTTGGCAGTCCTATGAAATTTTCCATTTCAAAAGTTAAATACAAAAAATCACCTCCTACTCTTGGTGCAGATACTGAAAAAATTCTCAAGAATTTTTTAAAACTTACAAACAATGAACTCAATGATTTAAAAAACAAGAAGATTATTTAATAAGAGTATTGAACATTTAAATTTAAGCTATAATATGTGATTTTAATGATAGGCGAAAGTCATCTTAAAACATACCCTCACAAGCATTTACTTGGTATTGAAGGATTGCTTCCCGACTCAATTAATTTCCTTTTAAAATTATCACAAAAATATGTCGATTATCTCAACAAAAATGCGAACAAATTAAATTTGCTAAAAAATAAAATATGCATCAACTTATTCTTTGAAAATTCAACAAGAACTCGAACATCATTTGAATTAGCCGGAAAAAAGCTTGGTGCTGATATGCTAAATATATCTGTTGGAACGAGCTCAATAAAAAAAGGAGAAACTTTGATCGATACTGCAATGACCTTAAATGCAATGCAACCAGATTTAATAGTTGTAAGGCATAATGACGCAGGAGCAGTTCAACTATTATCAGAAAAAGTTAATTGTGGAGTAATTAATGCTGGAGACGGGCCTCATGAACATCCAACTCAAGCTCTCTTAGATGCATTAACTATTTTAAGTAGAAAAAAATCTATTTCAGGGTTAAAAGTTGCCATATGTGGCGATATAATGCATAGTAGAGTCGCTAGGTCTAACATTCATCTTCTTAACACTCTTGGAGCCGAAGTAAATGTAATAGGGCCCGCAACACTTATTCCAAAAAATGTAGAATCCCTTGGAGTAAAAGTCTTTTATAACATGAAAGATGGTTTAAAAAATGTTGATATAATTATAATGCTGCGGCTTCAACTTGAAAGAATGTCAGGGTCATTCGTTCCTTCTATCAGGGAGTATTTTAGATTTTATGGATTAGATAGAGAAAAATTGAAATATGCCCAACCCGACGCATTGATATTACACCCAGGACCAATGAACAGAGGAGTTGAGATAGATTCCGAGTTGGCAGACGATTTAGATAGATCTGCAATATTTGAACAGGTTAGGATGGGCGTTGCTGTGAGAATGGCGTGTTTGAATGCTTTAATAAAAGAATAAATTGATGAATTTAAAAGGGCCATTTAATAATAAAAAACAATCTTTATCCTATTTACTTAAAGGTGGCATGGTAATAGATGTCGTAAAAAAAAAAATTGAAAAAAAAGACATACTTATTGAAAATAAACTAATTAAGGATATCGATGAAAATATTTCATCTCAAAATAAAGATTGTGAAGTAATTGACTGCGCAAACTTATATATATCACCTGGTATTATTGATATCAGAGTCAATCTAGGTGAGCCTGGACTGGAACATAAAGAAACAATTCAAAGTGCTTGTATGGCAGCAGCTAGCGGCGGAGTCACATCAATGGTTTGTATGCCCAATACTTCTCCACCAATTGATCAACCGGCTATAATTAGGAGTATACAAAGAAAAGCAAGAGAAGTAGCTCTCAGTAAAGTTTTTTGTACAGGTTGTATCACGCGAGGCGCAGAAGGCAAAGAAATGTGTGAGCTTCAACTAATGAAAGAATCGGGAGCTTTAGGTTTTACTGATGGAAATAAAAGTGTTGCTAATGCAAGAGTAATGAAAAGAGCACTAAATTATGTTAAATCATTTAATGGCTTAATTATTCAACATGCCGAAGAACCAGAGCTAAGTCAAGGTGGAATGGCGAATGAAGGAGAAACTTCTTCCAGAATGGGATTAATCGGTATTCCAAGTTATTCAGAAGCAATGATTATTGAAAGAGATATGTGGCTAGTAAAAGCAACTAATTGCAAATATCATGTCAGTCATATTTCTACTAAAGAGTCTGTTGAGATAATAAGAAAAGCAAAAAAAAATAATCTTCCTGTGACATGTGACACGGCTCCTCCATATTTTACCCTTAATGAGTTATCACTTGAAAATTACAGAACCTTTTCAAAATTGTCACCCCCTCTTAGATCAGAGGAGGATAGACAAGAAATAATATCTGGTATTCAGGATGGTACAATTGATGCTATAGCATCAGATCATACTCCACATGACCAAGATGCTAAAAGACTTCCGTTTAATCAGGCAGATTTTGGTGGTATTGGATTAGAAACACTTTTACCAGTTACACTTAGCTTAGTTAAAAATAATAATATAAGTTTAATTAATGCGATTTCTCTTATTACCAAAAATCCCTCTGATATTTTTGATTTGGATACAGGAATTTTAAAACAAAATATTGAAGCGGATTTAATGATATTCGATCTAGAAAAACCTTGGAAAATTAAACCGGAGAAATTCTTTAGCAAATCCAAAAATTCACCTTTTGATGGAATGCTTGTGGAAGGAAAAAATTTAATGACATTTGTAAGAGGTAGGCTTGTTTACAAACTTTGATTATATTGCGATACTTATTATTTGTTATTTAGTAGGTTCAATACCATTCGGCTTACTTATTTCTATTTCTTTAAATAAAGATGATCCTCGGCAGTCCGGATCAAAAAATATAGGCGCTACTAATATAGTTCGAACGAGCGGCTGGAAACTAGGTTTATTAACTCTTATTTGTGATATTTTTAAGGGATATGTTCCATTATTGGTTTTTAGTGAAAGTATAGCTTCAATTGAATTTATGATATTATTTTTATTTTTGGGACATCTTTTTCCTATTTGGATAAAGTTTAATGGAGGAAAAGGAATTGCTGTCATAATCGGATCTTTGGCGGCTTACAATTCTGCAATTTGTTTAATTTTTGTCTTAATTTGGATATTTATAGCTACTGTTACAAAATATTCATCATTGTCAGCTTTAATGTCTTCAATAGGTGTTTTAGTAATTTTTTATTTTCAAGATGATCTTTTGTTTCCAGTAATGTCAATTATAGTTTTTCTAATTTTTTTTAAGCATATACCAAATATTAAAAGATTATTAAGTGGAAAAGAGTCAAAAATTATTTTAAAAAATAAAAATTAATTTTGACAAGATTCGCTTATAGATATAAGAGAATTGATTACTATGAAACTTCTAATTGTAGAATCACCTGCTAAAGCAAAAACAATAAAAGGTTATCTAGATGATAGCTTTGATGTAGTATCAAGTATTGGACACTTCAGAGATCTTCCAGAAAAAGGAATTGGAATCGAAGAGGACGAGGATTTTACAGTTAAAGAATGGGTAGTAGATAGAAAGAAAGCTGACCCTATTTTAAAAGGTATCAAAAACGCTGACGAAGTGTTTCTGGCTCTTGATCCTGACAGAGAAGGAGAATTGATTGCTTGGCATGTTGTTGAACTCTGTAAAGAAAAAAAATTAACTGAAAATAAAATCTTTAAAAGAATTGAATTTTCAGCAGTCAGAAAAAAAGATATATTAGAAGCTATAAATAATCCTAGAAACATTAATCAAAATCTTGTCGACGCTGCAATAACAAGAAGATTTTTAGATAAATTTTTTGGTTATAAAATTTCACCAATTACAACTAGACGAACAATTTTTGGAAAATCGGCTGGTAGAGTTCAATCACCTACCTTAAAAATTCTTTGTGAAAGAGAAAAAGAAATTGATGTTTTTATTCCGAAAGAATTTTGGGAGATCAATATAGATTTAACTGATAAAAATAATAATAAGCTTACATGCAGTATAGTATCAGATAACAAGATAAAATATGACAAACTAACTATCGATAACAAAACTCTAGCACATGAAGTAAAAAATAAAATTTCAAAAGAATACTTTCAAGTTGATGAGGTTGTAAAAAAAGAAAAAAAAAGGAATCCATATTCACCTTTCTCAAATTCATTACTTCTTCAAGATGCGTCTTCTAAGCTAGGGTTTAGCCCTAAGTATACAAATACATTAGCACAACAACTTAAAGATGGTATTGCGAATTTAGGAGCTTTAATTACTTACCATCGATCAGACTCTAATAGGATGAAAAAAGAAGAGATAAACACTCTTAGAAATAATATCAAAAATACGCTTGGTCAGAGTTACTTATCAACCGACGAAATAGCATATAAAGAGAAATCTAAATTTGTACAACGAGGTCACGAAGCTGTTACTCCAACCCAACTTACTAGACAACCATTTGATGTTAAAAAAGATTTAAGTGAGGATCAGTTTAAATTGTATGAGCTTATTTGGAAAAGAACTGTTGCGTCCCAAATGTCTAGCAGCAAAAATATGGAAACTGCATATTTTATAAAAAGTGATAATTTTATACTCAAGGCTAGTGGATCAATTCAGATATTTGATGGTTTCAAAAAAATCTATAATTATTTTGATAAAAATGATGATCAACAGGAGCTACCTATTTTAAATATTCGAGATAAGTTAGAAATATTAAATATAGAGACTAAACAAAACTTCACAAAACCACCAAATAGATTCTCTGAAGCAGGACTAATAAAAAAATTAGAAGAATTAGGAATCGGAAGACCTTCGACTTATGTCTCAATTTTTACAAAACTTGAAGGAAATTCATATATTTCTATTAAGAATAAATCACTTATTCCTACATCTAGTGGAAAAGTATTATCAAAATTTTTAGATGGATTTTTTTTCGAGTTTGTTGATTATCAATTTACTGCAGATCTGGAAGAGCAACTAGATCTCATAACAGAATCTCAATCAAATTGGAAAATAACACTAAAAGAATTCCTTAAATTATTAAATTCGACAGTTAACAGTGTTCAAAATAAAAGCATAACCGAAGTTATAGATAAAATTAACGAATTAAGTCCAGAAATACTTAAAGAAAAAAAATGTCCTAAATGTAAAATTGGTAATCTCACTATTAAATTTGCTTCTAGCGGACCTTTTTTAGGGTGTACAGAGTACAGCAAAGAGCCTTCAGGTTGTAAGTATAGTCTTGCTATTGGAGATGACCAAAATAATTCAGATCTTACTGGGGAAGGAAAAAAAATTGGTAATAATCCTACCAGTGGAGAGGATATTTATCTTAAAATTGGAAAATATGGAAGATATCTTGAAATGAAAAACGATCGTGATAAACCAAAAAGAGTAAGTATTCCTAAAGATATTAAAAATGAAGATATTGATATTGAAAAAGCATTGAAACTCATTCAATTACCTAGACTCATTGGTATCTTTCCAGAAACAAAAAAAGAAATTTTAGCTTCTATTGGACCATATGGACCTTACATAAAACATGAAAATAAATATGTTTCCTTAAAAGAAGATGACGTATTAGAAATAGGAATTAATAGGGCTATTGAATTAATACAAAAGAAATTAGATGACGATAAAGAATTAATTGTTGGAATGCATCCTTCTTCAAAAAAAGATATTATTCAAAAGAAGGGTATAAAAGGAAGACCAGACTATTTGTCACACGATAAAAAAAACTTCTCAATACCAAAAGAATTTGAGGGAAAGAAGATATCTTTAGAACAAGCTTTAGAGATTATTGAAACAAAAAGTAATAATGCTAAAAAGAAAAAATAACTCTTATATTTCACTGAGTGACATAATAGAGAATGAAATTAAGGAAAATTCGTTAAGACAAGGTTTTCCAAAATCATTTGATTCAAAATTAAAATTTCTTAAAAACAAAAAAATGACAAATCATAAGGATTTTACTCATATTCCATTTGTGACAATTGACGGAGAAGATAGTAAAGATTTTGATGATGCCGTTTGGTCAGAAAATAAAAAAGAAATTACCAAAATAATGGTTGCAATTGCAGATGTAAGTTTTTACGTGAAAAAAAATGATTTATTTGATTTAGAAGCAAAAAAAAGAGGTAATTCCTTTTACTTTCCAGACAGAGTAATTCCAATGTTTCCTGAAATAATTTCAAATGATTTATGTTCTCTTGTTCCAAATGAAGTAAGAGCATGTTTAGTTTTAGAAATTGACATAAAAGATTTTAGAATAGTAAAATTTAAAATTCACAGAGCAAAAATCATATCTATAGCAAGACTAACGTACAATCAAGTTGACAAAATTTTTTTTTCTAAATTAAAAACAAATAAATATCATAAGATTATTAAAAATTTATTTGAAAGTTATAAAATTCTAAAAAAAATATCCGAAATGCGAAATAAGATCAATTTTTTTAGAGATGAATTTGAGATCATTGTTAAAAATAACAATGATTTTTACTTTAAAAAAAAAGATGAATTGGAATCTTATCGATTAATTGAAGAGTTCATGGTTCTTGCGAATGAGAGTATTGCTAAAGTTCTTAAAAATAATAATTTGGATTCTATTTACAGAAATCATGAAAAACCAAAAAAAGAAAAGATAGAACAATTAAAAAAATTATTAAAAGATAATAATATTTTTCATAGTGAAAATTTCAATAATCAAAGGGACTTTAATATAGTCTTAAAAAAAATTAAAAAACAAAACAACTCTCTAAGTGAATTATTATTAAAAAGTCAATCAAGTGCTTTTTACAGCAATAATAATTTAGGCCATTTTGGTTTAGGTTTAGATTATTATACACATTTTACCTCTCCTATAAGAAGGTACTCAGATTTAAAAGTACATAGAGATATTGTTAATCATTTATTTCTACAAAAAGGAACTTTTTATGAAAATCTATTATCTGATCATTTAACTAATCAAGAAAAGAAGTCAGATTATTTAGAGAGGAAGATTATCGATCGAGCTTGCTGTTTATATATTAAGAATACAAAAAAGAAATATTTTAAAGGTATAATTGATGGAATTGAATCATTTGGAGTTTTTATCAAAGCTATTGATTTACCATTTTCATGTCTAGTCAGATTTAAAAAACAATATAAAGTATTATCTAGAGGTTATGAAAGAATTGACAAAGAACTTAAAATTGGACAGTTAGTATCTTTTAAAATAAAGAGAAATGATATAAGCTCAGGAAAAATTTTAGGTGATAAATTAAAAATTATTTGATCAAAAAATGAATAAAATCGAATTTATTAAAAGAGGATTTAGTAAGAAATGCCCGGTCTGTGGTAGATCGCCAATATTTATAAAATATGTAAAAACTTTTAGCAAATGTAAAAATTGTGGGACTAAACTTTCAAATTACAAATCAGATGATGGACCAGCATATATTACCATATTGATAATTGGACATCTAATAATCCCTATTATTTTATTAATTGAAAAACATTACAGTCCTGCACTTTTAATCCAAATGACATTCTGGCCTATTCTAACAATACTTTTATGTTTGTGGCTTCTTCCGAGAATCAAAGGAGCCTTTATTGGAATTCAGATCTTTTTGGATGATAAATCAGGTTAATACTTGACAGATAATTAATTTTTTATATAAGTTCTTAAATGGCTAAATCTAATACAATACAAGTTAAAATGGTGAGCTCAGCAAATACTGGATACTTTTATGTAAAATTTAAGAATCCAAAATCAATGACTGAAAAGCTAGAGCTTAAGAAGTACGATCCTAAAGTTAGAAAACATGTCATCTTTAAAGAACAAAAAATCAAGTAGTTGGATTTCTCTTTTTATCAATCAGAATTCCTAGCTCTTTTAAATGTTTAGCAGAAATATTAGTTGGAGAACCTAGCATAAGATCCTGTGCTTGTTGATTCATAGGAAATGCCACCACTTCTCTTAAATTATCCTCGTCAGTTAAAAGCATAATCATTCTATCAATTCCTGGAGCTGAGCCACCATGTGGTGGTGCTCCAAATCTAAATGCATTAAAAAGGAAACCAAATTGTTTATTTAAGTCCTCTTTACTATATCCTGCAATTTCAAATGCTTTAATCATAATTTCAGGCTTATGATTTCTTATTGCACCCGAAGACAACTCAACTCCGTTGCATACTATATCAAATTGCCAAGCCAAAATATCAAGTGGATTTTTGTTAAGCAATGAATCCATTCCACCTTGTGGCATTGAAAAAGGGTTGTGGCTAAAATCTAGTTTCTTAGTTACCGAATCAACTTCATACATTGGATAGTCAATTATCCAACAAAAATTATATGAATCATTGTCCAATAAATCTAGTTGTTTGCATAATTTATTTCTTGCTAATGATGCAAACTTATTTGCTTCATTAATTTTATCAGAAATAAAAAATACTGAATCGCCATTCTGAAGACCAGCACATTCAATTATTTGATTTAAATTTTCTTTTTTTAAGTTACTAGCAATAGGACCTTTAAATTCATTATTATCAAAAATAATATAACCTAAACCCTTTTGTCCATTGTCTCTTGCCCAATTGTTAAGTTTGTCAAACCATGCTCTTGGTCGATTGCAAGATTTTGGTGCTCTAATTGCTTTGACTACACAACCATTTTTAATATTATTTTCAAATATTTTAAAACCAGAGTCAGCAAAATACTTAGTTACATCAACTATTTTTAAGGGGTTTCGTAAATCTGGCTTATCATTGCCATACATCTCAATAGAATCTTTGTAAGTTATTCTCTTAAATGGTAAAGATGATATTTTTTTATCAGAAAACTCTTTGAATATCTCAAAAATTACTGGCTCAATTTCATTGAAAATATCTTCTTGTTCAGCGAATGCCATCTCAAAATCTAACTGGTAGAACTCTCCAGGCGACCTATCTGCTCTCGCATCTTCATCTCTGAAGCAAGGTGCAATCTGAAAATATTTATCAAAATTAGAAACCATTAACAACTGTTTAAATATTTGAGGAGCCTGAGGTAATGCATAAAATTTACCATTATTAAGTCTACTAGGAACAAGAAAATCACGTGCTCCCTCAGGGGATGAGGCTGTTAATATTGGGGTTTGGATTTCTAAAAATCCTCTTGAAATCATTTTTTTTCTTAAGCTGTTAATCACATCTGATCTGAACTTTATGTTATTATGAATTTTAGTCCTTCTTAGATCTAAGTATCTATATTTTAACCTTAGTTCTTCAGGAGAATCGTCGTCTAGAGCGATTTGAAAAGGAATTTGGTCGGCCTCATTTAAAATTTCAAAACTTTCAACTAAAACTTCAATCTTTCCAGTTAATAATGATGAATTAATCGTTTCACTACTTCGCTCTATAACATGACCAGAAATTTTTAAAACACTTTCCAATCTAAGAGATTCAATTTTATTAAAATCCTTTATATTAGAGTCAAAAACGCATTGTGTTATTCCATAATGATCCCTCAAATCAATAAATAGAAGACCACCATGATCCCTTTTTTTATTTATCCATCCTGAAAGAACCACTCTTTTTTTAGTGTCTCCCGATGTCAATTCACCGCAATTATGTGATCTGAATTTGTTCATATCAATTGAAGATAAAACTTTTTAATGATAAAACTCAAAGAGTGTTACAAAAAAATAATGTTCAATTAAAACAATTCTATTTAAAATGTCAAAAAGATAAATTAATTGGTATTGATACAGAATTTTATAGAGTTGATTCCTATTATCCCAAACTTTGTTTAATTCAAATGTCAAATACAAATGAAAGCATTGTCTTAGATCCAATTGATGGTTTATTTGATAAAAAAATTCTTAAAAAAATACTTTTTAATACTAAAATAAAAAAAATTTTTTATGCAGCAAGACAGGATATTGAAATTTTTTTTAATATTTTCAAAAAAGTCCCAAGACCAATAATTGACATTCAAATTTGCTTAATTGCTTTGGGTTATACTCCTTCAACAAGTTATGCAACCGCGTGTAAAGATTTTTTAAACATATCTATAGATAAAAGAAATCAGTTTAATGATTGGAGAATAAGACCTCTTAAGAAAGACAAAATATTATATGCAATTAATGATGTTAAACATCTAATACCTCTGTTTAAAATAATATATAAAAAAATAAATGATAATGATTCAAATATGCTGAAATCATACTACAAAAAGATTACAAGAGAAGAAATTTATATTGAAAAAGAAAAAAAAGCTTGGGAGAAAATTAAATTTAGTGCAAAAAACAAACATGAATTAGAAAAACTCAAAAGATTCAGTAGAATAAGAGAAGAATTAGCAATGAAAAAAGATATTCCAGTAAAAAGAATTGCGAGTGACAATGAGATAAGAGTAATAAGCAAAACAACATGTAGCAAAGAACAAAAAAAAATTGTTTTTAGAAAACTTAATATTAAAATGTAAATTAAATCAACACTCAAACAAACTTTTAAGAAAATAAGTTGTTATTTTAGATTTATTTTCCATCGATTTTAAATCAATTTTTTCCGCTATACTAAATGCAGAGTCGTATGAACGCTCCATCCTTTCTGAAATAAATTGTATACATTTTTTTGAAAGCTCTATATTTCTATCATTCAGGTATTTTTTAATTAATTGACATAATAATTCTTGACTTGGAAAAGACACTTCAATAACAATTGATGACATAATTCTAGAAGTTAAATCAGCAAGTTCACATTCAATGAATTTTGGCGACTTTGATGCAGTCATTAATAAATATGAATTGGCATTAGCCTTGATAATATTTATCAAATTTAAAACTTTATAAGAATTATCATTTTTCTGCTCTATAATTTTGTCCACACCATCTAGAATCCAACTTTTACTTTTTACGTATTCTATATCCAAGTTATTTGGAATTTTATTTTCAAAATTATTTGATGATACGTAAATGCTTTGAGACTTTTTTTTCCACATTTGTGACATAAAAGTTTTCCCACATTTATTAGGACCATAGATATATACAAATGGATTTTCCCAATTAGGCCATTTTCTAATCACGCTATATGCAAAATAATTATTTTTATTTACAAAGAAATCTTTACTTTTTAATTTAAATTTAAATTTAAGGATTTCTTGCTTCATCAATTTGATTCCAATCCAAAATAATTATCTTCATTTTTTTAATGCCCTAAATTTTAAGTTACTTGACTCAAGGGCTAAATTTAATTGATCAATACTTAATTTTGTTTTTATCTTGTATACAATTTTTTTTCTATCAAATTCAAACGGGATTAGAGCGTCTTTTCCAAGAATCTCATTAATTTTATTTTCAATTAATAGATTTTGTTTTAGATCATTTACGTTGAGTTTTAAAAAAAATAAGAACTCTTTCGATGATTCAAAATCATAATAATCAATTTTATTCTTCCACCAGTTTTGTAACTCACTGATAACAACTTTAGAAATTAATTTGGCATTTGAAGCTTCGCTATATTCAATATATTTATTTTTTTTTAATAGTTTAATTATTTCAAAGTTATTTTCGGAAAATAACTTCACCGATACTTTCGAATTGAGTTTATTTAAATTTAGATCATAATCTTCCTCTAAAAAAATGATAATTGCTTTTTTCTTGTTATGTGACTTTAGAAATTTATTTATTGAATTAAAATCTTCTTTTATAATCTGCTTTGAAGATATTTTAAGCTTATTTATGTGATTTTTTTTTGGAAAATATAACTTTAAAAGACCAAACTCATCATATTCATTCAAAAGAGATTCATACCAGTTATTATCATTTTCCCATAAATAAAATGTATTGAATTTTTTAAATACTGGAAAAACCAAATATTCCTCAGAAACTAGAATCTTACTTTGAATTTTATAATTCCGAAACAAATTCATTATAGAATCAGAATTAAAATTCACAGAGATATTAGAAGAATAATTTATATCAGTTATTTTCTCCTCCACAATCTGATAATCTTTTATTAAACTTTCAATATTAATATCTGTAGCTCTATCTAATTTTCTCAATCCCGATGGTACAAGAATTTTTTTTGTTATAATAGAAAATGCATTCTCAAATGCAATTTTTTTTGCTTGTTCTCTTAACTCCAAAACATTACCTTCATTTTGAAGATAAATCTTATTATCTTTTACCGTATATATAGAACCGTCTGCATGAACGAATTTAAAACAAACGAGACATAATATCAAAAGTCTTAAAATACAATTTTTCAATTTATAATATTTTAATTTAATTTACCTTTCATTGAGAATTTTATAACATTAATTTTTTTTTTAGAAATAATTAAAGTATTTTTAGGAGTTTATTATAAGTATTACTTACAAATCTTCAGGTGTAGATACTAAAAAGGCATCAAAACTGGTAAAAAAACTGGAAAATGTTACTCAAACAAATTTCAGAAATGAGATAATTAAAAATCCAGGTGGGTTTTGTTCATTATTCGATCTTAAAAAGTTAAAATATAAAGATCCAATCTTATTAAGTAGTACTGATGGTGTAGGTACTAAACTAAAGATTGCATTAGATTTAGATAATTTTGATTTCATAGGAATTGACTTGGTTGCAATGTGTGTAAATGATATATTGGCGAGTGGCGGAGAACCGCTATTTTTTTTGGATTATTTCTCTTCGTCTAAAATTACTGGCTCTCATTTTCTTAAAATCATAAAAAGTATCAATTCTGGCTGTATCGAGTCAGGTTGCTCTTTGATTGGTGGAGAAACTGCTGAAATGCCAGGAATATATAAAAAAAACGACTTTGATTTAGCTGGTTTTGCAATCGGCGCAGTCGAAAGAAAAAATTTAATTTTAAAGAAAAATGTTATGAGTGGAGCTATTCTTTTGGGATTAGAATCAAGTGGTTTTCACTCAAATGGTTTTTCTTTGATACGAAAAATACTTAAACGAAATAGACTTTGTTTAGAAACAAAAGTTCCTTTCAAATCTAAAAAAAAAATTATTGGAGAAGATTTTTTGATTCCAACTAAAATTTACGTAAATGAATTGTTACCTTTAGTTAAAAAAAATCTAATTGCTTCAATGGCACATATTACAGGTGGAGGTATTTATGAAAATTTATCCAGAGTTATACCGAAAGAATTAATCGGAGTGATAGATACAGAAAAATTCTCTATTCCTGAAAGATTTCTGTGGTTAAAGAATATAGCCAAGATTTCAAAAATTGAAATGCTTAACACATTTAATTGTGGAATCGGAATGTTAATGATTATAAATAAAGAGAATGAAAAAAAAGTAACTCAATTTTTAAACAAACAGAGTTTAAAGTTTTTTAAATTAGGCGAGATCCAAAAAAATTCAAAAAGTTCAAGCAATGTTTGCATTAGGAAGTTTGGTGAATGGCATTTAACATAGCTATTTTAATATCAGGCAATGGAAGTAACATGCTAAAAATTATTCAAGCATATAAAAACGGTCAAATTAAATCAAAAGTTGTAACAGTTGTATCAAATAATCCTAATACAATAGGGATAAAAAAGGCTCAATCTTATGGAATTATTACAAAAGTTATAAACCATAGAGAATTTAATAACACAATCCAATTTGAAAAAACCTTATCTGAATATCTTTTTAAAAAAAGCATTAATCTCATATGCTTAGCTGGCTTCATGAGAGTTTTAGGTAAAAATTTTATAACTAAATGGGATAGAAAAATTATAAATATTCATCCTTCACTTTTACCTTCTTTCAAAGGCCTAAACACTCATAAAAGAGCAATTGAGCAAGGTGTAAAGTATTCGGGATGTACTGTTCATTATGTTAATGAATCTTTAGACTCAGGCGAGATTATAGATCAAGATATTGTAAGAGTTTCAGAATCTGACTCTGAGATTTCGCTAAAAAAAAAGATATTGATGAAGGAACACAAATTGTATATAAAAGTAATACAAAAATTGGAGAAGAATTGTGACTAAATTTGATGGAAAAGATCACGAAGTTTTTTTTGCAAGGTTCATGAAAGCTTCTATAATCACTTCGATACTTGTTATCGTCTTGCTAGCGCTTTTATGGTTTTTTCTAATTTATTAAGATATAAAAATCTCTCTTTTTGAAAAGAAAAAATCTATTTCAATTTTAGCGTTTTCCTTACTATCCGAACCATGTACGGAATTTTCCTCCACTGATAAGCCATAAAGTTTTCTTATAGTATTATTTTCAGCATTCTCTGGGTTTGTTGCTCCCATCAGCTCCCTGTAATTTGAAACAACACTTTTGCCCTGTAAAACTTGCACGACAATAGGACCGGATATCATATAACTACACAAATCACCAAAAAAAGCTCTCTCTTTATGAACACCATAAAAACTTTGAGCGTCGTCAATTGATAATTTCATCATTTTTTGTGCAACTATTTTGATTTTCTTTTGCTCTATAAGTGAATTAATATTCCCAATTAAATTTCTTTTTACAGCATCGGGTTTTATAATTGATAACGTCATTTCCATCATTTATATCTCCAAAATTAAAGTTGCTTCCACTTATATGGTTTGTATTCATCGTAATAATTAACAATAAAATTTTTCTTTAATTTTTCTTTGATTTGAAGATTAAATTTATTATCCTTTGTATAAGAAAATATTAAAAATTTTTTAAAAGATTTAAACTTTTTAACTATAACAGATGGAGAAATTATCAATGACTCGAAGTTTTTGGTTATTGGAATATCTTCATAACTGCCTTCAAACAAAATAATCTTATCTCTAATTGATAATTGCTCGCCGAAATTTTTGTGAGGAATGAACCCTCCTTTTTCTCGAGTCCATAAAAATTTATCAGCTATAGTTTTAGAATCAGCATTAGCAAAATTGACATAGAAATTATCGTTTGAATTTAAAATTTTTTTACAAACTCTAAGTAAAACTTCGTTGAAATCTGATTTTATTGTGTAAAAACTAATTGAAGTTTTATTATTTGGATTAACCATAATTGTTCTTTACAAATTTATCTAACAGTCTTACCCCAAAACCTGTACCTCCTGGCTTTGAAAAAGCTGTCCCTTTTTTTGACCAAGTTACACCAGCTATGTCAAGATGAGCCCAATCCACATCTCCTATAAATCTTTTTATGAATTGAGCGGCTGTAATGCTTCCAGCTCCTCTAGTTCCAGTAATATTTTTCATATCAGCGATTTGACAATTTAAAAGCTTGTCAAAATCATTGTCTAAAGGAAGTCTCCAAATCAATTCGTTGGTTTCTTGAGAAGCTTCATATAACTGATTCACAAGTTTATCGCTATTCGAAAATAATCCGGCATATCTGTCGCCTAAGGCCACAATAATTGCGCCTGTAAGAGTTGCCAAATCAATCATCAACTTTGGTCTAAATTTTTCTTTTACGTACCAAAGCACATCAGCTAGAACAAGTCTTCCCTCTGCATCAGTGTTTAGAACTTCAATTGTTTGACCTGACATAGACTTAACTACGTCTCCAGGCCTTTGAGCGTTTCCATCTGGCATGTTTTCAACCAAACCGACTGCACCAATAACGTTTGTTTTTGCTTTTCTAAGTGCGAGTGAATACATAAGTCCTGCAACTACTCCAGCTCCGCCCATATCCCATTTCATATCTTCCATACCACCAGACGGTTTAATAGAAATACCTCCGGTATCAAAAGTTACACCTTTACCAATAAAAGCAATTGGTTGTTTTTTTTTATCTTTGTGTCCGTTCCATTTCATAATCATAACTCTAGCAGGTCTAACGGATCCTTGTGCAACACCAAGAAGTGCGTCCATTCCTAATGACTTCATTTTTTTTTCATCTAATACATCGATTGAGATACCTGATTTTTTTAAAACTTGACAAATATCCACAAACTTTGAGGGATAGAGAACATTTGCTGGCTCGGAGACGAGATCTCTAGTGAGGAAAACACCCTTCGTTTGTTCACCAGATGTAATTTTTTTTCTGGTAGAACTACTTAAAGAATTTGTGTAGTCGATTATTTTTAAAGTTTCCAGCTTGGTAGTTTTTTCTTTCTTAGTCTTGTATTTTTCAAATGTATACGATTTCAAATTGAGTCCGTTGATAAACTTTATGATACTAATATCAGTAAACTGCCTTTCTTCAAAAATAACTGAAATTTTATTTAAATTATTTTTTTCGATTGATGACAAAATTTTTCCACCGAACGCTTCTAATTTCCAATCTTCTTTCTCATCAACATTTAAATTAGCTTTAACAATAGTGACTGATTTCAATTTATTAATATTATTAAAGTGAAAAGTTTTCACAAATTCTTTTTCTTTTTTAAATTCCAGAAAGACACTGCGTATATTTTTAATAAATTCTTCGCTTAGTAATGATAGGCTAGGTATATGAAGGGCTTCTCTTAGTATAAAAACAAGATGGTCTGAGTCAGAAATTTTTTTTTCAAAAGATATTTTCATTTAATGTATAATTTGTTGATAAAATTTGTAATAAATAATGTATATTGTTTTTTTTTCCATTATTCAATGAATTTAGTTGATAAATATATACTTAGACAACTATTTAGTAACTTTATACTAATCTTAATTTTAATAATATCAATTTTTTGTTTAGCAAAAAGTGTTCAATTAATTGAGCTTATGGTAGGAAGAGGTCTACCTTTTTCTATTTTTCTAAAATTAATCTTATTCTCTTTACCGCAGATTGTTCCTGTTCTTCTTCCAGTTATTGTCAGTTTGTCAATTTTTTTTGTATTTTCAAGAATGCAAAATGACAAAGAATTAATAATTCTTCAATCTTCTAGTTTTGCATTGGTTGATATTTTTAAACCAACTTTAATTTTTTCGATTATTATGGCAATTATAAGTTCGTATTTTACTTTGTACCAGTCTCCAAAATCAAACGAGGGCTTTAAAGTTCTTTTATATACTTTGAAGAATGATTATTCCTCAACTTTACTACAAGAGGGGACATTTAATACATTTGGTAAAGATTTTACAATTTTTGTGAAAGAAAGAAAGAAAGATGGTTTACACAATGTTTTTATACACGATACTCGAGATGAAGACCGATCTTCAACTTTAATTGCAAAAAAAGGTAGACTTGTTTCAACATCAGATTCAACTAAAATTTTTCTCGAAGATGGGTCACAACATTTCCAATCCAAAGACAAAAAACTATCTGTTTTATATTTTGATCAGTATTTATTGGACATAAATCAAAACGACAATAATAATCTCTTAAATAGATGGAAATCACCTTCTGAAAGGACTTTAAGTGAATTAAGAAATCCAAATCTAAAAAATAGAGACGATTTCAACAATCAACAAGCATTCAGGGCCGAATTGACATTAAGACACTCTATGCCTTTAAATGTTATTGGGTTTTCCGCATTAGTATTATTTCTGCTTTTATCATTTCACTTTGAAAGAAAAGAAAACATATTTAGAACAATAACTATCTTTTCATCAATAATTGCATTACAAATAATATCTATCATATCTTCTAATCTATCTATAAAATTTCAAAATATGGAATCTCTTAATTTCTTTCCATTTGCATTTTGTCTAATCTCACTTAGTTTTTTTATAAATAGGTTAAAAAAACTATAATGTTAAAAAATAAAATTATTTTTAGGTATCTTTTAAAAGAAAATTTAACTTCATTTTTAATAATATTAAGCTTCTCATGCTTACTTTTTGTGTCTATAGATTTAATAGAACTGATAAGAAGAAGTTCAAGTAAGACTATAGAATTTTATACATTATTTAAAATGTCGATTTTACATATCCCATCATTATTTCCGATTATATTACCAACTGTATTCTTACTGAGCTCTATGAATACTTATATGAAACTTAATAAAAACAACGAATTAAGTGTTTTAAGAGCATCTGGATTTTCAATATGGTCTTTAATTTTTCCTGCATTAACAAATGTTATTTTAATAAGTTCGATCTTTATATTCTTGTTCAACCCTATTTTTGCTTATATGAATATAAAATTTAAAAATTATGAAAGTGTTCACTTTAAAGGAAATGCAGGACTTTATTCAATTTCCCAGACGGGTCTGTGGTTGCGCGAAAAAAATAATGAATTTGAATATGTTATAAATGCTCAACATTATTCTTCTGAAGAAAAAAAATTAATGGAAGTAAAAATATTCAAGTTTGATCTTAATAATCAATTTCTTGAGAGATTAGATGTTGAAAATGTTGAAATGATATCCGATAGGTTTTGGAATTTGATGGACGGGTATCGACTAGAATTGAATAAAAGTCCTGAAGAGTTTAAGAATCTTAAGTTGGATATAAATCTGGATGCAAAAAAAATCGAGAAGAACTTTAGACCACCCGACACAATAAGTTTTTGGGAACTAAAAGGATATATAAAAAATTTAGAAAAATCAGGTTTCTCAGTCAAAAAACATATAATTTATCAAAATTTTTTATACTCAT
>MDTB01089410.1_pt1 | contig 80521 bp, 73 predicted proteins | sample 811161 | NCBI WGS metagenome assembly MDTB01 (sample SAMN05326650, study PRJNA326480) | marine metagenome | isolation source: seawater | place: Mediterranean Sea | collected 2009 | reverse complement strand
TACTCTAAGTAAGACATGTGGCGATTTAGCTCAGCTGGTTAGAGCGACGGAATCATAATCCGCAGGTCCGGGGTTCGAGTCCCTGAATCGCCACCAATCTCTAGCACTCCAGATAACACCTTCTTGCTCAGGATCCTGGTTTTCTAACGTAAATTGCAGAAAAAATGGCCCAACTCTTCAACTCATAGTCACGGCTTACTAAATGCTTGTGAATATCGCTCGCTATCATGTCATCCAAGCCTGCTTTCGACTCCCATATTTCGATACAGATCACTTTAGGCTGGTATTTCACTAGGGACAATCCTTTTAGAACCCTAAAATCATTACCTTCGCAGTCAATATTTAAAAATTCAAACCTCTCCGGACAATCACATCGATCTAACACCTCTGTCAGGGTTTCAGTCGTAATATCATTTCGTCGTTGATACTCTGGGTGTTTAGCAGCCGCCTCTGAGTCGATTGTCGCATTCGTCGAAAAATTACCGGGACTGTAGATATTTAACGTTTCCACTCGGTCACTAATCGCCGATTGGATAACGACATCCCGTTTCCGCGCCATTTTAGCCACACGAACTTTATCTTCCTCCATATCAATTAATATGCCGCGCCAACCTACTTTGTAGAATCCGAACGTATTAGAGCCTCGTCTCGGGTGGTGACAGCCCACATCGACATAAAATCCATTGTTTATTATCGGGTCTGATTTTAAGAACATTTTTACAATCAAGTCCTCAGCGCACTGCGAATACGAAGTTGCAGCTTTAGTAGGCGACAGAAACGCCCGTCTGATTCTAGATACAAATTGTAAAATTCCACTAAACGTCATCAGAATAGTTTTTCAAAAAGATTGGTATAGATAATCTAACGACAGTCTATACTAACCATCCCCAGCATAAAGCCCACCTGCAACGAATAAACTTAATCAAACTGCTTAAATTTGATTAAGTTTATTCGTTATAAATTTTGAAACAAGATGATGAGTGCTCATTCTTGTAAAATTAGGACATTAATGTCTAATAAACCGGAAGACACAAAACTCCTATGAAAAAAGTTTACGTCCGAACTTTTGGATGCCAGATGAATGAGTACGACTCTGACAAAATGGTAGATGTATTGCGTGCGCATGGTGGATACGAAAAAACCACTAAGGTTGAAGACGCAGACTTAATTCTATTTAATACATGCTCTGTGCGAGAAAAGGCTCAGGAAAAAGTTTTCAGTGACCTGGGACGAGTTAGACATTTAAAGGAAGCCAACCCTAATGTCAGAATAGGGGTTGGCGGATGCGTGGCCTCACAAGAGGGCAAAGTCATTACTTCTCGAGCACCCTATGTGGACCTAGTATTTGGTCCTCAAACAATCCATAGGCTGCCATCGCTGCTGGCGGAGCGGCAACAAAAAGGGAAATCTCAAATTGACATTTCTTTTCCAGAAGTTGAAAAATTCGACAACCTGCCAACACCCATAACCACGAGCCAGTCTGCTATGGTGTCAATCATGGAAGGGTGCAGTAAATACTGTACCTTCTGCGTGGTGCCTTATACCCGGGGCGAAGAGATATCTAGACCTTTCGAAGACGTTCTCGTGGAGGTGGCGACACTAGCAACTCAGGGCGTTAAAGAAATTACACTACTGGGACAAAACGTTAATGCCTATTGCCACGAACAAGACAACGAAACCATTGATTTTGCAACTCTCCTAGATTACGTATCAGAAGTTCCTGGAGTGGAGAGAATTAGATTTACCACGTCACACCCCAAAGAATTCTCATTGGCTTTAATTGACAGCTATCGCAAGTTACCTAAGCTGGTAGATCACGTGCATCTTCCTGTGCAATCCGGCTCCGATAGAATTCTGGACGCAATGAAGCGCGGCTATACACGCTCAGAATACATAAATATCATCAAAAAATTAAAGGCTGCACGAAGCACTGTTTCAATAAGCTCCGACTTCATCATAGGCTTCCCAGGAGAAACAGACTCGGACTTTGAACAGACAATGAGTCTCGTAGACGAAGTAAACTTTGATGGGAGCTTCAGCTTCATGTACAGTCCGCGGCCCGGCACTCCAGCTGCTGCGCTGCCTGAGCACATCCCTTTATCCATCAAAAAACAACGATTAAGCCGACTTCAAGATAAATTAAATAGAAATTCTTTTCGTTTCAGCCAACAAATGATTGGCGGTGAATTTGATGTTTTAGTAGAGGGTGTCTCAAAAAAAGATCCGTCGAAACTCTCTGGCAGGACAAATAACAATAAGGTTATTAACTTTGAGGGGCAACATCGTCTAATTGGCCATACAATAAAAATCAAAGTGACTGAAGCGCTTCCGAATTCGCTTCGAGGAACCGTAGTCACCAGAAATTAATAGTCTTCCGATATACTATTCATTCTTCTCTAAAGATAAGGTCATTTAAGATTGGACTCAACAGAAATCGCATTTGTACCAGTTGATAACGTCAGGCTGGCCAATATGTGTGGCGCACTAGACATCAACCTGAAAGAGATAGGACAAGAACTTAATATTAAGATTATCCGCAAGGGTGAAATATTCACTCTAAGCGGCACTAGCGAGAGTATTCAAGTTGGAGCAGACACTCTATGTTTATTGTATGAGTCCTCGCGCCGTCATCTCGGCACCAAAGACATCCAGCTGGGCATTGTCGAAATCACTCGAAATGCCAAAACAGAAGACAAAGACTCAGGGATCGTTTTACAAACGAGACGACGAGACTTACGAGGAAGAACCCCCCGTCAAATCCAATATATGAATCAAATCCAGTCTCATGATATTACTTTTGGCATAGGGCCAGCCGGAACTGGAAAAACTTACTTGGCAGTGGCATCAGCTGTAGACTCCTTTGAACGCGGAAACGTAAAACGCATCGTCCTAGTGAGGCCCGCTGTAGAGGCAGGGGAAAGACTAGGGTTCTTGCCGGGAGACCTAACACAGAAAGTAGATCCATACCTTAGACCTTTATATGATTCCCTCTATGACTTAATGGGATATGAAAAAGTAGGGAAATTATTCGAGCGCAGTGCCATTGAAATCGCACCACTTGCCTATATGCGTGGGAGAACACTCAATGATGCATTCATTATTCTCGATGAGGCACAAAATACAACACCAGAGCAAATGAAAATGTTCCTAACCCGAATGGGATTTGGCAGTCGCGCTGTCGTAACCGGTGACAACACCCAAATCGACCTTCCAAAGGGACAAAAAAGCGGGCTAAACGAAGCCGAATCGATCCTAAAAAAAGTAAAGGGTATTGCATTCACACGATTTGAATCGGAGGATGTGGTCAGGCATCCCCTAGTGCAAAGAATAGTCAAAGCATACGCGGCGGCAAGATCTGATGATTAAAGTATTTTCATGAATCATGAATAAATTAGAGCTTATTGTTCAAAAATCAGAACCATGGCCAGGACTTCCGACTAAGCGTGATATTCGACGTTGGATTCTAGCTTCGCTGCTGGAAGATGCAGATGTCACTGTTCGACTTATCAACGAAAATGAGGGTCAGGAGCTCAATCATTACTTTCGCGCTCAGGATAAAGCAACCAATGTACTTACTTTCGCTTACGGAGAGACAATACCTTTATCTGCCGACATTGCTCTCTGCATCCCCGTCATACAGAGAGAAGCAAAAAAACAAGATAAAACATTCCATAATCATTTTGCACATCTTTGTGTGCATGCGACTCTTCACTTTCAGAACTTCAATCATGAAGAGGAAACTGAAAGAGAAATAATGGAAAGCATGGAAGTCGACATTCTAGAAAAAATGGGAATACCTAATCCATATGAATACAACGTCAGCTCAAACGCATCATGAATAAACCCATCAAAAAATCCGGTTGGCTCGAAAAAATTGCCCAACTGTTAGGAAGGAAACCTGAGGACAAAGAAGAGCTTATCGAATTGTTGCATTCATCCTTCGAAAAAAATCTACTCGATTCCGATGCGCTTTCTATGGTCGAAGGGGTCCTACAAGTCTCAGAAATGGCGGCAAGAGACATTATGATCCCCCGATCTCAATGTTACATGGCAGACATAAAATCCCCCATGAATAATATTATCGGGCTAGCAGTTGAAACCAACCATTCTAGATTTCCTGTTTTCGAAAATAACAAAGACGAAATTTTGGGTATTTTGCTCGCCAAAGACCTATTGAGCTATTACAAAGAGCCGGTCTCATTCGACCTGAGAGATATGCTAAGACCGGCAGTATTCATTCCTGAATCAAAACCACTCAATGTTCTTCTCAAAGAATTTCGAAGCAATAGAAATCACATGGCTATCGTGGTCGATGAGTATAGCGGCGTGGCAGGTCTGATTACCATTGAGGATGTGCTTGAACAAATCGTTGGTGAGATTGAGGACGAATACGATGTCGATGAGTCTGCGGCGAACATATTAGAGGATAAATTCGGTCGCTTCCGAATTAAAGCGATTACAGAGATTTCAGATATTAATGATCATTTCGGTACAAACTTTCCCGACAGCGATTTTGATACGATCGGTGGCTTAGTGTTAGCTCACCTCGGCAAGTTACCCGATATTGGCGAACAAATTAAAATTGGCGAACTCAGTATCACAGTAACCCGATCAGATAGTAGAAGAGTGCACTCGCTATTGGTAGAAAAAATTACGATTGACCAAAAACTGTAAATACATTGCGTTGCTAGCGCAAACATTAGAAAAAAGGCCTGTTCGTTCGGGATTTATTCTCGGAGCCATAACGGTTCTAGGGTTTGCGCCCTCATCAGTGTTCTTGATACCCATACTTACCTGTGCATTATTGTTTTTTTTACTGCATGAAGAAACAGCCAAAAAAATATTCTTAATATCGTTTTCTTTTTCATTTGGGCTTCTCATAGCTGGCACAAGTTGGATCTACGTTAGCCTCCATGATTTTGGGGGGATGCATCCGGTTTTAGCTATATTTGCTACTATATTGCTTAGCGCAACTTTTGCTCTCCCGCCAGCCATTATTCAAGCGCTACTGGCTAAAGTCGTGCCCTCTCCTCACAGGAGACTATTGGTCATACTTCCCATTGGACTCGCTCTATCAGACTGGTGTCGAGGGTGGTTTTTAACTGGCTTTCCATGGCTATCAATCGGGTACTCCCAAATACCCATAAGCCCACTTTCAAACTATGCTCCAGTCCTCGGCATTTACGGCGTATCGCTTGCATGCGCCTGCTGCTCGGGAAGTCTTGGTTACCTCTTTAAATATTTAGCTACAAAAGAGATTAATCCTAACTGGAAAGTGGGACTGATTATGCCCACTCTAATCTTATGTTTATCGATTGCTTTAGCACCTATTAAGTGGACAGAAAAAATTAGTCAAAAAAGCACAACGGTTTCTTTGCTCCAGGGAAATATAGCTCAGAATGTCAAGTGGACTCCTGAGTGGCTCAGCAAAACGATGATGATATACCTAGACATGGTCCGCCAAGAAAAAACAGATCTAATACTACTCCCTGAAACAGCTATTCCGTTACTCTCGACTAATGTCCCTGAGTGGTACTGGAAAGCCCTTCGAGAGCATGCCCAAAAGAATGATTCGCATATTTTATTGGGGATACCAGAAAAATCGGAAGAAGGAAAATTTTATAACAGCGTACTCCACATAAGCAGTGATAAAACCAATCGTTACCGCAAACATCACTTGGTTCCCTTTGGAGATTACTTTCCAATGAGATCCATTACTTCAGTTCTGCTTAATGCTCTCTCAATGCCAATGTCAAACTTTTCGTCAGGAGCTGCCAATCAAAAACCTTTCGACTTGGGTAAGCAGATCCTTGGTGTCGATATTTGCTACGAAGATGCGTTCGGCGAGGAAATTATCCGACAACTTCCTGAGGCTACGGTTCTTGCAAACTTTACGAACGATGCTTGGTGGGGAGAGTCCTTTGGACCTCAGCAGCATCTTCAAATTGCTCAAGCTCGGTCCATAGAAACTGGGCGAGAGCTGCTGCGTGTAACAAATACTGGTGTTACTGCTGTGATTAATCACAGAGGCCACATTATTACTCGTTTACCTCAATTTTCGGAAAACGTTTTACGGGCTGAAATTTATGGGCGTAAAGGCATTACACCATATAGCCAATGGGGTAATTTAGCGTTCGTACTTCTATCGTTTATCATTATTTTGCTAAGCTTGAAATCCAGGCCGTATTGGTCCAAAACCGAAAAAAGGTAAAATGATTAATCACTGGTCAATGCTATTCATATCCTAGGTTTATAAATGGTCTATTTTCAAGACATGATTTTAGAGCTTCAAAAATATTGGAGTTCACGTGGTTGCGCGCTGCTGCAACCATACGATTTAGAAGTAGGTGCTGGCACTTTTCATACGGCTACATTTCTAAGAGCAATTGGGCCAGAACCCTGGAAGGCGGCATATGTTCAACCATCGCGTAGACCAAAAGATGGTAGGTACGGAGCTAACCCGAATCGATTACAACATTATTATCAATTTCAAGTAGTCCTCAAACCCTCGCCATCAGAAATACTGGATCTATATTTAGGTTCACTTGAAATGATTGGAATTAATCCACGCGAACATGACGTTCGATTTGTTGAGGACGACTGGGAATCTCCAACGCTAGGTGCCTGGGGATTGGGATGGGAGGTGTGGCTCAATGGTATGGAAATTACACAATTTACTTATTTCCAAGAAGTCGGTGGGATAAGCTGTAAGCCCGTAATGGGGGAAATCACATACGGACTCGAAAGACTAGCCATGTACCTCCAATCGAAAGAAAGTGTGTTCGATCTTGACTGGGCACCTGGAATTACATATCGAGACGTCTATCATCAAAATGAAGTAGAGCAATCTATATATAACTTCGAAAAAGCAAATACAGATTTGCTGTTTGCTAATTTTTCCGCCTTCGAGAAAGAGGCAGTCGTAATGTTCAAGGAATCACTGCCTCTTCCTGGATATGAACTTGTCATGAAGTGTTCTCATGCATTTAACCTCCTAGATGCCAGAGGTGCAATATCGGTTACAGAGCGCGCGAGTTACATTGGTCGAGTACGCAATCTTGCGAGATTGGCAGCTCAAGCATACAGAGCATCACGTAAAACCCTCGGATTTGAGCGCGCATCTGATGGGGCGATTAGGGCTTTCTTGCCTCAGGAGGAAGTTAGTGAAATTCTCGATATCCGTAGGAATATTGCTACCCAAGCATAACAACAATCATTATGGCGACACTACTCGTAGAACTACTAACAGAAGAATTACCCCCCAAGGCCCTAAAAAAACTTGGTAGCTCATTTGGGACGGGTATCGTTTCTAGCCTACAAAAACAGAATTTTGTCTCAAATGACGTGCGCTATTCGACATTCGCAACGCCGCGCCGATTGGCTATCGTTATCGATGATGTTCTGGCCGTATCTCCAGAAGACAAAGTTCAGCAAAAACTGATGCCTAAACATGTCGGCTTTTCTAATAGTGGTGAGCCGTCAGAGGCATTGTTGAAAAAACTTAAATCAATCGGGCTGGATGAGAGCAGCGTTGAGAAGACGACAATAAAGAATGACGGGAAAATGGAATTCATTTATCTCAGTCAAAAAAGAGCCGGCGTAACCATCGCTGAGGGCTTGCAAAAAGCAATCGATATCTCTTTATCGAAGCTTCCTATTCCAAAAGTAATGACCTACCAGCCACAAGATAATCAGGAAAGCGTAAATTTCGTTCGACCAGCACATCGTCTCGTAGCGCTTCTCGGCAATACAGTGGTTGACATCCAAGCATTAGGACTAAGCAGTGGAAATATGTCACTAGGGCATCGTTTCCAGTCAAAAGGTGAGATTACAATTCAGAGCGCTAATTTATATGAGTCTGCGCTAGAGGAGTCAGGACAAATAATTCCTGACTACAACAAACGTAAGGCTATAATCGAAGATCAGCTAAAACAAAAAGCAAATCAGCTAGGCTTGGAACTTCAGGATGACGAAGATCTTTTAAACGAAGTTACTTCTCTTGTGGAATCTCCTACTGTGTATGTCGCACAGTTTGACAAACAATTTCTCTCAATTCCTGAGGAATGTCTTGTTCTGACCATGAAAACCAATCAAAAGTATTTCCCGTTATTTGATAAAAATGGGGATTTAGCAGAAATGTTTTTACTGGTCAGTAACATGAGGCTTGACGATCCAAGTAATATCATCAAAGGGAATGAAAAAGTTATCAGGCCACGACTAGCGGATGCGCAATTCTTTTACCAGGGTGATATTCGAACACCACTCATCGATCTAGCTAAGAAATTGAAGGATGTGATTTATCATAATCGGCTTGGGTCCCAACTGGATCGCGTTACGCGCTTACGCAGTTTATCCGCTCAAATCGCAGATCGCATGGGAACTGACAACGCAAAAGTTTCAAGGGCAGCAGAACTGTGTAAAGCCGACTTGCTCTCGGGCATGGTCGGAGAATTTCCAACATTACAAGGCACCATGGGCCGCTACTATGCGCTCGCCCAAGGAGAATCCTCGGACGTAGCCGATGCTTTAGAGCAATATTATCAGCCACGTTTCGCCAACGATCATATTCCCACCAGTAAAGTTGCCACCGCACTGGCCCTAGCGGATAAACTTGACGTTATAGTAGGTATTTTCGGCGTTGGGCTCATTCCATCAGGCGAGAAAGATCCCTTCGCACTAAGGCGGCAAGCGATAGGAATCATTAGAATCCTAACTGAGCATCCAGTCGAACTCAATCTCCTCGAAGTCATTAGTTTGACTGCTGAAAAATTTCCCCAAGAATTAGAATTAAATATCGATGAGTCAAAAATTAAAAGCTTCATCATTGATCGATTTAAGGGATATCTCAAAGATAAGGGGTATTCAGTAGACAAAATTGAAGCGATACTGGCTACAGACTCTAACCATCTGCATCTTGTACAGCCGCGCTTAGCAGCGATAGATGAATTTCTGAAAACAGATGATGCTATCGCGCTAGCAACCGCAAATAAGCGGATTAAAAATATTCTTAAAAAGAATAACGCCGACAACCATGATCGGGTCGAAGCTCGGCTTTTTAGTACCGAAGAGGAAGAATCTCTGTATAAAAAAATTCAAACTTTGATGCCTAAAGTAGCAAAAGCAATTGATCAAATGCGCTACTCCGACGCACTCAAAACTTTATCGACCGTGAGGAATGAAGTTGACTTTTTTTTCGAGGAAGTGATGGTGATGTCAGACGACCCGGCCGAGCGCGCGAACAGATTAGGGCTATTAAGCCAACTATCAGCCTTGCTTAATTGCGTCGGTGACCTTTCCGAACTCTCAATAGCAGTAACAAATTAAAATGAAGCTGGTGATACTGGATAGAGACGGCGTCATTAACTTCGATAGCGACAAGTACATAAAAACTCCAGTGGAATGGAAGCCGATACCACAAAGTTTAGAAGCTATTGCCCGACTTAATCACATGGGCTATCGGGTTGTTGTCGCCACCAACCAATCTGGAATTGGAAGAGGCCTGTTCGACATGACCACTCTTAATGCCATCAACGACAAAATGTATCGGGCACTTGCTAACGTCGGGGGCAGGATAGATGCTTTGTTTTTTTGTCCACACATTGGCGAGAGTCACTGTAGCTGTCGTAAACCTGAGCCAGGAATGCTTCTGAGCATTGCAGAACGATTCAACGTTAATCTGAAGGATATTCCATTCGTTGGCGATTCACTTAAAGATCTCCAAGCCGCGAGCGCGGTAGGTGCGCTTCCTATTTTAGTAAGGACTGGTAAGGGGGAACAAACATCGACAAGCAATGAACTGCCCAAGGACACTATACAGTTCACCGACCTAAACGAAGCTGTAAGACATATCACGTCCGAGTAGTCGTGTTTATTTTAGCCAGATCTTTAGCTTTCGAATTATTAAGAGTATCGCTAACTATAGTATTTTCTTTTATCGCGGTGCTCACCTTCCCCCTATCTCCAATCAAAAGATATCGAGTCATCACTCTATGGTCATGCTGCATTACATTTCTCGCTAAATATATTTGCGGGATTAAATTTAGCGTTAAAGGCCTAGACAATATTCCCAATACTCCTTGTGTGATCCTATCTAAACACCAATCCGCCTGGGAAACCTTCGCCTTTCAAACTATCTTTCCACCTCAAGTCTGGGTTTTGAAAAGGAGCCTCCTTCTCGTTCCATTTTTTGGTTGGGGACTAGCAATGATGAATCCGATTGCAATAGACCGGTCAAGCGGATCTAGGGCACTCAAACAAATGCTGAATCAAGGTAAGGATCGTATTAAAGACGGCTGGCATATCATTGTATTTCCCGAGGGCACACGAACCTCGCCGATGAAAAAAGTTGACTATCAAGTAGGCGGAGCATGGCTGTCAGCAAAGCTGCACTCAGATATACTGCCCGTCACACACAATGCAGGCGAATATTGGCCAAAGAATGCGTTGCTAAAAAAACCGGGGACAATTAATGTAGTCATTGGGAAGCCCATAAAAACAGGTGGTAAATCGCCCACGGATCTAATAAAACAGGTAGAAATCTGGATTGAAACCAATATGCCGAGAACCTCAAACCAAGACATATGACTTTGACGCCCAAAATAACCATTGTAATTTTATACTTCTGTCTGATCTCGGGCTGTGGACAAACTGGGGCGCTATATCTGCCTGACAAACCCGATACAGAAAAATCAAGGATCACCACCACACAAAACTCAGATCAAGCAGCAGAAATACGACAAGAATAATGACAATCAATACAAAAACAGGTCGTCTGTATATAGAGAATAGAGCAGCCAGTGATATCGCAGAAGAATTTGGTACTCCTTGTTACGTCTATTCTAAAAACTCCATTGAAACTAATTTTAATAGATTTAAATATGCTTTTGGAGAGCGCAAAAATCTCGTTTGCTATGCTGTGAAAGCGAATTCGAATATTGCAATCATTAATATCCTTGCTCAATTAGGAAGCGGCTTTGACATTGTTTCAGGAGGAGAGTTAAGCAGGGTGTTAGCAGCTGGGGGAGATGCTAGCAAAATTGTCTTTTCTGGAGTTGGTAAAACTCACGCTGAAATTAACTACGCGTTAGAGCAAAAAATCAAGTGTTTTAATGTCGAATCTGAATCCGAACTGTATCGCATTTCCAACATAGCGAAAGAATTAAATGTTGATGCAGATATTAGCTTGAGAGTTAATCCCGACGTAGACGCAAAAACACATCCTTATATTTCAACAGGAATGAAGGAAAATAAATTCGGAGTTGATGTTGAAGATGCCACTCGACTATATAAGACTGCCACAGACCTACCTAACATCAGTCCCACTGGTATCGATTGTCATATCGGATCTCAACTCACTGATATCGCACCGATGCGTGACGCTGCTTTGAAGATGGTTGAGTTAACTGACGCATTAATTGCTAGTAATATTGAAATTAAACATATTGACTTTGGTGGTGGACTTGGCATTCAATATGAAGATGAGACACCAATTCACCAGGAGCAGTTCGTCGAAATGTTACTTGAGGTCATGGGTGGACGGGAGCAAGAAATACTCGTAGAACCAGGTCGTTCAATCGTCGGGAATTCGGGCGTGCTACTTACTACCGTCGAATACCTTAAACATGGATCAAATAAAAATTTTATTGTCGTAGATGCTGCTATGAATGACCTTGCAAGACCATCTCTATATAATGCCTACCACCATATCGATAATATTCTGGACAAGGAGAAAAGACCGTTAAAACGTTACGATATTGTCGGACCGATTTGTGAAACAGGAGATTTTCTGGGAAAAGACCGCGAACTATCCGTTAATGAGGGTGACGTGCTTGCTATTCACTCGGTTGGAGCATACGGCATGACTATGAGCTCAAACTATAACTCTAGAGTAAGAGTCCCAGAAATTCTGATAGATGATACTCATGCGCATGTCATTCGGAAAAAAGAGTCGGTCGAGGAGCTTTTCTCTAATGAACAAATTGCTCCTTAACAAGTCAGTATTCCGTTGAGCTTAATAAAAAATCTTTCTATGTAGCTAAAAAAGCAAAGCATGGTCTGTCTAAACTCGGAATTCTTTAGGTTTTAATAATGATTGTTTATAACTTAGCTTGCGATCAAAATCATCATTTCGAAGGTTGGTTCGCCTCTGGAGACGAATTTGACAAACAGCTCGCAAATAGACAAATTTCTTGCCCGAACTGCGGCTCAACTAAAATAACCAAACAGCTTTCGGCACCTTATGTAAATAAAGGAACTGCAGAGAAGAACCAGCCAGCAACCAAGGAAACCGAAACCGCACTTACTGGCTTGAACCCGCGACACCTTCAAAAGCAGTTCATCGAATACATCATGCAAAATACTGAAGACGTCGGTACCAAGTTTCCCGATGAGGCTCGCAAGATTTATTACGGCGAGTCAGATAATCGCTCTATTCGTGGCGAAGCCTCCGGAGCTGCAATTAAAGAGCTACAGGAAGAAGGGATTGAGGTCTATGGATTACCGGTCGATCCGTCCACTCCTGATAAGCTAAACTAGTTGATCAAATCAACCGCTCAACACGGGACATATAAGGGTTACGCGGCACTTGCACTTGCGGTTCTGATCATTTCCACAGCCGCAGTGCTCATTAAGGGCGCTCAAAATGAAGGCGCCACCTCAGGTGGTATTGCTTTCCTCCGATTAGGGATTGCGACTATTTGCTTAATAATACTATCGTTTAAATCAATCTGTAGGGACGTAAAACGGTGTAAAACCGATACGATACTTAGAAGCGCTCTTGCTGGCATTTTTTTAGCGATACACTTTCTGACTTGGATTATTTCTTTGGAATACATTCCAGTCTCAAAGAGTACTTTTCTAGTAACAACAAGTCCTATATGGGTAGCAATAATAGGCTTTCTAGTGTTGAAGGAAACGATCACGAGACACCAATTTATTGGAATATCAATTGCGATGGTAAGCGCCATCTTCATCCTCTACCAAGAAGGCTACAACATATTACCGATATCAGGAGAGGAACGCTTTGAGGGCGAAATACTGGCCACTTTAGGGGCAATCTCAATCGCGGCTTATTTAATCACCGGTCGAACTCTTCGCAACAAAATAGAATTGAAAACATATGTTTTCCTAACATACGGATTCGCCACTCTTGCGCTTGCATTCCATCTTCTATACCACGACCAGAATCTAATGCAGAATCTATCAACCACAGCCTGGTTTTACATTTGGTGTTTAGCATTAGGTCCCCAGCTGATCGGGCATACCATACTTAATTGGGGCCTACGGCACTTTCCTGCCAACATTGTTTCAATGACCGTATTGGCCGAACCAATTGCAGCCTCGATGCTGGCATGGATCATCCTTGATGAAATTATTGGTCCAAGCAACTTTATTGGCTTCGTCGGGATTCTTTTTGGGATCTTTATAATAATCTACAGCACCTCTCCCTCAATCTTCGTTGCAACCAAATCACAGGGTAATCGAAAATCGATATAAACAAAGCCTACGAGTGACACTATTTTACAATTTGGTGTGGAGGCCAGCACTTGGGTTTGATATTTTCTCCAAAAGTCGACGAATTTCTACTAACTCAGCTCGCATGCTAATAAAAACTGCAAGGATTCCACAAACAAAAAGTGCTACGAGAAACCCCAGCCCCAAGCCGAAAAGCACCAACTTCACGTCTCCCTGAGGACCGGAAGCATTCCACCCCAGAACCCCGCCACTACCAATAATTACCATTGCTAAAAGTCCATTCAAAAGACCAACGATACTCGCTAGCAAGTGATTCATAAACGGTTCTCCTAAGTTTTGTGTCTAGTTTTTTGAATGAATAGAAATAACCGGTAGCCTAACAAAATGAATAGCAAGGCAGCGAATATTAACGGCTCCGTGATGTCACGCTTAACCAATATAAAAAAATGAATTACGCCTAGGATCGCTATGACATAGACAACCTTATGCAGCTGTCTCCATCGCATCGGCCCCACGATCATCTTGATACGATTTATTGATGTAATCGCCAATATTAAAAGCCCCGCAAATGCGGTAAATCCGAAATAGATAAAAGGTCGCTCGGTGAGGTCTAACAAAATCTCTGTCCAATGAAAATACTGATCTAAAACCAACCAGCTTAAAAAATGGAATAAAGAGTAGAAAAATGTAACGAGGCCCAATGTTCTCCGAAGGGGAAAAATAAGCGGCATATTAAAAATAGACCGAATAGGGCTTACAGACAGTGTCAACATCAAGAAGACCAGTGTCCACCATCCTGTATATTGTGAAATAAACTCAATCGGGTTTGCGCTTAATTTGTTCGTGATTGCACGTACCGCCAAGATGACTATCGGTATCGAACTGGCTAACCAGATTAGCGGAATGTTAAGACGCTTTTTGTTACGGGGAGATCTCGGCGCACGAGCTGAGTACGTCATCAACTCACCACGCTAAAAATACTTATTGAGATCTAAGTCACGATACAGATCAGCCACCCATTCAGAGTAGCCATTAAACATTAATGTATCCCGCTTAAGAAACTCCCCAATCCGCCTCTCTCTTCTCTGACTCCACCTGGGATGCGAGACGTTCGGATTAACGTTTGAGTAAAACCCATATTCATTCGGATTAGCCAGGTTCCATGAAGAAGCCGGTTGTTTTTCTGTCAATCTAATAGTGACGATTGATTTCGCACTTTTAAATCCATATTTCCAAGGTACGACAATTCTTACTGGCGCTCCATTTTGATTGGGCAAAATCTCACCATACAAACCGAGTGTCAAAAGCGTTAGTGGATTCATTGCCTCATCGATACGTAATCCCTCGGTATAGGGCCAGCGAAGCACTGGACTTTTTTGCCCTGGCATTTGTTCTATATCGTAAAGAGAAATAAATTCTACAAAACGAGCATTTCCTGTCGGTTGCACCGCATTCAACAATTTAGCCAAAGGAAAACCAACCCAAGGGATCACCATTGACCATGCCTCTACACATCGCAGCCGATAAATTCGCTCCTCTACCGGCGCCAATCGTAAGATGTCATCCATATCAAACGTTTTGGGCCGCATCACATCACCGATTACTTGTATCCTCCACCCTTCCGTTTTCAATCGATACGCTTGCTCAAACGGGTCTTCCTTGCCGGTGCCAAATTCATAAAAATTATTGTATCGCGTAACATCAGCGTAGCTTGTTTGCTCCTCATCACTCGAAAACTTACTCTTATTGGCATCTATTGGCGCAGGAAATTTTGAATCTTCACGAGAGTGCACAATCTTTTCTGGCATCGCTAGCGCAGACAAGGACGCGACACTCCCCTGTAACCATCGCCGTCTAGAATCGAACAATGTTCTAGATGTAATTTCTGATGGATAAATATTAGAGCTAAATAGTTTTTTTCTCATAATACGCCTTATTGTGGCCTGACCCTGTTAAAAAATCTTGCTCTGAATCACACAAGAAAGACGGTAGCAAGACCAAGAAATATCAAAAACCCCATGCTGTCGGTGCTGAACGTTAACAGGACTGAGGAACCAATAGCCGGATCCCTCCCCATTTTTTGTAATACTAATGGGACTAACATCCCCACTCCAGCGGCCACAATTAAATTCAGCAACATCGCTCCTAACATAACGAATCCAAGTGCGATGTTTCCATAAAGCAACCATGCGAATACTCCTGCAACTGAGCCCCACAAAATACCGTTGACTAGTGCAATCAATAACTCCTTTCGAAGAAGTCCTTTAGCGTTACTTTTATTGATCTCTTCAAAAGCGATAGCTCGCACAATAAGCGCAATAGTTTGATTACCAGAATTTCCAGCTATCGCAGCAACAATAGGCATCAACGCTGCAAGAGCAACCAGCTTCTCTATGGAATGTTCAAACAAACCGATAACTCGAGACGCAAAGAAAGCTGTTCCTAAATTAACGGCGAGCCATAGCCACCTATTTTTCGCGCTCTTCCAGACGGACGAAAACAGATCTTCGTCGCGCAGACCGACCTTCCCGAGCGACTCCTGTTCTGCATCTTCTCGAATATAGTCAATGATATCTATAATCGTTATCCTTCCAACAATACGGCTATAGGCGTCTATAACTGGTGCCGAGGATAAGTCGTATCGCTCAAAAGCATGTGCCGCACTCTCAGCATCCCGATCTGGATTGAAAGTTACTACATCTGTCGACATGGCGTCACGAACTTTTGTCTCAGGTGCTGCGACGATCAAGTCACTTATCAACAGCGTACCTATTAAGATCTCTCGGCGATCAACGACGAATAGCTTATCGGTATTGGGTGGCAGACTCTCAAGTCGTCGTAAATACCTCATTACTACATCGAGCGACACATCCTCCCTAACAGTCACCATCTCGAAATCCATCAATGCGCCTACCGTATCGTCTGGATAGGAGAGTGCCGCTCTAAGCCGTGCTCGTTCTTCCTCTGACAAAGAACTAAATACATCGGCAATAACATCATCTGGTAAATCCGGTGCGAGGTCAGCAATTTCATCAGCATCCAACTGCTCCGCCGCAGCCACAAGTTCTTGCGTGTCCATATCAGCTATTAGAGTTTCTCTAACAGCCTCTGAAACCTCCAGTAATATGTCGCCATCTTTGGCCGGTGGAATAAGTTTCCACACAAGCAGCCGTTCAACTAGAGGTAATTGCTCTAACATTGCCGCTATATCAGCTGGATGAATGGCATCTAACTGACTTTGAAGCTCTCTCAGCTCCGAATTTCGAATCTCCTCCTCAAGGACACCTTGAGTTAACGCCTCGTGATCAAGAGTCTCGTCGTCAATACGTTGATGGGTTTCGAGAATCCGCTTAATGTCATCAAGGTACTGCTGAATTGTATCGTCGCGACTTCGCTTATTTTTTGCGTCAAAGTCGCTCATAGCGCATCCTTAAACACTTCAGTGTATTCATTTGCTAAGAGCATAAAGCTACATCGGCCTTAACTCTGCGAATGGCTCGGACTGACACAAGACGGCCCCATCTTCTAAATCAGCTTTAAAGATCTCAACAGTTCCGGCCTCAGTCCACCTGAAGCCATAGTATGCCAAGCCTGTTGGTGATTTTAGGTCCTCCGCTTCAATATAATCACAGTTGGCCCCATCTCGTATCAAGGACACCTCATAATAAAAAGCGCTCTCGCCAGGAAATGTCGCCTTTCCCTCATCGGTGAAAGTCCATTTTCCTCCGTTTTTATCAGCATACGTGCCACTTAGAACAATGTTGTTAATAATCGGACCTAATTCCTTACCCACACGCTCAAAGGAAGCCCACTGATCATTCATTATTAAGGGTTCTTGGATTTGTAATTGTCGAAATTGGCCATCCGCAGATTTTTGCCCTCTAAACCACACATACACTACATCCTCTGCTGAAGTAGGCACATTTCTCTCCCCCAAAACCAACCGGTAGGTACCTGGTTCTTGCCCGGGCTCAACATCAAATACGATCATTAATGTCGCCTTAACCATATCCGTTGCAAAATAAGGAAAGACACGACCTTCTTTTTTAATAGCTATAAGTACCGGTTTAGATTTTTTCTCGGCCTGATGGGGCTGTTTTGTCTCCTTCAACACATCCAGATAGGTCCTTTCAAACCAAATCCCCTCCAAGTCATCAATAAACACTCTATCGTTTGCATTAATATTAGATATCGGCGCGGTAAAAAAAGCTACGAACAATATCGTTGAAATTTTTAACTTCCAATCTGCGTAATTAAAAATCACCACTTACTCCTTAAGTTTGGGGCGAGTTTTCCAAAACTCATTTAACTGTTCGAAAGCGTGCCCGAATTGCAACACACCAAAATCATCTCTAAATCGACCAATAATCTGCAACCCTACTGGCAGACCTGCAGAAGAGAATCCCGCTGGAACTGACAGCGCAGGATGTCCAGTGACACTAATCCGGAAACAGGACTTCATCCATTCTAAATAATTGGATAGTGCGTTTCCGTTAATTTCTTTGACGTAGGGAAGATTAATATCAAATGGTAAGACCTGCGTCACCGGACAGATTATAAACTCATACGTATCCATGAATCGACTAAATCGCTCAAAGAGTGCTGTTCTATGTCGTTCCGCTTTACCGATATCGGAACCTTTAAAAGACTTGCCTTGCTCAATGTTCCAAACCAAAGTGTCTTTAAATTGATCAGGGTGCTCCTCTAATAAATCGCCCAGCGATGCCTCCATATGCCATGCCCTAAGCACGTGGAAAACCTCATCCGCCTCTTTAAGGTCGGGGTCAACCTCCTCCACAATACATCCAAGCTCTTCAAGCTCCCGAACCGCACCTTCAATCACTCTTAACACCTCGTCGTCCACAGGCAAGCCACCTAGAGTAGGGCTCCATGCCACCCGTACCCCACTAAAATCACGCTTTAACTCATTCTGAAAAATTTCGGGGTTCTCCATAATTGACAAAGGGCATCGTCTATCTGGACCTGCTATAGCGGATAACATCAAAGAAATATCACTAACTGTTCTAGCCATCGGCCCCAAAACCGATAGTGGAAACCAAGCCGATGGATTTGGCCATATTGGGACGCGACCCGTTGAAGGCCTAAGCCCAACAACATTACAAAAACTAGCCGGATTCCTGAGTGAACCTCCCAAGTCTGAACCATCAGCAATTGGTATGAGGCCAGCAGCGAGTGCTGCCGCCGCACCGCCGCTCGAACCTCCACACGTTTTTCCGAGATCATACGGATTTCGCGTTGCACCAAAAACCTTATTGAAAGTTTGACTCCCAGCTCCAAATTCGGGAGTATTAGTTTTACCTATAGTTACTGCTCCCGACTGTTGTAATCGATCTACGATCAAAGCATTATGGTCTGGAATAAACTGTTCAAAAAGAGGCGATCCAAATGTCGTTCTAATACCCTTTGTAACAGTTAAATCTTTATGGGCAACAGGCAATGCCTCCAGTATCCGTATCGGAAATTTTTCGCTGATACGTCGATCGATATCTCGAGCTGTACTCCTTGCTCGGTCTTCATCCAACGTAACAATCGCATTAATTTTTCCGTTAACCTCAGCAACTCGGTTCAAATGACAATCAAGTAATTCCACCGCTGAAATTTCTCGCCGAGCAACCATATGGAGCATTTTATGCGCAGGTAGGAAACAAACATCTGAACTAGTCATATATTTACGCAACTACTATCTAAATTTAACGATCGAATCTTACAGGGTCCATAATTTGAGTGGCTAGCCCATTTGCGGGGCCCTCCTCAAAAACTGGTTTATTACCCAGAAATTGTATGCCAAGCTTTTTAAATGTCGTCATAAAATCCGGAAATTCTCCAATCTCGATTTCATCCGATTTGCGACGCGAAAATAAATCGTCGCCTAACAACAAGTCAAGATCATTTATCAATTCATCACCTGAAACACTTCGGTATTTCTCATAACAACATTTATGGTATCTCAATAAGATATCCAATAGAGTCACCGCACCTTCAGATCGAATCCTTAAATCCACATCTCTCCGAAAAAAATACGCTGCCCCACCCCAGTAAACGTGATGATAGGTCCCTCTCCTTGCGAGACGTCTCATTGAAGCGGCTACTGTAAAACCTCTACCAGATCGTTTGCCTAAGAAAAACCCGCGATAAAGCCTAGACCAGGACTCTTGGGAACTGATAACACCACTCCTCACCATAGATAAGTGCTGCAAATAAGTGGGCAATCCTTCAATAAGCCAATAATCACCAGAATCAATATGCGGAAACATAAAATGCGACATCTCATGAGGCAGGCTAAAGTCCCACAAAAGCTGTTCAAGGTTGGCATCGCGCTTAACAAAAAGATGGATCCCTGCCCCTCCGCCTCTAGTGATGTAGGCCCAAGGAACAGTGGAGTTCGTGCGGTCACTCGGACTGATAATGACTTGCACCTGGCGTCGTGGAAAAAATCCCATGAGTGCTGAAATACCCTCTGCTGATCGTCCAACCCAATGATTCATATCCGCGGAAGTTGCCCGATGAAAATCACCTAAAATACTAATCTCAAAATCACTACCGTTGATGTTTATTCTATTAGGAGCTCGATTTAAGAAGGCAACAATACCCTCCCACTCGACAGGTGTATTCATACCAACAAAACTAGTAGCGCTAACGCGAGTCCATGGCGCGGACACGTGAACACCCTTGGGCATAACAAAAGTTATATAGAATTGCTGATACTCAGGGTCTGCGTCAGGTCTCAACAACCAATCTCCAATGGAGGTAAGCATATCTCGATCATCAATTACTCGTGTTTCAGCGCCACCCCGCTGCTCACCGCGGTTTCGCGGCTTCAGTAGAACATCATAAAGAACACAACGGGAGGTTTGTGTAGCAGGAAGATTTACTCTATCAACCTCGACAGCAAGCGTCCGTCCGTTCTTAAACCTCACATTACTTACAAAAGAACCGACGGCATCATTTGCAGATAAGGTGGAGGGAAGCGCGCCATGAAAGCATGACGACACCTCTATACTTTGTAGGTCGTCTCCTACGACTACATCATAATGGATAGGTGATTTTTTTAATTCTGCAAATGCACATAATGGCAAAACACATACCATATAGAAAATTATCTTCATTGTTTAATGGTTTGCGTTCCCATGTACGGTTATCGAAAACTAAATTTACCACACCATTAACTGTAACTTTTCTAACTCGAAGCTGTTAGCGAAGAGCCGAATAGTACAATTCAGCATTTAAATTTGAAGACCATCTATCGTTCTGGCATTGACATAATCTGGTTACGAAGAGAACCCTGGTCGGCGCTGCCAAAAAACGAAACTTTACTCCCAATTACGCTCAAGCCTAAGGAGCTAAAAGTGTCAGTCAGATCAGGAAAATTATTTGAATCCGCGTATCGCCTCATAAGGGGCAAAAAAATAGGACGACCGTATATCTCATCAAACTTGAAAATAACCTCTTGAGCGCTCCACGCGCGCGTTTTATCCATACAACAAGCGTTGAACTCACGAACAACTCGGTCAAGCGACCAAACTCCATCCGTCTCCTCTCTTATTTGAACATCGGCAATCAACATCATAGCAGCGCCCGCCCAATAAACCTGCATGAACGGCTCCCCCGCGTACATCTTTTCAGTTGCCTCTAATAGCGTTAACTCTCTAGCTTCCGCCTCACGACTACCCCTATGAAAACCATATATCAGGTTTGACCACGCATTCAGTTGATCAATAGCCCCCGTCCGAGCGCGAACAACATATTGATAATAACTCGCAAACCCCTCATAGAACCACGCATCTTCTGGTTCAATGAACGGAAGATATAAATGAGATAACTCATGCGTTGCTGTCCAATCAGCGTGGAATTCTTCCATCGACCTTCGCTGGTTAATCATCATGTGAAGTGTGGGCCCACCGCCACGAGTAACGTAAGCAATTGGAACAGGTTGCCTCGCGCGCGCATTCGGAAAAACGAAAACCTGCACCATCGAAAATGGTATCGGACCAATCGCCTCGTCAACATAACCAGCCTCTGATTCAATCCAATAAGCTAAAGCGTCCACATCAGGTTGAGGCGATCCATCTAAAATCGCCAGATGAAGCTGCATCCCACCGACGGTAATCTCTTTCTTAAAAAACCGTCCTAGCACAATCCAAGATGGCCAATCATGAGGGGTTTTAGGCACTTCCAAAACATACTCGTTTTCGGTGCTAAGCCAGGACGTTGCCACCATAAAATCCTTGGGTAAATGAAATTCGACAAGGACCTTGCGATTTTTATCAAACACCTCCGGCCGCCAGAACCAAAGACCATTGGACACTCCTGTCGCCCCTGAAGACCGATAAACCTTTGGGCCCGTCATGTCATGCCTCTGAATACCCCTTGAAATGTCTACTTGGTAAACTATGCAGGCGCCACTAGGTAATTGCTCGGTAGGAATAACGCCCGATACGTTAATCTCTTCACCAGACCCATACCACGCACCCATCAAAGCGACAGATGCATCAAGCGATTCAGCTACAAGCTCCTTAGGCACCTCACCTTTAAAGCACAAATTAACATCCAACTTCTTTAAGTCCGCATCGGTTGAAACATGATAATGGTAATCAGCATAAGCAGCGGAAGAGGCAAACAAATAAACGCATGCATACATCAAACCCACAAGTTTAAATTTTTTCATGTTCTCGCAGACTATTTAACTCCGAATCGGGTTGTAGATTTTAACTCAGGACCCAATTTGAGGAATCTGAATAACAAAAGTTCCTGTCCCGACATACAAGTGTAGCTGCTATAAACGTAGAATCCCGTCTAATCAGAAACATAGATATCCAGTTGCCTTACCAATATTTTTTTACGTATGAATTTACGTCTGGGGCAAACGCCTCATGCTCACATAATTTACGAAAATGATCAGTAATTAACGGATAAGATTCATACAGTACAGGGCCGGTTATCCGCTCAAGATCAGCCTCGCTCAGCACTTTCTCGTAGTCACGCTCACGCAAAAAAAGTGCGAGCTCAGCCACTACGCATATGTCTGCAATACTCAAAGTATCGCCCACTAAATATGTTCGATCCGGAGACAGCGCCCGATTGAGCCCATCCAAATAAGTATGTAACGCTTGATATGCAGCGCCATGTAGATTGCTGGTGACATTTCCAGACAAAAGGGACAACAAATAGAGCTGTGAATCGCGGGCAAACACTAAACTCGCATCAAGAAAACCGTCAATACGAGAAGCAGAGTAAGCATCATCTCCATAAAGCGAACACGCACCAGTGCCAAGTCTTGCGACGGTTCGCATAATGCTGTTCGACTCAAATATCCCTACAGAGCCGTCAGGGTTAAAGGCTGTTGGTACGGTCCCAAAGGGATTCGCGTTAAGAAAGCTATCAGTTTTATAAAGGAGATCACCGCCAAATCCTAAACGAGACTGTCGACCAAACGAGCGGTGATCTACACGCTCCTTTTCAGTCATCAAATGGGCCTCAAAATCCCACAACCATTGCGACAATTCTGTATGCGGAGCTCCGACCACTTCAACGTTAATTCCGCAAAGCCGAGCTGCAATGGTGGCCTTCCAAATTCTCGGGTTGGGTAGATAAGAAAAAATACGTAGCTCCATAAAGATCCTCAACCTAAATTAAATTAACGAGTAATGTGCAACCAAGACTCAGACTAAAATCCTTTATTCGGATTCATTAAATACTTAGCCCCTGTAGATTTCTTTGTGTATGCCTTAATCGCATCCATCTGCAAAGTCTCAGCTAAAGAGACTTCGTGTGAATAATGACTTGCGAAAGTCGTTTTTAATTCGCTTGCGACACGCTGACGCAGTCTGTCCTCTGCCGCCGGACCAATCTTTGCTAAGAAATTAAACAATAGCCAACCACCCATCCCCCACGAAAAACCAAAATTACGCACAATTTCGGTTTTAGATGTATCTAGCATGCCGTAAATATAAACTTGCTTATGCGTTGTAGAGCCATAACGGCTGTATTCCATCGGGTTCCGATTTAAAGCTGCCTCCATACCGGTTAATACTTGGCCCGCTAACCTACCTCCTCCGATGGGGTCAAAAGCCACGGTAGCATTAGTGGCCGCAATTGCATCGGTTAATTCCGCTAAAAAATCAGGAGATTCGGTATTACAAACAAATTTTGCTCCCTGAGATTTCAGCAAATCAACCTGCTCTTGTTTCCGCACGATATTAACTAACGGAATACCATCCTTTATGCAAATTCGGTTGAGCATAAGGCCTAAATTAGAAGAAGCGGCTGCATGGACCAAACCCTTATGTCCTTCGCTACGCATAGTTTCAACCATACCAAGGGCGGTAATTGGATTCACGAAGCAGCTAGCCCCCTCTGCCGCCGATACATCATCGGGAAGTTTTAGACATCGATCAATACTAATACAACGATACTGGGCATACATTGCGCCGCCGAGCATGGCGACTTTTTTACCGTTTAAGCTTTGAGCAGCAGCGGAGCTGCCAGCTTTAACTACCACCCCCGCTCCCTCGTTGCCTACTGGCATTGATTGGCCAAGTCTGCCAGCCATAGCCTTCATCGATTTTTCAGGAACTGGTGCAATAATAACAGGTCTCTCGCCACTTCCCGACACAACTGCAGCACTCATATCGGCGGCGCCAAAAAGTAATCCTAAATCAGATGGATTAATTGGTGCGGCCTCTATACGAACGAGTACCTCATCCGCCTCAGGCTCAGGCACCTCAACCTCGGCTAATGATATTTCTAGCTCGCCCTCGTTACGAATTAATGATTGTAATTGTAAAGCGACAGACGGAATTGAGTTGGTCATAACGATCCTTATAAATTCATGTAATAGATTAATTGGCAGCTATTTATACCACCCAATAAAGCGACTAAATAAAAAGTCTATCACGTCCTCCAAGCCTGAAATCGCAGACCTAAAACAACAAACACACCATAAAAGCCCATTGCACCAGCAATCAGCCATAAAATAGGATCAGGCGTCGAGAACCAATCAAAATTCATCCACAATAACACGCTTGCAACGATTATCGATCGTAATAAAGAGCCTAGGACAGGCCATAACAAAGTATTAAGTCCTTGGCTGGCAAAATAGAGCCCCAGACCTGCAGCAAAAAACCCATAAAACGGACCCAAAATTTCCAAAGTGTTACCGCAGTGCGAGGCAACTCGATCTGCACCAAGCCTATCGCACCACCAGGTCGGATTTAATCCCAGAACCAGACCAATCGTCCCGACGATAACGATATTGGCAATGGTTCCCCGCCATGCAACTTCGATTGCTCGCGCTCTTTGTCCAGCTCCTGCGTACGCTCCCACTATCGCTATCAATGCACTACCGATACCAAAAATCACCGGCACCATAACTAACTCCAAACGAACAGCTAAACCATAACCAGCAAGCCAGTCGATACTGAATCTTCCAAGCAACCCCGTCGCAATGAGTGAGTACACAATGGTAGCGGTCGATTGGGTCCCTGCAAGTAAACCAGCACGTAAAATTGCGGCAATAATGGGCCAATCAACTCTAAACTCACCAAATCGGATCCGCTGGCCTGGCCACAAAATTAAGCTAAATACAGTCACGAGACCCATCCCATAACTCGCCAATAGAATGTACGCTGCGGCAGTCATGATCTCACTGGAGCTGTCACCGGTATTTTGCTCTGGAATCAACCAGAACCCTAAGACTGAATACACGAGCACAACGGAGCCCATCGCCAATGCCGATCGAATCATGGCACCAGCTCCTCGTAACACCGAGCACATCATATTGAATAGCCACACTAACGGTATGCCGAAAAAAATAACTTTCGCGTATGCATTAGCCGCGACGAGAACATCACCACGAGCACCTATCCAATAAAAAAATGTGGAACCGAAAATCGTAACGAACACACCCATTACCGTACCACCGACCAACGCAATAACAACAGCACTACGCAGAATCGAATTCGCCCTCAACAAATCACTGGACCCTAAAGCACGGGCCACTGCACCGCTGGTCGCACCTCCAATCGCACCAGCGGAAAGCATATGAGCCAACATAACTAAAGGGAAAACAGTTGCTACAGCTGCGAGTGCTGTTGTCCCTGCCCGATTCAGTAGAAAAATTTCTACAACGATCAATAACATTTGAATCATCGAGCCTATGACTCCTGGGACAGCCAATCGCAACATTGTCTGCAGAAGCGGAGCGCCTACTAAGGGTGAGCCCATTGCGGCCTCAGAAGCACCATTCTGCGTAGACTTAATCATACTCAATCTGCATCACTATACTGATTTCGAATCACACACTATCTCAAGCTATATCGATCGAAAACTAAATATAAATACCGAGCACTAGGATTTGAGTATTGGATTATAAGGATACAAACTCTGCGCTGCATCTAATCGGCCGAGCTGCGCCCCGCCGAGCCATAATTGAATAATCTTACTGTCCCTGAGATATTTCTCGATTGGAGCCTGAGTACTGTAACCGTAAGAGCCCATCAGCTCCATGGCCTTGGCGCAGACCATTTCAGTCACATCACACGCATAAACTTTTGCCGCACTCGCCTTACCAAGTAGATAGTCTTCGTTCACGCCACCGTATACCTTTCGGTTATCAAACATCTTAGCGACGCTCATATAATATGCTCTAGCGCTCTCAATGCCGATCGCCATATCAGCAATCATGGCGCCCTGGAGCGAATGATTGCGTACTGGCTTTCCTCCATAAGCACGCGTTCCCGTGTATTCAATGACCTCCTCCAGTACTGCTTGAGCACAACCTAAGCTCATTGGGGCACTCGTTAGTCGCCCCCACGCGATATTCCCTCTGAATAGTTGCCAATCAACCCCGGGACCGCCAGCTCGATTTTCAATGGGCACCCGCACTTCATCAAAATATATTGCTGCATTAACGTCGGTAACGCGCATACCCATCTTCGGCTCAGGTTTTCCAAAACTTAGTCCGGGAGTCCCTTTAGGCACGTAGATCAGGGCTAAACTATCTTCGTTGTTATCTTCTTCAGTGGTGCATACAACGCAGTAAAGATCGGCCACGCCGGCTGCGCTCGGCCACATTTTTTCACCTTTAATGACCCATTCATTACCCTCTCGTCGGGCTCGGGTACGAATAGTGCTTGCCCGTTCAGCGCTATCCTCCACGTTACAACCACCCGCGGGTTCCGTAATGGCCATACACCCAACTCGCGGAGTATCAGACGCGAACATAGGAATATATTTATCCATTAAATATTCATTGCGCGCACCCATAGCGGCCGCAAGTGACCATGGAGTAAGCAAACAATGTAGCGACAAACCGGCATCTCCCCTCGAAATTTCTTCGGTAATAGCACACACCGTGGTTGCAGCTCGAATCCCTAAACCTCCGTACCTTTCTGCAAAGCCCCGACGCTGAATACCGAGGTCGACCAAACCTTGGTTAACTTTTTCAAATACCGAGTAGTCTTCATCCAACGCGGCACGGACAGGCATAACTTCATTGTCAACGTACTTACGTACCGTTTCTACAAACATTAAATCTTCTTCCGCTGTTAGGAATTCCCCATATCTTTTCATATTGACCTTTTCATGAACTGTGTCGACGTTAGTCTCGGATGACCTATTTTAATTTATTCAACATTAGCACACGCCTTCATTAAGAAATTACTACCAAATACAAGTTCGAATTTAATAACGCTATTATTGTGAGATGATCGAATATATTTTATGAACAAATCTATAAAAAAACAAAACGGAATTTACTCATGCCCAAACTTCTTGATGCTATTCAATTCAAACATGGACCAACTATTAAAAATCGATTTTTTCTCGCACCACTTACTAATCAACAAAGTCATGAAGATGGAACGCTAAGTAACGACGAATATAAATGGCTCACCATGCGGGCCGAAGGTGGGTTTGGGATGACCATGACGTGCGCATCCCATGTTCAAGAAATTGGTAAGGGTTTCCCGGGCCAATTAGGTATATGGTCTGACCGCCATTTAGACGGCCTCACTCAACTTGCTGATGGGATCAAAAGAGAGAACAGTGTGGCCATCGTACAACTACATCATGCTGGATTACGATCACCGAAAGACATCATAGGCAACGCACCGGTGACTGCATCAGATAATGCGGATAGTGGGGCTCGTGGCCTTACAACATCAGAAGTAAAAAAACTTATTGAAGACTTTGTCTCAGGCGCAAAGCGAGCTGAAAAAGCTGGTTTTGACGGTGTAGAGCTTCATGGTGCGCATAGTTATATTTTATGCAACTTCTTAAGTGCCGAGGTCAACCATCGGAAGGATGAATACGGCGGCTCATTTGAAAATAGAGCAAGAATTTTATTCGAGATTATTGATGGCATAAAGAGCACATGCCGAAGTGACTTCATCCTGGGAGTCAGACTTACAGCTGAAAAGTTTGGCATGCGGACAGAGGATTCGATCGGAACCGCAAAAAAGCTGCTTGACCAAGATGTGATCGACTTTTTGGATATGTCACTTTGGGACGTATTTAAAGAAGCGGAAGACGATAAGTTTAAAGGGCAACCATTGATGAAGCTTTTTACAGATCTTGATCGTAAAAATGTACAACTTGGCGTGGCCGGGAAAATACGCTCTCCTAGAGATGCGGAGGCGGCGATGAACGCCGGAGTTGATTGGGTAATGCTGGGCCGGGCCGCAATGCTCGAGTCTGACTTTCCAAATAAGTATATGAACAATCCAAATTTTGAACCGGTGGCAATGCCTGTACCCAGCAAATATTTAAGTGCTCAAGGCCTATCAGATAAGTTTCAGATTTATGTTAGGGGGCGATGGCCAGAATTTTTTGCTGACTAAGTAGCCCTCAACAAAATCGATTTACGAACTTAAGGAGACCTGTGGAAAAAATCACACTATTTGTCCATTCGCTCAACCTCTTCTTGTAGGATACGCAGCTTATCTTGCGTGCGCCTTAGAACCTCAACTTGGGCATCAAATTCTTCACGAGTTACCAAATCATGACTTGCCAACCAAGCGGATATGATTGCGCGTAAATTCTTTTGAACATCCTGCACAGGGCTATTATTCATCAACTTATTGATTTTATTTAACAAATCTTCGAACGATTTTTTATCTACCACTCAGATTACTCCCACTTAGAATCTAAAACATAATCTGGTCTGACCAGAAGTTGTAAGCATCATTTTAAAGCCTTGATAAAAAAAGGTCTCTAAAATATCGCTGATTAGATAAACGTAAAGATAACTTTATGTGTCCATGGTCCAAACGCACCAGAAGCAGTCGATTATACAAAAGATGCACTATATTGGTGCTGAATTGAGATTGCCAACCTACCCAGCCAAATAAAAATATATATTAATCAATATTTTATACATATTGGCACGAAAACTGCTTATAAAAGAGCAAGGGCTGCTATCTAATGGCAAAAGCGTTAGTTAGCAGAATTTTTGGACGTCCGTCACGGGCAATCGATACATGGAGCAACCATGAAATTAATAAGCGCAATCATCAAGCCCTTTAAGCTTGACGAAGTCCGCGAGGCACTTTCTGGAATCGGGGTGCAGGGGATTACCGTCACCGAAGTTAAAGGTTTTGGCCGGCAAAAAGGACATACAGAGTTGTACCGCGGTGCGGAGTATGTCGTTGATTTTTTGCCGAAAGTTAAAGTAGAAGCGGCTATTAGCGACGATATTCTCGATCAAGCGTTAGAAGCCATAGAAAAGTCAGCCAATACCGGAAAGATTGGGGATGGCAAGATTTTCGTATTTGATCTCGAGCAAGCAATACGCATCCGAACCGGCGAGACCGGCGCGGAAGCAATTTAAGACTAAGAAAGGAAATGCACGATGCTTAAGAAACTATTGTTTTGGGCTGCGGCTTTAGGGCTTACAGCGGCCGCGGGACCGAGTTTTGCAGAGGATACTCTCAGCGCTGGAGACACAAGCTGGATGATTGTGGCAACCGTACTGGTTATTATGATGTCTATACCAGGCCTTGCCTTGTTTTACGGCGGACTTGTTCGGACAAAGAATATGCTGTCCGTTTTGATGCAAGTTTTTGCGATTGTCGCTCTGATGTCCATTTTATGGGCTATCGCCGGCTACAGCTTAGCGTTTACGGAAGGTCCGTTTAACAGTATTATTGGCGGCCTTGATAAGGCCTTTTTAGCAGGAATTACGCCTGACACACTCAGCGGTACGATTCCTGAATACGTGTTTGTAACGTTCCAACTTACATTTGCATGTATTACACCCGCCCTTATTATCGGTGCTTTTGCAGAGCGGATTAAGTTTTCAGCGGTTCTGTGGTTTTCTGCACTTTGGCTCTTCGTAAGCTACATCCCTATTTGCCATATGGTTTGGGGTGGCGGCTATCTAGGATCTAAAGGCGCTCTTGATTTTGCTGGAGGAACAGTTGTCCACATTAATGCTGCGATTGCCGGTCTCGTTATTTGTTTAGTGCTTGGCAAACGTATGGGGTACGGTAAAGAAGCCATGCCGCCGCACAACCTACCATTCACAATGGTCGGTGCCGCACTCCTCTGGGTGGGGTGGTTTGGATTCAACGTCGGTAGTGAATTAGCTGCTGACGGCACCGCTGGATTAGTGCTTTTGACAACACAACTGTGTACAGCAGCATCAGTTCTTGGTTGGTTGTTCATTGAGTGGATAACACGCGGAAAACCAACCATGTTGGGTGGAGCTTCTGGCGCCGTTGCTGGTCTGGTCGCAATCACTCCGGCATGCGCATTTGTCGGGCCGATGGGAGCCATCGTCTTAGGTGCGATCACCGGCGTAGCTTGCTTCTTCGCTTGTACAAAGATCAAATCAGCATTTGGTTACGACGATTCACTGGACGTCTTCGGCGTCCACGGCATTGGCGGAATCATTGGAGCGATTGGCGCGGGTATTTTATGTGCGCCTAGCCTTGGCGGTGTCGGTTATGGAGAAGGAGTCACAATGGGCTCTCAGGTCGCCATTCAAGTAGAGGGCGTGGTCATTACAATCCTATGGAGTGGTATCGCCAGCTTAATCCTCATCAAGATCGTTGACGCTATCGTCGGCATTCGACCTACCGAGGACGAAGAGCGGGAGGGCTTAGATGCAACATCACACGGAGAAGCTGCTTACCACCCTTAATTAAAGTTTAGAGTTCCATCTCCCCTTTTGGGCGCCCTCGTGGCGCCCTTTTTTATGTTTATCAAAACGTATGTTTCCTAGCTGGTCTGTTAGAATCTAATTCATTAAGAGTGTGTTTATTCTTTCACTAACCATTTTAATTTTAAGCCAAAGACTTCCGTGAATTTACTTTTCATAATTGATCCACTAGAAACACTCAAAATTGAGAAAGACACCTCATTCCTAATGATGCGAGAAGCGCAGCATCGTAGACATCAAATTTGGGTTGCAACACCAAAAGAGATTAAGTTTTTAGGTGATAAAGTGGTTGTTAACGCCCAACAATTACTTATAAATGATGAATCAGAGAATTGGTACGAGGTAACCGAATCAAAAGATTTAATATCACCTAACCTAGATTGCATCATCATGCGAAAGGATCCACCGTTCGATATGGAGTACGTGTACAGCACGTATTTACTCGAAGCACTGGAAAACGAAGGATGTCGCGTATTTAATAGACCACAAAGCATACGAGACTTCAACGAAAAACTTGCTATTACAAAATATCCTCAATTTATAGCACCGTCCTTAGTCACCGCTGACCTAACCGCGATTAAATCCTTCATAAAAAATCATAAGGAAGTAGTTTTAAAACCTCTTGACGGAATGGGCGGCTCATCGGTATTCCGGTCCCGGCCGGATGATCCTAACTTAGGAGTGATTCTAGAAACCCTCACCGAATTAGGTTGCCGAACTATCATGGTCCAAAAATTTATTCCACAAATTAGTGCCGGCGACAAAAGAGTTTTATTGATTGACGGTGAACCCGTGCCTTACTCGTTAGCCCGGATACCCCAAGGATCGGATCATAGGGGCAATCTCGCGGCAGGCGGTCGGGGCGTCGCTATGGCACTAACAGCAAGAGAGAGGGAAATATCGAACGCGCTTGGACAAGAACTTTCAGCAAAAGGATTGTTGTTGGTAGGCCTCGATATTATTGGAGATTATCTTACCGAAATTAATGTAACTAGCCCGACCTGTATGCGTGAAATACAAGACCAAACAGGCTTCGATGTGCCAAAAATGTTTATTGACTCAATAGAAAAACATGTTGGGGAAAAATTTTAGAGAAAGATCGACAATATGGTTGGTATTGTATTAATCACTCACGGCTTTCTTGGGCAAACTCTCATCGACTGCGCTAAACATGTCATTGGGGATCCACTGAAAAACATCACTGCGGTTGGAATCAATGGAAGTGGCTCGATAGAGGCGATGACAGAAAAAGCTGCCGAAGCAATCTCGAATGTGGATGACGGCTCAGGCATTATTGTCCTAACTGATATGTACGGTGGTAGTCCGAGCAACATCACTAAAAAACTTCTCGAGAGCGATAATGTTTACGGCATTTCAGGAGTAAATTTGCCAATGCTAATCCGTGTGCTCACTTATCAAGATAGGGATATAAAAACTCTTATCAAAAAAGGTTTATCTGGTGGCAGCGAGGGTGTCATGCAGATACCGCTGAAATAATAAAAGGTCAACATGTTACGGGAAAAAATACAGATACTGAATCAACTGGGCTTACATGCCAGAGCGTCAGCAAAACTGACACAACTTGCGGGTCAATATCAATCCGAAATCTGGCTTAGCCGTGATAATCAAAGAGTCAATGCCAAAAGCATTATGGGTGTCATGATGTTAGCGGCAGCAAAAGGGGTATTTCTCGATTTAGAGGTCGACGGCTCGGATGAGGATGAGGCTCTCAATGCTATTAAAAATCTAGTTATAGACCTGTTTGGGGAAGGACAGTAACGTGAAAACAAACCAAAGTCACATGTTCTCAGATGATGAAAAGCGGAGGACAAATAAGTGAGCTTTACGATACATGGCGCTGGTGTTTCAGGTGGCATCGCCATAGGACGCGCACAACTCGCTTCTCATGCATTACTAGAAGTGACTCATTATGCTGTCCAAAAAAATAAGATTAAAAGTGAGAAAATTCGTTTTGACCGCGCAATAAAAACAGTGCGCAAAGAGCTAAATGGCTTAAAAAAACAATTGACTCCGGATATACCCGAGGCTGAGTTTGAAGCCTTTATCAATTTACACAAAATGATATTAGAAGACTCCACACTTTCGGAGGCTCCAAAAAATATAATTGAATCACTGAGCTGCAATGCGGAATGGGCTCTAAAAGTTCAGCTAGATAAACTAATAGAACAATTCTCAAAAATTGAAGATACTTACTTACGTGAAAGAAAAGCTGATGTACGCCAAGTTGCCGAAAGAATATTGAAAGTATTACTTGGTAGGCCAGGAAGTGCGGCAACTAAAAACCCGGAAGAAAATACAATAATTGTCGCCCATGATCTATCTCCTACGGACGTTGTGCTATTCAAGCAACACAAATTTGCGGCCTTTATTACTGACCTAGGTGGCGCGACGTCTCACACCACGATTGTCGCACGAAGCTTAAACATCCCTTCAGTGGTCGCACTCCACCAAGCCAGGACGCTGATTCGAGAAAACGAGCTTATTATTGTTGACGGCACAGCCGGTGTTGTAATCGTTAATCCTGATGAAATCATACTGAGCGAGTACGAAGTTCTGCGTAAGCAATGGTTATTAGCACAACAAAAACTTAGACGTTTGAGGCGCAATCGTGCCACAACGATTGACGGTGCAGATATCGAATTAATTGCAAACATTGAATTACCAGAGGATGTCTCATCGGCAAAGGAAAATGGTGCGACAGGTGTTGGTTTGTTCAGAACAGAATTCCTATTTCTGAATCGCGGCGACCTCCCATCAGAAGACGAACAATTTGAGGCTTATCGACAAGTTGTGCGTGACATGAAAAACGCATCAATTACAATTAGAACTTTTGACTTAGGTTCGGATAAACAACCTGAAGGATATACACGGGTTGCTCCTAACCCAGCACTTGGACAACGAGCAATTAGACTCTGTCTCGCGGAGCCCCGTCTATTCCATCATCAACTGAGAGCAATACTTCGAGCATCTAAGTTTGGGAAGATTCGTATCTTAATTCCAATGCTCTCTAATATTCATGAGATCGACCAGGCGCTTCACCTGATCGCAGAGGCAAAGGACTCCCTTGATATTGAAGGTGCTGCGTATGACCGTGAAATCGAAATTGGAGGGATGATCGAGGTGCCCGCTGCGGCCTTATCGATTAATGCGTTTCTTAAAAAGCTGGACTTTGTCTCTATAGGTACGAACGACCTAATCCAATACACCTTGGCTATAGACCGGACTGACGACGCTGTAGCGCATCTCTACGATCCAATGCATCCAGCAATCCTTCAGCTACTTTCTCATATCATTAGTTCCGCTAACCGATTAAATAAATCGGTAGCTGTTTGCGGGGAGATCGCTGGAGACCCATCTATTACGAGATTACTATTGGGGATGGGGTTGCGAACATTTTCGATGCATCCAGCACAATTACTTCCAGTCAAACAAAAGGTGCTCACCTCTGACCTTAGGCAGGCAACATCGATTACAAAAAAAATTCTAAAGGCGCAAAACCCTATGCGCGTTGAAGACCTCATTACTCAACTCAACACAGGCTAAATATAGCCGTGAAAATAGATGCTCTCGATCTACGCAATCACCTAAAGAATAACTTAGGTAGCTTATATATTGTTTATGGTGATGAACTATTGTTGGCTTCAGAGGCCGCAGACTTAATTCGGAGTGCGGCAAAATATAAAGGGTTTGCAGATCGAGTTATTTTAGTTGCAGAAAATAGATTTGATTGGTTGAAGCTCAAAGAGCAGTCGCAGGCAGTTTCACTCTTTTCTACTAATAAAGTTGTCGACCTCCGCATCCCAACAGGAAAGCCAGGCAAATCGGGTAGCGAAGCTTTACAGGATTACGTAAAAAACATACCCGACAATACAATCACGTTAATCACCCTACCTGGGCTCGATCGAAATTCGCGCGCTTCAAAATGGTTCGCAGCAATTGAAAAATGTGGCGTCTCAATTGAAGTAAAAAAAATTTATCGAGAGCAGCTTCCTCGCTGGATCGCACATCGATTAAAGCTTCAAAAACAAACAATAGATCAAGATTCGCTGCAACTGCTAGCAGGCAGAGTAGAGGGCAATCTGATGGCAGCACATCAAGAAATTCTAAAGTTAGGTCTATTACTACCAGAGGGACACCTGTCAATGGACAATGTTAAGAGAGCTGTTGTTGATGTGGCGCGCTTTGATCCCTTTGATCTGGGTCCAGCTATATTGAAGGGCGATAGGGGCCTATTAACAAGAATATTACGTGGCCTTGAAAAAGAGAATTTAGCGCCCCCCCTAGTTCTATGGGTTCTAGCTGAAGAGGCTAAAGTTCTGCTGCGAGTTAAAAAGGCGCTAACCGGAGGTATGGATATGCGAACTGCATGCGTAGATGCCGGCGCCTGGGGTTTACGGCAAAAACTCATACCGAATATTGTTTATAAAATTACAACCGAGACGCTACGAAACGCAATAATTCAAGCCTCTCAGATTGACAAACAGATCAAAGGGATAGAAACCGGAAATGCTTGGGCCAACTTATTAGAGCTAGGACTTTCGATAACACCGTCCAGAACTTAGTTTAAAGTCTAATTTGAATGTAAAATATCGCTATGAAATCAAACATTCGGCTATGAACTCAAGCCACTACATGACTAACCTGGGCGAAGTCGCCCGACAAGCGAGTCAAATAATCGCCTCCGCAGACACGCTTACTAAAAATGCAGCCCTGATTGCTGTGGCAGATGAGCTTGTCGCAAGGCAGTCAGATATCCTCAATGCTAATACACAAGATGTAAGTGAAGCGCAAAAAAAAGGGCTCGGTAACGCATTAATTGACCGACTCACCTTAACGAGTGCGGCAGTAGAAAATATGGCGACAGGTCTTGTCCAAATCTCCGAGTTGCCCGATCCTATTGGAGAAATTAGTGACATGCAGCCACGTCCTTCAGGAATAAAAGTCGGGAAAATGCGGGTGCCCATCGGAGTCATTGGAATGATCTACGAATCACGGCCTAACGTTACCGCTGACGCAGCCGGATTGTGCTTAAAATCAGGTAATGCGGTTATTCTAAGGGGCGGATCAGAATCAATTTGTTCGAATCAAATAATTGGCCAGTGCATAGCAACTGCACTAAACGCAACAAATCTTCCACAAGGCATCGTTCAAGTAGTCGAAACGACAGATAGAGATGCCGTGGGTCAGCTAATCACCCTAAAAGATCATGTCGATGTCATAATCCCCCGAGGCGGGAAAGGACTTGTAGAGCGTATATCCAAAGAAGCTCTAATTCCCGTTATAAAGCATCTAGATGGGGTGTGTCATGTTTATATTGACAAAGATGCAGATCTTGAAAAAGCCTTAAGCATCGCCGATAACGCTAAAACACAGCGATATGGAACATGTAATACCATGGAGACGCTCTTAATACACGAATCTTTAGCTGCAACATTTTTGCCTAGAATCGGAGAGATTTTATCTACGAAAGATGTTGAAATACGAGGTGACCATATAAGCAGAAGCCATATTCCTAATGCCTTGGTCGCGGAAGAATCCGATTGGTACGAGGAGTATCTGGCCCCCATTCTGGCGGTTAAGGTTGTCTCTGATCTAGATGAGGCAATCAAGCATATAAGTACTTATGGCTCTCAGCACACAGATGCAATCGTTACAGAAAACGACTCAACCGCAAGTCGTTTTATTCGTGAGGTTGATTCCAGCTCAGTCATGGTCAATGCGTCAACACGCTTTGCGGACGGTTTTGAATACGGTCTAGGGGCAGAAATTGGTATATCAACAAATAAACTGCATGCTCGTGGCCCGGTTGGATTAGACGGCCTGACAAATCTGAAATGGGTTGTTTTTGGAAATGGCGAGATACGTGTCTAAAAAGAAAACTCACTCAAGAAAAAATATTCCGTTTATAAATTTAATGTTAACCAGAAAGAGTTATGCCTGTCATAAAAGTTAATGTTCCGGACGTTGGTGACTTCAAAGATATCCCGGTTATTGAGGTTCTAGTAAAACCAGGTGATCAAGTTCAAAAAGAAGATTCGTTACTTACACTCGAATCCGATAAAGCAACGATGGATGTTCCTTCGCCGCTCAAGGGGACAGTAAAGGAAGTACATGTCGAAATGAACGACAGAGTATCCGAAGGGCGACTTATATTTAGCATTGAAACGGAAAATGAACAACTTGCAGAGCGATCTTCAGAAATTAACCAAACACTTTCTAATTTGTCCGAAGATGACAGATCCACACCCGACGTGACCATCTCTTCGGAAAACGTTGCAATTAGCAGTGATCTCCATGCAGAAGTCGTTGTACTTGGCTCGGGGCCAGGCGGTTACACCGCGGCCTTTAGAGCTGCGGACCTTGGTAAAAAAGTCGTATTAATCGAACAACACTCAACACTGGGTGGCGTATGCCTTAATGTAGGCTGCATACCATCCAAAGCGTTGCTTCACGCGGCAAAGGTTATTGAAGAATCTAAAGAGATGGGAGAATTTGGTATCTCTTTTGGTAAGCCAAAAATTGACCTCGATCAACTTCGAAATTGGAAAGACGGCGTAATTGGTAAACTAACTAAAGGCTTAACAGGACTCGCAAAACAGCGAAAAGTGGAGACTATTCAGGGCAAAGGGCGGTTCATCGGCCCAAACAATATTGAAGTCCAAACAAGCGAGGGACCAAAACGAGTTAGTTTTAATACCGCAATTATCGCGGCAGGCTCTCAAGTAACAAAAATTCCGGATATTCCATATGAAGACCCTAGAGTCATGGACTCTACTGATGCGTTAACTTTACGAAATATACCCAAGTCGATGCTTGTTATCGGTGGTGGAATTATTGGGCTAGAAATGGCAACAGTCTATCGAGCACTGGGCACTAAAATCACAGTGGTTGAAATGGCCGACAGCTTAATTCCTGGAGCCGATAAAGATATCGTCCGTCCACTTCATAAGCGCCTGCAAAAACAATGTGAAGGAATACACCTAAAAACTAAGGTTAAATCCCTAACTGCCGAAAAAAACGGATTAAAAGCGCAATTTGAAGGTAACGATACGCCTAAAGTAACCTGTTACGAAAAAGTTTTGGTTGCCGTCGGGAGGAAACCTAATGGAAAACTGATTGGGGCGGAGTCAGCCGGAATCAACGTGGACGATTCAGGCTTCATTCCTGTAAACAAACAAATGCAAACCAGTGTTCCTCATATCTACGCGATAGGCGATATTGTAGGCAATCCTATGCTCGCACACAAAGCCACTCACGAAGGAAAATTAGCGGCAGAAATCATTTCGGGTCACAAGGCATCATTCGATGCAAAAACCATTCCCTCTGTTGCTTACACTGATCCGGAAATTGCTTGGATGGGCATAACCGAGACAGAGGCAAAAGCTGAAGGTATTGAATATGAAAAAGCAACTTTTCCTTGGGCAGCCAGCGGACGGTCACTCGCCATGGGACGGGATGAAGGTATTACAAAACTATTGTTCGATAAAAATACAAGCAGACTGATCGGCGCCGCAATTGTAGGATCGAACGCTGGAGAGCTCATTGGAGAGACCGTCTTGGCGCTAGAAATGGGAGCAGATGCACAGGATATTGGCTTAACAATCCACCCGCATCCAACCTTGTCTGAGAGTGTATTTTTGGCAGCAGAAATCGCGGAAGGATCAATCACAGATCTATTTATGCCAAAGAAAAAAACGTAAATATGCGTCCTAATCAAAAAACGAGTCACCTATGATCTTCAGTACGCCAAAAAAATTTACGCCAGCAACAAAAACAGTCCACGTGTCTGGCGCTAAGGCACTTTGGTTCATTTTTAAAAAAAACGACCTACTCGTCATGCATAACAGTGGGACCGAGGGAGCGCTTGAAATCCCGAATCTAACAGACCCCTCTGAACTTGGAATCAGCACCGGACCCCAACAATTTATTGGTTACTATGGCGATCAGCCTTGCTACGCGGCCGTGGTAAGTGGTATCCCGAAAGAAAACGACTCATTCATTTGGTCGGGACTGCGCGCCTTATTTGGACGGCTAACTGACGAATTATTTTCGGTCTCAGGAAGAGCTTACCAGATAGCTGATTGGCATCGAGGTCATCAGTATTGCGGTCGCTGCGGAACTAAAAACTCACTTCAAGAGGGGGAACGTTGCCTAGTGTGTCCTTCATGCGGACAACTCCATTACCCAAGGGTTTCACCTGCCATTATGGTGATGATTCAAAAAGCCGAAGAATTTCTCCTGGCACGCTCACCTCACTTTATTCCTGGTATGTACTCAGCACTAGCGGGCTTTTCAGAACCAGGGGAAACGTTAGAGGAAACAGTGCATAGAGAGGTTTATGAGGAAGTAGGTATACGAGTTAAAAACATACGGTATTTCGCAAGTCAACCTTGGCCTTTTCCGCACTCGCTTATGATCGCATTTCACGCAGATTACGCATCGGGCGAAATCAATATTGACCCAGATGAAATAGAAGATGCGAACTGGTTCAATGTTCATAATTTACCGGAGCGTCTTCCCGGTCTCATTAGCATATCACGCAAACTTATCGACGCAACATTGAATGAATTAAGACACCATTAGTCAGTTGAAGTAAAACAAAAAAATTATAAAGTTATACGTTTCAAAATGCTGTAATCTGCTACAACTTACATCAGAAAAGATATCAAGGATTGTTAAATGCCTAAGAAATTACTGTCATGTTGCACTTTGCTTTTGAGCATATTGGTTTTCGGGAACATAGCGCACGCGCTAACAATAAAGATTGGCCACAACGATACGTCTTATGACGCAGCAACGTCGGCTTTAGTTAAAGTGGTGTTTGAGAGATCTGGCTACAACGTACGGGAAACCAAAGGTGACTCGGAAATCCTACTGTCGATGCTTGATCGCGGAGAAATTGACTTCTATCTCTCCGCCTGGCTACCAAAACGCGATGCCAACAGTTACACACCATTTAAAGAAAACTTGAAATTAATCACTGCGCTCTATGATGATGCCTCGTCATTTTTTGTAATTCCACGCTACATACCACGCTCAATGGTCAATAAAGTTGAAGATCTGACCAAACCAGAAATTATTGAGAAAATGAATAAGAAAATTATTCTAGATGGTCAAGATTCGGTTTTAACAAAGCAAGCGGAAGAGGCTGTGGCTATCCACAACCTTGATAAAGCTGGATATAATTTGAGCGTCATACCTTCTTCGGAATGGGATGTCCAATTAAAAGAACAATTGGAAAATAAAAACTGGTTCTTCACTCCAATGACGAAACTACATCGCTTAAATTTAACGAAGAAATTTAGAGTTATCAAAGGTACAGAAGAAGCATTTAAGCAAAAAGATACTGCATGGCTAGTAGCGAATAAAAAAACCGAAAGGAAAATAGCCACTCATATTTTTGAAATTATCAGTAAAATGGAGCTGTCTACAAAGTGGGTTGCAGAGATAAATCAAATGGCTTATGAAAATGATTGGCCGCATTATGTTGCCGCAAGAGTCTGGATGGCTTCGCATCCTTATACGGTAGAGTATTGGATTTCTGGCGAGTAAAGAAACGCAACTCGAATAGAACTGGTTTCAGTTTTTGGTTGATAATGGAGGCTTACCCATCTGGTCCAGTATAGAATTTGGGGTGTCTTTGTTTAACGACGACACTATCCGAAGCGTAAGCATGGCAGGAATTGATCAAAGCTGGCCTTTCCTCTTGTAACTTCAGGCCTTTATCCCGTTTCACTCGGTCAGGATATGTCGTTTGAAAAGCAGTAGTCGCAATAGGGCCAAGTAACTCCACCATGTGCGTACAACCTTGAGTGCCGCCTAACGATTCCTTAACCTTTTTTCTCCAACCACGCGCGATCGAAAATCCTATTAATCTTTTGAAGTTTGGCACAATATCACCACAAATATTGTAAGGGCCCCATATGTTCCGCGCCTCAACATCAAGAACACATAAATCAACATCCACTGTTAAGCGAATCCACATCTCATGTATGGGATCACCAGGCTTTACGCGGCCACGATCCATGTTTTCAAACGGGGTACTTTTAACATCAATCAAGGTACCTTCAATGTCATAGCTGCCATCATCACGCTTATAACCGTGGACCTCAACTTGTCTGGTATGCAAAAGCGCGCGCGGAGCGGCCTTAGGTATTGATGCTCTCAAAACTATTCCTATTCCCTTAAAATATATGTTGATTGGTCAACTAACAAGCCGCAGTGCCAATGTCATTTTATTTTTACTTTAAAAATGCCCACACCGAAACTTAAACACGTATACGAACTTATGATCACTTTTGGTGATTGCGATCCGGCCGGTATCGTATTCTATCCGAACTTCTATCGTTTTATTGACAGAACATTTCACGATTGGCTAAGGCAATGGGGAAGCCATAATAAACTCGTGAAACGCGTTAATGGACTCGCATTGGGCTTAATTAACTCTGGGGCCCAATTTCACCATGCAGTTCGGGATGGTGATAAATTACGAATTGAGTTGTCTACCGCCGAATGGAGCAATAAGACATTTAGAGTTGAATACCAAGCGTTTATAGATAGTACATTATGCCTTACCGCATTCGAAGTGCGTGGGTTATTTCAATACCTCAACGGCCAACTAAAAGCAGCGGAAGTTAAGCCCGTCAAAAAAATAATCGATCCCTAAAAATTATCTGGCAGCATCTTCAGCTCTCTATCCTTGGCTATTCGTAGTACCTCTCGCTTATCGTCATCGGACAGATCAATCCATAGACTTATTTCATCCATCGTTCGAAAACAACCTGTGCATATCCCTGTATTGGGGTTCAGCTGACAAATATCAACGCATGGCGATTCAATAGTGCTCATATAACAATCATTTCGATCAAAAGTATTATGCCACTTGGCGCTGTTTAGATAGAAGTGCTCGTCCGGCTCTGGAATAAGTAGATCGCCCTAAATGATCGCAAATATATTCAGCTGCAACAAGCAGTTTATTCATATCCACTCCGGTTTTTATCCCCATACCGTTCAACATATAAAGGACATCCTCGGTAGCAACATTTCCCGTAGCGCCAGGAGAATAAGGACAACCACCTAGTCCCGCTATCGAACTATCAAAAATAGAAACTCCCATTTCTAACGCACCAAAAATATTACCGATAGCTTGGCCATAAGTGTCATGAAAGTGACCACCCAAATTTTCCACTGGTACTACCTTCATAACATGATCAAACAAATCCTTTGTTCTCTGAGGCGTGCCAACGCCTACCGTATCTCCTAGAGAAATCTCATAGCAGCCCATTTGATATAACTGTTCAGCAACGTTAGTCACCACATGCGGATTAACGTCACCTTCATAGGGACACCCAAGTACGACTGATATATACCCACGAACACGCAGACCCGACCGTATAGCCTCATCACATACTCTTCGCTGCCTCTCTAAGGACTCCTTAATACTGCAGTTCGTATTCTTTTGAGAAAAAGTTTCACTAGCAGCAGCAAAACCAGCGACCTCTTTCGCTCCAGCCTCAATGGCTGCTTCCAAACCTTTCAAATTAGGCACTAAAACTGGAAAGCAAACATTAGACATACGAGCAGACTGCTGAAAGACATCTCGCGTATCCGCCATTTGGGGAACCCATTTAGGCGAGACAAAGCTTCCTGCCTCAATTACAGATAAACCAGCATCAATGAGCTTGTTGATCAGTTCAACTTTAACATCGGTTGGCACACGAGCTTTCTCATTTTGCAGCCCATCCCTTGGACCAACCTCAACTATTTTGACGCTACTAGGTGTGCTCATGGTTGATCCTCCTCTAACGCCAGAAGCTCCGCTCCTTCTAGCACTTGGTCTCCCTCAGAATAATAAATCTCAACAACCTTACCTGTTCTGGGCGAGAGAATAGTATGCTCCATTTTCATGGCTTCTACGATGACCACGGCCTCATCCTTCTTAACCGTATCTCCCTTTTTCACTAAAACCTGTCTTACGTGCCCAGGTAGTGGTGCAATCAATGAATTACCTGATTCGTCATTCACATCTAGATCAAATCGGGAGCGAGTCAAAACTGTTGTGTCTCCATCACAGAATACAGTCAAGCCACTTTCGCCCTCGAACACGAAGCCTTTAATGACGCTTCCTGCCACAGTGACACCGATCTGTCCCGCATCAAAACTCCATTCGCTAAGCTCGTAATGTACCTCACCAAGTGTAAACTGCATTTTTTTCGGCGTAATGTTTAATGTAATTTCGTACGGTTTCTCATCACACGTTATTTTAAAAATTCGGTTTGTACCTCGGTTTAGCCTCCAGCCATCTGTCTGTTTCCAAGGTGAGTAAGGGTCAGCAGAAATATCTGGTTCATTATGTCTATTACATGTCCCTTTTAATTCGAACACTAGAAATAAGGCTACGGTTTGCGCGGATAACGGTTTATAAAGCTGGTCTACACTTTCTATATAACGACTGATAACTCCAGTGTTAAGATTTTTAGGCTCTTTTTCTGCGTTATTAAAATCCGGGACGCTGATCAACTGTCTCAAAAAATTAGTATTGGTTTGAATTCCAGCTAAATGATAAGCCTTTAGCGCGCTATCCATTTTTGATAAAGCTGCTTGTCGATCTATATCCCAAGATATAATCTTTGAGATCATCGGATCATAAAACACGCCGACCTCGTCGCCTACTTGAACACCTGAGTCGATACGTACTGCCGCACCACCATCTCTTTGTTCCATTAGGTACTCTATCCGTCCCGATGCGGGCAAAAAATCACGTGCCGGGTTTTCCGCATAAACTCTGCATTCAACAGCGTGGCCACTCAATTTAATCTCATCTTGTTGTTTTGGCAATGATTCTCCAAAAGCAACTCGTAGCTGCCATTCGACAAGATCTTCCTTCGTAATCATCTCGGTAACTGGATGCTCAACCTGTAATCGCGTATTCATTTCCATAAAATAAAACTGAAAGTCTTCATCCATGATAAATTCAACGGTTCCAGCTCCCTCATATCCCACCGCTCTTGCGACGGCGACTGCTGTTTCACCTATCGCTTCTCGCGTCACTTCCGTGAGTGCTGGCGCTGGCGCTTCCTCAATCACCTTTTGGTATCTTCGCTGCAACGAACAGTCTCGCTCATACAAATGAACGTAATTATCGTGTTGGTCTGCAAATACTTGAACTTCAATATGACGAGGCGCTTGAATGTACCGTTCAAGTAAGACCCGCTCATTACCAAAACTATTTTTAGCCTCTCTTCGCGCAGCAGATAACGCAGCCAGAAATTGGTCTGGTCGATCAACTACTCTCATTCCCTTACCGCCTCCGCCTGCAATGGCTTTAATCAACACAGGAAATCCAATTCGCTCCGCCTCGGCAGAGAGCGTTTTGTCGCTTTGATCTTCGCCATGAAACCCCGGAAGTAGAGGTACCCCGGCTTTCTCGACTATAACTTTGGCAGAGCTTTTAAGCCCCATCGCCTGTATTACCCGAGACGATGGACCGATAAATTTTATTCCTTCATCTTCGCAGAGTGCCGCGAACTCAGCATTTTCCGACAAAAATCCATACCCCGGATGAATGGCCTCAACACCCATATCTTTTGCGGCATCAATGATTCGTCTGCCGTTTAGGTAGGACTCAGAGGGCAACGCCCCACCTATAATCACCTTTTGATCGCATTCAGTCGTGTGCAGAGCATATACATCCACCTCAGAACAGACAGCGACGGTTTTTATCCCTAATTTTCTTGCGGTTCGGGCAACCCGAACTGCTATTTCGCCCCTATTAGCAATTAGTATCTTTGAAAACATCAGTAACACGTGCCCATATTCTTATTAAAACATTCCTAAAAAAGATACGGCTATTCATACGAGATCAGCCGCTATTCCCCATCACTTAGTTAGATCTTTGATACATTCAAACAGATAGCTCCAGTGATCTACATTGAAGAAATCTTAAGAGCATTCAAATACCTAATATATAAATAATTATTAGTTCTTATCCTCAGCCATCCATTTAGATTTTCTTTTTTCAAGGAATGACCTAATGCCCTCTTTTCCCTCATCTGATGCTCTGACTCGGGCAATACGCGCCGCCGTTTCATCAATCAGCGCTTGATCAAAATCAGACTGATCAATCAGCTCAATCAGTGACTTAGTTTCACGATGCGCACAAGAGCCGCCCTGTTTAAAATAATGGACAAAGGTCATGATCATTTCATCTAAATCTTGCGCATCAACGACTTCGTGAATAAGTCCCAGACGATGAGCATCCGCCGCACTAAACCGTTCAGCACTCAACATATACCTACGTGCTGAACGAGCCCCCATCGCATTTACCACATAAGGTCCTATCGTCGCTGGAATTAGTCCAAGTTTAACTTCTGATAAACAAAACTGGGTTTCCTCTGATGCGACGGCAATATCACACGCAGACACTAATCCCATTCCTCCCGCATACGCATGTCCACTAATTCTGGCAATGGTTGGTTTTGGCAAACGATAGAGTACCTCTAACATACGAGCTAAATTAACAGCATCAACTCGATTTTCCTCGAACGTATATTGCGCCATTCGTTTCATCCATTTGAGGTCTGCTCCCGCACAGAATGTTGGCCCGCGCCCAGCAAGAATCAAAACTTTAACCGAAGGATCTTCCCCCAAAGTACGCAAGGTTTCCGTCAGCTCTGCAATCATTACATCATTGAAGGCGTTTCTAACCTCGGGACGATTTAACCAAACCCAAGCGGCGGCAGCTTTCCTTTCAATTTGAATCGTTGCGTGCATTTGTCAGCCTTAGAAGTACAACCGTTTTGCTACTTCCTCCAACATGACCTCTGTTGCTCCGCCACCTATGGCAAGCACTCGGGCATCACGGACGAGGCGTTCAATTGGACTTTCCTTCATATATCCCATGCCACCAAAAAACTGTTGGCACGAATAAACGACTTCATTAACTAACTCACCTGTTAACGCCTTTAACATCGACACTTCTCGAACACACTCTTTCTTCTCATTCACAAGCCATGCACAGTGATATAGCAGGGCTCTAGCCGCCTCAGTTTTTGATGCCAGCATGGCTAAACGCTGACGTATGACTTGTTTATCATAGAGAACGCCACCAAAAGCTTTTCGCTGTTTTGTCCATTCTGTTGTCAGTCTCAATGCAGTTAATGCATGTCCAATAGCCATCGCACCGAGCGCGATACGCTCAATTTGAAAATTACTCATGACCGCATAAAACCCTTGGTTCTCCTCTCCCAAAAGATTCGCCGCTGGGACACGACAATTGTCAAAAATTAATTCGGCCGTATCAGATGAACACCAACCTTGCTTGTCTAACTTACGACCAACAGTGAATCCTGGCGTCCCCTTTTCAACGATAAACATTGAAATTCCACGAGAGCCTTTTGCCTCAACGTCAGTTTTAGCCGCTATAAAATATAGATCCGCATTAACTCCATTAGTAATGAACATTTTTGAGCCGTTCAAAACCCAATCACCGCCATCACGTCGCGCTGTTGTTCTGATACCTGCAACATCTGAACCTGCGTCAGGCTCTGAAATTCCAACAGCAGTGATTAGCTCGCCTGAAATAGCTCCAGGCAAATAAGCTTTAATCTGCTCAGGATTCCCGGCATGAATTAGGTGCGGTGAAGCCATATCCGTATGGACTAGAACGGTCACGATAAATCCACCAAAAGTGGACATTGATAATGCTTCTTGAAAGACAACGGAAGTCAAGAAGTCTGTCTCCGCCCCACCGTATTCACTGGGATATGTCATTCCTAACCATCCGAGCTGCCCCATCTTGCGCAGCACTTCTTTAGGGGTATACCCCTGCTTCTCCCATTTAAGACCATGAGGCTCTACTTCACGCTCTAAGAAACGAGCGACTTGCTCACGTAATACATCGTGTTCAGGAGTTGTGTAAATCATAATTACCTCTCGTTACATTCGAAATACGCCAAATCGAGTTTCGGGAATAGGCGCATTTAACGCCGCCGAAATCGCAAGGCTTAAGACATTACGGGTTTGCGCCGGATCGATTACGCCGTCGTCCCAAAGGCGTGCGGTGGCATAATAAGGGTGTCCTTGACGTTCATATTGATCGATTAATGGACGCCTAAATGCCTCCTCATCATCAGGCGACCAGGGCTGTCCGGAGCGCTCTAGGGCATCTCGTTTTACCGTGGATAATACGCTCGCCGCCTGCTCGCCGCCCATTATAGAAATTCGAGCATTAGGCCACATCCACAAAAATCTCGGTGAATAAGCTCTACCACACATACCGTAGTTTCCCGCACCAAAGCTGCCACCAATAATCACTGTGAACTTAGGTACTTTGGCCGTTGCGACTGCAGCGACTAGCTTGGCTCCATCCTTCGCTATTCCTCCAGACTCATATTTTTGGCCTACCATGAAGCCAGTAATATTTTGCAGAAAAACTAACGGAATTTTACGCTGGCAGCATAGCTCAATAAAATGCGCACCCTTCAGCGAAGACTCAGAAAACAAAATACCGTTGTTCGCTATTATGCCTACCGGATATCCATTGATTCGAGCGAAACCCGTTACTAACGTGGTTCCATATAGCGCTTTGAACTCGTCAAACTCACTACCATCAACAATACGTGCGATTATCTCCCGTACATTATAAGGTTTCCGTGAATCTTTAGGTATCACACCGTATATTTCTTCAGCCGCGTAAAGAGGCTTGACGGGAGGTCTTACCTTTAACTCAATCAATTTGGTCCGATTTAGATTACGAACAATAGTCCTCACTGTTTCAAGCGCATGCTGATCGTTTTGCGCATAGTGATCGACAACACCAGACGTTCTTGCATGAACATCGGCTCCCCCTAGATCCTCGGCGCTCACCTCTTCCCCTGTAGCCGCTTTGACCAAGGGCGGTCCCCCAAGAAAAATGGTTCCTTGTTGTTTCACGATTACTGATTCATCTGACATTGCCGGGACGTAGGCCCCACCGGCCGTGCACGACCCCATAACACATGCAATCTGAGGAATTCCTTGGGATGACATATTGGCTTGATTAAAAAATATCCGGCCAAAATGTTCTCGATCTGCAAAAATCTCATCTTGATTAGGAAGATTGCCTCCGCCAGAGTCCACTAGATAAATGCAAGGTAAATTATTTTGTTGAGCGATTTCTTGTGCTCTTAGATGTTTTTTTACAGTCATCGGGAAATAAGTTCCCCCCTTGACTGTGGCATCATTGGCGACAATCATGCACTCGACTCCAGAGATAAGACCAATACCGGCCACCATTCCAGCTGAAGGAACCGCATCGTCATACATACCGTAAGCCGCAAGTTGGGAAAGCTCTAAAAACGGAGCGCCGTCGTCAAGTAAAAGATCAATACGCTCACGTGTCAGCAATTTACCTCTCGCCAAATGTTTTGCTCGCGCCGACTCAGATCCGCCAACATACACTTCTTCATATCTTTGCTTTAGGTCTTTGACCAGCGCTTCCATCGATTTACGACTTGCGATGAAATCTTCAGATCGAACGTTCACTCTTGTTTTAATTTTACTCATTTCGATACAGATTTAGAGCGTTGAGTGATGGGGCCACCAATTTTTTTCCAATTACTAAAACCGCCCTCAATATGAACGACATTTTTTAGCCCCATATCTTGAACCGACTTGGTTGCTAAAGCAGAGCGCCAAGCGGAGGCACAATAAAAATAAAAAGTTTTTCCACTACCAAAAATATCCTTATAGTACGGACTATCTGGATCAACCCAGAACTCGATCATGCCTCTAGGTGCATGAAAGGCACCAGGAATCATACCTTCTCGGTCTAACTCCCGAACATCTCTTAAGTCTACAAACATCGTATTGGGATCATCCAACTTGGCAACAGCATCGTTGACAGGTACCGTTTTAATCTCTTTGTTCGCCTCCGCGACCAAATCCTTGACACCTTTTTTTATCGTCACTCTCGCCACCCTCTAAAAACCACCAGTTTTCAACCATTCTCGGACTTGCTCAAGACGATCAGAGCCCCAAAAAGGCTCATCATCAACGATGATAAATGGAGATCCGAAAACACCCTTTTTTATTGCTAACTCGCACTCATCTTTCAAGCGAGCTTTGATGTTTTCATTTTGGGTTACCGCAACCAATTCATCCTGAGACCCCTTAATTGAGGAAATCACTCTAGCAGCAACTTCAGGAGAGGAAATATCTAAACCTTCTACAAAGTAGGCCTGATACAACTTAAGAATTGCCTCTTCTTGTCTTTCTGGAGCAACGTCTTGCAGCCAATAAATCAGCCGACAAGGTGCCTGACTAGAAATCGGGAATTTTTCTGGTTGCGTATAAGGCACATTCCACAGTCTTGAAGTTCGCTCCATATCCTTTTTTGAATAATCACCCTTCAAGGGAACCATCGGCAGAGGCATACCACCCGTAACCTTAAGGGCAGCACCAATCATAAACGGCTTCCAAGACACCTCTCGGCCGAATTCATCGCCGATGGCCCGTATTTTTGTCGCCGCAAAATAGCCAAACGGTGAAGAAAAATCAAAATAAAATTCAATTGCGTTACTCGTCATATCTAAACCTCCTTCTGTATCAGTTACCCCAGGTATTACTACTATGAATTTTCCATTTCAAGTGCTACTGCAGTGGCCTCGCCACCACCGATACACAGAGCCGCAACTCCTCGCCGTCCTCTTGACTTATGAAGCGCTCCAATCAGGGTGACCAGAACTCTTGCCCCAGAGGCGCCAATCGGATGGCCAAGGGCACAGGCTCCCCCATGCACATTAACCTTTTCATGATCGAGTTTATGCTCTCTCATGGCTACCATTGGGACGACAGCGAACGCCTCATTTATTTCAAATAAATCTATGTCTTCAGCAGACCAGCCCGTTTTGCTAAAAATCTTTTCTAATGCCCCGACAGGTGCTGTCGTAAAGAGCCCTGGCTCTTGGGCATGCGTCGAATGTGCGACGACTCGAGCTATGGGATTAAGCCCCATTTCAATTGCTGTTTTTCGAGACATCAAAACCAACGCTGCCGCACCATCAGAGATTGAACTCGAATTTGCTGCGGTCACACTCCCGTTTTTTTTAAAAGCAGGCCTAAGATTTGGTATTTTTGCGAGATCAGCTTTAAATGGCTGCTCGTCTCGATTGATATGTTGTTCGATTTTGTCTTTTTTAACCGCCACCGGAGTGATCTCCCAATTAAAAGAGCCATCTTCATTGGCTTCTTTCGCACGTTCTAAAGAAGTTATAGCAAAAGCATCTTGTTCCTCTCTTGAGAACTGATATATCCCGGCGCAATCTTCTGCATATGCGCCCATCAACCGACCTTTATCATAAGCATCCTCAAGACCGTCAAGAAACATATGGTCTTTCACTTCCTGGTGTCCCAGTCGATAGCCTGACCTCACACGAGGCAAAAGATGAGGGGCATTGGTCATGCTTTCCATACCTCCCGCTACCGCAATGTTTGCACTTCCGGCCAAGATTAAATCATGAGTCAACATCACCGCTTTCATGCCTGAGCCACACATCTTGTTAATAGTGGTACAGCCTGCAGCAAGCGGCAATCCAGCGCCCAGAGAAGCCTGCCTCGCCGGAGCCTGCCCCTGCCCCGCCGGGAGCACACAACCCATCACGACCTCCTCAATCGCGTCAGCGGATATTTGAGCACGATCAACAGCAGCCTTAATAGAAACCGACCCTAACTGCGTCGCGGTTAATTCCTTGAATACTCCTTGAAAACTACCCATAGGAGTACGCGCTACGGAGACAATCATCACATCATTTTCATTCATTTATACTCAGCCTCAAAATTAACAAGCTCATTAGGACACAAACTTCATCGCCTTTTGGGAGAAGTCCTCTGACCTCGGTAATTACCTATTCCCCCGAGATTATAATACGTGAGGACCCAAATTCTGTTTCCGGCTGTTTTCGGATCAACTAGAACATTAAGCTAACTATATAATGGGCTGACTTTACTAAACTGCATCACAATAGCATTAGTACCAGCTAACTGAAACTCTAAATGACTCTCAAATCATCTACACGTCAAACTGCGCCATCACTAATATTTCCGTTCAACACTCCCCCCAAAATTGGGTCTCCTGTGTCGATAAGCGAAGGAATTCACTGGTGCCGTCACCAGTTACCGTTCGCTCTAGATCACATCAATACCTGGTTGCTGGAAGATAAGGGAAGAAGCGTTATTGTCGACACAGGAATCGCTGACGACCTAAGTCAGGATGGCTGGAATAAAATTTTAGGTAGTGGACAGCATAGTTCTGAAATCTCAAAAATTATAGTTACCCACCTTCATCCAGATCACATTGGTAATGCTAGCTGGTTAAATAGCCGAACAAATGCGCCTGTATGGATGACTCAAGCCGAGTTTTTAACTGCTCAGGCAGTTTTTGAAAAAAATCCATCACATACAACAAGTGCTATTGACGCATTATTCAGACGACACGGACTTCCTTCCAATGGTTCCATGTCAGTAGCTGAAAAAGGAGATCACTATGAAAAGCTTGTTGGGTCACTTCCAACATCTTTCATAAAAATTACAGCTGACGATCTATTAAAGATCGGGGGAAATTTCTGGCGAGCCATAGTAGGTAGCGGACATTCTCCAGAGCATCTGTCTCTTTACTGCGAAGAGAAGAATATCCTGATCGCGGGTGATATGTTGCTGCCTCGAATATCTACAAATGTCGCGGTGTGGCCGCACAGTCCGGATGGCAATCCATTGGAAGAATTTTTAACATCTATTGATGCATTTCGAAAATTGCCGGCTGACGTCCTCATTCTTCCCTCGCATGGGCTGCCATTTATAGGTGCGCATCAAAGAGTTAGGGAATTGCAAATTCATCATGAGGAACGATTAAACAAAATACTGTCTGTCTGTCACGAACCTAAAAATGCATTCCAAATTCTACCGACTTTATTTGAGAGAGAACTCGACGCTTATCAACTATTTTTTGCTATGGGCGAATCTATCGCTCATCTGAATTATTTATGGTGGTCAGGGGAGGTCTGTCGACAAGAAAGCGGGACAGACCAAGGCGTTGTACACTTCTTGAAACAATAAAACGTGAGCCATGACTTCAGAACAGTCTATACGCCGGCAGATCATACGAACAGCTATCTCGATGAACACCTTAGGCATCAATCGTGGGACATCAGGGAATGTAAGCGCGCGACACGATAAAGGATGCTTAATAACACCATCTGGTCTAAGCTACGAAACAACTGATAGGAAAGATATTGTTTATATAGACGAAGAGGGTACTTCCTACGGGGAGTGCGCGCCATCGTCGGAATGGCGGTTTCATTACGACATCTATCAAAATCGCTCAGATGTGAACGCGATTGTGCACACGCACTCAAGCTTCGCAACCGCTCTCTCTTGTCTTCGGATAGAGGTACCTGCTTTCCACTACATGGTCGCGATCTGTGGCGGTGACAATATACGTTGCGCACCTTACGCAACTTTTGGGACGCAAAAGCTATCAGACCATACAATTTTAGCGCTCGCGAATCGGAATACTTGTTTGCTAGCGAACCATGGAATGATCTGTTTAGGAGAAACTCTTGACAAGGCATTAAGTCTAGCGGTGGAAGTAGAGGCCTTGTGCGAGCAATACTGGCGCGCATTACAGATTGGAAAGCCGAAAATACTAACCAAAAAAGAAATGCAAATAGTATTAAAAAAATTTCAAACCTATGGTAAAGCTAAAAAATCGAATGTCAGTCAATAAGATAGCATGTGGGTAGCGTGAAAAAGAATTCGACTCTAAAAAGTACGCATGAGATATCGGAACTGGAATGCCTCTGGCAGGAAATATTTCAGAAAACGGTTGACCTCAGTCAGTCTTACTACTCTCATGGCACAAAGATTGCCGAAAAACAGATTGCTGACGATTATGGAATCCGTAAAGCCTTTACAGCGCTATCGGAGCAACTATTATCCGACCCAGAAAAACTGGCTGGATCAACCAACCAGTTCTGGCGAAATCAAATTGACCTTTGGCAAAAGTGGATCAATAACGATCCATCAGCGAGCAAAAATTTAGATTCTAAACAAGCTAAAAAAAGCGATATTCGATTTAAAAGTGAGTTATGGAACACCGGGCTCTTTGACTATGTCAGAAACGTATACTTGCTCACAGCCGAACACTTGCAAAAGACAGTTAATGATATCGAGTCTCTGGACGAGCGAACTGCCCGTAAGGTTAAGTTTTTCACGAAACAATATGTAGACGCTATTTCGCCCACAAATTTTGCTGCACTCAATCCCGATGTGCTTCAAGCAACTATCGACAGTGGTGGAAAAAATCTAGTGTCTGGACTTAGAAACTTTCTACATGATCTAGATAAGGGCAAAGGCGAACTTGCCATAAAGATGGTTGATCCAAATGCCTTCAAACTTGGTAAAGACGTAGCGACAACCAAAGGTAAGGTGGTGTATCAAAACGAATTGATGCAACTTATTCAATATCAACCCACCACAGAATCTGTATTTGAAACACCGCTTCTTATAATTCCCCCATGGATCAACAAATATTACATTCTCGACCTCACGCCGCGTAATTCATTTATAAAATGGGCCGTTGATCAGGGACACACCGTATTTGTCATCTCATGGATTAATCCAGACACCCGGCATGCACACAAAACGTTTGATGACTATTTGGTGGAAGGTCCGCTTGCCGCGTTAGACATTGTAGAGAAGCGCTGCAAAACAAACGAGGCAAATCTGATCGGATATTGCTTAGGCGGGACGCTGACCGCAGTACTTCTGGGATGGTTAAAATCACGGAAACAAGAGAAGAGGATAAATAGTACGACCTTTTTTACCTCCATGATTGATTTTCACGAACCAGGAGACTTGGGCGTGTTCGTCGATCCAGAAGGTATTGAGTCATTAGAAAAACGTATGGCGACTAAAGGATACTTAGAGGCTTCAGAAATGGCATCCACGTTTAACATGCTGCGGGCAAATGACTTAATTTGGTCATTCGTTGTAAATAATTACTTGTTGGGTAGGGAGCCTGTGCCCTTTGATTTGCTTTATTGGAATTCGGATGCCACTCGAATGCCTGCAAAAATGCATGCTTACTATTTGCGTAACATGTATATCCACAATAAGCTTCAAGAGCCTAGGGGGCTGAACATCGCAGGTCAATCAATTGACCTGTCACAGGTCACCACTCCATGTTATTTTATCTCCGCAAAGGATGACCACATAGCGCCATGGAAATCCACTTTTTCTGGAGCCAAGCTATTCGGTGGTAAGGTGCGATTCGTTCTTGGTGGGTCTGGACATATCGCGGGAATCGTAAATCCTCCTTCGGCAAATAAGTACTGCTATTGGTCAACTGACGAATTAACCCATGATCCCGAGATCTGGCTTGAGCAAGCCATCAAATATAACGGATCTTGGTGGAATGACTGGTCAGCCTGGATTGCAGCTCAAGGTAACAAGACGGTAACTGCTAGAAAAATTCGAAGTAACCAGACAAATCCGTTTGAGGACGCACCGGGTTCATACGCTAAATTCAGGCTCGATTCAGCCGCAGGTGGCAAACCAAATCGACTAAAAAATAAAAGTTAAGCCGGGCCTAATAAACCAAACTAGGCAAAACTAAAGCGTCCATCAGTAATCGATTTAATCGATTTTTTAATTCTAATTTATTTGTTGGATCGATCTATATTAGGTTGACATAATTCAGTCCAAAATCAACCAACAAAAAAAGTTAGGACTAAAACATGGAACTAAAAAACTTTGAGGGACAGAAAATCCCTGCGGTTAACTTTAAAATTAGAGAGAACGACGAGTGGAAAACTGCCACCAGCCATGAGATCTTTAATGATAAAACAGTGGTAGCTATTTCACTTCCAGGAGCCTTCACCCCAACTTGTTCTTCGACGCACTTACCACGCTACAACGAATTGGCTCCGACATTTTTTCAAAACGGCGTAGATGAGATTGTTTGTATTTCAGTTAACGATGCGTTCGTAATGAATGAGTGGGCAAAAGATCAAGAATCTCAGCACATACGTCTCTTGCCTGACGGAAATGGCGAATTTTCCGAACATCTAGGCATGCTTGTGGATAAAACGGATCTCGGGTATGGGAAACGCTCGTGGAGATACTCTATGTTGGTAAAGGATGGGGTAGTCGAAAAAACATTCATCGAACCTAATGTCCCAGGAGATCCATTTGAAGTATCCGATGCGGACACAATGCTTAACTACCTAAATCCGCAAGCTCAAAAGCCGGATCAAATAGCCATTCTCACGAGGGAAGGTTGCTCTTTTTGCGCTCAAGCGAAAGAGGGTCTGACCAAAGCAGGCCTCGATTATGTTGAGCTGCCACTAACCCACCAAGCACGCAGTAGAGTTCTCGGCGCAATAACCGGGGCGGGAACCGTTCCACAAATTTTTATCAATGGGAAACATATAGGTGACGGGGAAGCATTGAAGAAATATCTGAGAGACTAGTTCTGGCGCCAGGCTTTCTCCGCATCATCCCATGCGGCGAGAGCCTGTAAATCAGGCACCCAAGCTAAGCCGGTTTTCGCATCGGAAGACTTGGCATCAGGAGTTACCAAAACATCTAAAAGCGCTGGCCTATTTTTCATGGCACGATCAAAGGCGCCGGGCAAGTCGTCTACACTCGATATTCGTTCTGAGTACATACCAAACGACTTAGCCATTTGTGCATAATCTGATACCTGGAGTTTAGTACCCACGACTTTGCCGTGCGTATCTGCTTGATCATGTACCTCGATTTGCCACGCTCCGTTATTAGCAACGACAATAAGGACAGGGGCGCTATGTCGTACCGCCGTATCAATTTCCATGGCATTAAACCCAAAAGCACCATCACCAGTCGCGACAAAAACATCTTTGTTCGGACACGCCAGACTCGCTGCGATACCAAATGAAGTTCCAATCCCAATACATCCTAGGGAACCTGGGTCTAGATAATTTTTCGCGTTCAAACCAACTCGCGCGAAGGCAAGAAAGTCACCTCCATCGGCCACAACAACTCCATCTTCTCCTATATGCTTCTGGAGTTCAGCAAGGACTCGGTTAGGGTGAATACGGCCCTCGGCATCAGAGGGAGCAGTAGCCATCGACTCACTTAAACGCTGTGCACGTTCCTCATGCTTCTCGCGTAGTGCCTTGATCCATTCTCTGTCAGCACTGGACTTTCGATCTCCAATCAAACCGTTAATCGCCTCCAATGTCTTAGCTGGATTTGCATTGATCTCTATATCACCACGTCTATTGTCTCGGACTTCAGTTGGTATATCTCCAATACGGACAAATTTTGCAGAACCAAAAACAGATGGAGACCCATAGGCGAGTTGAAAATCCAAACGACGGCCCACTGTCACGATGACATCTGCATCGCCCATAACTTTTCCACGCATCGCCGCCACAACAGCAGGGTGACTGTCCGGCACGAGCCCTTTGCTTTCTCCCGTATCAAGATATGCGCCGCCAAGCTTATCTAAGAATTCACATAACTCCTTATGCGCTCCACGTGCGCCCCTACCGCTGATAACTAAGGGCTTTTTAGCGCTCAATAGAACTTCAATCGCTGCCGTCACATCATCCATATGAGGAAGTATTGGGCGCAGAACCTTTGGTCGAAAATGCTCCTCCATTTGAATAACTTTCGGCACTTCATCTCTAAGAACATCCGTCGGAAAATCAAGATAGACGGGGCCAGGTTCACCTCCTACACCCCGAGCACGTGAAACCGCTTCGTCTAGCTCTTGCAATACCAAACTAGATTGACGAACGGTCCGCGCGTAACGGGTGATTGATTGCACTAAATCCGTATGCACAATATCCTGAAGTGCACCACGATTTTCTTGTTGCCTAGGAGGCAATCCGGACAGTACGAGTATCGATGCGCGTGCAACGTGTGCATTAGCGATGCCGGTCATGGCATTGGTAACACCAGGCCCAGCCGTAACTAACGCAACGCCTAACTTACCCGTTAATTCACTGTGTGCATGCGCCATATAAACGGCTGCGCGCTCATCCCGCACATCAACAATCTGAATTCCCTCTGCATCAACACGCATCCATATGGGCATAATGTGACCACCGCATAATGCGAAAATTCGATCAACGCCTTGAGATTTAAGAAAGCGCGCAATCACACCAGCGCTCATGTTTTCATTTAATGGCATTAATGACATTTTTATTCCCGATGTTTATGTTGGATTCATGCTGAACGAATCTTCTGCTTTTTGTGCGCTCTTAAATCGATCGCACCATCTTGCTCTCGCGGGTCAGTACCCTCAGGAAAAATATGAATCTTTTGCACCTTAGCTGAAGTACCCAACGGAAGACTATCTAAAAATAACACCCAACCCGGCGCTTTAAAATAAGCGATACGCTCATAACACCAATCAAACAAATCATTTGCTAACTGTGTCTGGCCTGCTTGATCTACTATATCCTCAGGAGACTTCGCTACCACACAAGCCATGATTTCTTCCTCTCTAACTTCATCAGGAGCAGCGATAACAGCCACCTGCCTCACTCGATCATGAGCAGTCAAACACGCCTCAACTTCAGCGGCCGCAATATTCTCACCTGAACGACGAATAATATTTTTCTTACGATCTAGAAAATAAAAGAATCCTTCATCATCTTGAATGACAGCATCTCCGGTATGAAACCATCCACTTTTCCAAGCCTCCTCTGTCGCCTCTTCATTTTTTAGATACCCTGAAAAAAAACCTTGGCGCGGCTCGTTCGCATTACTCCGTATAACAAGCTCTCCAGGATGGTTGGGTGGAACCTCCTTATCATGGCCATCGAATACTCGCGCCTCCACCCATTGACTTTCACGCCCAAAAGATCGCGTATGGATTTTACGAGGCTCGAAGTTATCCGTAATAATCCGCCCCGTTTCCGACATAGCCCACATCTCGACTACCGGAAAACCGAAACGCTCTTCAAAAGCTTCGTGATGACTAGGCTCAATACCAGCGCAAAGTGCAAATCGAACTTGATGCTGACGCTCCTCCGGTTGAGCCGGAAGTTTCAACAATATATTTGGAATAATCCCTTGAAACTGAGCAGCTGTTGCTTGAGTTGCAACCAGATCCTTCCACCAAGTGCTCGCATGAAACCGATCCGGAAAGATTACGCATCCACCACTCATTAGCATCGCAGGCACCGAAATAGATAGACAGTTCGCGTGGTGTAACGGTAATGGATTATATAAACGTTCACCAGTATCTCTAAAGTCCAGTCGACCGCCCGCAAAAAGATAGCTTGCTCCAAACGTATGGAAATATTCATTCGTCAATACGCAGCCTTTCGGCTTTCCTGTCGTACCCGACGTATAAATAAGTGCGGCCTCAGTTGCCGCGCTTGGAGCATCCTTATATGGAGCCTCAGGTAGCTTAGGTAACTCTTCAGGAAATGAATCGAATGAAACAACTTTAATATCAGTAGTAATTTCGGATGATATGCTAATCATTTCTTCTATTCGTGAATCTACGCAAACTGCCAAGCTAGCCTCGGAATGCTCCACGACATACTTCACTTCATCGGTAAGATAGTCAGGATTAATTGGAACAATTCCCGCCCCCAAAGCATTCAGCGCGTAATAATGGAAAAAAAACTCCGGCCTTTGCTCAAATAAAATTGCAACGCGGTGCCCGTGCCCAACACCGGCCTTCGCATACACAGACTTCTTAGCCTTCACTCCCTCCATCACTTGCTGCCAAGTAATCTCCCATCCTTGCGGGTGATAGCTTCTCCCAACCATTGGTGGCACACAATAAGCAGCTCGGTCAGGGTAAGTCTTTACTGTTTGGCATAACGTATCAGACAGGGTTTTATAATCTGAAATATTCATAAAGTATTTCCTACTAAGAACAGTAAATCTCAAACTAACTTTTTATTCTTTCCTCTAAGGCAATTAGGGCCTGAGTAATATGATCGCCAGCGAGTCCTTCCGCTTTGCTTATGTCTCCATCAATTACAGCTTGAAGTATTTCAGCATGTTGATCCCATATGGCGACAGCTGGCTCACCTTTAAGAAGAACCTGACCCATAACACGCCGCAAAAAATTCCAATGCGACCGACTGGTTTCCGCGATCAATGGGTTCCCAGCAAGTCCGTAAATAAAAAAATGAAAATTGACGTCAGCAGCTATTAATTCAGCTATTGAACCATTCTTGAGCGCTCGTTGACCGGCCTCTAAATACTCTGCTCCCTCCTCGGAGGCAGTTTGAGCGCCTCGCTCAGCCGCTTTAGCCGTTGCCAATTTATCTATAGCAGCACGCACTTCATATAAGTCTCTAACAAAATCCAATTCTAAGGGCGCAACGATTAAGCCTCGACCCGATGCGCCCCTAATTAAGCCATCGCTCCGAAGTAATAATAAAGCCTGTTGCACGGGCTGACGCGAGACACCCAAAGACTCCGCAATTTCTTCCTGTTTTAATCGTCTCAGGTTGTCGAACTTCCCCTCAGTAATATCTGAAAGGATTGCCTCATAAACTTGATCGACCAACGTGGGCTGCGGCTTTAATTTGTTCATGGGCGATTCGGTTAAATTATCGGTTACAGAAAAAAGATGCAGGGGATCATAACATCTTGAATTCTGAATTCAAAGTTGGTTACGGTAATAAGATCACCATGGATCGATATATGGATGCTTCTTGCCCTCTCGCTTCTTGGGAGGAGGTAAGGCATTCAAACCACTCATAATCCAAGTTCGCGTATCCGCGGGATCAATAACCTCATCAACACCTCCACCAGTTGCGGCATTGACGGCCTTGGCATCCCTATAAGCTTTTTCTACCCTTTGATCAAAATAAGCTTTTCGCTCGTCTGGATCCGAAATTTCCATCAATTCTTTACGAAATGCTAATTTCACAGATCCCTCAATGTTCATCGCTGCGAATTCTGCCGTAGGCCAAGCAACAGTAAAATATGGCACTTCAGAGCTCGCACCACACATTGCCTGAACCCCAAGGCCATAAGCCTTTCGAACAACCACACCGAACATAGGAGTAGAAATATTTGCGCCAACATTAAACAATCTGAGCGCATGACGCACCAGCGCCGTTCGCTCGAATTCTGGACCAACCATTATCCCAGGACAGTCCATTAAGCTAAGAATCGGAATATCAAATGCATCACACAATTGAACAAAGCGCGCGCCCTTATCGGCTCCAGCAGAATCGATAGCACCAGCCAAGTGGTGAGGATTATTTGCAATAACGCCTAACGGCTGACCTTCAACTCTAATAAATGCAGTAATCAAACCAACACCAAACTTCTCTCTAATCTCTAAAAAAGAATCGGCGTCGGCGATTGTGGTGATAATCTTTCGCATATCATATAAGTGCAACCGATTCTCCGGTACCGCGTGCCGCAGCAGCTTTTGGTTTGATACCTCCCAACCGTCAATAGGTCCCTGAAAGTAAGAGAGATATTTTTTAGCCGTTTCAACGGCCGCAAACTCGTCTTTTACCAATATATCGACAACCCCATTGGGAACCTGGAAAGACATAGGCCCAACCTCCTCAGGGGTGTACACGCCTAAACCACCACCCTCTATCATTGCAGGTCCTCCCATTCCTAAAGTCGCCCCCTCGGTTGCGATGATTACATCGCTAGAAGCAACCAGTGCGGTATTTCCAGCAAAACAACGACCATTGACTATAGCCACCAAAGGTACGAGACCACTCAACTGAGCGTATTGCGTAAAAGTATTGGTATCGATCCCAACTTCAATCCCGCCCGGATCCTCTCCAGGCCTGCCGCCACCCCCTTCACCAAACACAATTACAGGTAACTTAAGGCGCTTTGCGAGACTAAACATACGATCTTGTTTCGCATGATTCCGCGCACCTTGCGTTCCTGCAAGAACGGTATAGTCATAAGCGATTACCATGACGCGGTTATGGACTTTAAATAGATGTCCGTTAACAGCCCCAATACCTGCAACGAGACCGTCAGCGGGCGTATTTTTTCGTAATGTCTCAATATCAAATCGAGTGTGCTGCCGCGCGACAGTCAATGGCCAGTACTCTTTGAATGTTCCTGAATCAACCAGTTGAGCAACACTCTCACGGATCATGCGATATCCGAACGATCGCCTCTTAGCAACCGCCTCTGGGCGATTCTCATCCAAAGTAAAAGCGTGCCGATCAATATTTTCTTGCAAATCTGAACGAATTAAATCAGGGTCAACCGCTGTCGGCGCGACCATCTTGGAGTTAGAGCCCTCCAATCTTTCAATAAGCAGTAGAGGGTACCCGTCTTGAACGACATCACCAACTGACATATTCACGGCTCGAACAATCCCATTAAAATCTGCCGTAATAACGTGTTCCATCTTCATCGCCTCAATCACGACAACAGGCTGACCACCACTGATCGTTTCGCCCTCAATAACCTCTATAGCAACAATCGTCCCCTGAATAGGAGAGACGATACCGACAGCGTCCCCCTCGGTAACACTCGGATTTGCGTTTGTAGCCGCCGCGCTTTTAGATTTCCGTTGCGCATCGTATTTAAACAAGGCCAGAGGATCGCTATCATCAATACGGGCACCCGTGTATCCGGTTTTTATTTCTTCTAAATTATCTTTGACACGCGGAAACAAACGATCCTTGTATTCATCGTCGTACTTATTTAAAACGCTAATTTGTTCTTCAAACCAGCGGGTATGTATCAGGCCGGTTAAAAAATCCGGATGCTTAATAATATTTCGAATTAGATTCACATTCGTAGAAACACCCTCGATTCTCAATTCCGAAAGCGCGCGAATTAGTCGATTAGCTGCCGCTGCCGGATTATCATCTGTCGCGTGTCCAATCACCTTGACGAGTAACGAATCAAATGAGTTACTGGTCTTATAGCCTACATAACCAAAACCATCCGTTCGAATTCCTGGTCCGCTCGGCATTTCATATGCGAGCAGGGTTCCTGCACTCGGGGTTATCTCACCATGCTCACCCAAGGATTCCATACTGACGCGAGCCTGAATTGCAACGCCACGTGGCGTAGTCGCTTGCGACTGATGAAGCCCTAAATCGTGGAGTGTATCGCCACTTGCTAACCGGATCTGAGCTTGAACCAAGTCAATGCCGTTAACAGCCTCAGTAACAGTATGCTCAACTTGTAATCTAGCGTTCGCCTCAATGAATACGAAGGGCTGGCTCGGCTCCCTCGATGTATCAACTAAAAATTCAAAAGTACCCAGATTGGTGTAGCGAACACTCTTAGCAAGACGCATTGCCGCACCGATAATCTGACTTCTTAGATCCTCATTAAGAGCCGGCGCTGGTGCGATTTCCACCAGTTTTTGAAAACGTCGCTGCACACTACATTCTCGCTCCCCCAGGTGGGCAATCCCACCGTTTCGATCACCCAAGATCTGTACCTCAATATGTCGAGCCTGCTTCACAAAACCCTCGACATAAACCTCATCAACCCCAAATGCAAGCTTAGATTCTGAACGACACCGGTTATAAGCCTTTTCTAACTCATCGAGCTCGTTTACAACTCGAGTTCCTCTTCCCCCTCCACCAGACCTCGCTTTGATGATCATCGCCTGACCATCTGCCTTTAGCGATTTAAAGAATGTTTTGGCTTCCTCTAAGCTGACCCCATGATCCATACCCCTAGCAACAGGAACCTCAGCCTCAATGGCAGCATTTCTAGCACGCGTTTTATCTCCAAATAAGGCAAGGTGCTCAGCACCTGGACCGATGAAAGTAAGCCCAGCAGCAGCACATTGTTCAGAAAAATCGGCCCGCTCAGACAAAAACCCATAGCCAGGATGTATTGCATCGCAACCATGTGAGAGCGCAGCTTCAATTAAAGCGTTACCGTCAAGATATGCACTTGGTCCCGAACCTTTTAGAGCGTGTGACACATCACCCATTCGACAATGAAGGCTTTCTGTATCGTCCTCAGAATAAACTGTGGTCGCACTCAATCCAAGATCGCCACAAGCTCGCACAATACGAATAGCTATCTCGGCTCGATTGGCCACTAAGATTGAAGAAAGTTTCATTACAGCTCCTGACAAGCGATATGAACGTTAGAGCGAATAAGGTCGAGCGTCAGCACAAATGAATGACAAGGAGTATGTCAATCAAACCAAAAATATACGAGACCAATACCAAGCAACAAACCGACTGTGAATAACACCCAGAGATTGGCAACGTTGGTATCCTTCAATTCTTCTTTCGTCTTCGTAATACTCAGCCTCAATAATGAGAATGCACTGTATAGACCCACGCCCAACAGAAATAAGCCAACTACAAATATTAAATCAACAAATTCCATTATGTAAAATCCACCTCCCTTGTCTGAGTAGTACGCCTCGACAACTCCACACTCTCTCGCATTAAGTCAGCCACGTGCTCGGGATCTTTGATAGCAGTTAAATAGATATTTGACTGCGTCTTATCGGAAGATATGATTTCTAGAGTACCAAGGCCGAATATTCTCTGTGCAAAAGGTTTCTTAACGGTGTAATCACGCACCCTATATAACTCGGTTTGCTCTATGGTCTGGCTAAACACGCCTGTCTTGACGTGAAGCCTCTGGGAGGTAAGTTTATAATTTGTGCACCAAGTTTTCAGAAAACGTATTAGGGGCAGAATTACCGTCCAAAAGAAGAAAATATAAAAAATAATATTCATTCGCTGAGATGGCTTTGCTTCCCAAATTATTTTTTCTTCCTGCATTTTTTACCTCTCAAATAAGAAGCGCTTCCACCCAAGACATTAAGTCTGACATATTTTTTAGGTGTTTTCATTTTTGGCATTGATCTATCTCATTGCGACCTAAACTCGCCCGGTAAGAGGTAAGATATTCAAACCCCCGTATCGCCCTCGATCCATACCAAGAGGTCATCTCGCCATCAATGAGCGAAATTTTCGACTTACCCACAATGTCCAATGTCTCGTTGAGCTCTTGAATATCTTTTTTTCTAAAAGCGAAAGGTTCTGTTGAAAGTAAAACATGATCTACGTCTTCTGCGAGACTTTTTACATCTACCTCAGGATATCGTGAAGCGCCGTCCACTTCAATCTGATCCAGCCCTACAGACGATAAAACGCGAGCGATATAGGTGTCTCGACTAATGGTCATCCAAGGTTTTTTCCAAATAATATAGAGCACACGTTCACGAGCTAGGTCACGGGTTTGACTGACCGCGAAACGATAAGAATTCATAAAGCGCTCCGTGAGCTTTTCCGCTTGTCCTGTACGTTGAAACACATGCCCTATCAATTGATATAAAGGAATGTTGTCTTCTGGACCCAGCGGATGGGTCACTAATATGTTTGGGATAAATTGTCTTGCCGCATCGACCAAATCCTTCGGATTCTCGTCCACATTTACAATTAGATGCGTCGCATGAAGAGACCTTAATTTCTCTAAATCAAAATCCTTCGTACCACCAATCTTTGGGACATCCTTAACCCCAGCTTTCGGATGAAAACAAAATCCAGTCCTTCCAACAACGTTATCTGCCAAATCGAGGTCAAATAGCAACTCAGTGATGCTTGGCACCACACTCACAATTCGGGCTGATTCAAATACTGGGTCGTGATCAATGCATGCCGCGTCTAACAAACTTTATCCTTAAGGGTAGATTTGGAACACTCTTAATTCTTGATTCTAATCCTTATAAAACAATTGATAAAAGATTTTATTTCAACGATCAAGCGAAGGCTTACGAACCCGAGTCCGGTCAACGGGTCTGCTATTCGAGCCCTCATTGAGCTACCATCGGAGGTAAGACGCTTTGGTCATGTAAAATTGGAAGCAACCGAAGATTTTTACACTCGGTTGAATCAAATTGGCAAAACTTCCAGCGTAGTAACTTGGCAGCAAAAAACTTAGTACACGATAACGTAGATCGTTTTATTTCGGCAAACTCATTTATTTGAGAAAATGAGGGAATCGGATAGCATTCGCCAAAGACCTATAGTTTTTCATTTGGAGCACCAGAAACTGATGACAAATTTAAAAGATAACCCGCTCGTTGATCCTAAGAGCATTGAAAAAAAAGTGCGTTTTGTCACTGCGGCTAGTTTATTCGATGGGCATGATGCCTCCATCAATATTATGAGGAGAATGCTTCAAGGAAGCGGTACTGAAGTTATACATCTAGGTCACAACCGCTCTGTTGACGAAATTGTTACTGCCGCCATACAGGAGGACGCCCATGGCATTGCAGTCAGCTCTTATCAAGGTGGGCATATTGAATACTTCAAATACATGATTGATCTTCTCCGCGATAGGGAGGCTGGACACATAAAAGTATTTGGCGGTGGTGGTGGCGTTATCGTTTCATCTGAAATAGATGAATTACATGAATACGGCATGGCTAAAATCTATTCTCCTGAAGATGGGGCCAAAATGGGGCTTCAAGGAATGATCGACGACATGATTCAAAGAGCTCGGGAAGCAAATGTCCCCACCATTACGGGCTCAATTGATGCGATCTCAACAACGAATCATGGTGAAATCGCAAAAGTCATATCTACGATTGAAAATAAATCTATAGATAACAGTTTGCATCAAAATATCCTAAATCACGCGAACACCCTCGCAAAAAAGGTTCCCGTTTTAGGGATTACAGGGACCGGTGGGGCTGGAAAATCTTCTTTAACAGATGAGTTGGTTCGACGCTTCAGACTCGATGAAAACGATCAGCTAAATATTGCAGTAATCGCAGTCGATCCATCTCGACGGAAAACTGGTGGAGCTTTATTAGGCGACCGCATTCGAATGAACGCGCTCGATGGAGTAAAAATTTATATGCGCTCGCTTGCGACAAGAAGTGGCGGAAGCGAGGTTGCGGATTGTTTGCCCGGCGCCATTGCCGCATGCAAATGCGCCGGATTCGATTTAATCATTGTTGAGACATCAGGTATCGGCCAAGGTGACGCAGCAATTGTGCCATTTGTAGATGTCTCGTTGTACGTCATGACCCCTGAATATGGCGCAGCTAGTCAGCTTGAAAAAATAGATATGCTGGATTTTGCGGACCTTATAGCAATTAATAAATTTGATCGTAGAGGAGCAGAGGATGCCCTTCGCGACGTTGCGAAACAATACCAACGTAATCAGCAAAAATTTAACGAAAGCCCCTCCTCAATGCCTGTCTATGGGACTACGGCATCAAGATTCAATGATAGCGGGGTAACTGCTCTCTACCATGCAGTGGCTCATGCGCTAGTCGATCACGGTCTGGTCAGGACTGGCGGCAAATTACCTATTGTTGAAGGAAAATCCTCAACAAACGTCACAAGTATTATCCCACCTGATCGAATACGCTACCTTGCAGAAATATCAGAAACGGTTAAATTATATAAGGCGGTAGTTGAAATTGAATCGCGGATTGCACGCGAAAGACAACAACTTAGATGCGCAGCGAAGATGGTCGAACAGGAAACTGACGGCGACGTATCGCAACTACAGTTTTTAGAAAATGATCGAGATAATAGACTGCAACCGATCAGCAAGAGACTGTTGTCCGATTGGCCAAAAGTACAGCAGGCGTACTCTCGCGAGAACCACACGGTAACAATTCAAGATAAAGAAATCCGCACCGCACTCAAACATGAATCATTATCAGGCAGTTTAATTCCTCGAGTATCACTGCCCAAATTTGAGGATGATGGGGAAATCTTAAAATGGTTAATGCTCGAAAACCTACCAGGGTATTTTCCTTACACTGGAGGGGTTTTTCCTTTCAAAAGGGAAAATGAGGACCCTACAAGGATGTTTGCGGGTGAAGGGGATGCCTTTCGAACAAATAAGCGATTCCATTTGTTATCTAAAGACATGTCTGCAAAAAGGCTCTCAACGGCATTTGATTCGGTCACGCTCTACGGTTGCGATCCAGATCTTCGTCCCGATATTTATGGAAAAATTGGTAACTCGGGCGTTTCAATCGCCACACTAGAAGACATGAAAGTGCTCTACTCTGGATTCGATCTTTGCTCGTCATCAAACAGCGTATCTATGACGATTAATGGACCCGCACCCACTATCCTCGCGATGTTCATGAATACCGCGATTGATCAGCAAGTCGAAAAATTTAAAGAGGAGCAATGCCGAGAACCCTCCGGTGCTGAAAAAGAGGCTATCAAAGCCCAGACTTTAGCGTCGGTGAGGGGAACAGTACAGGCGGATATTCTGAAAGAAGATCAAGGGCAAAACACCTGCATCTTTTCAACAGAGTTCAGCTTGAAAGTAATGGGCGATGTACAACAATACTTTATCGATCATGATGTAAAAAACTTCTACTCTGTTTCAATTTCCGGCTATCACATCGCTGAAGCTGGTGCGAATCCACTATCCCAACTGGCTTTTACGCTTAGTAATGGATTCTCGTTTGTTGAGGCTTATCTGGCGCGAGGCATGAAAATAGATGACTTCGCACCTAATTTAAGTTTCTTTTTTAGTAATGGAATGGACCCTGAATATACCGTTATCGGGAGGGTAGCCCGCAGAATATGGGCAGTGGCTATGCGGGACCGATACGGGGCTAACGAAAGATCTCAAAAACTTAAATATCACTGTCAAACCTCAGGCCGGTCGTTACACGCGCAAGAAATTGATTTCAATGATATTCGAACGACACTACAGGCGCTGATCGCTACGTACGATAATGCGAACTCTCTTCACACGAACGCCTACGATGAGGCGATCACAACACCCACTGAAGAAAGTGTCCGTCGGGCCATGGCAATACAACTCATCATCAATCGAGAATGGGGTCTAGCAAAAAACGAAAACTCTAGTCAAGGTAGCTTCATCATAGAGGAACTGACTGACCTGGTGGAGGAAGCTGTACTTAGAGAATTTGAGTCGATTTCCGAACGAGGTGGGGTTTTGGGGGCCATGGAACTCGGCTACCAAAGGGGCAAGATTCAAGAGGAGTCTATGTATTATGAGCACAAAAAACATGATGGTAGCTATCCGCTCATAGGGGTTAATACATTCCTCAATCCGCAAGGCGGAGGAACGCCAGAAACTGTCGAACTAATACGCTCCTCTGAAGCGGAAAAACAGTCTCAATTGGAACGGCTACAAGCATTTCAAGAAGAGTACGCAGACGAGGGAGCAGCGATGCTTGAGCGGTTACGAGATGCCGTCATAGAAAATCAAAACGTATTCGAAGTCCTTATGGACGCAGTTCGAGTGTGCTCGCTAGGTCAAATAAGCAATGCGTTATTTGAGGTCGGTGGGAAATATCGACGATCAATGTAAGCATTAGTACCTAACTATAGGTCTATAAAAGTATTCATCAGCACCCAACCATACTATCAAGAGTCAACTGATTTAGAAAATTTTAATATTACTTTTATGAACATCATTCCTTATCTCAATTTTCAACCCAAAGTCGCTTCAACATGCAGCAGTGAAGTCGGGGTCTACATTATTGGGCAAGCAACAGTGGGAGACCGGTGCCACTTTCGAGATCTTGTAACACTGCGCGCCGATGGTGCCACTATCGATGTAGGGGCAGATTGCTGGTTTGGTGAGTACGCAACAGCGCACATTGCTGACCGCACATCAGGGGTTTTGTTGGCCGATAATGTAACGATTGGCCGATTCGGACTTGCGCACGCCTGCACAATTGGGAAAAACTGTATTCTCGGAGAGCACGCAGTTGTTATGGATAACGCAATAGTAGGCAATGATTCGGTGATTTGCAGTGACAGCGTAGTCCCGCCTGGGAAAAAACTTGAGCCGGGATGGCTATATCGAGGTGTGCCCGCAAAACCTATAAGGAAAATTGAAAACGAAGAACTGGAAAACTTTCGAAACATCATCAAATCTAGAAAAAATGTGACTGGAGCGGAATGGGTTCTTTCGAGCAACCCAGTGCCCGAAATTCGACATACGCCAGGAGAGGGTGTCGCAAGAAACCAGGGCGATGATTTTTATATCGCACCTAATGCCATAATCAAGGGTAAAGTAAGTATTGCCGCACAATCAAGCATCTGGTTTGCCGTTGAGATTGACGCTGAAGATGCCACGATTCAAATAGGTGCCGCGAGCAACATTCAAGATAATTCTCGTATTACGCTTGAAGCTGGCGAGCGGCTAAAAATCGGGAATCGCGTTACCGTCGGTCATAACGTACAACTGAATACTTGTGACATTGGAAACGACTGTATCATCGGCATGGGGTCCAAAATTGGAAAAGGTACCGTGGTACAAAACGGTGGCGTTGTAGCGGCAGGTGCTGTTACCGCTCCTGACACCACAGTAACGGAAGGCATGATCTGGTCGGGTAACCCAGCCAAACAGTCTCGCCCGCTTTCACAGGAAAATAAGCGGTTTTTTTCCCTCGGTGTCGATGTATACACGCATTACGCAAGAAACTATAAACAAGGCTCCTAGGTCCTTATTGTGCGTTTAACGAAAAGTCACGAGTAACTCATGGCTCTCGAGGTAGCACTCAGGTCTATTAGTAGTAAAGACCTATTTAAGGTCGCGATTCCCATCATGATTGCAAACGTGTCAACACCGCTTCTTGGTGTTGTAGATACCATGATTATCGGACAATCACCGGACCCCGCGCTCATTGGGTCCGTTGCTATCGCATCACTAATCTTCACATTCATATATTGGGGATTTGGTTTTCTACGAATGGGCACTGCAGGACTGACGGCGCAAGCACTAGGAGCAGATGATCATGGCGAAATTCGAGCGACACTCGGCAGATCCACATTACTCGCAATAACGATTGGGGTCATACTAATTTCACTCCAGCATCCGATTAGCGAGTTGTCATTTTACTTAATCCAAGGCAGTTCCCGAGTCGAATTATTAGCGAAAGAATACTTTGACATCCGGATTTGGTCAGCGCCTGCTACCCTAAGTAACTATGTCATCCTCGGTTGGCTTATCGCGATTGGCAAAGCGCGTCATGCTTTAGGATTGCAGCTCCTACTAAATATCAGCAACATGCTGATGGACGTAATTTTTGTGCTTGGCCTTGGTATGGGAGTGGAAGGCGTCGCACTAGGTACATTACTCGCAGAGTATGGCGCCGCCGGGGTTGGTATCCTCACGGTATTTTTAATTCAAAAAAGACTACGTGGCTCGTGGAGTCTTCAAAAGATTTTAGATAAAGAAAAAGTAATGAAGAGTCTATCGATCAACGGAGACATTCTCATCCGATCTTTAGCCTTAATCATCGTATTCACGTGGTTCACTGCAAGCAGCGCCGCCCTCGGGGATATTACCCTCGCTGCAAATGCAGTGCTCCTTCATTTCTTAACAGTTTCAGCATATTTCTTAGATGGGATCGCACTATCCGCTGAAAAGTTCGTCGGTGAATCAGTCGGCCAGCGCTCTAAACCGTACTTTATTGACGCCGCCAAATTGACAACAGTATGGGCTGCAGGTATTGCTGCTGTAATCTCTTTTTGCCTCCTCCTCTGCGGCCCCACGATCATAAACTTCATGACCGTTGATCCCAATGTTCGGGTAATGGCGAAAGAGTTCGTTATTTTTGCCGCCCTAGCACCTTTAATAGGGGTTTGGTGTTTCCAACTGGACGGAATATTTATTGGTGCCACAGCGACTTCATTCATGAGAAACAGCATGATTGTTTCAACACTCATGTTCTTTGCGACCTGGAAAGGCCTAGAGGGCTTGGGAAATCTGGGTTTATGGCTCGCGTTGCTGAGTCATTTTATCTATCGAACAATTACTTTGTCCCTTCAACTGCCAAAGGTCATAAAGCAGATAAACGACTGCCCATCAAATTAACGCGTTTTCCTGGCTTTATTCCTACAGATCTGTTTGCGTCTTTTCACCCTCTAATCGAGCGATTATTGTCGCGCACACCGCATCCCCCCAAATATTTACACTCGTTCGACACATGTCTAACGCTCGATCGAATACCATGAGTACGCCTATAGCTTCTACTGGCAGCCCGATAACGCCGAGAATAATCGCTATAGCTACTAACGACGCAGACGGGACGCCCGCCACCCCAATGGAAGTCAGAAGAGCAACAACAATTATCGTAAATTGAACGCCAAAAGTCAGATCTAATCCATACGCCTGAGCAATAAACATTGCTGCAGCACATTCATACAAAGCCGTACCATTCATGTTTACCGTTGCCCCAAGGGGCAATACAAAACTAGAGACATTATTTGAAATGCCCACATTTTTTTCTAAGCTCTTCATTGAGACAGGCAACGTTGCGGACGATGAAGCTGTAGAAAATGCAGTTAGGATTGCAGGAGACATTGCACGTAGCACTGCCCACGGCCTTACACGCGCAAGACTGCGCAACAAGATCGGCAAAACAACTAGTGCGTGTACTAATAGCGCACCCAACACCGTCAGCGAGAATATAGCTAAAGGCCGAGCCGCATCAAATCCTGTTTTTGAAATGACGCCAGCAACAAGAGCGAACACGCCTATGGGCGCGAATTTCATTATCCACCCAGTCATGTTCATCATAACCTTGAAAGTGGCATCCCAAAAACGAACGAATGGTGTCCGCAATTCATCAGACAATTTCGTAATGAAAAATCCAAAGAGAATAGAAAAGAAAATAATCCCGAGCATCTGGCCCTCGGCAGAGGCTTCCACAATATTCGGTGGAATCATTCGTAAAAATATTTCAGCGACATCGCCTGAACCTTTGTTTTCAATTGTTTCTTGGATGGCTGAAACGTCTCGACTCTCAAAGGCCAACAAATCACCGATGGGACGACCTTCGTACTGGCCTGGCGAAACCACATTGATGAGCGCTAAACCAACCAAAATGGCAAACAGCGTAGTAATGGCATAGAACAATAACGTCCGTGTGCCAATCTTGGCTAATCTGGCCCCAGAACTTCCAATTCCACACATCCCAACGATAATAGAGGAAGCAATTAAAGGAACAATAATCATCTTCAGTGCGTTTAAGAATAATTGTCCGACATATTCAAAGACAGTAATAACACTTATGCCCAATAGAGCAACCGGCTCACCGTCCTGGGACAAGGTCTTAACAATTGAACCGACGATTCCCGCAAGGACAACCGCGATAATGATTTGCCAATGTAACGCTAACTTACCCATCTAATCCCCCACTTAACCCGTGAATAGTATGTCCTCGATCGACAACGATAGTCTGCCCTGACCATAACAGCAATGGGTTCACTCTTGAATAATTCTCAATTCAGTCAATCTTTTTTAAGAAATCATCAACCAGCGAATCCACCGCCTTTATCGTATGCACGTCGCTAGGAAAGCTGCCATTTTTGACATCTTGAATGAAGTCCTTGAATCCACCAACTCTCTCTTTTTGTAGGGCTTGCTGCAACTCATAAAGTTTTCGGTACTGCTTGGAATGTCGTGGGTAGGGTGGCGGATTATTTCCTAGTATATCTTCAGCAAATAAGAATTGAATGTCACCGCCTCTGCCGCCACCGATAGAAGATGTAAGCAAGCTAGTTCGCTTACTAAGCTCAATTAATAATTCCTCAGGTACAACCTCAACTTCAACAGCATATGCGCCGGCGTCCTCGATAGTTTTAATTTCACTGTAAACCCAAAGTGCCTCTTCTAAAGTTTTGCCTACCGCTTTAAGTCCGCCCGTCCACGTACTTTTTCTTGGTACAAGTCCAGCATGGCCCTGAACCGGTACTCCGGCCTCGGCGGCTGCGCTAATAAACCGCGGAGACCATTGGCACATGATCGCATCGGCTCCCAATTCCATCGCAGCATAAGCTAACCGCACTGCTTCATCTTCGGTTGCGGCAGCGATCAACGGGACAGAAAATGCCATAAAAGTTTTCGGCGCAGCATCCCGTATTGCTTTAGCTAAGTGCGGTTGCTTTGGATCAAATCTTACCTTCATCGTATCAATCCCAGCCTCTTCAGCTGCAGCCGCTTCGTCAGGCGTAAAAGGTAACGTTTCACAAAGAACCTTTTTTCCTTTGTGGTCACGCAACCCCTTCACCGTATGATTTCGTAACCCGTAGTGTCCGCCTAGAGTCATAACTCGGGTTAAACCATCTTTTGCTACATTCCTCGGTGGAATACCGCCATCTCCAGCTGCATGATTAGCCATCTTTTTCCCCTCGTTACACATAAATTAATCTTCGAATTTTAAAGGTGGCCTTCCGCGCTTATACCTTAATCCGTTAATTGCTGATCGTAAGCCTGAAATATTTAAAATACGACCAAGCACCCATCTTTTTCCTGGGATGTCTACCAAACTAAGTCCGATTAGCGCCACCATCAAACCGGGTCCCGGCAAAAATAACATCACGACACCCAGACCTAATAATACCCCCCCCATCAAATTCTTGGTGACTAAAAAAAGGGTACTTGAATCTCTTAAACCAGTTGACGCTTGATCACTATTCTGCGGCGACAAAAAATAGTCCTCAGGTAACCGCGTTATGACAAACGGCATTAACAATAAACCAAGTAAAAACGTAAAAAACGATAGTAGGCCTATCCAAACAAAAACCTCTTGATACTGCATCAACCAGACAATCGTGAGCTCGGTCATAAAGTTACTTAAGGGCTTTTAGTCTAATACTCCATGTTCGATTATTCGTAGATTAAGTAAGGACGTCTTTCATGTAACCAAGATTGCTCATCCAGCTGCGCTGACGAATCCATATCTCCCGCTGTGGCAGCGTCGTCCTCAACCCACTCTCGCATTATGGGGCTGCCATTAATTAAATCAATCGCAAGTCGATCGCGTTCATACTCATACTCAAAGTCTCGCCACAATGGATAGTCCGGGCACAACGACTTAATCGCCTTGAATACAAGACACATTAACCTCCAGGGCCTAAATTGAAGATGATCGTAACCACCCGGATTATCAACATGAATCTGAACACCCTCGCATAGTTGTCCAACATGTTTGTGGAAAGTGGGCTCAAACCAACAAGGTCTCAACGTGCAACCATTCATCCAATCTGGAGCGATGCCTTGCATGCGTTCAATTAATTTTTTTGCATAGACGTCTGGCGCCCCAAAAATTTCCAGCGGGCGCGTTGTACCTCGTGCCTCAGACAAAGAGGTTCCCTCGAGCATCACAGTACCTGGGTAGCACCGAGCCATACTTAAATTAGGAGCGTTAGGACTTGGGTTAATCCAAACCCGCTCGTTTAAAGGCCAGCCAAAGCCGGGCGCCCCCAAAGGAGTCCACCCTTCCATCTGGATCACCGTGAAGTCTACAGACAACCCGTATTTATCAATAAACCAACGCGCAAGCTCTCCAATTGTCAGACCATGTCGCATAGGTAATGCCCCTGCGCCGACAAAACTCTCCCACCCCGACCTCAGCAAAAAACCTTCCACTGGTCGACCAATCGGGTTAGGTCGATCGAGGACCCAGATTTTCTTCTTATATTTCGCGCACGCTTCCAGCAAATATCTTAACGTCGTAATAAATGTATAAATTCGACAACCCAAGTCCTGAAGATCGACTAATAAAACATCGAAGCTCTCCATCATTGTTTGAGTGGGCCTTCGAACATTACCATATAGCGAAAACACCGGAATATTATGAATTGGGTCGAGAAATTCGGCCGATTCGATCATATTGTCCTGTTTGTCGCCTCTCAAGCCATGCTGTGGACCAAAAGCTGCAACCAGCTCTAGTCGAGGTATTCCAGCAATCACGTCAATAGCATGCTTCAGACCCTCATCTACAGAGGCAGGATTACCAAGCAACGCCAATCGATAACCAGCCAGTTGCTCGTGAAGCTCTTTTTCCTCTCTAAGACGGTCGAGACCAAACTTCATATCAATGATCCTTCGTTTTTGTAAGTATGACTTAAACCTTCCAAAAGCCATCTAAATGGTGAAAATCAGCCTGACCATCTGGAAAATTCATAGCGTAATAACAGTATCGCTGATCTCGCATCTTGATAACAATAGTGAGCGATATCAGAAGCTCGGGCTCTAAATATTTAGATAAATCAACTCCATTAAAATCTAACAGTACCTCTAGTCGAAACCTACCTGCAGAGCTATCCACTAAAATTTTAGGATCGTTCTGTAAATTCATTTTTTTCATTCCACGTCGATATCCAGCAAATGAAAAACAAGTCCACTGCCCCGATGGTGAAAAATTGCATTCCAAGTATTCTCCGTCAGGATGACGAACAAAAAACTCGAAACAGGTTTCTTGCCATAAATCTCCCCCTCTACTTAACGATGACGGTTTGGGAAAAATTATCGGCTCAGTGCTACCTTCAAGGTCATACGCTAACAACCACTTGGCTTTTTCTGGTCGACTTAATGACGCGACAACAGAAAGGTCAACAGGTGGGTTGTCGACGTGGGGCTTCAAGGTGTAAGTTGTAGGCATCTTTATCAGAAGGTTTACCAGTTTTAGAAGGTTACCTCAAAAAAATGTCTGCTTTCGAAAAAACAAAGATAAAACGCGACATGTTAGAACACGACTCGGTTCGCCAAGCCGTTGAACGATCTGGGCATCGGGGAATCATGATTTCTGAAGAAGATTTACTGACATCATTAAAATCAACCCTTCAAAAAAAACCAAGAAATCAATCTATTTGGGTGTTTGGCTATGGATCACTCATCTGGAATCCCATGCTGGAGTATGTCGAGAAGCGACCCGCGCGGATTCGCGGTTACCACCGTGGTTTTTATTGCTGGTCTCGAATTAATCGCGGCTCTCCTGAAACGCCTGGCTTGGTTTTAGCACTTGATCGTGGCGGATCATGTCGCGGTCTTGCTTATCAACTAAGTCCGGACTCCATAGAGAAAGAGCTGTTAATTCTCTGGAGACGAGAAATGTTGGGTAAAGTTTATGTGCCAAAATGGGTTCGAGCAGAAACAACAGAAGGATATGTGGACGCAATCACCTTTGTAATTGATCGCTCAACTGCAGCCTACACGGGCAAATTAGATGACGATCGAATCGTGTCCATCGCAATAAAAGCTTCTGGTCACTACGGATCATGCTCAGACTACTTAATAGAAACCGCCAAAAGCTTAAAGTTTGAAAATATTCAAGATAGAAAAATTTTTCAATTAGCGGATAAGCTATTAACGAGAAAGAGACACTTTCCCGATACGAGTAATGAGCCAACCGATAAGGAGTAAGGGTAACGCATTCCAGACCAGTCCATTCAGAAATGCGAAATCGTAACCGCCCGTGAGATCAAAAAGATATCCGGGCATCCATCCGCCTATAGCCATTCCCAATAGCGATGCCATCATCACCATGCCGACTCTCTCCCCAACAACCCGTTGTGGGAAGTGCTCTCGAACTGCTAATGCATAAGCTGGCACAATGCCACCTTGAAATAAGCCAAATAAAGCAGAAATCACATAAAGTGAAACTAAAGTGTCAAAAAACAAGAAAAGCGTCAAACCAACACTTTGTAAAAAGACGCCAATCACCACAGTTTTTAATCCACCTATATGATCTGAAAGCCAACCGAAGCCCAAGCGGCTGACTACGCCGAAAGCAAGCATTACAGATAGCATTTTTGCACCTATTGTCGCGCCTAAACCAAGATCACTACAAAACGCGACCATATGAACTTGAGGCATAGACATAGCGATACAACAACAAAAAACCGACACCATAAGGAGCATGATCAGCCACGTTGGAGAAAAGGACGAACCCTTTTGATCTAAATCAGCTACCACACTGATTAATGATTTATCGGTCGCCGGTACTTTCCTCAAAACTAACGATAAGGGTAGCGCTAAGACCAAAACAATGAAGCCAACAAACCAGTACGTCTGCTGCCATCCAAAATCTTGCACGCCCGACTCCAAGATTGTCGGCCAAATAGCTCCCGACAAATATTGTCCACTAGCTATGATGCCAACCGCCGCCCCTTTGCGCCGGTCAAACCAATGGGAGACGTGCGCGATAAGCGGCGCAAAAGTAGTGGATGTCCCAATACCGATTAATAATCCTTGGGATAAACATAAAAGTCCGACACCGGTAGCAAATGAAGCCACGAAATAACCTAGAGATATCAGCATGATGCCGACCAGTACCGCTTTATAAATCCCATATTTATCCGAGAAACGACCGAAGACGATACCACCGAAACCGTATCCAATCATAGTAAACACATACGGAAGAGAAGCTTGACTCCGACTAAGACCCAGGTCCACCTGAACCGCGGGCAATATAACGACGATAGACCACATCCCAACGCCTACCACAACCGACATCAATAAAACCACGCTCAACCGAATCCACGCCGAGGCAGAGTCAACCCGGAACGTTTTATCTCTATTCACGACCTGATTTCGATCATGGAAATATAAACACACCTAGTTTCATTAAAACTTCTGGAAAACAGCGCATTAGCCCTTTGTGTTACCGGTCGATTTGTAATACAGTCATTGTATAAGTAAATAGAGCGCATAAGCAGCTCATGGGAGGAAAAGTGTTGGACAGCAGCATCCCGAATCTTCGGGGGGATACGCTATCGTCGCTCATTTTTAAAAATGCAGCGGTCAGAGGGACCAAAACAGCAATTCGCGAGAAAGACCTCGGCATCTGGCAAAGCTGGAGCTGGGCCAATGTAGCTGAGGAAGTCAAACTACTTGCCGGAGGGCTTGCTGCCAAGGGCTATGTGAGAGGAAAAAATCTCGCTATTATTGGCGATAACCGTCCTCGTCTTTATTGGTCATTTGCCGCCTCTCAATCGTTAGGAGGGGTGCCCGTTCCGCTCTATCAGGACGCAATCGCCGACGAGATGATATACGTTTTTAATGACGCTGAAATTGAGTTCGCGATTGTAGAAGACCAGGAGCAAGTCGATAAGCTCCTAGAAATCATGCCTCAATGCGATAAACTAAGATGCATCATTTACGACGATCCACGCGGTATGCGGCATTATGACCATCCTGCTGTCATGGCATACGAGGACGTTCGAGAGCTAGGCAGCAAGATCCTAAATGAGCAACCGAACTTCATAGATGACGAACTCAGCAAATGCCATACGGATGACGTGTCTGTCATTCTTTACACGTCCGGCACTACTAGTAAACCTAAAGGGGTCTGTCTTACACATAAATCGTGTATTGAGGTAGCTAAAGGAGACATGGGATTTGATAACTATACTGACGAGGGCGAAATTCTATCCTATCTTCCGATGGCCTGGGTAGGCGACCATTTATTCTCCTACGCTCAATCCATAGTCACTGGCTTCACGGTTAACTGCCCCGAGTCCTCCGAGACCGTCATGATTGATATGAGAGAAATTGGGCCTACTTACTACTTTGCGCCGCCGAGAGTGTTCGAGAATTTGCTCACCCAGGTCACAATTCGTATGGAGGACGCAAGTAGGTTCAAAAAATGGCTCTATGAGGCCTTTATGAAAGTTGCCCGTCGAACAGGCTTGGATATCATGGACGGGAAAAAAGTCTCCCTAAAAAATAAACTCCTTTACGGCCTCGGTAATATGTTTGTTTACGGGCCGCTCAGAAATAATCTTGGAATGAGCCACATTAAAGTAGCCTACACAGGTGGCGCAGCCATTGGCCCAGACCTGTATAGCTTTTACCGCTCCATTGGCATTAATCTCAAACAGCTCTACGGACAGACGGAAACGCTTGCATATGTTTGTAAACAACCAAATGGAAACGCTCGTATAGATTCAGTTGGCACACCCATGCCCGGTGTAGACATAAAGGTTGGCGATAAAGGTGAGATCTTAGTTAAAAGCCCAGGATTATTGAAGGAATATTATAAAAATCCTGAAGCAACAAAGGAATCTATTACCCCAGAGGGGTTTTTCAAAACCGGGGACGCGGGCTTTATCGATCAAGATGGACATTTAAAGATTATTGATCGAGCGAAGGACGTTGGCGTGCTTAATGATGGCACAATGTTTGCCCCCCAGTTTCTAGAAAATAAACTGAAATTTTTTCCGTTCATCAAAGAAGCAGTCTGTTTCGGGGATGGACGTGATGCTGTATGTGCTTTTATCAATATCGAGATGGATGCGGTTGGGAATTGGGCCGAGAGGCAAGGCCTTGGCTACAGCGGCTATGTCGACTTGGCTGGAAAGTCCGAGGTATACGCTTTACTTCAAGACTGTATTGAGCAGGTAAACCAAGACCTTGCGAACGAGGACACGCTATCTGGCTCACAAATCAAAAGATTTCTTATCCTGCATAAGGAACTTGATGCCGACGATGATGAACTCACGAGAACGAGAAAGGTACGTCGTGACTTCGTGGCGCAAAAATACGAGGTCCTAGTAAAAGCACTTTATGAAGGATCGAATGCCTGCTTCATAGAAACGCAGGTTAAATTTGAGGATGGCCGGACAGGTACAATATCGGCTGATCTTGCTATCAGTGATGTAAAAATGATCCATTCCACCCAAAATTTAGCGGCATAAAACTTATAGCAAATAATGAACGAAACCGATCGAAAACTAGGCCCAACCGTACTAAAGGCTGAAAATATCTCACTCGCTTTTGGTGGCGTAAAAGCACTGACTGATATCAGTTTTGAAGTGAAAGAACATGAGATTTTGGCAATTATTGGCCCTAATGGCGCAGGTAAAAGCTCAATGCTCAACGTGATCAACGGGGTTTATCATCCGAACGCGGGTTCCGTGACATACAAAGGCAACGTGCGGCAACGAATGAAACCGCATGAAGCAGCGACCCAAGGAATTGCCCGTACCTTCCAGAATATTGCCCTATTTAAGGGCATGTCTGTGCTTGATAACATTATGACTGGGCGAACTCTTAAAATGAATGCCGGATTCCTTGCTCAATGCCTCTACGTGGGTCGCGCGCGCAACGAAGAGATCGAACACAGAAAAAAGGTCGAAGAAATTATTGATTTTCTTCAAATTCAGTCCATCAGAAAAACTCCGGTCGGACGACTTCCTTATGGGCTACAAAAACGCGTAGAACTTGGTAGGGCTTTGGCTGCTGAACCGACTTTACTGCTGCTGGATGAGCCTATGGCCGGTATGAATATTGAGGAAAAAGAAGACATGAGCCGCTTCATTCTCGACGTGAATGACGAATTTGGGACAACGATTGTGCTCATCGAGCATGACATGGGCGTTGTAATGGATTTATCTGACAGAATTGTGGTTCTGGATTATGGCAAGAAAATTGGTGACGGAGCTCCGTCAGACATCAGAAACAATAAAGCAGTAATTGACGCCTACTTAGGCGTATCAGATTAATTTGAAAAGGAGCAGTCGAACTACTTATCTGGATATAGTTCGGTGACACACGTAGACATGGGGTTTTTTGTTGAAGTTTTACTTAGCGGCTTAATGGCTGGAGTACTTTACTCACTGGTCGCGCTCGGATTCGTACTCATTTTCAAAGCCTCAGGCGTTTTTAATTTTGCCCAAGGAGCAATGGTTTTATTTGCAGCGCTAACGTTCGTGCGGCTTTTAGATATCCTGAAAGACTCCTTTGCCCCCATTACGCTCTCGCTCATCATAACTATTGCCATGATGGTTATGCTTGCAATGGCAATCGAGCGTTTAGTGCTTCGGCCTTTGGTCAACCAGCCTGGAATCTCGCTATTCATGGCAACTCTCGGTATCGCATATTTTCTCGATGGATTTGGGCAAACACTCTGGGGCAGCGATATTTACACGTTAGATATAGGAATTCCCAAAGGATCCATATTCATATTGGAATCGGTGTTCGATGGCGGCATTCTTGTCGCAAAGGAAGATTTGGTAGCCACCGTCATTGCAGGCTTACTTGTGTTGACACTAGCCATATTCTTCCAAAAAACACGTATCGGACGGGCCCTGCGCGCCGTGGCAGACGACCACCAAG
>MDTB01049183.1_pt1 | contig 80544 bp, 79 predicted proteins | sample 811161 | NCBI WGS metagenome assembly MDTB01 (sample SAMN05326650, study PRJNA326480) | marine metagenome | isolation source: seawater | place: Mediterranean Sea | collected 2009 | reverse complement strand
TAAATGACCTTGTCTAATAAGCTCAGGAAAAAATTGTAAAAAAAAAGTAATTAATAAAAGCCTTATATGCATACCATCAACATCTGCATCAGTAGCAATTACTACATTATTATATCGTAATTCGTCTAAACCATTTTCTATATTCAAAGCAGCTTGAATTAAATTAAATTCTTCATTTTCATATACTACTTTTTTTGTTAATCCATAACTATTTAGTGGTTTCCCCTTCAAACTAAAAACAGCTTGAGTATTGACATCTCTTGATTTTGTAATTGAACCACTCGCAGAATCTCCTTCGGTAATAAAAAGAGTTGTTTCTAATCTTTTTTCTTTTTTTAAATCATTATAATGTATCCTACAATCTCTTAATTTTTTGTTATGTAAATTTGCTTTTTTTGCTCTTTCTCTGCTAATTTTTTTTATGCCTGCTAAGTCCTTTCTTTCTCTCTCAGCCATTAAAATCTTGTCATTTATTGCAGAAGCTATTTCAGGATTTTTATGAAGATAATTATCTAATTTAACTTTTATGAAATCATTTACATATGATCTAATTGATGGCATATTTGGTCCCATTTCAGATGAACCTAACTTTGTTTTGGTTTGAGATTCAAAAATTGGTTCAAGAATCTTAATACTAATTGCTGCTTTAATTGATTGTCTAATATCTGAGGCTTCAAAATTTTTAGAGTAAAACTCTCTAATAGTTTTTACAATAGCTTCTCTAAAAGAAGATTGATGGGTTCCTCCCATAGATGTATTTTGACCATTAACAAATGAACTATATGACTCTCCATATTGATCTTTCAAATGGGTCATAGCAATTTCAATATCATTTCCTTTCAGGTGAATAATAGGATAAACTTGATTGCCATTAATTTGGTCTGATAATAAATCTAATAGTCCATTTTTAGAAAAGAATTTTTCTCCATTATAATTCATGGTCAAACCATTATTTAGATATGTATAATGCATCATCATTTTTTTGATATAATCATTAAAAAATCTAAAATTTTCAAAAATAGTTTCATCAGGAACAAAGGAAATTTTTGTACCCTTTCTCAAGGTAGACTTCTGGATTTTTTCGTCAATAATTAGTTGCCCTTTTTTAAATTCTACTGACTTAATTTTTCCATCCCTAATTGATTGAACTTTAAAAAAATTTGATAATGCATTAACAGCTTTTGTCCCAACTCCGTTGAGACCAATAGATTTTTTGAATACCTTAGAGTCATATTTACCTCCAGTATTAATTTTAGAAACGCAATCAATAACTTTTCCTAAAGGTATTCCTCTTCCATAATCCCTTACGGTTACTTTTCCAGATTTAATGGTAACGTCTATTTGTTTTCCGTATCCCATTATGAACTCATCTATAGAATTATCTATAATTTCTTTTAATAAAATATATATTCCATCATCATTTGATGATCCATCTCCTAGTTTACCAATGTACATACCAGGACGAATTCTAATGTGTTCTTTCCAATCTAAGGATTTGATACTTTCATCAGTGTACTGATTATTATTCATAATTTAAAAGACTCAATAAATTAAAGTATAATTAATTCACATAATATAGTATTAAATTTCAAAATTAAAATAATGATTTTTTTTTTTTATCAACAATTAAACATTAAATCTAAAATGAATTATATCTCCATCATCTACAATATAATCTTTTCCTTCAATTGATAATTTACCCAGATCTTTACAAGCTGATTCAGAACCATATTTAACGAAATCTTGGTATTTTATTACCTCAGCTCTAATAAATCCTTTTTGAAAATCTGAATGAATTACACCAGCTGCTTGGGGAGCGTTGCTACCTGCTTTTATTGTCCAAGCTTTAACCTCTTTTAGTCCTGCAGTAAAAAATGTTCTTAAATTGAGTAGTTTATATGCTGATTTTATAATTTTGTTAAGACCTGGTTCTTTCAATCCAATATCATCCAAGAACTCCTTTCTTTCATGAAAAGAATCTAATTCCATAATATCAGATTCTGTTTCAGCAGCTATAATTAAAAGTTCTGAATTTTCGTTTTCAATTTTTTTTCTTACGAGATCAACATACTTATTTCCTTTAATTGCGTCACTTTCATTTACATTGCAAACATACATCACAGGTTTATTTGTCAAAAGCATTAAATTATTTATTAAAACTTTTTCTTTTTTATCAATATTTAATGATCTAGCTGAAAATCCCTTTTCAATATGTAATTTATATTTTTTTAAAACCTCATTCTCTTTTATAGATGATTTATCGCCAATTCTAACTTTTTTATTGACTGCTTCTAATCTTTTATCTATTGTTTCTAGATCTTTTATTTGAAGTTCAAGATCAATAGTCTCCTTATCTCTAAGTGGATCAATGCTCTCATAAATATGTGAAATATTATTATTTTCGAAACAACGAAGAACATGAATAATAGCATTTGTTTCTCTGATATTTGCTAAAAATTTATTTCCAAGACCTTCTCCTTTACTTGCACCTTTAACTAACCCCGCAATATCAACAATTTCAACCACTGCATTTTGAACTTTTTGAGGCTTAACTAGTTTTTCTAAAATGATAACTCTTGAATCTGGAACTTCAATTACACCCACATTAGGTTCAATTGTAGCAAACGGATAATTTGCTGCAAGAGCTTTTGAATTAGATAAACAGTTAAAAATTGTAGATTTTCCTACATTTGGTAATCCAATTATTCCACATTTCATATTACTTTTTTTTTAATTATCTAAAGACTGATATAACACCTTTAAATGTTTTATATTTAAGCTTTAAAATATAAAAATATGTACCCTCTATTACTTCGTTATTGTTTGAAAATCCATCCCAAGGCTCGATTGAAGGATATATAGAATAATAAACTAAATTCCCCCATCTATTGTAAACTTTCAATAATGGTGATTCACAATCTCTAATTCCTTTTATTTTAAAATAATCATTAATGTAATCATTATTTGGGGTAATTATATTTGGAATTTCAATTTCGCTATAAATATCTAAAGAATCTATAAAAAAAACTTGACTTAAGGTGTCTTTACAATCATTATTTATGGATATTAAATCAACTTTATTAATTTGGTTAAAATCTAAAGAAATATTAGGGTTTTCATCGTAACTAACAACACCACCTCCTAGATTCCAAAAAAAATCATTTGCATTTTCAGACTCATTAATTAGTTCTATATTTTTTGAACATGAATCAATGTAAACACTAAATTTAGATTCTGGTTTTGGAGGAATATTAATACTTATGTTATCAGAAAAAATACTACTACAATTATTTTGAGTAATTATATTCAAGGTAACTAGATAATTACCTTGACTTGAAAAGTTATGTGAAGGATTTATGGAATTATTCTCCAAACCGTCTCCAAAATTCCAATTCCAATGTAATATTGGGTCAAGAGGAGACTCAATACTAGTATTTACAAATTCAACTAATCCTTCAATACAATCTACACTTGAATTAAAATTAAAAGAAGATTGTGGCGGATAACTGACATTGACTAACTGCGCAAGAGTATCATATAGATTACACGAATTTAAATTTTCAGTTATTAAATTAACTATATACTGTCCCTCATTAGAATAATTATAAGAATTAATTGATTGGAAAGAAGAATTCCCATCTCCGAAATCCCAAAAAACATTATCAAAATTTGTGGAATTGTTTGCTATGCTAATTTGTAAATTATTATTACAAATGTAATCAATTTCAAAGTTAGAACTTACAGGCAAACTGGAATTAATATATATTTGGGAAGTATCAGATGGACAATTAACGTCTCCGTATGAGATTAAAACAACATCAAATTCACCATTTTCAAAAATATGACTTAGTGTTTCAGTTACATTTGTCGAATATGTAATTATTTGATTAGATTGTAAATTAATTAAATTCCATTGATAATTAGTAGAATTTTCACTTAAATTATATAATTCAACTGTCAATGGAGAACAACCAGAAGATTCAGAAGCTTGAATAATTGAAATTGGTTCTGAGAAAACATTTATAAAATCATCTTCCTGAATTGAAGATTCGCAACCTGAAACATTATTAACAACCTGAAGATATATATCATACGATCCTGGTTGAAAAAAAACTAAAGGATTTTGATCATTTGAAGTGATATTATTTCCAAAATTCCAATTATATGAATAGTCTTCAGCATTTCCTGTTACATTTGAAAATAGTGATATTGAATTTGATTCACAAACGTTATTTTGATTTGATGAAATAGAAACTAATTCCTCACCTAAAACTGTCAATTCCTGCGAATATGTCTCCTGACATTCTAAGTACGAAACTGAAAAAGTTACAATATTAGATCCAAGACTATTAAATTGGATATTGGTAGGATTTAAGAGATTTGAAAATTGCGTAGATGAATTTTGACCAAAATCCCATAAGAATTCTGCATTGGGTGGTATAATTCCAGATCCAAAAAAATTATAACTTGCATTTATATCGCACTCCATTAAAGGAGACGAAAAATATGGATACAAATCTGGATACAAAGAAAAAAATACTTCAGATGTATCTGAACAGTAAGTATTTGGATTAGCTATTAGAGTAACTTGATATGATCCACTATCAGGATATATGTAAGAGGGTTCAATCTCATTAGATGAATCATTTAAAGTAGTTAAATCCCCGAAATCCCAAAAATAATCAAAAGAATTTAAACTTTGATTTTGAAAGTTAACAGTCAAACCTTCACAATAAATATCGGCAATTGGTACAGATGCAGTTGCAATTTCACAGTCAATTACTAAAAATCTAAAATCTCTTATGATTTCTCCAATAAAAATACCATTTCTATATTCCTCAACTTTTACACCAACAATATAGAATCCTTCTTGATTAGGAATACCAGTTATAAGTCCAGTTTCTGGATTTATTTGAATTGCAGGATCTGATGATAATGGATATTGGTCAGAATAACCGTCTTCCCAAATAATTTGACTGTAAGGTGGTGGATAAGTTTCAGTTGGGTCATCGTCACTAGCTCCATGATAAGGGGCAGTAAAAGAGTATACAAGTTCATCTCCATCTAGATCAAATGCTGATTGGCTTATTTCCATTTCAATACCTAAACATAATGCCATAGGTGGAAAACTCTCAAAACTAGGAGAATTATTACACGGCTGTTCAAAAAAAGAGGGTATATAAGCAACTAATGATGATCCAAAATCATTTGGATTAACTATATTAATGACTTGTTCATTTCTACAACATCTTTGGTAAACAACTTGGTAACCAGAGTTGTTAGTAGGTAGATTCGTAATTATTGTATAAGTCCCTTTTTCAATACACAAATTAGATGGAATTGACAGACATTCGTTTGTAAATTCATCGTTAATTATTTCAGTTTGGGGAGGACCAGTTTCTAACTCATTTATAAAGGAATTATCTCCATCATAGATTGTAATAATAGCATTGTTGTCAAAACCAGTATCGTTGGTATTTGTAGGACCACAATCTCTGTAGATTACAACTCTGATTTCATATAAATTATCACCCAAACAACTATAGGTTATTTCACCACCAACTAAATGGGTTGGAAATAATTTTATTGGAAAAATTAAAAGTAAAAATAAAGAAATTTTCCTCATAAATTTTTGAAATTATATTTTTGAATTAAAAATAGGATAATTTTCCATTAATTTTTTGACTTGATTCCCAACATCATATATTAGATTTATATCATTAGAATTTTCTATAACTTGGTTAATATAGTTTGCAACTAAAATCATTTCATTTTCTTTTAAACCTCTAGTAGTTATTGCTGGAGTTCCAATTCTGATACCTGATGTAATAAAGGGAGATTCATTATCAAAGGGAACCATATTTTTATTTACAGTGATATTTGCTAAACCCAATTTATCTTCTGCATTTTTACCATTAATATTTTTTGATCTTAGATCAATTAAAATACAATGATTATCAGTACCACCTGAAATTATTTTATAATTTAAATCTTTTAGACAACTGGAAAGATTTTGAGCATTTTTCCTTACTTGTAATACATAATTAAAATATTCATCTGTTAATGCCTCACCAAAAGCAATAGCTTTAGCAGCAATTACATGCTCTAAGGGCCCTCCTTGAGATCCAGGAAATACAGCTGATTTTATAAGTGTTGACATCAATTTTCTGTCCCCATTTTTCTTTACATAACCAAATGGATTTTCAAAATCTTTTGGTAAAAGGATTACACCTCCTCTTGGTCCCCTTAATGTCTTATGAGTTGTAGATGTAATAATATGGCAATATTTTGCAGGGTCATTTAAAATTCCCTTAGCTATTAATCCTGAAGGATGAGAAATATCTGCTAACAATAATGCACCTATGGAGTCAGAAATTTCTCTAAATTTTTTATAATTCCAATCTCTAGAATATGCTGACGCACCACAAATAATTAACTTTGGTTTTTCCTTTATGGCAATTCTCTCAAATTGATCCATATCAATTAAACCATCTTTATTTAATCCATAAAAAAAAGCATTGTACAATATACCTGAAAAATTTACAGGAGATCCGTGAGTCAAATGCCCACCATGAGATAAATCAAATCCTAAAATTTTGTCTCCAGGTTTTAAACAAGCAAGAAATACAGCATAATTTGCTTGAGAGCCAGAGTGAGGTTGAACATTAGCATATTCCACGTTGAATAAACATTTTAATCTTTCAATTGCAATATTTTCAATTTCATCAACAAACTCGCATCCACCGTAATACCTTTTACCAGGATATCCCTCAGCATATTTATTTGTAAGACAAGAACCAGTAGCTAATCTTATCTGATCACTAACATAATTTTCAGATGCAATTAACTCGATTCCATATTTTTGTCTTTGATTTTCTTTTTCAATTAGTTTAAATATATCTTTATCTTTTTTCATATTAAATTATAATGATTAAATTTAAATTTGATTTTGCTATGCAAATATAAATCATATTTTGTTATAATATTGGTAATAATGTCAAATCCAAATAATCCCAAAAAAAAGTCATGGATCCAAATTGATCCTGATAGTTTATTTCCTATTCAAAATCTTCCATTTGGAGTTTTTAGAATGAAAAATGGAAAATATTCAGTTGGAACAAGAATTGGAGATACAGTAATAGATTTAGATGAACTAAACAAACTGGAATATTTTAAGAAACTTAATTTAAATGAAAATATATTTAATAGTGATTCATTAAATAATCTACTAAAACTAAATAAGAAAAAATGGACTGAAATAAGAAATAATATATCTGACATTTTTGATGTTAATAATAATATGAAAATTGAACATAAAAAAAAATTATTGCATTCATTATCATCTATTGAAATGACTATGCCAGTTAGATTCTCTGGTTTTACAGATTTCTACTCTTCTAAGCAACATGCTATAAACATAGGATCAATTTTCAGAAACTCAAAAAATCCCCTGCCAACTAATTGGCATAAAATGCCAATTGCGTACAATGCAAGATCTTCTTCGATTATTTTATCTAATTCAAATATAAAAAGACCAAAAGGTCAAATTAATTCAGAATTACCTCATGTATATCCAACTAGTTTTTTAGATTTTGAAGTAGAAATTGGTTTTATTTTAGGAAAAGGATCAAAACTTGGAAATTCAATTTCTACTGAAGAAGCAGATGAATATGTTTTTGGATTATGTCTTCTTAACGACTGGTCAGCTCGAGATATTCAAAAATTAGAGTATGTCCCACTTGGACCTTTCAATGGTAAAAATTTTGCAACTTCAATTTCTCCTTGGATAATAACTACTGATGCACTTGAACCATTCAAGGTTGAAGGAGAAAAACAAATACCTGATGTTTTACCATATCTTAAATTTGAAGGGAAAAAAAATTTTGATATTAATATTGAAGTTTTTCTAAAGTCCAATACCTTTCAAAAAAAAAAATTATTAAGTACAAATGCAAAATATTTATATTGGAATATAAATCAACAAATAGCTCATCATACAATCAGTGGTTGTAATGTTAATATTGGAGACATATACGGATCTGGAACTATTTCCGGATCAAAAAATAATGAGTTTGGCTCAATGATAGAATTAACATGGAATGGTAAAAAACCAATTGAGATGTCTGATGGTAGCCTAAGAAAAGCTATTCATGATAATGATACTGTGATTTTTAAAGGAAAATGTTCAAATGAAAACTATTCAATTGGCTTTGGAAGTCTTGTCACAAAGATTTTACCGGGTTAAAATTTAAGTAACAATGAAAGAAATCATAAATAATGAAAATACCCAAATACTCAGAAAATATCGCAGTCTCTTACGTTCATGTAACAGTGACATCACCAAAGACGATAAAAAGCTGATTAGAAAAGCATTCAATCTCGCTGTTGAAGCTCACAAAAATGTAAGAAGAAAAAGTGGTGAGCCATATATTTTTCACCCCTTAGCCGTTGCTCAAATAGTTGCTAAAGAGATCGGGCTAGACGGAACTTCGGTTGTTTGTGCTTTGATCCATGATCTAGTTGAAGATACTAATTATTCACTTAAAGATATTGGTAAAATATTTAATCCAAAAATTCAAAAGATTATAGATGGGTTAACAAAAATATCTGAATTTTCCGAACAAACAAATTCTTCTCAAGCTGAAAATTTCAGAAAAATGTTACTAACGTTATCTGATGACATAAGAGTAATATTAATTAAATTAGCTGACAGGCTCCACAATATGAGAACTCTTGATTATATGCCTGAAAATAAACAAAAAAAAATTGGATCAGAGACGCTTTACATATATGCTCCATTAGCTCATAGATTAGGACTATACTCAATTAAATCAGAACTTGAGGACTTGGGATTAAAACATACAAATCCAGAAGAATATAAAAATATTGCAAGAGAATTAAATGATACTAAAAAAAGTAGAATTTCATATATACAAAAATTTACAAAACCTCTCAAAGATACTCTTAAAAAACACAATCTTAAATTTTCAATCAAAGGAAGACCCAAATCAATTTTTTCAATCAGGACAAAAATGGAAAGTCAAGGAATCTCGTTTGAGGAGGTATTTGATAAATTTGCAATTAGAATTGTTATTGACTCAGACTTTGTAAGTGAAAAATCAGATTGTTGGAAAACATACTCAATAATAACTGACTATTATAAACCTAATCCTGATAGATTAAGAGATTGGATTTCAAATCCAAAAGCAAATGGATATGAATCTCTTCATACAACTGTGATGGGACCAGGTGGTCAATGGGTGGAAATTCAAATAAGAACAAAAAGAATGGACGAAATTGCTGAAAAAGGATTTGCAGCCCATTGGAAATACAAACAAGGTAATAAAACAAGAGAAGGACATTTAGAAGATTGGATTAATCAAGTAAGAGAACTTTTAGAAAATCCAGAACCTAATGCAGTTGACTTTCTTGAAGAATTTAGACTTAACTTTTTATCACAAGAAATTTTTGTCTTTACACCAAAAGGGGATTTAAAAACCTTACCTAAAGGAGCCTCTGCACTTGACTTTGCATTTGAAATTCATTCTCAAATTGGTGCAACTTGTCTAGGATGCAAAGTTAATGGTAAAATTACCCCCTTAAGTCATAAACTCAAAAGTGGAGATCAAGTTGAGGTAATTACATCAAATAAACAAAAACCAAAAAAATCTTGGTTAAATTATGTTATTACTGCTAAAGCTAAAAATAAAATTAAAAGCTCAATTAAAGAGGAGAAAAAAGTAATTGCTGACGAAGGAAAGGAGATTTTATTTAGAAAACTTAAACAAATAAAATTTACATTTAATGAAAGTACTATTAAAGAACTATCAAATTTTTTTAAACTGAATACAACTTTCGATCTTTTTTATGAAGTTGGAATAGGAAACATAAATAATAGTATGATAAAAGATTTTATAAAAAATAGAAATAGTTGGTATAGATTTTTTAGAAATAAAATATACATTAGATCTAATAATAAAATTGACAAAAATAAAGAATTAGTAAAATATGATACACTTTTATTTGGAACTAATGAAGAAAGTCTTGACTTTACCTACTCAAAATGTTGCAATCCAATACCTGGAGACGAAGTTTTTGGCTTTACAACAATTAGAGAAGGTATAAAAGTCCATAGACAAGATTGTCCTAATGCATTGAGATTACAATCAAACTTTGCATATCGAATAATTAAAACTAAATGGATTGACAGTTCAAGCAAAAAATATACTGCAATATTAAAAGTTAAAGGAATTGATCAAGTGGGATTGATTAATCGTATTACAGAACTAATTTCAAATACTCTCAAAATTAATATAGAATCACTCAATATTAGTAGTTCTGATGGTATTTTTGAGGGGACTATTACTGTAATAATTAAAAATAAAAATATTCTTCGTGAAATTATTAACAAGATTAAAAGTCTAGATGGAATAGCTTCAGTTTCGAGAAAATTTAAATCAAATTAAATAATTCTTAATTTTATAAATTTATGATTAGTTTTACAAATAAATATGTCAATTATGAATAAGGATATTAGCCAAGAAGTAAAAAAAATATTTACAAATTATCTAGAAAGAAATGGTCAAAGAAAAACTCCTGAGAGATTCGCAATTTTAAAAGAAATATACTCTTTAATTGATCATTTTGATATTGAAAAGTTATATGAAATAATGAAAAGGAAAAATTATAGAGTTAGCAGAGCTACATTATACAATACTATTGAACTTCTGATAAATTGCAATCTTGTCAGAAAACATCAATTTAGTAATAATCAAGCTCAATATGAAAAGTCTTTTTCAAATAAACAACACGATCACCTAATATGTACTAAATGTAATAATATTCTAGAATTTTGTGATCCAAGACTTCAAACTATAATGGATGATGTAAAAGATATCTTTAATTTTCAAGTATCGCACCATTCATTAAATATTTATGGAAAACCAACATCAGATTCTATGGGTAATTGTTCAAAATGTAATGTTTCTTTAAAAAAATAAAAAATTATGAAAGTTGATGTATTATTGGGTCTTCAATGGGGAGATGAAGGTAAGGGTAAAATAGTTGATTTTCTATCCCCAAAATACGACATAATAGCCAGATTTCAGGGAGGTCCTAATGCAGGACACACATTAGAATTTGATAATCATAAACACATTTTACATACTATTCCATCTGGAATATTTCACAAAAATGTTATCAATATAATTGGAAACGGTGTAGTAATTGATCCAGTTATTTTAAAAAATGAATTACATAATCTCAAAAATTATAACATAAATTTTAAAAATAATTTATTGATATCAAGAAGAGCCCATTTAATTCTTCCAACTCATAAAATAATTGACAAAGCTTCGGAAAAATTAAAAGGAAAATCAAAAATTGGATCTACACTCAAAGGAATAGGACCAACCTACATGGATAAGACTGGTCGAAATGGACTAAAAATTGGAGACATAGAATTAAAAAATTTTAAAAATTTATATACTAAATTAAAAGATAAACATCTCAAGATAATTGAATTCTACGACTATTCTGAAGATCTTAAATTAATAGAATCTGAATGGTTTGAATCTATAAATTATATTAAAACTTTAAACTTTATCGATAGTGAACATTTTTTAAATAACTCGATTAGTCAAAATAAAAAAATTTTAGCTGAAGGAGCACAAGGTTCGTTACTAGATATAGACTTTGGAACCTATCCATTTGTAACATCCTCTAATACAATTTCAGCTGGAGCGTGTACTGGGTTGGGTATTCCACCGAATAAAATTGGTAAAATTTTTGGTATATTCAAAGCCTATTTAACAAGAGTTGGAAGTGGTCCCTTTCCTACTGAACAAGATAATGATATAGGTGAAAAAATGAAAAAAAATGGAAATGAATTTGGTTCAACCACTGGGAGATCAAGAAGATGTGGTTGGATTGATATTCCCGCATTAAAATATGCTATCAAAATTAATGGTGTAAGCGAATTAATGTTGATGAAATCAGATGTTTTATCAAAATTTCCTTATATTAATGTATGTACAGGTTATAAGTACAAAAATAAATTAATTGACTATTTTCCATACAGCATTGATAAAGAAAATATTCAACCAGTTTATCAAAAACTTAATTCGTGGGATAAAAACATACAAAATATCAATGTAAAATCAGACTTACCAAAAGAAGCTTTGAAATATGTAGAGTTTTTAGAAAACACTCTCAAAATTCCAATATCAATTATTTCAGTTGGTCCAAATCGTAACCAAACAATAATTAATAATTTTAAAACTTAAAAAAAATTGAATTACTACTTAAAATTTTTGTCTCAAATTTTCATATTTTGTATTTCAAATTTTCTCCTAGGTCAATCAAAAATTAAAATTCTTAACTCAGACGAAATTATATTTGATAAAAATTTTAACTCAAATGTAAAAAAACTCATCGGCAATGTAATTTGTTATAATAACGATTTTAAAATTTATTGCGATAGTGCATATTTATATGGAAAAGAAAATAAAATTGAATCATTCAGTAATATTAAAATTTTAAAAGGAGATTCAATATTCATAAAATGTGAAAGGTTAATTTATACCGGAGATACAAAAGAATCATATTTATCCAGTTCAGTTGAATTAATTCATAATGATCTCAAGGTGATTACTGAGAAGTTATATTTTAATTTTGAGAAAAAATTGTCGAGATCAAATATTCATTCAGAAATTTTGCATAATTCAAAAAAAATATACTGCAATAAATTTGTCTACGACATCAACAATGATTTATTTGAATTTTTTGATCAAGTTAAAACTATAAATCTAAATGACACAATTTTAACAGATACTTTAACATATAATTTAAAAAATGATATGATTAAATTGAATACATTTTTTGAAATTAGGTCTGAGAGCACAATCTTAAAAGGTAATTTTGGAATTATTGATAATATCAAGAAAAATGGGGTCTTTACAAAAAAAATTGAATTATTAAACTTAAAGGATAAATACATCATAAATTCTGATAGTTGTATTTTTAATAATATCAGTAATACTATTTCATTTTTGAAAAATAACTATATGAAAAATTATCATAGTGAAAACTTCATAGAATACATAGCTGATACAATAATAAATATTAACTCAAAATCTTTCAATGGAATAATAGGAATTTCTAATATTGTCTTAAATAATAAAGATCTTACAGCAAAATCTGATTCACTTTCATTTGATATTAATCAAAACATTATAAAACTTCAAAAGAACGCAATTGCATGGCATAATGACTATCAAGGAACAGCAAATGTGATTGAAATTTTAGTCATCAATGATTCACTCAAAAATATAACATTTATTGATAATCCATTTTTATTGTCAAAAGTTGCTAATTCTAAATACAATGAAATTTCAGGTGATTCTATTATTTTAATTTTTAAACAAAATCGTATTGAAAAAATTAACGCGTTGCAAAATTGTGAAACAGTCTATTTCATTCGAGACAAAAATGATTCAATTAAAAATGTTAATTTATCAAATTCTGAAAATACTTTTATAGAATTATATAATGGTAAATTAGATAATTTAAAATTAGATAAAACTATTAAATCTGAAATAATTCCATTGAATATCTATTCTGAATCCAATGAAGAAATATGGATTGATAAACAACAGATAATCAATAGAATTGATTCTACTGGTAAATTAACTAATTATTAATTTTACATATAAATCATCAAACTTTGAATCTCTAAACCATATAATTTTCTAATAATTTGCTTTTATTATATTTTTTTTTCTTAAATTCACGCTTTCTTAATAGTAAGAAATAACAATTAATAGAAATTAATCTAAAAAATTATGAAAAAGATTCTTCTTTCAATTCTTTTTGTTTTAGTTACAACTTTAACAACTACGGCTCAAACTAGGAAAGGTACAATATTATTGGGTGCTGGAAGCCAATTATCTGAAACAGGATGGTTAAATCTGCAAATTACTCCCAAAGTTGGATATTTTGTTCAAGATGGTATTGCTATTGGAGCCCTAATAAATTTTGCTAGTGACAATGTTGATAAACCAACATATGAATTAAATTCTAATCTTGCAGAAATTGGTGTTTTTGGTAGATATTATGTATCTAACAATCTTTTCACTGAAATATCACTTAGTAGTAGAAGTAATAGTGTCGAAGAATATAGCCCTGTTATGGGTATATACCAACAACATGTTAATTCTGCTGGTGATATTGTTGCTCCAAATACACCCGGTGCCATTGCATCTTTTGATGCAAGTGGAAACCCTCAAATGATAATGTATTCTGATGGAAATAATCCTGATTATTTTCAAGTAGTTGAAAACTCTGAACAGACATTAAATTTCAACTTAGGACTTGGATATACTATAGTTTGGAGAGAACATTTTGCTGTTGAACCATTTATGAATTTAACTTTTAGAAATGGAGAACTTAAAGAATACAATCAAGAAGCATTAATTGTAGAATCTTCTGATGTTAAAGGTACTCACTTTAATCTTGGAGTCAACTTTAGTTTATTCTTCTAACATAATAAATCTTATAACTTAAAGGTTGGTGTTCAAAGAATACCAACCTTTTTTTTTATCATTTTCATAATAAAAGGATGATCTTCTATTCTAGTTTCCCAATTCAAAATCAAATCTTTTTTTTCCTTAATTAAATTATTAAAAAAAATTTCATTTTTTGAAAATTTACTTTGACTTATCATTTTTTTTAAATCATTGATATTATAAATATTTATTTTGTTATCATGAGATTTTTTATAAAAATTTAATCTATCAAAAAAATTATTACCTAATTTTTTTTGTAAGATTTGAAAAAAATTATTGAGAGAATCAATTGAACATCCTGAAATAGTAGAATTAAACTTATCAACACCAATAATTACAAAATAACTATACTTTACCTCAAATGACGACTTAAGTGCTTCATTATGTGAATGCCAAGTTTTAAGAAACAAAGATAATTCATTCTTTAAAAAATAAATTTGTTTTTTTGTCAATAATATATTGGACTGAAATATAAAAATTTCACCATCTTGGCTAATCTTATCAAATTCAACTAACATTAATTATAAGTTTTCTGATTTAACAATCAATTCTGAAATATCTAAAACATCAATATTTTTATCACTTGATTTAGTTCCATCCATCAACATAGACTTGCAAAAAGGACATCCCACTGCAATTATATCTGGATTAAGATTTAAAGCTTCCTCTGATCTCTCATTATTTATCTCTTTGATTCCTTTTTCTGACTCTTTAAATAACTGAGCACCCCCAGCTCCACAACAAAAACTATTATCTTTATTTCTATTCATTTCCATTAAATCAATATCGAGTTTTTTAATTAAACTTCTGGGAGCATCATAAATATTATTTGATCTCCCTAGATAACAAGGGTCATGATATGTTATCCTCTTTCCTCTAAAACTCCCACCTTTGACTCTTAATTCACCAGTATCAATCAAGTACTGAATAAATTGAGTATGGTGCATAACTGAAAAATCTCCACCTAACTGAGGATATTCATTTTTAAAAGTATTAAAACAATGAGGACAAGTAGTTACTATCTTTTTTATTTTATAAGAATTTAATAATTCAATATTTGTGAAGGCTTGCATCTGAAATAGAAACTCATTTCCAGCTCTTTTTGCTGGATCTCCAGTACAAGACTCTTCAACACCTAATACTGCGTAATTATATTTTAAATGATTCAATATTTTAATAAATGATCTTGTAATACTCTTAGCTCTATCATCAAAACTTCCGGAGCAACCAACCCAAAATAAAATTTCAGGGATTTTATTTTGAGAAAATAAATTTGCCATTGTTGGAACATCTAATGTGGAATGATTTTTCATATTATAACTATTCTTTCCAATTTAATCGATCTGAAGATGCAAATTGCCATGGAGCTCCGTTATTTTCAATGTTATTAAACATCATATTTAATTCAGATGGAGCAGAAGACTCCTCCATTACACAATATCTTCTTAAATCTAAAATTATTGACAAAGGGTCAATGTTAATTGGACAAGCTTGAGTACAAGCATTACAGGATGTACAAGCCCATATCTCCTCCTTTGAAATATAATCTCCTAATAAAGATTTGTTATCGGACTTTCCTAATGATATATTCTTTGAAAATTCTTCTAATCTATCTCTTGTATCCATCATAATTTTTCTTGGAGAAAGTTTTTTACCAGTAAAATTAGCTGGACACTCTGAAGTACATCTACCGCATTCAGTACAAGAGTAAGAATTCATTAATTGAACCCAATTAAGATCATTTACATCTTTTGCTCCAAATTTAATATCATCTGATGAAGGGGGATTCTGATTATTAGGATTAATCATTGCTAAAACTTCTTGTTTAACAGATTCCATATTTTCAAATTGTCCTTTTGGATTTAAATTTGAATAATAGGTGTTAGGAAAAGCAAAAATAATGTGTAAATGCTTAGAATAAGGGAGGTAATTTAAAAATAAAAAGATTCCAATTATGTGAAACCACCAAAAAAATCTTTCAAAAAAATAAATTTTTTCAGGATTTAAATCCTGAAAAAGTGGAAGTAAAAATTTACTTACCGGAAATGAACCAGCTTTAATATAATGTGGATAATTAATATTTTGAAGCGCTAAATCTGAAGCTTGCATCAAAATAAAAGCTGACATTAAAAAAATCTCAAAAATTAAAATAAGGTTAGCATCTAATTTAGGCCAACCTTTCATTTCTGAGGAAATAAATCTTTTAATTTTAATAATATTTCTTCTGGTTAAGAAAATAATACACACAATTAAAACGAGAAAAGCTAATATTTCAAAAGAAGCTATTAAAAAATTATAAACGATTCCTAAAAAGGACAATATACGGTGAGTTCCAAATATACCATCAATGATAATTTCAATTAATTCAATATTAATAATTAAAAAACCTGAATATATTATTACATGAAGAAGGCCAGCTATTGGTCTAGCAACCATCTTTGTTTGACCAAATGCAACTTTAAACATCTGGACCCATCTTTGTTTTTTATTACCATATCTATTAATATCATTACCTAAAGAAATGTTATACCTAATTCTTGACATCTCTTTTGAAAAAATAAAAATAGATACCAAAAAAATAATTAAAAAAACAATATTAGATACGAACAAAATTTTTTTTTATAAAATTAATAAAAAAAAGTTATGCAAGCATAATGTTTTTAAAATAATTAATTCTATTGTTTCAAAGTATCAATTAAAATTTCAGTTTTTCTTCCAAAGAGAGAGAAATTGACATATCTTTTTGGATTTTTTTTCATATCTTTTAATAATTCCTTTAAATTTTTTAAAGTAGATGATACTTCATTGTATAAAAGACTGTCTTTTGTTATTTTACCGAGATTTCCTCTGCCTTTATTTATATCATTTAACAAATAATCTATTTTTCCCAGTATATCATTAGATTTATTAATTGAATTTGTCAGATTTGAATTATTGATTTCTTCAATAATATTATTTAAATTTTTAATTGTTGAATTTATTTTTGATTGATAACCTAAAATTAAATAAGATAATGTATCAATGTTATAGATAAAACTGGAAAATTTATTATTATTTTCATTGATAAATAAATTTATATTATCAGTTAAATTAATTATAGAAAATAAGGTGGAATCTAATATTTTTAATAGAGACTCAGTTCCATCTTTAATTGGTAAAAATTCGTTTGTAAGTTGATCAGTAATTGAAATTTTTACACTTCCAACCAAAGTATCACCATTTTCAGCAATGTCATCTCTATAACCAGGTATTATCTCTAAACCCTTAGATCCCATTATATCAATATCATAAATATTAATCTTTGAATCTGAACTAAAACTTATTTCCCTGGTTAAATTGAAATGAACTAATAAATTGTTATTCATATTTTGTTCATAAATAATATTTAAAACTTGTCCAACTTTTAGACCTTTGAATGTTACTGGTTGCCCTGTTTCTAATCCATGGACATGTTCATATAAAGCATAAAATTCAGTTTTATTATTAAAAATATTTTTACCTTTTAAAAAATTATATCCCCATATAAAGCATATGATTGTTAAAATTGAAGATAAACCAATAACTAACTCTTTAGAATATTTCATCATAAATTATTTTTTTTTCTTGCAAATATTTTTTCAAATTGATTTTTTTATTCTTATTAAATGCAACTATAAAACAATCTTCATATCCTAAACTAATTACTTCTTTTTGAACTTCCTTTATTTTAGAGTATGTGTCAATTTTCTCTACATAATATTTGTATGTATCTCCATGAATTTTAAAATATAAATTTGATATGTTATTAATTTCTTTAGGATCAATTTTTTTTGATGAAGTAAAAATCTGGATTGAAAAAAATACTGATTCATTTAAATCATCTTCGTTCTCAATAACACTATTTAAATCTTTTTTTAAAATTATATTTTCTAAATCATTCAATACCCCATCTTGAATATTCTTATAATCTTTTACAGCTCTGTATATGGCTGAAGCCATATACTCTTTTCCTCTTTTTGAATTCAAAAAATCCTCTTCTTTTTTATTAGTTAGGAATCCTAATTCAATTAAAACTGATGGCATTGCTACTCTACTAGTAACATACAATGGTTCTCTTTTAACTCCCCTATCTTTTCTTTTAACTCTTTCTCTAAATTGATTTTGTATTAACTCAGCAAGTTTAAGACTATTTTTTTCATATAACTTCTGATATAAAGAGACTTCTATTTGATATTCTGGACTATTTATATTAAAGTTCCCATAATTAACTTTGTCCTCTTTCGTTTTAATAATTGGATTTTCTTTTATGGCAACTCTTGAGTGATTTCCATGGTTAAGTCCTAAGACGAACGAAGAAGATCCATAAGCTCTAGGATCCTGAAAAGCATCACAATGGATTGATATAAATAAATCAGCTTTTTCACTATTTGCCATAGAGGTTCTCTCGTATAGTTCAGGATAAGTATCATTTTTTCTTGTATAAATAACCTCAACATCTTTTAAATTTTCAGTTATGTATTTTCCTAATTTCAAGGAAATATCCAATACAATATCTTTTTCTTTATTTTCATATCTTCCAGTACCAAGATTACCAGGATCTTTCCCACCATGTCCAGGGTCAATTACAATTTTTTTTAATGAATAATTAGATTTAAAATTATATAAGTATGACCAGATAGGTAAAGAATAAATAAGAAGAAAGCTAAATATAAATCGTTTCACAATTATTAGATTTTTTTTTAATTAGATTTGTTACCATAAATAAAAATAAATTGAAAATCCTTTGTCTTTAAAATTTAAATATAATATAATTTTAATAACTATATGTCTTTTGTTTAACTTGAATTTATATTCTCAAAATAGTAACAATAGAGATAATTCAATATTTCATGACTCTACATTAAAGTATTCTGCATTAGATTCAACAATTATTAAGTATAATGAATTTAAAATTTTTTTATATAAAAATGCTTTTATTTCATATCAGGAAATAGAGCTATTTGCAAATTATATTGAAATAAATTGGGAAACAAATATGATTTACGCAAGACCAAAAATTGATAGTTTAAATAATATCATTGAAAAAATAATTTTTAAAGAAAATAATAATTTATATGAATGTGAATATTTAGCCTATAATTATAGTACAAAAAAAGGAAAAATTAAAAATATGATCACTCATGATGGTGAAAGTTATATTCATGGTAATATTTTAAAAAAAAATGAAGATTATTTTTTTATAAATGATAGTAAATATACTACATGTTCCCATCCGGATCCACACTTTTATATCAAAGCAAAAAAAATTAAGGTAATTCCTAACGAAAAAATTATTAGTGGTCCAGCAAACTTAGTAATATCAGATATACCTACTCCTCTTCTTATACCATTTGGTTTTTTTCCTATCCAAAATAAAAAAACTTCCGGATTTATTCTTCCATCATATGGAAATTCAATTAATTTAGGTTACTTTTTGAGACAAGGTGGTTGGTATTTCTCTATAAACGATTTTGTTGATATGACACTCTTAGGAGACATATATACTATGGGCTCCTGGCAATTAAATTCTCATTTGAATTACAAAAAAAAATATAATTATAATGGTAATTTTAGTTTAAGATATTCAAAAAATATTGTAGGAGAAAAAAACTTGAATAATTATATTAATCAAACTGATTTTTTTTTAAATTGGACTCATAATCAAGATAATAAATCTCATCCAAATAGAACTTTTAAAGAATCAATTAATGCTGGATCTAGTTCATACAATCAACTTAATTCATATCAAACTAATCAATATTTACAAAATACTCTAAATTCAAATATTTCATATTTATATTCATCTCCTAATTATCCTTTGAATATCTCAGCAAACTTTAGACACAGTCAAAATACCTTAAATAATTCTATTAACTTAAATTTACCTGATTTAAACTTAAACACGAATAGAATAACACCTTTTAAACGAAAAAATAAAATTGGAAAAGAAAAGTGGTATGAAAAAATATATTTAAACTATTCCTCTAACCTAAGAAATCAAATTAACACTATTGATTCCCTTCTTTTCAAAAAAGAATCTATAAAAAAATTTAATTACGGTATAATTCATAGAATACCTATTAAATCAACATTTAAACTTTTTAAGAATATTAATATAAATCCGTCCATAAACTATTCAGAAAGATGGTATAATCAAAGAATAGAGAAAAATTGGGATGAATTAAATCAATTACTAATCACTGATACATTGAATGGTTTTAGAACTGTTAGAGATTTTAATACATCACTTAATATTAACACAAAACTATTTGGTTTATATAAATTTAATTCTAAAAGATTTATTGCTCTTAGACATATTTTTACACCAAATATTTCTCTAACATATAGGCCAGATTTTAGCAATAGAAGATGGAAATATTACGACAAAATTCAAATTAATTCTGATGGAGACAAGAGACATTATTCATATTTTGAACAAAATATATTTTCTACAGCTCCAAGTGGAGAATATGAAAATATTAATATTGGATTTGATAATAATCTAGAATTAAAAATTAGAAAATCTAATGGAGAAATTAAAAAAATTGGTATTCTTAGAAATCTGAATTTTAACACAAACTACAACTTAGCAGCAGATTCATTCAAAATATCAAATATAAACTTTAGCGGGAGAACTGAGTTATTTCCAAAAATGATGATAAAATTTAATGGAACGATTAATCCTTATAAAATAGATAAGAATGGAAATATTATAAATGAATATATTTTTTTAGATAAAATATCCATCGGAAGACTAACATTCTTCAACTTTGCAATAAATTGGGATTTAAATAACTCAAAAAAGCCTGAAGTTTTAAAAAATGAAACTAATAACCAAAATGATTTAAACCAAATTGATTGGATATTTGAAAACTTTAATAATTATATAGATTTCAATATTCCATGGAATTTAAGTTTAGATTATAAATATTCAATATTAAAACCTGCATTTGAAAAAAATATAATTCAAACATTTAACTTCAATGGAAATTTTAAATTAACAAAAAAATGGAATGTAGGATTTAATTCAGGTTATGATTTTAATAATAATTATTTATCTTATACCTCAATTGATATATACAGAGATTTACATTGCTGGGAAATGAGATTCAACTGGATTCCATTTGGATTTCATCAAAGTTATAATTTAACAATTAATGTTAAATCTCAAGTCCTTCAAGATTTAAAATTAAATAAACGCAGAAATTTTTATGATTTTTAATATTAAAACTTTTTAATTTTACAATTTATCTAATGAATTCAAAGAAAATAAATATTGCAATATTAACAGGGGGTTACTCCAAAGAAAGTGAAATTTCTATTAAAAGCTCTGACAATGTTTATAAAAATATTGACATAGTTAAATATAGTCCATATATAGTTTTAATAACAAAAAATAAATGGAGTGTTATTGTTGAAAATAAACAAATTAAAATTGATAAAAATGATTTTAGTTTTTACGTTAATAATAATAAAATAAAATTTGATGCAGTATTTTTTTCAATTCATGGAGCTCCAGCAGAAAATGGAATTTTACAAGGATATTTTGATCTGATAAAAATTCCCTACAATTGTTCAAATTACTTTTCATCATCAATTACTTTCGATAAATATTTTTGTAATAATTATCTTAAAAATCATAACATAAACTGTCCGGACTCTCTAATTTTAAATAAATCAGAAAAAGTTAGTTTTAGTGATATACGTAAAAAAGTAAAGTTCCCATCAATTGTTAAACCAAATAATTATGGATCCAGCTTTGGAATTTCAAAAATTAATAATGAAGCTGATTTTAATAAAGCCATTAATAAGGCTTTTAATTACGATAATAAAATAATTATTGAGGAATTTATTGATGGTAAAGAAATAACATGCGGACTTGTTCAAAGAAAAAAAAACTTGATAAAACTTCCTTTAACAGAGATTAAAACTAAAAGAGATTTTTTTGATTATGATGCTAAATATAATGGGAAATCAAAAGAAATTACACCTGCTAAATTAAGTAAAATTCAAGAAATTAAAATATATACAACAAGTGAGTTTATTTTTAATTTATTAAATTTAAAAGGGATAGTAAGAATAGATTACATTTTGACTGAAAAAAAACTATTTTTTTTAGAGATCAATACAATACCTGGACTAAGTAAAGAAAGTATTATTCCCAATCAAATCAAAAAATTAAATATTTCTATGAAAGAATTAATTTCGATATCATTGGCTAACATAATTTAAATTAAGTGATTGACATTAAACATTATATTTCTGAAATTACAAAGGGTAATATTATATATTTAAGTAAAGCTCTAACATTAATTGAGAGTAAAAAGCCAGCGGATAAAAAAATTTCTAATAATTTACTTAATTCTTGTTATAATTTAAGTGGAAATTCCATAAGAATCGGAATTTCTGGGTCTCCTGGAGTTGGAAAAAGTTCATTAATTGATGAAATTGGATGTTACTTAACCTCAATAAATAAAAAAGTGGCAGTTTTGACAATTGATCCTTCCAGTAGTGAAAGTCAAGGAAGTATTTTAGGAGATAAAACTAGAATGGAAAAACTAAGTAAAGAGAAATATGCTTTTATTAGACCATCTCCTAATTCAGGTTTTTTGGGTGGGGTAAATGAAAAAACTTCTGAAAGTATAATTCTTTGCGAGGCAGCTGGATTTGATGTTATTTTAATTGAAACAGTAGGAGTTGGTCAATCTGAAATTGAAGTTGATTCAATGGTAGATTTTTTCTTGTTATTAACTATTTCAAATACAGGAGATGAACTCCAAGGAATAAAGAAAGGTATTATAGAAAAATCTCATTCTATAGTAATTACAAAGCATGATGGAAATAATATCCAAAATAATTTGATAACACAAAATATTTTAAAAAATGTTATTAATTTAAGAAATATAAAAAATAAAAAATGGACTCAAAAAATAATCTTATGTTCTTCGCATAAAAAAAAAGGTATTATTGAAATTTGGAAGACAATATCTAATTACATTGATATCTCAAAGAAAAATGGCTCATTTCTATCAAAAAGAGAAAAACAAAGTATATTTTGGATGAATACCAGAATTAATAATAATATTAAAAATATATTTTTTTCAAATCCCAAAATAACCAAAGAAATTTTGAAACTAAAAAAATTAGTACTAGATAAAAAAATCAATCCATATGAAGCATCCGAACTTTTATTTGAAAATTTTTTTATACTAAAAAAAGGGATTAAAGATTCATATTGATCTCAATGTAATTTACAATTGAATGAATAATTTTAATATGGATTTCTTGAATCCTATCTGAAAAACTGTCTTGATTAACGCGAATTTCAATATCTGAAAATTTGGCTAAATCCCCGCCATTGTTTCCAGTTAAGGAAATAATTTTTATCTTTTTTTTTCTGGCTATTTCTGCTGCCCTTATGATATTTTTTGAATTTCCACTTGTACTAATTGCAAATAAAATATCTCCTGATTGACCAATTGATTGAATAAATCTTGAAAAAATTAGTTCTGAATCATAATCATTTAAAACGCATGACATATATGCTGGATCAGAAATTGCAATTGCCGGAAGAGGTCTTCTTTTAACTTTAAAATTTCCTGAAAGTTCCTGTGCAAGATGCATTGCATCACACATAGAGCCTCCATTTCCACATGATATTAATTTTTTTTTATCGGTGAAAGCACTAATTATTAGATTTGCAGCATTTTCAATTTTTACAAAATTATTACTATCATTGATAAATGACGATAAATAACCTTGAGCTTGAATAAAATTTGATTTTATTATATCGATTTTATTTTTCATCCGATGAATTAAATGCTAATAAACCTCTTTTTAGCCAATCTTTAAATAAATTTACATTTCCATAATCTTGATAATTTGCTGGTTCTATTAACTTTTTTTCACTATGATCTAGAAAAACATAATATGGTTGCGAGTTAGTCTTAAAAAGTTTAGTTTGCATAACCATCCACTTATCACCAACAGTTCTAACTTTTTTTCTTTTACCAGCAATTTCAGTTTCGTATTGATCACTAACTTCCAGTTTAGTTCTTTCATCTACATACAGTGAAATTAAAACTAAATCATTTTGCAAAATACTTTTTACTTCAATATCTGACCAAACTTTTTCTTCCATTTTTCTGCAATTAACGCAAGCCCAACCGGTAAAATCTAGCATTATCGGTTTATTTACTTTTTTTGCAAAATTTAAACCTTTTTGATAATCATGATATACCATTATTCCTTGAGGACCAAGATGTAAGTCATTATTTTTAATACTTATATTTTCATTTTTCATATTCATATTGGTGTGAAAACCTAAAGGGGATTCACTGTAATGGATTGGAGGAGGAAAAGCATTAATCAATTTAAGTGGTGCTCCCCATAATCCTGGGATCATATAAATAGTAAATGAGCCAAATATTATTGCTAAAAACAATCTAGGAACTGATATAATTTTTAAATCAGAGTCTCCCTTAAAATTTAAAATTCCTAATAAATAAAGTGTAAGTGATAAAAAAATAAAAATCCATATTGATATAAATAATTCTCTATTTAATAGATTTAATTGCAAAACAATATCAGCATTAGAAAGAAATTTGAAAGCTAATGCAAGCTCAATAAATCCGAGTGTAACTTTAACTGAATTTAACCAATTTCCTGATTTTGGGAGTGAATTCATCCAACCTGGGAAGGCAGCAAAAAGAGCAAATGGAATTGCAATTGCAGAGGAAAAACCTAACATCCCAAAAATTGGAGCTAAATAGGAACCACCATAAGCAGCTTGAACAAGTATAGTTCCAACAATTGGACCTGTGCATGAAAATGAAACAAGAGCAAGAGTAAAAGCCATAAAGAAAATTCCAATTAAACCTCCTTTTTCAGATAAGGAATCACTTTTATTGATCCAAGAATTAGGTAAAGTCAATTCAAATGCCCCAAGAAATGAAGCTGAAAATACAATTAATACAATAAAAAAAACTAAATTAAAATAAACATTAGTTGCCATATTGTTCAGTATATCAGAGCCAAATACTCCAGTAACAGCAACTCCAAGAAAAACATAAATTATAACAATAGATAAACCATAAATTATTGCATTCCTAATACCAATTATTTTATTTGAGCTTTGCTTAGTAAAAAAACTAACTGTAAGAGGTATCATTGGGAATACGCAAGGGGTTAATAAAGCAATAAAACCACTAAAAAAAGCAACTAAAAATATATTAAATATATTTGTTTCATTTAAAATTGGATTATTTGTTTTTATTTCATTGGAAACTATTTTTTTTGGTATTACTAATTCAAAATCAACATATTCAGGGGGGAGACACATTACATCATTACATGCCATAAATTCTAGATATCCTTTTAATTTTGACTCGGAATATTTATTTAGTTTGATTCTTTGTCTAAAAGAGGTGCTCTTTTTAAATAATTTTAAATTCATTCTAAAATTGGGGTCATATTTTTGATCCAATGAATCCTCAATAACTTCTCCAATTAGATCATAATCCTGACTTTTATTAAATGAAAATGAAGTTGGTACAGGACCTCCTTCAGGTAAAAATTGTGAATACGTATACCATCCATCATCAATTGTTGCATTTGCAACAAATTCAACTTCATTTTGATTAATAGAGTCAATTTTAAATGTCCATTTAACTGGATCAAATATTTGACTAAACAAACTTTGAGAAATAAATAATACTAAGAAGAAAAATTTATTTTTTGTCATTTTAGAATTTTTGATAAAATTAATTTAATAATTGGATAATATAAATATTTTTTGTTTTTTCTTTTATTTTAAATCTATCATCTATTCTGTGACCTATAATCCAAATAATTTGGTCACCGGAAAGTAATAGCCATGTTTTTTCTTTTTCAAATTGAGAAAATTTATTATCTATAAAAAAATCACTCATTTTTTTTTTCCTTTCAGTCCTAGGGGATAAATGAAGTCTCCTGACTCCCATTTCCTTAAAGTTAATGGAAATGTTAATTTATCATAATCTAAAGCAGCAATTTTTTTTGATTTATTAATACAAAAATCATTAATATTAATTTTATTAAATCTCAATTTTAAAGGTGTTCTAATATAATTTTGTTTTGAAAATATTTTTTTTGGTAAAACTTTAACTAATTTACTTTTATTTATAATTAATTTATTATTGTGCTTCAAAATTTTATATTTTTCAGAATATAAAATCTTTCCATTTTGAGAATTAATCAAATTAAACATGGAATTCCAATCAGTAAAATTATAATCTTTCAAATAATAATAAAGTATATCTGATGAAGATGGATACTTTTTTAATTTTTTGATGTTAACTTCAATTGAATTTTTCTTTTTTAATAAGATTTCATCTTTTATTTTATCATAAAAAAAATGTAAATTTTTTATTGAATTTTTAATCTTAATAGAGTTTTCACTTAGTGTTGTAATTAATGAGGGATTGATATTTTTCAACTTAGGAACTATAACATTTCTGAGATAGTTTCTGAGATATTTATTTGAATAATTACTTTTATCTGTTCTATATGTAAATTCATTTTTTAGAACCCATTTTTCAATTTCAGATCTTTCCGTCTCAAGCATTGGTCTAAAAATTTTTTTTTTGATTGTTTTAATACCTGTCAATCCGTTAATCCCTGTCCCTTTAATTAAATTCATTAAAATAGTTTCGCAATGATCATTTTTGTTATGACCTAATATAATATAATCTAATTTTCTGGAAATTCTTATGACTTCAAACCAGTCAAATCTTAATTTTCTTGCAGACATTTGAATTGAAATCTTTTCATTTTTTGAATTTAAACCAACATCAAATTGTTTGACATGACATATTATATTATATTTTGAACATAATTTTTTTACAAATTTTTCGTCATTTTCAGAATCAGATTTTCTAAGATTAAAATTACAATGTGCAACTTCAAAAGTAAATTTTGATAATCTTAATAAATGAAATAATGCAATAGAGTCAATTCCGCCGCTTAAACCTAATAATAACTTTGATTTACTCTTAAATCCAATACCATTACAATATTTTATAAACTTATTAATCATGATGAAAATTCAATACCTTAAGTAGCGACTTGGATTTTAAAAAGCACTCATCAAACTCTTTTTCTATTTTACTTTTTGAAGTAATTGCACCTCCAACTAGTATTGATAAATATTTATTAATTTGGTTATATTGAATACTTCTAATAATTACATTAAAATCAAAATCACCATTTGGTTCAATGTAGCCTATTGAGCCAGAATAAAGACCTCTTTTAGTTTTTTCATATTTTTCAATTAATTCCATTGCCCTATATTTAGGAGCTCCAGTCATAGAACCCATTGGAAAAGTTGATGAAATAATTTCATCAATATTAATATTCTTTTTAAGGTCACAAGATATTGTTGAAATCATATGATGTAAATCATTAAAAGAATAAATACCAAACAACTCATCTACATTCACTGAAGATCTTCTAGCAATTTTTGATAAGTCATTTCTAACTAAATCAACAATCATAACATTTTCAGATCTTTCTTTGTCATCTTTAAATAATTTCATTTTTAGAAAATTATCTTCTTCTTTATTTTTACTTCTTCTTATTGTTCCTTTTATTGGTTGAGAAAATAACTTATTGTTGATTTTTCTAATGAACCTTTCTGGGCTGGCAGAGATCAAATAAGAATTGTTATGTCTGTATAATGAGGAAAAAGGCGCCTTTGAAATAGAAACTAATTTTAAATAAGTATCATATGGATTAATTACTGAATTTTCTGCATATATTTCCTGACAATAATTCATCTCATAAATATCCCCAAGATTTATATGTTGAATAATCTTAGATACATTTTTAAAATAATTATTTTTTGATATCCTAAATTTTAGATTTAGGGAAGAAATTTCTTTAAAATTAAAATCAAGATTTAATATTTTTTCAATAGAAAACCTTTGATTTTCTGAGTGAGAAAGATATTTTACTATGTTATCTTGACATATAAAAAGAAACTTAGGTACAAAAAAATTTAATAAAGGAAAATTAATACCATCATAATTCGATGAACTTAATATTTCAATATGGTTTTTAAGATCATAACTAAGAGAACCAAATATCCAATTAGAATGGTTTTTTTTATAAAATTTATTAAGTTGAAATAATGAATTTTTAGAATTAGATATTATTTTATCTTCACAGTCAATAGCAAAAATCCAATCATATTTGTCTTTTAAATTATTACTATCCAGAAACATAAAATTTTTACTTTCAGAGTAATATTTTAATAGCTTAAACTTAAAATTTTTAAATTGAGAAATATTAAATTCATCTAAAATTTTCATGTAAATAAGTAAAATTAAATATGCAGAGCTCTTTTTTCTGAAGCATTGAGAGCAGCTTCCTTTATTGCTTCTGAAAATGTTGGATGAGCATGACAAATTCTTGCAATATCCTCAGCTGAAGCTCTATATTCCATAGCTACAACAGCCTCAGATATTAAATCTGCAACTCTAGGGCCAATCATATGAACTCCTAAAATTTCATCAGATATCTCATCAGCTAAAACTTTTACGAATCCATCCAAATCGCCTGAGACTCTTGATCTACCAAGTGCTTTAAAAGGAAAATCTCCGACTTTATATTTGATTCCACTACTAATTAATTCTTGCTCTGTTTTTCCAACAGAGGCAACTTCAGGCCAAGAATAAATAACATTAGGGATTAAATTATAATTTAAATGAGGTTTTTGACCAGATATATACTCTGCAACATAAACTCCCTCTTCTTCAGCTTTGTGAGCCAACATCGGACCATCAATTACATCTCCAATTGCAAAAATATTTGAAACATTAGTCTTCAAATTATTATCAACAATAATTTTTCCGGAAGCACTTAGTTTTATTCCAATTTTATTCAAATTTAAACCTTTAGTGTATGGGCTTCTTCCAACTGAAAGTAGACAATAATCTGTTTTATAAATAATCTCTTCCTTATTTTTGTTTAATCCAGTTATTATAACTTTATTACCGACACTTTTAACAGTTTTAACCTCAAAATTAAGCTGGATATCAAAAGATAGATTTTTAATTAGAATTTTTTTTAACTCTTTACTTAATGATTTATCAAATGAATTAATCAAATAATCAGAATATTCTAAAACTGTTATTTTAGTGCCTAATCTTGCATATACTGAACCTAACTCGATCCCAATAACACCCCCACCTATAATTATTAATTCATTTGGTACTTCTTTTAGGCTTAATGCTTGAGTTGAAGAAATAATTCTTTTTTTGTCATTTTTAATTCCAGCCAGCTCTGTGGGTTTAGACCCAGTAGCAATAATAAAATATTCAGATTGAATTTCATTAGAAAGTTTGTCACTATTTACAGTGATTGAAGATTTATTTTGAAATGAGGCAGTGCCTTTATACACGTCAATTTTATTTTTTTTCATTAAAAAATTTAATCCATTGCACGTTTGTTTAACAATCTTATCTTTTCTTTCCATCATTTTTTTAATGTCAAAATTGACGTTATTAAAGTTTATTCCATGCTCAGAAAAATGTTTATTTGCACTGAAGAACCTTTCTGAAGAATCAAGGATAGCCTTTGATGGTATACAACCAACATTTAAACAAGTACCACCTAAACTAGAATATTTTTCGACTATAGCAGTTTTTAAGCCTAGTTGAGCTGATCTTATTGCTGACACGTAGCCACCTGGACCTGATCCAATTACAATTAAATCATATTTTTTCATAATAAATCAAATTAATTTTTTCTTTCATTTATTGGGACATATTTTCTTGAAATATTTCCAGTATATAACTGTCTTGGTCTTCCAATTGGTTCATTATTTTCTCTCATTTCTTTCCATTGGGCAACCCATCCAGGTAATCTTCCTAAAGCAAACATAACTGTAAACATATCGGTTGGTATTCCTATTGCTCTGTAAATAATACCAGAATAAAAATCAACATTTGGATAAAGTCCCCTTTCAATAAAATATTGATCAGTAAGAGCAATTTTCTCAATTTTTTTTGCAATGTCAAGAACTGGATCATTAATTCCAAGTGAATTTAAAACTTCTTCAGCAGCGTCTTTAATTATTCTTGCTCTAGGATCAAAGTTTTTATAGACTCTGTGGCCAAATCCCATCAATCTAAATTGATCAGACTTGTCTTTGGCTTTATCTATATATTTTTTAACATTACAATTATCTTTTTTAATTTCCTCTAACATTTCAATCACTGCTTGATTTGCTCCACCATGTAAGGGTCCCCATAAAGCAGCAATTCCAGCAGATATAGATGCATATAAACTAGCATGAGATGAACCAACAATTCTTACTGTAGAAGCTGAACAATTTTGCTCGTGATCAATATGAAGAATTAATAATTTTTCTAGTGCATTTGAAACAATTTTATTAATCTTATAATCATGAGTTGGAAGACTGAACATCATATTTAAAAAATTAGAACAATAATCTAAATTATTATTAGGATAAACTAGTGGTTGTCTCATTCTATTTTTAAATGCCCATGCAGCTAATGTTGGAAGTTTTGCAATTATTCTTATGATCGTTCCATTAATTTCCTCAACAGATCTGTTTGGATCAAGAGATTTTGGATAAAAAGCAGTTAAAGACGATACCAAAGAAGATAAAACACCCATTGGATGTGCTTTTGAAGGAAAACCGTCTAAAATTCCTTTAACATCCTCATGCACTAAAGTGTGAAGTGTTATATTATCTTTAAATGTTTTCAATTTTGATAAATTAGGTAATTCACCATAAATTAATAAATATGCAACTTCAAGAAAAGTTGATTTATTTGTTAAGTCATCAATACTATAACCTCTGTGTCTTAAAATACCTTTTTCTCCATTTAAAAATGTAATTGAACTTTTTGTAGATCCTGTATTTTTAAATCCAGTATCAATAGTAATTAGACCAGTTTTTTTTCTTAAACTGCTTATATCAATTGCTTTTTCCCCCTCCGTTCCATTAATTATTGGGAACTTATGTAGTCTTCCACCAAAGGAAATTTCTATATTTTCATCCATAAAATAAAATTAAAATTCTATATATATTTAAAATTTTTACCTAAAAAAATTGCTGATTCACCTAAAATTTCCTCAATTCTTAGCAATTGGTTGTATTTACTAATTCTATCAGACCTTGATGCTGAACCTGTTTTAATCTGACCTGTACTTAAACCAACTGAAATATCAGAAATTATACTATCCTCTGTCTCACCAGATCTATGACTCATTATTGTTGAATAGTTATTTAACTTAGCAAGATTAATGGCTTCTAATGTTTCAGAAAATGTTCCTATCTGATTTAATTTAATTAATACCGAGTTAGCAATATTTTTTTTAATACCAATTTTTATTCTATCAGAATTAGTAACAAATAAGTCATCACCAACTAACTGAACTTTTTCTCCCAATTCTTTTGACAATTTAATCCAACCATCCCAGTCATCTTGGTCTAAACCATCTTCTATTGAAATAATTGGGAACTTATTACATATTTTTTTAAAATAACCTATCATATCACTCGAATTGAGACCAGAGTGTTTTTCTCCTTTAAATTTATATAATTTATTTTGTTTATCATAGAACTCACTTGCAGCAACATCAAGAGAAATAAAAACATCTTTACCTGGAGAATATCCGGCTTTTTCAATTGCAATAGTTATAATCTCTAATGCTTCGGTATTTGATTTTAAATTTGGAGCAAAACCTCCTTCATCTCCAACATTTGTTGAAAAACCTTTACTCTTAAGAACTTGTTTAAGTGTATGAAAAATCTCTACACCAATCCTTAATGATTCAGAAAATCTATTCGTATTAAGTGGCATTATCATAAACTCTTGAAAGTCAATTAAATTATCAGCATGCGCTCCTCCATTAATAATATTCATCATTGGAATAGGCATAATTTTAGGTAAATCTTTTTGAATAAAATTAAATAAAAACTTATTGTTAAATGAGGCTGCCGCTTTCAAACAAGAAAGTGAAACTGATAAAATTGAATTTGCACCCAATTTACTTTTATTAGCTGTTCCATCAATTTCTATCATTAAATTATCAATTTTAAGCTGATCATCTATCGGAACACCAATTAAATTTTCTCTTATTAAACCATTTATATTATTTACTGCTTTTAATACACTTTTACCTAAATAATAATTATCATGATTATCTCTAAGTTCTACTGCTTCATACTCGCCTGTAGACGCTCCTGATGGAACAGATGCTCTTCCAAACATAGTATTATTTACATAGACATCAGTTTCAACAGTTGGATTTCCTCTGGAGTCTAAAATTTGTCTTGCTACGATATTTGTAATCTTATTCATTTTTTTAAATCATTTCTTTTATAAAATTATCAAATAAATACCTTGAATCATGAGGTCCAGGTGAAGATTCAGGGTGAAATTGAACAGAAAAACAACTTCTATCTTTTAACTTTATTCCCTCTATAGTTCCATCATTTAAATTTTTATGAGTTAAAATTATATTATTTTTATTTTTAATGGAATCAATATCAATTGAAAAGCCATGATTTTGAGATGTTATTTCACCTTTTCCAGTCTCTAGGTTTATAACCGGATGATTAATACCTCTGTGACCATTATGCATTTTATATGTTTTCAAACCACAAGCTAGACCAATCATCTGATGTCCAAGACAAATTCCAAAAGTTGGAATTTTAGTATCAATTATTTGGACAACTAGATTTATAACATTTTTCATTACACTTGGATCCCCAGGCCCATTTGATAAGAAAATCCCATTAGGAGACCAGTCTAAAATTTCAGATAAATTAGCATTGTAAGGAAAAACTTTTAAGTAACAACTTCTTGATGTTAGACATCTTAAAATATTTCTCTTAACACCAAGATCCAAAACAGCTACTCTGTGTTCAGCATCATTATTACCAACAAAATATGATTGTTTTGTTGAAACACTGGAGGATAATTCAAGTCCTTTCATGTTAGGAACTTTGATTAATTCTTTCATTAAATACTTCGAATCAAAATTTACTGAGGAGATTAGTGCATTCATAGAACCTTTGTTTCTTATATATCTGACTAGAGCTCTTGTATCAACATCGGATATTGCAACTATTTTTTCTTTAATAAAATAATCACTTAAACTCATATTAGAATTAATTCTTGAATTATTTCTATTGAAATCTTTACAAATTAATCCTGAGATTTTAATAGATTCAGATTCAATTTCATCATTATTAACTCCATAATTTCCAATATGTGGATTTGTTGTTAACATTAACTGACCATAATATGATGGATCAGTAAAAATTTCTTGATATCCAGTCATACCAGTATTAAAGCATAATTCACCTACAGCTATTCCTTTATATCCAGCAGCAAAACCATGAAATATAGTTCCGTCCTCCAGAATTAAGAGAGCTTTGTCTTTTTCAATGTATCTCATCAAAATTTATTTTATTTAGATAACTAAAAAAGGACATAACAATAAAAAGCTACATCCTTAAATTAACAAAAATTAAATAGTAGCTAATAAATTAGGTATTTCCGTTGTTTGAGTCGTCATTTGAAACTTCATCATTTTTTTTACTTTCAGTTTTTTGATTATTTAGATCAATAATTTTATTTGTCTTATCACTGGAAACTTCTTCTGTCTTTTGAGTTTTAGACTCATTTGTTTGATTTAGTTTCTTACTTCTTCTGGTTCTCGATTTTTTAACTTTTGTACTTTTATTAGAATATACCTCGTTAAAGTCAACTAATTCCATCATACACATCTCAGCATTATCACCCAACCTATTGCCAGTTTTTATAATTCTTGTGTAGCCTCCAGGTCTATTTATTATTTTTTCTGATATAACCCCAAATAATTCTGAAATGATTTCTTTTTGCTTAAGATATCTAAAAACTATTCTTCTTGAATGAGTAGTATCAGTTTTAGATTTTGTAATCAAGGGTTCAACAAATCTCTTGAGAACCTTCGCTTTAGCCAGGGTAGTATTTATTCTTTTATGTTTAAGTAATGAACAAGCTAAATTAGATAGCAAAGCTTTTTTGTGGTTTGCTTTCCTTCCTAGATTATTATTTTTGTTTCTATGCCTCATATTTTAATTTTTATCAAGTTTATACTTACTGGTATCCATCCCAAAAGTTAAACCTTTTACAGCAACTAATTCATCAAGCTCAGTTAGGGACTTTTTTCCAAAGTTTCTAAATTTCATAAGATCACTTTTATTAAAGGACACTAAGTCTCCAAGGGTTTCTACTTCAGCAGCTTTTAGACAATTTAAAGCTCTAACTGATAAATCCATATCCGTTAATTTTGAATGAAGAAGTTGTCTCATTTTTAATGACTCTTCATCATATTGATTTTCAGATGCAGTTTCTTGGTCTTCAAGAGAAATTCTTTCATCAGAGAAAAGCATGAAGTGATGAATCAATATTTTTGATGCTTCAGTTAAAGCATCTTTTGGGTTGATAGAACCATCTGTTGTTATTTCGAAAATGAGTTTTTCATAATCAGTTTTTTGCTCTACTCTAAAATTATCAATATTGTATTTAACATTTTTAATTGGAGTAAAAATAGAATCAATAGATATAGTACCAAGAGGTAAATGGTCAATATTATGTTCTTCAGAAGTTACAAAGCCTCTACCTTTACTTATATTTAGAGTAAAATCAAGTTTAACTTTAGGATCAACATTACAAATTATAAGCTCAGGATTAAGTACTTGAAAGTTTGAAATAAATTTACCAATATCTCCAGCAGTAATTTGTTTTTGATTAGAAATAGAAATTTTAACTAACTCGTCCTCAACATCATCAACCTGAATTTTAAATCTAACCTGTTTTAAATTTAAAATTACTTCGGTTATATCTTCAACCATTCCATCAATAGTTGAAAACTCGTGTTCAATTCCTTCAATTTTTACGGAGGAAATTGCAAATCCTTCAAGAGACGATAAAAGAACTCTTCTGAGAGCATTACCAACAGTAAGTCCATAACCAGGTTCTAAAGGTCTGAATTCAAATTGCCCAAAAGTATCAGAGGAATTAACCATATATACTCTGTCAGGTTTTTGAAAATTTAAAATAGCCATATTATATATTTTTTTAATTAAAATTTATTTTGAATATAATTCTACAATTAACTGTTCTTTAATATTTTCAGGAATTTGATCTCTTTGAGGGACAGATACAAAAGTTCCTTTTAAGGAATCTAAATTAAATTGTAGCCATTCGTATGATGAGTTATTAACTTTTAGGGAATCTACAATAGATTCCATAGACTTAGACTTTTCTCTAACTTCAACAACATCACCTTCTTTAAGGGAAAATGAAGGAATATTAACAACAATTCCATTAACTAATATATGCCTGTGAGATACTAATTGTCTTGCACCACTCCTTGTGCTAGAAATTCCCATTCTATAAACTACATTATCTAATCTTTGTTCACACAACTGGAGAAGGATTTCTCCAGTGATTCCAACTTTAGATGATGCTTTTTTATATAAATTCCTAAATTGTTTTTCAAGTATACCATATGTATATTTAGCTTTTTGTTTTTCTAAAAGTTGAACTGCATATTCAGATTTTTTTGCTCTTTTTTTCATAACTCCATGCTGACCAGGAGGATATTTTTTCTTTTCTAGAGACTTATCTGAGCCAAAAATTGGTTCACCAAAAGTTCTAGAAATTTTTGTTTTAGGTCCAGTATATCTTGCCATATTTTTATTTTTAATTAAACTCTTCTTCTTTTAGGAGGCCTACAACCGTTGTGAGGTTGAGGAGTAACATCAATAATTTCAGAAACTAGGATTCCACTATTATGAAGGGTTCTTATCGCAGATTCTCTCCCATTTCCTGGTCCTTTAACAAAAACTTTAACCCTTCTAAGACCAGCTTCGTATGCTAATTTAGCACAATCCTCTGCCGCCATTTGAGCAGCATAGGGTGTATTTTTCTTAGACCCTTTAAAACCCTGCTTACCAGCTGAGGACCATGATATTACTTGACCCGAATTATTTGTTAAAGAAATAATGATATTATTAAATGAGGCAAATATGTGAGCTTCACCACTTGCTTCAACTTTGACATTTCTCTTTTTATTACTTTTAGCCATAATTATAATTATTTAGTAGCTTTCTTTTTATTAGCTACAGTTTTTCTTCTTCCTTTTCTTGTTCTTGAGTTATTTTTTGTTCTTTGACCTCTTAGCGGTAATCCAGATCTATGTCTTTGTCCTCGGTTACAACCTATATCCATTAATCTTTTAATACTCATTTGGACTTCAGATCTCAATTCACCTTCTATTTTACAATTAGAAATAACGCTCCTAATTTTATTAAGTTCTTCATCATTCCATTGTCCAACTTTTGTATCTAAATTTACTCCAGCCTCATTAAGTATTTCTTGTGCCTTACTTTTACCAACACCGAAAATATAGGTTAAACCTATTTCACCTCTTTTATTTTTGGGTAAATCTACCCCTGCTATTCTTGCCATAAAATAATTTTAAAATTTAATATTAGTTTATTTATCCTTGTCTTTGTTTAAATCTTGGATTTTTCTTATTGATAACGTAAAGCTTACCATTTCTTTTAACAATCTGACAATCAGAACTTCTCTTTTTTATTGATGCTCTTACTTTCATAATAATAATTTAATTTAATATCTATAAGTTATTCTACCTTTTGATAAATCATAAGGTGACATTTCTAGTTTAACTTTATCACCAGGTAATAATTTAATATAGTGCATTCTCATTTTACCTGATATATGAGCGGTTAACATATGACCATTTTCAAGTTCAACTCGAAACATTGCATTTGAAAGTGACTCAATGATAACACCATCTTGTTCTATCGAAGCTTGTTTAGCCATATTTTCTAATCTATTTGTTTTATTAATTATTTAAAACTTCATCTACATAATCAAATGAAGATAAAATTTCTGCCTTATCATTCTTAACCAATACTGTATGCTCAAAATGTGCCGAAGGTAGCATATCTCTGGTCTTTATAGTCCATCCATCAGATAACTGAAAAATGTCTTTGTTACCATAATTTACCATAGGCTCAATTGCTATAACTAAACCACTTTTTAATTTTAATCCTTTACCTCTTTTACCATAATTAGGAACTTCCGGACTTTCGTGTAAATTTCTACCAATTCCGTGACCAACTAGCTCTCTTACCACACTATAACCACTATTTTCTACATGAGATTGGATAGCGAAGGCTATGTCTCCAATGCTATTTCCAGTTGTAGCCTTCTCAATTCCTTTATAGAGCGAATCTCTAGTAACTTTTAGTAAATTCTTAAAATCTTCTTTTGTTTCGCCCACCTCAAAAGTAAAAGCTGAATCTCCATAAAAACCATTTTTTAAAACTCCGCAATCAACAGAAAGAACTGTCCCCGACTTAATTGGTTTATCATTAGGAATCCCATGAACAACTTCTTCATTTGGTGATACGCATAGTGTATTAGGAAACTTATTATAACCTTTAAAAGCAGGCTTACCTCCATTATCATTGATAAATTCTTCAGCAATTTTATCTAGAAAAATTGAAGTAACACCAGGTTTAATAAACTTGGCGATTTCAGCATGAGTTTTAGCAACAAGTAAAGAACTATCTTTAATTAATTCTATTTCTTCTTCAGTTTTGTAATAAATCATAATATCATTTTACATACCTGATTTTCCAGTAATCCTCCCAGACTTCATTAAACCGTCATAGTGTCTAAAAAGTAAATAACTTTCAATTTGTTGGAGGGTATCTAGGACAACTCCAACCATAATCAATAATGAAGTACCTCCAAAAAATTGTGCAAATGACTGATTAATTCCAGCATTCATAGCAAATGCTGGGAGTATAGCAATAAATGCAAGGAAAATTGAACCAGGTAAAACAATTTTAGACATCACACCATCTAAAAAATTTGCAGTATCCTTCCCGGGCTTAATTCCAGGAACAAAACCTCCATTCCTCTTTAAATCGTCAGCCATTTGATTAGTATTGATTGTAATAGCCGTGTAAAAATATGTAAAGAGTATAATTAAAACAGCAAAAACAAAATTATACCAAAATCCAGAGAAATCTGAAAATGTAGTTACAAATGTTTGAACCTTTTCAGATTGAGATAACCCTGCAAAGGTAATAGGAACAAACATAATAGCTTGAGCAAATATTATAGGCATAACTCCAGATGCATTAACTTTTAATGGCATATATTGTCTGGAGGCTTGAATATTAGAACCTCTTTTAGCATATTGAATTGGAATTTTCCTAACACCTTGAATTAACAGAACTGAAGCTAAAATAACTATTAACATTATTATTAACTCAATAAAAATTATCAGGGGTCTTACACGACCTATTTCAAATAAAAATGACTGCGGTAAAACAGCTATAATACCAACCATAATAAGAAGAGAAATGCCATTTCCAATCCCACCATCAGTTATCTTTTCACCCAACCACATAGCAAACATGGTTCCAGTAACTAAAATTATTATACTGGATATCCAAAAAGAACCGGACGACAATAAAAATGCGTCAGGGGGGAGGGTTACTTTTAAATTTGTGATATATCCAGGAGCTTGTATACTAGATATAAAAACAGTTAAATATCTCGTTATTTGATTAATTTTATTTCTTCCACTTTCCCCATCTTTTTGAAGTTTCTGAAGATATGGGACTGCCATAGTCATTAATTGTATTACAATAGAAGCAGAGATATATGGCATAATTCCTAGAGCCATTATTGAGGCTTGAGAAAAAGCTCCGCCTGTAAACATATTTAGTAACCCAAGTAGTCCATCAGAAGTTTGATTTTGGAGGGCATCAAGTTTTTGGGGATCAATTCCAGGAAGTGCAACAAAAGATCCGAGTCTATAGATTAATAAAAATCCCAGGGTAGTTAATATTCTAGATCTTAATTCTTCAATTTTAAGTATATTTGATATAGTTTTAAAAAATTTCATGAAATTATAGTATATTTATGGAACCACCTTGAGACAAAATATTTTCTTTAGCTGACTTGGAAAACTTATGAGCATAAAAAGTAAGTTTCGTATTCAGCTTACCCCTACCTAATATTTTAACCAAATCTTTACTTTTAGCAAGACCATTATCAATAAGAACATTAACATCAACTTTATCCTTAATTTTTTTACTGTCAACTAAAGATTGAATTGTGTCAAGATTGATAGTTTTGAAAACTATCCTGTTAATATTTGTAAACCCATACTTGGGAACTCTTCTTTGAAGTGGCATTTGTCCTCCTTCAAAACCAACTTTTTTTGAATATCCTGATCTTGATTTTTGGCCTTTATGACCTCTAGTTGAAGTTCCACCTTTTCCCGATCCTTCTCCTCGAGCAATTCTTTTTTTATTTCTGATTGAGCCATTCGCTGGCTTTATATTACTTAAATTCATTGTAAATTAAATTATTTAATTTTTTTAAATTCAACAAGATGACTGACTACATTAACCATACCCATGATTTGAGGTGTCGCTTGGTGTTCAACAACTTGATTGATTTTTTTTAAACCTAAAGCTTCCAATGTTCTTTTCTGGTTTTTTGGTCTGTCTATTTTACTTTTAATTTGTTTAATTCTTACTTTAGTCATAATCAGATTATTTTGAATTAAAAACTTTACTTAAAGTAATACCTCTTTGTTTAGCTATAAATTTCGCATCCCTCAACTGAAGTAATGCATCCATAGTTGCTTTTACAACATTGTGGGGATTCGATGATCCTTTAGATTTAGCTAGAATGTCTTTTATACCTACTGATTCCATAATGGCACGCATTGCACCTCCAGCAATTACTCCAGTTCCTTGTGATGCAGGCCTCATAAAAACATGTGAACCACTATATTTACCAACTTGTTCATGAGGAATAGTTCCGTTAACTAGAGGTATTGTAAATAAATTTTTTTTGGCATCTTCAGTAGCTTTGGTAATTGCAGAAACAACTTCTTGGGCTTTGCCCATTCCGTGTCCAACAACACCATTTTCATTACCAACAACAACAATAGCAGAAAAACTGAACGTTCTTCCTCCTTTTGTTACCTTTGTTACTCTCTGAATTCCAACAAGTTTATCAACTAATTCTAAACCCAAAGGTTTTACTTTTTGTATGTTAAAATATTTTTTTGCCATTTATTTAAAATTTTAAACCTCCATCACGAGCACCATCAGCCAAAAATTTCACTCTTCCATGATACAAATAACCACTTCTATCAAAAATACATTTTTTAATTCCCTTAGAAGTTGCTTTTTTAGCTAGGCTTTGACCAACAGTAAAAGCTTGTGATGTTTTTTTATTATCTTCAAATTTAAGTTTTTTATCATTTGAATTAGCTGAAACAATGGTTTTCCCATTCAAATCATCAACCAATTGTGCATAAATAGATTTATTACTTCTAAAAACTGATAATCGAGGAACTTGGTCAGATCCTTTCACAGTTTTTCTAACTCTCATTTTAATTCTATTTCTTCTGTAATCTTTAGTTAATTTCATTTTAGTAATTTTAACCTGCTGTTTTACCTGCTTTTCTCCTTATTTGTTCTCCAACAAATTTTACACCTTTTCCTTTATATGGTTCAACTTTTCTGAAAGATCTAATCTTAGCAGAAACTAAACCGATTAATTGTTTATCATGAGAAAAGAGATTAATAATAGGATTTTTTCCCTTTTCTGATATCGTTTCAACTTTTACTTCTGGACATATTTCAAAAATAATATTGTGTGAGTAACCCAAATTTAATTCAAGTTGTTGGCCTTTATTAGAGGCACGATATCCCACCCCTTCTAATTCAAGTTCTTTTTTGTAACCTTTAGAAACACCTTCCACCATATTATAAATCAAAGCTCGATACAATCCATGTTTTTCTCTTGAATCTTTTTTATCATCAGGTCTTTTGACAATAATAGTAGATTTTTCATGAGAAACTGATATTGGTTTTTTTATGATCAATGATAATTCTCCCAGTTTACCTTTCACCACTACCTCGTTTAAAGGAGATATAGTTACCATAATTCCTTCAGGTATTGTAATTGGTTTATTTCCTATTCTTGACATAATTATTAGTTTCAATTATTTTAATAAACATGACAAATAACTTCTCCACCTACATTATTTTTTTTGGCATCTTTTCCAGTCATAACTCCTTTAGATGTTGAAACAATGGAAATACCTAAACCATTCAAAACTCTTGGCATCTTTGAAGAAGAAACATAGTTTCTTAAGCCAGGCTTTGATAGTCTTTTAATAGAAGATATCGCTGCAATTTTAGTTATTTTATCATACTTTAAAGCTATCATAATTTTACCTTGACTACTAGAATCTTTGTTATCTTCAAATTTATAATCAAAAATATAACCTTGTTCTTTTAGAATCTTGGTAATTTCTTTTTTTAATCTAGAAGAAGGTATTGCTACGACTTTGTGCTTGGCCATAATTGCATTTCTAATTCTAGTTAAGTAATCTGCTATTGGATCTGAATTCATAATTTATTTTTTTACCAACTTGATTTTTTAATACCAGGAATTAAACCAAAATTTGCCATCTCACGGAATGTAACTCTTGAAATTCCAAATTGACGCATGTATCCTTTAGGTCTGCCCGTAATTTTACATCTATTATGTAATCTAATAGGAGAGGAGTTTTTTGGTAATTTTTGTAATCCTACATAGTCACCTTCAGACTTTAGTTTAGCTCTTTTTTCAGCGAACTTATCAACTAATTTTTGTCTTTTAACTTCTCTAGCTTTCATCGATTCTTTTGCCATAAATTTATTTTTTAAAAGGTAAACCAAACTCTGAAAGAAGTTCAAATGCTTCTTTGTCAGTTTTAGCATTAGTTATTATATTAATGTCCATTCCCGTTATTTTATTGACTTTATCAATAGAAATTTCAGGAAAAATTATCTGCTCTTTTACTCCTAAATTGTAATTACCTCTACCATCAAAAGATTTAGGATTTATCCCTTGAAAGTCTCTAACTGCAGGTAACGCTGTTGAAACAAGCCTGTCTAAAAACTCATACATTTTATTTCCTCTAAGTGTTACCTTAACTCCAATAGGCATACCTTTTCGTAACTTGAAATTTGATACATCTTTTTTTGAAAGTGTGGGTAAAGCCTTTTGACCAGTTATTTTGGTCATTTCTTTAATTGCAATTTCAATAAGCTTTTTGTCAGAAGTTGCTAGACCAATACCTTGATTTAGACAAATTTTGACAATTTTAGGTACTTCCATTAAATTCTCATAACCTAATTTCTTTTTTAGGTTAGGAATAATAAGCTCCTTATACTTTTTTTGTAATCTTGGTAAATAATTCATTATAAAATCTCCCCACTTTTTTTTGAATATCTAACTAATTTTCCATTTTTATCAAGTTTTCTACCAACTCTGCTAGCAACCCCTTTGGAATCCAAAACCATTAAATTTGATATATGAATTGGAGCTTCTGACTTAATAATACCTCCTTGAGGATTTCTAGAGTTAGGTTTAGCATGTTTTGATACAATATTTAAACCTTCAACTATAGCTTTATTATTTCTATAATCTACCGATATAACCTTTCCGGATTTACCTTTCTCAGTACCTGAAATCACTTTAACCTGATAATTTTTTTTCAAATGAAGTTTTAGCATTTTTTTAATTTTAAAGCACTTCTGGTGCCAATGAAACTATTTTCATATATTGTTTATCTCTTAACTCTCTAGCAACTGGACCAAAAACTCTAGTGCCTCTCATTTGATTTGAGGTATCTAAAAGCACACAAGCATTATCGTCAAATCTAATATATGATCCATCTTGTCTCCTAACTTCTTTTTTTGTTCTAACAACTACAGCAGATGAAACTTGTCCTTTTTTGACAGTTCCTGAGGGTAAAGCTGACTTTACACTTATAACAATTTTGTCACCAATTGATGCATATCTTCGTTTTGTTCCTCCAAGAACACGAATACATAATACTTCTTTAGCTCCTGTATTATCTGCAACTTTTAATCTTGTTTCTTGTTGTACCATAATTATTTAGCTCTTTCTAATATTTCAACAACTCTCCACTTTTTTGTCTTACTCAAGGGGCGAGTTTCCATTATTTTTACTGTATCTCCTATTTTACATTCATTTTTGTCATCATGAGCAACAAAAGTACTTGTTTTTTTAACAAATTTACCATACATCGGATGCATTTCCTTTCTTTGTATAGAGACAGAAACAGACTTTTGCATCTTATCACTTTTAACTATTCCAATTCTTTCTTTTCTAAGATTTCTACTATGCATTTTTTAAATTTTAATTTTTCTATATTTAATTTCAGTCAAAATTCTCGCAATTTTTTTTCTGTGAAATTTAATTTGCAAAGGGTTTTCAATTGGAGAAACAGAATGAGAAAGCTTTAACTTCACAAGTGTATCTCTTTCTTTTTCTAAAGAAACTTCCAAATCACTATCTGACATTTGACTGATTACATTTTGTTTCATTTTTTCTATTATTTAAGAAAATTCATAATCTCTTCTAACAATGAATTTTGTTGTTATAGGTAACTTTTGTGCAGCTAACCTCAGCGCCTCCTTAGCTACTTCAAATGAAATACCATCAATTTCAAACATTATCCTGCCAGGTAAAACAACGGCAGCCCAATACTCAGGTGCACCTTTACCTTTACCCATTCTTACCTCTGCAGGTTTTTTTGTAACAGGTTTATCAGGAAAAATTCTAATCCACATTTGTCCTTCTCTCTTCATATATCTAGTTGCAGCAATACGTGCAGCTTCTATTTGTCTTGATGTAATCCAACATTCCTCTAATGCCTTTATACCAAAAGATCCAAAAGCAATTTGATTTCCTCTTCCTGCATTGCCCTTCATCTTTCCCTTTTGCATTTTTCTATATTTACTTTTTTTTGGCTGTAACATTCTCTTTAATTATTTAAAATTTATTTTCTTTTTCTACGTTGGCTACCTCCTCCCCTTTGAGATCTTGAACTATTCTTTGGTCCTTTAGAAATTGTCTCAATAGGAATTAAATCTCTTTTACCATATAACTCTCCTTTACATATCCATACCTTAACACCTATTACTCCATATGTTGTATGAGCTTCAACTATTGCATAATCAATATCAGCTCTAAAAGTATGTAAAGGTGTTCTACCATCTTTATACATTTCTGATCTTGCCATTTCCGCACCATTTAATCTCCCAGAAACTTGAACTTTTATTCCCTCCGCACTCATACGCATTGAAGATGCAATGGCCATTTTAACTGCTCTTCTGTAGGAAATTCTTCCTTCAATTTGTCTACATATTGACTGACCAACTAGTTTTGCATCAACTTCAGGTCTTTTAATTTCATAGATATTAACTTGGATATCTTTATTAGTAATTTTTTTGAGTTCTTCTTTAATTCGATCAACTTCAGATCCACCCTTACCGATTATAATTCCGGGTCTTGCAGTACAAATTGTAATTGTAACTAATTTTAATGTTCTTTCAATTATTACTTTTGACACACTCGCTTTTGCTAGTCTGGCAAAAATATATTTTCTAATAATACTATCTTCAGCAATTTTGTCACCAAACTTTTTACCACCGTACCAAGCAGAGTCCCATCCTCTTATGATTCCTAACCTATTGCCAATTGGATTTGTTTTTTGTCCCATTTTATTTTTTGTTATTAGCTAATATTATTGTAACATGGTTTGACCTCTTTCTGATCCTATGAGCTCTTCCTTGAGGGGCCGGTTGTAATCTCTTCAAAACTCTTGCACTATCAACATTAATTTTATCAATAAATAAATTAGAATCCTCAATTCTTACATTTTCATTTTTTGACTGCCAATTAGAAATAGCTGATAAAAGAAGTTTTTCTAGACTCCTAGAAGCGTCTTTGTTACTGAATTTTAAAATTTGCATAGCTAGATTAACCTCTTTACCTCTTACTAAATCAGCAACTAATCTCATTTTTCTTGGAGAAGTTGGACAGTTATTTAGCTTAGCAAAAGTTAAGTTAGATCTTTGTTCCTTTAACTTTAAAGCAGTATTATGTTTTCTTTTACCCATCAAATATTTATTAACGTTTTGCTTTATCTTTTTTTCCACCATGACCTCTGTAGGTTCTCGTTAGAGAAAATTCTCCAAGTTTATGACCTACCATATTCTCAGTTATGAAAACTGGAATGAACTGACGACCATTGTGAACAGCTATTGTTTGTCCAACAAAATCAGGAGTAATCATAGAAGATCTTGACCAGGTTTTAATAACCGATTTTTTCTTAGCTTCTTGATTTATAGAAACTTTTTTTAACAATTTATAGTGGACATAAGGTCCTTTCTTAATTGAACGTCCCATTTTTAATTATTTTTTTCTTCGTTCAACAATATATTTATTAGAGGATTTTTTCTTCTGCCTAGTTTTAAATCCTTTAGCTGGTATTCCATTTCTTGATCTAGGGTGACCTCCTGAAGATTTACCTTCACCTCCACCCATTGGATGATCAACTGGATTCATTGCAACACCTCTTGTTCTTGGTCTTCTTCCCAGCCATCTTGATCTCCCAGCTTTTCCTGATCTTTCAAGCGCCTTTTCAGAATTTGATACAACGCCAACCGTAGCTAGACAATTAACTAGTATCATTCTTATTTCTCCAGAAGGTAACTTTAAAGTGGCATATTTTCCGTCTCTGGCTACCAACTGGGCTGAAGTTCCAGCACTTCTTGCTATTGCTGCACCTTGACCTGGTCTCAATTCAATATTGTGAATAATTGTACCTAGAGGAATTTCACTTAAATGTAACGAGTTTCCAACCTCAGGTAAAACTCCCTTACCTGAAGATATTTTATCTCCTACTTTAAGACCATTTGGAGCAATTATATATCTCTTTTCTTTACCGTATAAAATTAGAGCTATTCTTGCACTTCTGTTAGGGTCATATTCTATTGTCTTGACTTCACCTAAAACTCCAAAATTATTTCTTTTAAAGTCAATTATTCTATACCTTCTTTTGTGCCCCCCCCCGATATATCTCATTGTCATTCTTCCATAGTTATTTCTACCTCCAGTTTTTTTTAAAGGAGTAAGTAATGACTTTTCAGGTTTACTGGTAGTAATTCCATCAAAAGTATTAACTATCTTATGTCTTTGACCAGGAGTAATTGGTCTTAATTTTCTTACAGCCATATTACTTAAACATTATTATAAAAATCAATTGAATCATCCGGAGACAAATCTATAATTGCTTTCTTGAATGAACTTGTTCTTCCTTTAATAATTCCTGACTTGGTATTTCTTGATTTAGACTTACCAGCGTAAATCATTGTTCTAATCTTTTCAACTTTGACTCCATATATTGACTCTACTTCGTTTTTAATATCATTTTTTGAAGCGTTTTTTTCAACAATAAAACCATAACGATTGAATTTTTCACCCAAATCAGTCATTTTTTCTGTTATAATCGGTTTTAAAATTAAACTCATGTTATCAACTTAAGTTATTTTCAATATTTTTAATAGCTCCCTCAGAAATTAATAAAACTCCAGCATCAAGAATTTCGTATGTATTAAGCTCGCTAGTATTTACTACTTTTGACTTGCTTAAATTTCGGGAGGACAAATATACATTTTTATTTGAATCTTCAAGAACTAACAAAGATTTTTTGCTTGTAACTTTGAGGTTGTCAAGAAAACTTAGATAGGAAGAAGTACTTGGTTTATCCAAATTAATATTTTCTAAAATAATTAAGGATTTCTCTTTAAACTTTATTGCAAAGGCTGATTTTCTTGCAATTAATTTTACTTTTTTATTGAGTTTGAAAGAATAACTTCTTGGTCTTGGGCCAAAAATTGTACCTCCTCCTCTCAGTATAGGGGATTTAATACTTCCGGCTCTTGCAGTTCCAGTTCCTTTTTGCTTTTTAATTTTTCTAGTACTACCTTTAACTTCAGCTCTTTCTTTAGATTTATGGTTACCTTGACGTTGATTTGCCATATACTGTTTAACATCAAGATAAATAGCATGATCATTTGGTTCAAATAAAAAAATTGAATCATTTAATTTAGCTTTTCTGCCGGTATCTTTACCATTAATATCTAATATATTTATTTCCATTATTTTTGTACTGTTATGTATGAATTGATAGAACCAGGCACTGAACCTTTTAATATTAATAAATTCTTTTCCTTGATAACTTCTAATACTTCTAAATTATTTACTTTGACTTTTTCGCCACCCATTCTCCCTGCCATTCTCATTCCTTTAAAAACTCTAGCAGGATATGAAGCAGCTCCAATAGAACCGGGAGCTCTTAATCTATTGTGTTGACCGTGAGTAGCATCTCCAACCCCACGAAAACCATGTCTTTTTACAACTCCCTGAAAACCTTTACCTTTTGAAAATCCGGTTACATCTACATATTCACCTTTGGTAAATATATCTACATCGATTTCATCACCTAATTTTTTGTCTTCAAAACCGGAAAATTCTTTTAATTTCAATTTGGGTGAGGTTTTTGCTTTATCAAAATGACCAATTAATGCATTGGTCGTATTTTTAATTTTTTTATTACCATATGCAAGTTGAACAGCATTATAACCATCACCAGCCTTCTTTTTAACTTGAGTAACTGTACACGGCCCTATTTCAAGAACGGTGCAAGGAATATTCTTTCCCTGACCAGTAAATATACTAGTCATCCCTATTTTTTTTCCAATTAAACCAGGCATATCTTTAAATTTAATTATACTTTTATTTCAACTTCTACACCACTTGGTAATTCTAACTTCATAAGAGCATCAACTGTTTTAGATGATGAACTGTGTATATCAAGTAATCTCTTGTATGAACATAATTCAAACTGTTCTCTTGCTTTCTTATTGACATGGGGAGATCTCAATACAGTATATTTTCTCTTATTGGTTGGAAGTGGTATAGGACCAATAACAACCGCTCCAGTAGTTTTGACAGTTTTAACAATTTTTTCTGCAGATCTGTCAACTAAATTGTAGTCATACGACTTTAACTTTATTCTAATCTTTTGACTCATTTTTTAAGTATTATTTTTCCCATTAACTTTAGATATAACATCTTCGGCAATATTTTTTGGACAATCATCATAGTGAGAGAATTCCATCGTAGATGTAGCTCTTCCGGATGTAATTGTTCTTAGAGAAGTTACATAACCAAACATTTCAGATAATGGAACATTAGCCTTTATAACTTGTGCTCCATGTCTTGAATCCATTCCAGAAACTTGACCTCTTCTTCTATTTAAATCTGCAACTACATCACCCATGTAATCGTCGGGAGTTACAACTTCTAATTTCATTACTGGCTCCAATAATACTGGAGAAGCATTTTTGCATGCTGCCTTGTATCCAATCTTAGCAGCTAATTCAAAAGATAGTGCATCTGAATCAACGGCGTGAAATGAGCCATCAAATAATGTAACCTTCAAGCTATCCATTGGATAACCGGCTAATGGCCCCATAAGCATTGCTTCTTTAAATCCTTTCTGAACAGATGGAATGAATTCTTTGGGAACATTTCCTCCTTTAATTTTATCGATAAATTCTAATCCCTCAGTTTTATCTTTGACTGAATCATCAAATGGTTCAATAGAGAACTGAATATCAGCAAATTTTCCTTTACCACCCGATTGTTTTTTATAAACTTCGCGGTGATCGAATTTACTTCTTATTGCCTCTTTATATTGAACTTGAGGTGCTCCTTGGTTACATTCTACTTTAAATTCTCTCTTCATTCTATCTATTAATATATCCAAATGTAATTCACCCATACCGGAGATCACAGTTTGGCCAGTCTCTTCGTTTGTAGCAACCTTGAAAGTAGGATCTTCCTCTGAAAGCTTGGATAATGCTAATCCCATTTTATCAATATCTGCTTTTGTTTTAGGTTCAACAGCTATACCAATAACAGGTTCTGGAAAAGTCATTGATTCAAGAACTATAGGCTCTTTTTCTGAATGGAGGGTATCTCCAGTTCTGATATCTTTAAAACCAACTCCAGCTCCAATATCTCCAGCACCTATAAAATTAATTGCATTTTGTTTATTTGAATGCATTTGAAAAATTCTTGATATTCTTTCTTTTTTTCCAGTTCTTGAATTCCAAATGTAAGAACCAGAGTCAAGTTTTCCAGAATAAACTCTGAAAAAACATAATCTTCCAACAAATGGATCAGTAGCTATCTTAAAAGCTAGAGCAGCAAATGGTTCTGAAACATCAGGCTTTCTCTCCTCTTCTAACTCAGTTTTAGGGTTTTTTCCAACTATAGATTTTATATCAATCGGGGAGGGTAAAAATTCCATTACAGCATCTAAAACAGCTTGAACACCTTTATTTTTGAATGCAGATCCGCAAAACATTGGTGTAATTTTCATGTCATGGACTGCAGATTTTATTGCTGATTCAATTTCAGATTGTGTTATTGAATCAGGATCATCAAAAAACTTTTCCATCAAATTATCGTCATATTCAGCAACTGACTCAACTAGTTTTTCTCTCCATTCTGAGACCATATCAACCATATCTTCAGGTATGTCAATTTCCTTATATGTCATACCTTGGGTATTATCATCCCAAACTATTGCCTTATTAGAAATTAAATCAACTACCCCTTTAAAAGTTTCTTCAGATCCAATAGGTAATTGTAGTGGAACTGGATTAGCACCTAATCTTTCTTTAACTTGAGTAACAACATTCAAAAAATCTGCACCAGCTCTGTCCATTTTGTTAACAAAACCTATTCTTGGTACATTATATTTGTCAGCTTGTCTCCAAACTGTTTCGGACTGAGGTTCAACACCACCAACTGCACAAAATAGAGCAACAGCTCCATCTAAAACCCTCAGAGATCTTTCAACTTCAACGGTAAAATCTACGTGACCTGGTGTGTCAATTATATTCATTTGATATTCAACATCTCTGTATTTCCAGAAACAAGTAGTTGCTGCAGAGGTAATTGTAATTCCTCTTTCTTGTTCTTGCTCCATCCAATCCATAGTCGCGGCTCCATCATGAACCTCACCAATTTTGTGAGATACACCAGTGTAATATAAGATTCTTTCTGTTGTTGTTGTCTTTCCGGCGTCTATATGAGCCATTATTCCAATATTACGTGTTAAATTTAACTCTCTTTTAGCCATGATATTTTTATATTAAAATCTAAAATGAGAAAAAGCTTTGTTAGCTTCTGCCATTTTATGAACATCTTGTTTTTTCTTAATGGTAGCTCCTTCTTCTCTAAAAGCAGATAGTACTTCGTTAGCCAGTTTTTGAGACATGGTTTTTTCGTTTCTTTTTCTAGAAAACATAATTAACCATTTCATACCTAGAGATAACTTTCTATCTGGTCTAATCTGCATTGGAATTTGAAAGGTTGCTCCTCCGACTCTCCTTGATCTAACTTCTACATGAGGCATACTATTTTGGAGAGCTTGCTTAAATATTTCAATTCCAGGGTCATCAGTAGATTTTTTTTCATCAATAATATTTACAGCATCGTAAAAAATTTTAAAAGCAATACTCTTTTTCCCATCTAACATTAAGTTGTTAACAAACCTTGTAACTAATGTTTCATTATACTTAGGATCGGGAATTAAGTCTCTTTTTTTTGCTTTAGATTTTCTCATTATTTATAAAGTATAATTTAATTATTTATTTCTTCTTGGGTACTTTAGCTCCATATTTTGATCTTCTTTGTAACCTACCTTCAACCCCACCAGTATCCAAAGCACCTCTCACAATATGATATCTTACACCAGGAAGGTCTTTAACTCTTCCGCCTCTTACTAATACAATAGAATGTTCTTGTAAATTGTGACCTTCACCAGGTATGTATGCATTAACTTCATTTCCGTTTGTCAACCTAACCCTAGCTACTTTTCTCATAGCTGAATTAGGTTTTTTAGGTGTAGTAGTATACACTCTCGTGCAAACACCTCTTCTTTGCGGGCAAGAATCTAAAGCAGTAGATTTACTTTTTTTTGTAAACTTAATTCTTCCTTTTCTAACAAGTTGTTGTATGGTAGGCATCTTAAATCAAATTTTCTATTTACTTATTTTTGGACTGCAAATGTATAACTTTTCGTTTATATTACAAATAAGCCGTAGAATTATTTAAAAATTTATGAAATTTAACTAGAAATTGTAAATTCATGATTGTAATTCTGATTGTATTTTCAAAATCATTTCATTGAATTCATCTGGATCAAATAACCTAGTCAAAAAGTAGATTTCGCCTTTTTTATTAATTACAATATTCCTTGTTACACCCTGTTTTGGGGCAGAAAATAAATTAAATATTTCACCTTCAGAGTCCATACTAACTGGGTATGTAATTTGAGTTTCTTTAATAAATTCTTTTGCAGTGGTAATATCTTCCATGTAATCAAAGGCAACCATAAAAAAATCTTCATTTTTAAATTTTTGCCAAATTCTTTTTTCTAATTCTGGCATTTCTTTTCTACAAACCCCACACCAAGAGGCAGTAAATTGAATAAGAATCACATTACCCTTTAGATCATTTATTGATATTTTTCGACCATCTAATAGCTCAAATTCAAAATTCGGCACAAGATCCCCTATTTTAACTTTGAATCCTCTAGAATCAATATTATGAATTTGAAAGTTTACTAAAAAAAAAACTGTTATTAATATTTTTTTTATCATGATTAATTTAAAAGCTATTGTGATAACGTTTTTATAAATTAAGGTGGACTATTTAATTCTTTTTAAAATTGATAAAGGTAAAGAAATTTCAATTGAGTTAGACTGTGAATCAGTAGTCTCAACTAAAGCTATTTTAGTATCTATTTTAGTGATTTTACCATTACCACTTCCTAGCTTGGGATGATCCCATGATACTTTCACACCAACTCTAAACTTATCTAAGTTAGATATTTTTTGATTATTACCTCTAAGTAGTTTTTTTGATTTTAAATTAGAATAACTTCTTTTTTTTATATCTTTTTCATTTCCCTTGCTAGTTTTAATTGATTTCCATATGTCTGTTCTGATTATTACTTTTTTTCCTTTTGTAATTATTTCAGTATTTTTAAGGTAACGTGAATTTGGAACTGAATTTAAAGCTAAATATATACAACTGTCCAAAGACGATGAAGTAAAAGATACATTTTCTACAGCTAATTCAAACTTTTCGGATTTTAAATCGTACTCATTAGATATGTTGTTAATAACGCCAACATGCCTAGTACACCCAGATATTATAATGATAAAAAAAAAGAAGAAAGGTTTCATTGTTAAACTTAAATGATCTAAGGTTGAATTTAGTAAATAATTGTTGCGGGGACAGGACTCGAACCTGTGACCTTCGGGTTATGAGCCCGACGAGCTACCAACTGCTCCACCCCGCACTGCAAATATAGTAATCATATGTTAAAAAAATAATTTTTAATGAATTTTAATTTATAAATATTTGCTAATTCTCGAGAATTAATTTATTGTATATTTATAAAAAAAATGTACCATGCACAAATCTGGTTTTGTAAATATAATTGGCAAACCTAATGTTGGTAAGTCAACACTTTTAAATAGATTTGTTGGAGAAAAAGTTTCAATAACAACTAACAAGAAACAAACTACTAGACACAGAATCCATGGGATTTTAAATAAATCTAACTTTCAAATAGTTTTTTCTGATACACCTGGAATTATAAAACCAAGCTATAATCTTAACGAAAAAATGATGAAATATGTAGACAGTACATTTAAGGATGCTGATATATTTTTGTATGTCACTGAAGTGACTAGTGATCCAAAAAAATTTGAGTTTGACAATAATTACATAATTGAAAAAATTAAAAAAAATTTCAAACCTACACTCATTATATTAAACAAAATTGATAATTCTAACCAAATTGAATTAGAAAATAACATAATGAAATGGCAATCTTTTTTTTCAAAAGCAAAAATATTTCCTACAGCTGCTACTGAAAATTTTGGAATAACTGAAATTTTAGATGAAATAGTTTCCATACTCCCATTCAACAAACCTTACTTTCCGAAGGATTACATATCTGATAAACCCGAAAAATTTTTTGTATCTGAAATAATTCGGGAAAAAATTTTTCTTTACTATGACAAGGAAATTCCATATTCTACTGAAGTTTACATAGAATCTTTTGAAGAAGAAACTAAGGTCATAAAAATTAGATCAATTATTTTCACATCTAAGGAAAGTCAAAAAGGGATAATAATTGGGACTAAAGGTTTTGCATTGAAAAAAATTGGACATAAATCGAGAATTGAAATAGAAAAATTTTTGAAGAAAAAAGTATTTTTATCTATTATTGTTAAAATAAAAAAAAATTGGAGAGATAATAATAGAACTCTTGAAAATTTTGGTTATAAAATTTAATAATGAACAATATTGTTGCTATAATTGGTCGCCCAAATGTTGGAAAATCTACATTATTTAATAGACTCACAAAAAGTAGAAAAGCTATTGTTGACTCATTTAGTGGAGTTACCCGAGACAGACACTATGGTTATTCTGATTGGAATGGAATAAATTTTACATTAATCGATACAGGTGGATACCTATCAGATTCAAAAAATATATTTGATATTGAAATCAAAAAACAGGTAATTATTGCTATTAATGAGTCTGATGCAATAATTTTTCTTGTTGATGTTGAAACTGGTCCAACTAATTTAGATATAGATGTGGCTCAATTATTACAAAAAACAAATAAACCTGTATTTTTAACAGTTAATAAAGTTGATAACTCAATAAGAGTTAAAGAATCACTTGAATTCTATAATCTAGGTCTAGGAGATTATTTTTCAATTTCATCAATTAATGGAAGTGGAACGGGAGAGCTATTAGATAGTTTAGTAAGTTCTTTTAAAATGAATAATGAAGAGCAAGAATTGGATATCCCAAAAATTGCAATTGTCGGTAAACCAAATGTTGGTAAATCATCATTCGTAAATGCTTTATTGAACGAAAACAAAAATATAGTTACAGATATTTCTGGGACAACAAGAGATACAATAGATACTATTTATAATAAATATGGAAAAAAAATTATATTAATTGATACTGCAGGACTAAGAAAAAAATCTAAAGTTTTTGATAATTTAGAGTTTTACTCTGTAATGAGAACAATCAGAGCAATTGAGAGAAGTGATATTTGCCTTATAATAATTGATGCCATAAATGGATTTAAATCTCAAGATTTAAATATTTTTAAACTTGCAAAAAAAAAATAATAAAGGGGTTATTGTACTAGTTAATAAATGGGATATAGTCAAAAATAAAAATGATCAAGCAATAGAGAATTATAAAAGTTCAATTTATGATAAAACTGCTCCTTATGTTGATTTTAAAATTATTTTTATATCATCATTAAATAAACAGAGAATTTATAACGCAATTGATGAAACTCAAAAAATTTATCATAAGCTCAGTAAAAAAATTCCTACATCAGAACTTAATGATTTTTTATTAAAAAAAATTGAATCAACACCTCCTCCATCATACAAAGGAAAAAGAGTCAAAATTAAGTACATTACAAAATTACCTACAAAAGCTACCTCCTTTGCTTTTTTCTGCAACTTACCTCAGTATATTAAAGAGGGTTACAAAAGGTATCTTGAAAATCAAATTAGAAAAAAATATGACTTTACTGGGATTCCAATTAATATTTACATAAGAAAAAAATAGATTTAACTATATTTAAATCTAGCTATATCTAGAGCTGAATTTAATGGTTCATTTTTATCTAAAAAGGAGATTAATTGTTCAGCTGAATAAGAAGAATTCAATACTCCTCTGACACCAAGACCATTAAAAATGAAAATATTTTTATATTTGGGGTGGGAACCAATTAATGGTCTTCTATCCTTAACAGTTGGTCTAATAGCTGCAACATGCTCAGAAATTCTATATGGAATTTTAATAAGTTTATCAAGTTTATCTGACAAAGATTTCTTAGCATTTTCAGTAATTCTTTCATTAAAGTCTGACCAATTGTAGGTGGATCCAACTCTAAAAAAATTATTTTTGATCGGAATAAAAAAAATACTTGATTTAATAATTTTATCAACATTAAGGCTAGATGTTTCGATACTTATAATCTCACCCTTACATTTAATTAAAGGTAAATAATTGAAAAAAGGATTTTCAAATACCCTATAACCCTCACAAAAAATTATTTTTTTAAATTTATTTTTTTTATAAGTGAACGTATTTCCGTCAAAAATTAATTTATTATGCTCAAATTTTTCATCTAAAAAGATATTGAGATTAGTTATTTTTTCATTAAATAAATTTATCATCTTTGAAATATCAACCAAACCAGACTGATTAACTAAACCATAACCAAAAGGTGCATTAATACTTCTGTAGTTAATATTAATATCAGAAATATAATTTGAAAATTTATCAGAAACTGAAGATATAGTCCAATTATTTTGCTCATATTCAGAATTCAACTTCTTTAATATACTTTTGTATTTAAAAATTTTAGTTTTAAATTCTTTTTCAAAATCATCTAAAAATATTTTTAGTGAATTCATTTGATATTCAATATTCCAATAAGTAGATAAATTTCTAAAAGAAATAGGGTTAAATACACCTAAAGAAATTTTTGATGCAGTATATTTTTTAACGTGATCAATAAAGAAGACATTTTTTTTTTTGTAAAAGCTTGAAACCCAAAACTGTTCCAGCAATACCCTGACCAACAACTAAATATTCAAAATTTCTCATAAAATTAAATATTAATGTGTCTTGAAACTAATATTCCCACATATCATTTTCAAGATTTCTAATATCATTCTTAATTCTTTCTGCTTCAAGTAATTGTTGCATTCCAGATTTTTTATAATCATAAATAGCTCTATCATACATATTAGATTCTTTTCTGATAGTAGACGAAAATAACCTTTTATCAAAAAATTCAGAAAAAGTCATATGATTTGGACCAGTAAATTTAACTTCATCGTTGTGCATAATAGAATTAGCAAGAATTTGTCTAACTTCAGGATACCAAACCCAAAAAAGTATTGTGGGTTCTAATTCAAAAGTTTCTTTATTAATAAGCTCAGCAATTGGAGCTATACCAATAATTCTTGAATCTAAAACTGATCTTTTTTTATCAAAAAATTTATCTTCAATAACATAATAAGCTTTGATATCCGTATTTTGGACAGTCAAAGTATCAATAATTAATTCCAATTCCCCGGTATCTAAATTTTCTTCTTCAGTTGAATCAACTGAAAAAAGTAAAGCTTCAAGTTCCTGAGGAGTTACAATTTCAGAAAAATATTCTTCTGGTGTGTCATCATAAGCAGTAATTTGTCCTGATTTAACAGCGTCTAAAAGTATTTGAGATAAATTACTTCTAAATTTTCCTCCACCAATAGATACTGGTACAACTGGAAAAAATAGTGGTTGATTAACTTTTTCTCTGAGATCAATTTGGGATACATAAGTTTTAGTCCATAAGATATCATCTTCTCTAACAAATGGATAATCCAGTAAACGATTTTTAAAATTAGAGTGAGTCACATAAGAATGACCATCTTCTGGTAAGGGTTTAGGATTATACTCTAAAACATTAGTTTGAGAAAATAGCTGATTATATATATTTAAGCAAAAAATTGATAAAATAATAAAGTTTAATTTTTTCATAATATTATTTTTATTGAACTGTTAATACAATTGGTGGACAAGTCTTAACTCCATCTGGCCCCTTCGCTTTTATAGCTTGGAAAGTAATATCCGAACCGGGTTTTAATTTTTTAATTTTTTCTTTTATTTCTGTATCAAACTTGTTTCCTTTTTTCTTAAAAGTTTTTTTAAACTCTCCAACCTTCATTTTACATTCGTAAGAAATAACTTTATACTTTAAATCAAAAGGAAAGTTTGTTAACTTAGAAGCTATACCTTGAGCTCTACTTAGCTGTGCTCTAGACATCCTACCTTCTCTTTTACCATTTATACTAGCATTAGGAGGAGGAATTCTATCTATTCTGAATTCAATAGGTTTACCAATTTTTTTTCCCTGAGCTTTAACGTTAATTTTAGCAGTTTTCTTTGTATTTTGTAAGACTGTGGCTTCGTACTTTCCAGGTTTAATTTTTTTAATTTTAACTCCTTGTCCAGAGACTTCAAGATCCTGAGGAGAAAAACCTGGAACAGATACATCAATCGGGTTAGAAACTCCCTTGTAAAAAACATTCATTTTAGTAGGTGAAACAACAGCCATTGCTTGAGCAACTTGATATTCAAAAAATTGTTCATACTCATCAATTCCATTGTCGGTATTAATTAAAATTTTTGCAGCTCTTTTTTGAACTCCAATATTTTTAGCAGGAACTGAATATATTCCTTTACCATTATATGATACACTAATAGTGTCAGCCTGAGAATAATCAGCAGTTGAATCATTTAAAAATTTATTTGTAACAATTACCGTTGGAGAAGATGTACTATCAAAGGCAGCTAAAGAAATAGATGCTTTAAAACTGTCTCCCTCCATTATATAATTCTTTGGAGAAATTACTTGAGCTTCTACATTAGAAAATTTGACATCATCAGCACCGATGTTTTTTCTGATAAAATCAACGGTTTTAGACTCAATTGTAACAATATCACCTTGTAATTTTGTCAAAAATGTCAAGACAGCAATCAATGGAAAATTTCCAAAAGTTTCCTGTTCCCATGAAATAATACTTTTGGTAGACTTAACATCATCAGTATTAAGGGTATTCTCAATTAAAAGTTTAAGGTCATTATTTTCATTTACCGAGGGTAAGGAAAGAATTTTTGATCTAAATGAATTAATTTTATTCTTTAACTTTATACCTTGTTGAGGAGCTTTAAACATCTCGTTGGCAACTTTTTCTAAATTGTCCATTCCACTAAGCTCTCCTTTATCATCATAGCCACCAGTCTTTTCAATTAACGTATCTTTCAATAAAGAAATATGTTGAATGAGTATTTCTGACTCAGATTTTATTTTAAAAGCTTTGTCCTTCCATTCAGCTACTTTAAGTGGGTTATTTTGAGCAGCTTTTTCAAATTCTAAGTACATCTGCTGATTTTGAGAATCAATGTTTTCAACAGCAGAGGACAATGAAGATTCAACTTTTTTAAATGCTTTCAATATGTCTTTAGAAACATTTAGCGCTAACAATGCAGTTAAAACTAAATACATCATATTTATCATTCTTTGTCTTGGGGATAAATTACCTGATGCCATTTTTATTAAAAATTATAATTAAAAATTTATTTTTTGATTGCATTCATTGCATTTAACATATTTCCATATACACTGTTCAAGGCATTTAAATTTTTACTTAATAAAGCTAATTCATCTTTCATTTGTTCTGCTTCAGTTAGTGAAGATGCCATTTTTGAAGCCATATCAATTGAGGCTTGAGTCTGATCAGTAGAGGACTTAATTTGGGCTTCATATAAAGAGTTGATATTTTGTAAATTTTTCGCGGCATTATCAACCTCCGTGCTGTATTTATTTGTACTGTCTGCAATATCAACTACTGAACCTAAACCATTAGCAGCTTCGTTAACTTTCCTTAACCCAACTCCTAGACTACTGATTAGTTCAGAATCAACTTTAGCTTTAACAAGCATACTATCAAGTTCTCTTACTGGATTTTCTTCAGAACTATCAACAAGTTCTGGGTAAACTAGAGACCAATCATAGTTTTTAGGTGGTTTTTCAAAAGCAGAAACAAAAAATATGATTGCCTCAGTCCCTAAACCAACTATTAACATTTCATCGGCTCCAGTCCAGTGTTGTATTTTAAATAAAGCCCCTAAAATTACTACTGCAGCTCCGATTCCATAGAGCTTTGACATAAAATTTTTTCCTTTCTTAGTTTCTAAAAAACTCATATTTTAAAGTTTAAATTAATAATTAATATCCAAAATCTACATTTTCAACACCAGAATATGTTTTTACACATCTAAATCCAATGTAACACTTTGAGGTATCTTGATATTCATAATCTCTTGCAGCAACTTGAAGAAAAGCTCCAATGTCTTTCCATGAACCACCTTTAATAACTTTTCTTTTCAGCATAGGGTGTTCATCTGGTCCAGCATCATAATTAAAAAAAGGATTCATATCTGAAACAAATATCGAAGCTGAAGGTTCAAATGGAGTCTCAGTCCATTCAGACACATTTCCTGCCATATTATACAAACCATAATCATTTGCCCAATAAGAAACTGATGGAGCTGTGTAAGGATATCCATCTGCTATATAATTACCTCTTACAGGTTTAAAATTAGCTAAAAAACAACCTTTACTGTTTCTAGAATAAGGTCCACCCCAAGGATATATTGAATTGTCTTTATCACCTCTAGCAGCATATTCCCACTCAATCTCTGTAGGCAATCTATATTCTGTATCATATTTTCTTTCATATGGTGAAAGTAATTCAAATCTAATTTTAGTTCTCCAGTTACAAAACGCTTTGGCTTGATTCCAATTTACTCCTACCACAGGATATTCTCCATATGCTGGGTGCCAAAAATATGTATCAAACATTGGTTCGTTAAATGTATATGAGAAATCATGCATCCAAGCAAGGGTATCTGGATATATATAAACTTCCTCTTCTTTTACTAAACCTTGTCTTGAGTAGCCCTCTCTGTAAGTTCTTGATTCTCTGTCATATCTGTTTGCTTTTTTTGAAGCAGAGGATTTGTCAATCCAAGAATATTTATAACTCCAAAGTCTAGAATCGAATTCTTTGAATCCATTTAATCTTTCTTCAGGTCTTAGATATAAATCTTCAAGAGCCATAGTGATTTCCTCATTATCAGAATCCCATTCAATTGGAATATCCCAATTTAGATAAGGATTTTCAAGAAAATCTCCATCAGCATTTTCTTCTATATACTCGTAACCTTCAACCATTGCCTCAGCTAGAGTCTTCCTTGCTATGGAGTCTCGAACCCAATTAACAAACTGACGATATTCATTATTTGTAATTTCTGTTTGATCCATGAAAAACGAATGCATAGTAACTAACTTTTTAGGAGTTGTTCTTGCATATGGAACATCACTATCATTTGATCCCATTGAAAAAGTTCCTTTGGGTATTCTGACCATTCCATAAGGGTCAGTTGGATGAAACTCAGTTAGGTCTTGAATTCCAACTAACTCTCCATTAGATGAAGATCCACAGCTTGAAAAAAAACCAACAATTATAAATCCAAAAATAATTATATTTTTCATCTTCTTAATTTTTTATAAAAAATAATAATAAACTAATTCTCTTTTACTCTTAATTATATCTAATATTCCTGTAATGCGTAGGAACTTTTCCTCTAGGACGCATTTTAAAAGAATATCTCAATAAAATTTCATGCGAACCACTTGATTCAGATTTTAAATCTGAAGTTGTGATATCGTATGCATATCCAAATTTAATATTTTCATTAATATCATATCCCAAAATTATAACAACAGCATCATCTAACCTGTAAGTCACTCCACCCCAAAGATTTTCTCCGTATTCAGCATTTACATTAAAATCGATCTGTGTAGATACCTCATCTGTTTTAATGTGAAATGATGGTCTTAATACTAATTCGTTATTCACATCATTATTCCACCCCATTGTTAAGTAGTGATGCTTTCTCAATTGAAAATAAACACCATCATATTCAGCTTCAGACTGATTAACATGAGTCATTGAATAACCTAAAAAAAAATCCTTCATCCTGTAATAAACTCCCAATCCAAGGTCAGGCACAACATCATTAGAACCCAAAGCAGGTATAGATGGATCGCTTTGACCTTGATCATTTTGAGGTGTCAACCAGTCACCATCAAAACCAACATCTACAAAACCTATACTTAAACCAACACCAAGTTCTGATTTTTTCGATAACTTAGTTTGATAAGCATATGAGAGGCTAATACCTCTATTATATTCATTACCCACCTGATCATTCAAAACATTTACACCAACTCCACCATGCAATGCATAAACTGGAGCCTCCACACTCACATGTTGAGTGACAGGAGCCCCAGGACCAAAACCTACCCACTGACTCCTATGTATTGCAAGAGCCTTGAATTGATCGTAAGTCCCTGAAAAAGCAGGGTTTACTGAGTATATGTTGAACATATTTAATGAAAACTGAGGATCCTGTTGAGCAAAAACAAATGGACTCAGTGTAACAAAAAATATGCATAAATTCTTTTTCATAAAATGCATTCTTTCTCTTTGCATTATTTTTTTGGGAGGTTAAAGATAACAAAAAATCAAAAAACTCATAATCAATTATCCTTCAATCTTTGATTTTTTTTATCTGAAATTAATAAATCACTGTAAATAGTACAAAATATTAGTTATTGATTTATTAATTTTATAGTATTTTCTAGCAAAAAGATTTAATTTAATGTAAAATTATTTAAGTAATTTCAATTCATTTGCAACTTTTTTAAAATGATTTATAGCAATCAAAATTTGTTCCTTTGAATGTGAAGCAGATATTTGAACTCTAATCCTTGCTTTATCTCTGGGAACTACAGGATAACAAAAACCAATTACATAAATACCTAAATCTAATAATTTTTTTGCAAAATTCTGAGAAAGATTAGCATCGTTTAACATTATGGGGACAATTGGATGAATGCCTTCACTAATTTTAAATCCTGCTGATTTCATTCCTTTTCTGAACATTATTGTATTTTTGAATAATTTATCTTTTAAATTAGTTGATGATTCTAAATCACTAATAACTTTTACAACTGGAGCTACAACTGAGGGAGGAAGTGAATTAGAAAATAAGTATGGTCTTGACTTTTGGCGTAAGATTTCAATAATTTCTTTTTTAGCACAAGTGAATCCTCCAATTGCCCCACCTAAGGCTTTACCAAAAGTTCCAGTTATTATGTCTACTTTTCCAACAACATTACAAAATTCATGCGTTCCCCTCCCTTTTTCACCAATAAAACCAGTTGAATGACAATCATCAACCATTACCAGTGCATCATATTTTTTTGCTAGCTTACATATTTTGTCCAATTTAGCTATATCTCCATCCATTGAAAAAACTCCATCTGTTGCAATTAATCTAAATCTACTTGATTTAGAATCAATTAATTTCTTTTCTAGGTCTTGCATATCTCCATGTAAGAATCTATATCTTTTTGCTTTACATAATCTTATTCCATCAATTATTGATGCATGGTTTAATTCATCAGATATTATTGCATCCTCAACTGATAATAATGTTTCGAATAATCCAGCATTAGCATCAAAAGCAGATGCATAAAGGATGGCATCTTCCATATATAAAAAGTTAGAAATTTTTTTTTCTAATTCTTTATGTATATCCTGAGTTCCACATATAAACCTTACAGATGATAGTCCATAACCATGAGAGTCTAAATATTTTTTAGAAATATTAATTAAATCTGGGTCTGAGGATAATCCTAAATAATTATTTGCGCAAAAATTTATAACCTTTTCAGTATCCTTAGTTTTAATTATTGAATTTTGAGGAGAAAGTATAATTCTTTCTTTCTTAAAAGTACCAGTACTGTTAATTTTATTTATTTCGTTCTTTAAAAAGTCAATGTATTCCATAAAAAAATATTTGCATTAAACTACTCCTTGAGCTAACATAGCATCAGCAACTCTAATAAATCCTCCTATATTTGCTCCTTTTACGTAATCTATATTGGACTTATTTTTACCATGTGAAACACAACAATCATGAATATTTTTCATTATTTCTTTTAGCTTATTGTCGACTTCATCTCTTGTCCACTCAAATCTTATTGAATTTTGAGACATCTCAAGAGCAGAAACTGCTACCCCGCCAGCATTTGATGCTTTTCCTGGAGCGTACAATATTTTTTTTTGCTGAAAATATTTTATAGCTTCTGAATTACATGGCATATTTGCTCCTTCACTGACACACAATGAACCATTTTTAAATATAAGTTTAGCATCTTCAAAATTTAGTTCATTCTCAGTTGCACAGGGAAGAATAATATCACCCTTAACTGACCAGGGTTTTTTATACTCAAAAAAATCTGATTTATACTTGTTTGCATACTCACTAATTCTTCCACGTTTAATATTTTTTAAGTATTTAATAAAATTTAACTTTTCTAAATCGATTCCTTGTTTATCATAAATAAAACCAGATGAATCAGACATGGTAAGAACCTTAGCTCCAAGATCAATGGCTTTTTCACATGAATACTGAGCTACATTACCTGAACCTGATATTACAATTTTTTTATTTTTAAATCCATCACCTTTTGAATTTAACATTTCTTCAGCAAAATAAACATTTCCATATCCAGTTGCTTCAGGTCTAATTAGTGAACCTCCCCATCCTATGCCTTTTCCAGTTATAACTCCTGAAAATTCATTTGATAATTTTTTGTATTGGCCAAACATAAAACCTATTTCTCGCAAACCTACTCCTATATCGCCTGCAGGTATGTCAGTAAACGGTCCAATGTGCCTGAACAATTCATTCATGAAACTTTGACAGAATCTCATTATTTCACTTTCTGATTTTCCTTTGGGATCAAAATCTGATCCTCCTTTCCCTCCTCCAAGTGGTAAAGAAGTTAAACTATTTTTAAACACTTGTTCAAAAGCTAAAAACTTTAATATACCTAAATTAACATTTTTATGAAATCTTAAACCACCTTTATATGGACCAATTGCACTATTCATCTCAACTCTAAAACCTCTGTTAATGTTTATATTATTATTATCATCCAACCATGGTACTCTAAAAATAATCATTCTCTCAGGTTCTATCATTCTCTCTAAAATCATATTATCGTATTTTTTATTTTCACTTATAAAAGGAATAACACTTTCTGCAACTTCACTAATTGCTTGGAGAAATTCGGGTTGATGAGGAAATCTTTTAATTTGGTTACTTAGGAAATCTTTTAACTTTGTAAACATCTTATGTATTTTAAATTTCTAAAATAATTTTAATCTTTGTCGGTTATAATTTAATTACAGTTTTTTAATCATAATTAGTAGCAATTTATAAAAAAAAAAAAAATTAACAATATTTTTTCATTTTTGTAAATTACAGATATGTTTGTGAATGAATAATTCAATATGATGGTTAAGTATTTATATCCCTTTATCTTTCTTTTAACTTGCAATTTGTATTCTCAAATTCAAATAATTGGTCAAGTGAAAAATTATATTAATGATACTCCAATTATAAACGCAGAGGTATTTATTGATAATGATTTAATCACTTACAGTGACTCAAAGGGTTTTTTCGAATTATATTTAGATTCTAGAAATTTTAATCTAAAATTAAAACATATTTCATATGAGAATCTCTCAAAATATTTTAGTAATGTTAATGATACATTGATATTATTTTTAAATCCAAAAAATTTTGAATTAGAGACTATAACTGTAAGTACAAATAAATTTGAAAAAAAAATTGAAGATTTAAGTATTTCATTAGATGTTATTAAAGGTAATTATATTTATAACCAACACAATTACAATATTGAAAATAGCATATCTCAAGCTCCAAGTGTAAATATTATTGATGGCCAAATAAATATTCGAGGAGGAAGTGGTTGGAGCTATGGAGCGGGATCCAGAGTTTTAGTTTTACTCGATGGAATTTCAATTATAAATTCAGTTACAGGTGCTGTTCAATGGGAATTAATTCCAGCAGAAAATATAGAAAGAATTGAAATTATTAAAGGGGCCTCATCAGTTATTTTTGGTTCTTCTGCCTTAAATGGCATAGTTAATATTATCAGTAAAAAAAGTACAGAAATTCCTAAAACAAATTTTTCAAGTTATTATGGACAATACAGTAAAGCAAAAAGAAATTCACTAAACTGGTGGAAAGATTATGTTGACAACCCAAAACAATATGGATTTAATTTTAATCATTCAAGTAAAATTAAAGGTTTTTACTATAATTTTGGACTTCAATTTCACAAGGATTTCGGCTATATGGGATTAATTAGTACCAATATTGATACTTCATTAAATATTCACCATCTTGGAGAGGAAAGATTGAGAATATATTTCAATTTAGAACATAAATCCAAAAAAAATCCTAATATTAACTTTGAATTAAAAAGTTCTTTTATGGATTTTCAAGAAGAAGACGGATTCCTGTATAAAAGTAATATTAATGGTTATAGTCCTTTCAGTAATGAAAATTATAGTACTTTTCAGAGCAGAGAAATTAATTTAGCACCAAAATTTGAATATTCCAATAGTGAAAGAGATATTAAATTATCTATTTCAAGTAGATTTTTAAATACTAATTTTGAGCCAAATTCAAAAGATAAAATTAATAACTATTCAACAATATATTCTGAATATTTAATCCAAAAATTCTTAAAAAATGCTACTTTAAATATTGGTTTAAATTATAATCATATTATTGGAATATCAAATTCTTTCACAAATAATAAATTTGGAAATAATTACTCATTTTTTTCTCAATATGACAAAAATATAGGTAGAATAAAGTTTAACTTAGGTATGAGATATGAAGAATACAATATTGGTAAAAAGTATGGGAAACCTGTACTTAGATCTGGTCTTAATTACTCTTTTAATGAAAAAAACTTCTTCAGAGCATCGATTGGTCAAGGGTATAGATTTCCATCTTTATTTGAATTATACTATCAAAGAGATGCTGGACAAATATCAATTTTCTCTAATGAAGATTTAAAGTCTGAGAGTGGATATTCGGCTGAATTAGGTTATAAATATAAAATTCAAAAAAAAAATTCAATTACCTATCTAGATTTATGTATATATCAAATGAGATATTATGACATGATTGAACTCAGTTTTGGTTTGTGGGGTGATTCAACTAGATTAAATCCACTTGGTATTGGCCTTAAACCGATAAATATTGGAGATACAAAAATTAGCGGATTTGATTTTTCAGTTAATTCTAATTTTAAATTTGATAATATAAACTTTACTACCAGACTAAGCTATACATATTCACTACCTAAGTCAGTAAATCCTAATTATGTATACGGAAACTTTAACGACAGACTTGAGTCTCTGGTAGAAAATTTACTATCAGATGGTAACATTCCGTCCAGTATAACATCAATAATTCCTCAACTAGCAAGAAGCGAATTATCATATTTTTCAACTAGTTCTAATCCCAACAATAATATACTAAAATATAGATATAATCATTTGGCGAAACTAGACTTTGAAATTAATTATAAAAAGCTAACAATTGGAACTCACATGAGATACAATTCTTTTATGAAAAATATTGATTGGCTCTTTGAAAGTGGAGCATTTAATTCGGAAATATTAGATATATTCACACTTGCAAATGCGAACATTGAAGATATGGGGATAAAATTGTCAAGAAAAAAATTTAAACGAGGGGATTTTTTTATAAATTTTAGATTATATTACCATTTTTTAGAAAACTATTCAATCCAGATCTTAGTAGAAAACATCTTAAATAGAGAATATCAATTAAGACCCGGATCAATTGGGGCACCAAGATTTTATTCATTAAGAATTTCTGGTGATTTTTAAAATTAAATAAATGAAGAATATAATATTTATATTTTTAATAACTTTAAATAGTTCATATCTGTTATGTCAAAATAAAATTTCAGGTATAATTTATAATGAAGAAACTGAATCACTGATTGGAGTTAATATTTCAGTTGAGAATAATTTAAGTCTTGGAACTAGCTCAAATTTTAATGGAGATTATTCAATAAGTTTACCTGATGGTTGTCATCAAATAAAATTCCAATATATTGGTTACGAAACTTTAGAGACTGAAATTTGTTTGTATAATGATACAGTTTTCAAATTTAACCCAATTTTAAAATATTCATCCGAACTAATTAACACCGTAGTTGTTAGTGCTGGTAAATTTGAACAAAAAATTGAAGAAGTTACTGTTTCAATGGATGTAATTAAACCTAGTTTAATTGAAAATAAATCTGCAACATCTCTGGATAAAACAATGTCTCAATCACCATCAGTTCATATTGTTGATGGTCAAGCAAATATAAGAAGTGGAAGTGGTTGGAGTTATGGTGCTGGTTCAAGAGTAATGGTAATGGTTGATGGCATACCAATATTGAATAGTGATCGAGCAGGTGCAGAATGGCAATTAATTCCTATGGAAAATATTTCTCAAATTGAAGTTATTAAAGGAGCTTCATCGGTTTTATTTGGTTCTTCTGCATTAAATGGTACTATAAATATTAGGACTGCCTATCCGACATCAAAACCACTAAATAAACTAACAATTACTCATTCAATATATGATAAACCAAAAAGAAAATCTTTGCATTGGTACAAAGGAAATTATCAATCTTTAACTAATACATCTTTTTTACATAGCCATAAAAAAAATAATTCTGATTTTGTTTTTTCATTAAATCTATTTGATGATGAAAGTTTTATTGAAAATGGCAATAGTAGAAGAGCCAGAATAAACCTTAGTAAAACAAAATATATAAAAAATAAACCTGGATCAAAATATGGTGCCAGATTAACTCTAATGAGAAGCAAAATTTGTGATCCAGTAATTTGGCAACATGATACTTTAGCATACAGAGCTTTGGATAATGATCCCACTTTTTATGACTATTCATATTTAATGTTGGATCCCTTTCTAGTACTTAATAATGAAGAAAGAAATATAAAATATACACTAAATTCTAGACTTTTTTACAGAGATATGAGAGGATTTGATTTTAATGATATTAGTGCAAATATTTTATTTGCTGATTCATCTACTTTTTCAAGTGTAATTTTTACTGACTTTCAAATTCAAAAAAAAATTAATGAAAATTTAAAAACTACTAGTGGATATACTTTCAAATTTGACAGAGGAAGAGATGGTAAAGTCTATGGTAGTAAAATGTATATTAATAATTCAATTTATAGTCAATTTGATTATAAAAAAAATAGATTAAATATTTCACTTGGATCTAGATTTGAAAATTTTAACTTATCTGGAGAAAAAATTAATAAAGTTATTTTCAGAGGAGGAATAAATTATAAGTTGGGAGAAGGCACTTTTGTAAGAGGATCATATGGTGAGGGAATAAGAATACCTTCAATGATTGAAAGATATGTAAATTTTAATACTGGACCAATGCAGATATATCCAAATGAAAATCTTTCCCCTGAAACAGGCTACAGTGCTGAGATTGGAATTAAACAAGGAGTCAAAATTAAAAATTGGAAGGGTTTTATTGATTTAGCTGGATTTTTGATGAATTATCATGATATGATGGAATTTAGTTTTGGTTATTGGGGAGAACCTACTGATCCCGGTTTAGCAGGGTTAGGATTTAAGTCCGTAAATATAGGTGATTCAAATATTAAAGGAATTGAATTATCTATTGCTGGTGAAGGTAAAATTGGTGAAACAGAGATTCAACTTCTAGGTGGTTATACTTACACTAAACCTGTTATAAGAGATGCTAATTTAGAGTATGAATCTTTTTCTAATAGTTTAGGAAATTTTCCTGTATCATACTTTACTACTAGTATTGACAGCTCAGCAGCAACAATTTTAAAATATAGATATAGAAATCTAGCAAAATTTGATATTAATATCGAAAAAAATAGGTTAATGCTTGGATCCGCAATAAGATATAATAGTAAAATGGAAAATATTGATTATGCTTTTGTTGGTCCTGCATTTGACTTACTTCTTGGAACAACTGATGCGTGGGAAAGACTTAATAAAAATGTTTTGATAATTGACCTTAGGCTAGGATATAGACTCAATGAGGATAGTTGGATATCATTCAATATTGATAACATATTTAATACCGAGCAAAGTCCAAGACCAGCATCATTATTAGCGCCTAGAATATTTTCAATCTTACTTAATTACAGTTTATAAAAAAAGTGTTCATAAATGAACACTTTTTTGCTGTAGGAGAAGGACTCGAACCTCCACGGAGCTGTTAGTCACAGGATTTATCCATTATCTCCACCCTCGAGACAGGAGGGCATGTCTGCCAATTTCATCACCCCACAATTTTAAATAACATATAACGAAGATAAAAAAAATTTATAAATATTATATGATATATAATTATTTAATTGTATTTTTATTTTATTTATAAAAAAAAAGGGTATTTATTATAAAATTATTAAATTTTTAATTATATTATGGATAAATTTTACAAACTTGATAATATAGACAAAGGCATATTAGAAATTCTAATGAAAAATGCAAAAATTTCTTACACTGAAATAGCTAAAAAATTAATAGTATCAACTGGAACAATTCATGTAAGAATGAAAAAAATGGAGAATTACGGAATAGTAAAAAAAATTAAACTAGAAATTAATCATGAAAAAATTGGATATGATTTAACTTCATTCTTAGGAATATATCTTGAAAAAGGATCAAATTATAATTACGTAATAAACGAACTTAATAAAATTAAAGAAGTCGTTGAAGCTCACTACACAACGGGAATTTATAGTATTTTTGCAAAAATCATTTGTAAAAATACTAAACATATGAGAGAGATATTAAATGATAAAATTCAGCAGATTACGAGTATACAGAGAACTGAAACAATAATTTCATTGGAGCAAAGTATTGATAAAAGAATATCTCTATAATTTAGATAAAATTTTTTTAAATATTTGTATACAATATTCATTTTCATCTGAAGTTCCAATAGTAATTCTTAAACAATTAGGTAATCCAAAGGCATTTAAAAGTCTAACAAATACCCCTTTTTTTAATAATTTAAGGTATAACTCTTTAGATTTTTTTTCAGAGCTCAAATCTATCATTATAAAGTTGCCAAAAGACCTAAAAAAATTAATATTATTATCATTGAAAAATCGGTAATATTTTTCTAATTCTATAGAATTATTTCTGGTCACATTATTTATAAAAACTTGGTCATCTAAGGCCATCATAGCAATTTTTTGGGATAATATTGAAGTTTCAAATGTTAATTTAACTTTTAATAACGAATCAATTATTATTTTTTTTGATATTGCATAACCAATTCTCAAGCTTGCAAGTCCGTAGGCTTTAGAAAAAGTTCTTAGAATAACTAGATTTTCAAAATCATAATCTAAACTATTTGGATATTCATCAGATATAGCTTTTGCATATTCGTAATAAGCTTCATCTAAAATAACAAGTATATTCTTGGGAATTGTTGTCATTAATTTTTGAAAATTATTTTTTTTAATTATTTGACCTGTTGGATTATTGGGACTAGCAATATATATGATTTTAGTTCTTTTTGTGATATTACTGCTAATTTTTTTAATGTCATATTTATAATTTTCACTTAATTTTAATTTCTTGCAACTTGTGTTATTAATGTTGGACCAAAGGTAAATCATTACAAATGTTCCATTAAATGTTAATACTTCATCATCAAATGAACAAAAAGATCTAATTACATTCTGAAGTAACCCCTCTGATCCATTACCAATAATAACATTGTCAATACTAAGATTATAAAAACTTGAAATTTTTCCTCGTAATTGAATATTTAGAGGGTCGAAATATCGATTTAATTGAAAATCTGATAATTTAATATGATTATTTATTTTTTTTGAAAAACCGTAATTATTTTCATTGTTCCAAAGAACAGAAATTTTATTTAAATCATATTTCTTGACTATTTCATCAACAGTTAGAGAAGGAGAATAATTTTTTGTGTTTTCAATATATTTCGGGACTGAAATCATATACTAAACAAAAATTGTAATTGGATTTTCCAGAAAAGCTTTTAATGTATTTAAAAATGAAGCTCCAGTTGCACCATCAACAACTCTGTGGTCACATGATAAAGTTAATTTCATTAATTTACCTGGAACAACTTTACCATTTTCGATAACAGGATGATCATTTATACCTCCAACAGCTAAAATACAGGAGTCAGGAGAATTGATAATTGCAGTAAAGTCATCTATACCATACATTCCTAGGTTAGAAATCGTAAAAGTACTACCTTCCCAATCACTTGGAGTAAGTTTTTTATCTTGAGCTTTTTTAACAAATGTCTTAATTTCAGTAGATATTTGGAATATATTTTTTGTGTCGGTATACTTGACTACTGGAACTAGTAGACCATCATCAACAGCAACTGCAATACCAATATTAATATGATCATTAATTATTATTTTATCATCATGCCAGGATGAATTTATGTTTGGATTCTCTCTTAAAGCTAAAGAGACAGCTTTAACAATAATATCATTAAATGAAATCTTAGTATTTTTTTTTGCATTTATACTACTTCGTATATCAACTAATTTATCACAATTTATAGTCATTGAAAGGTAAAAATGTGGAGCAGAAAATTTTGAGGTAGCTAATCTTTTAGCAATTGTTTTTCTCATTTGAGAAAGAGGTATTTCTTGAAATTTTTCATGAGTGATCCCAAGATTATTATTGTGACCTGATTCAGTTGAGTTAATTTTTTCAATATCTCTTTTAATAATTCTGCCGTTTGTTCCACTTCCTTGTAATGAATTTAGATCAACTCCTTTATCTTTTGCCATTTTTTTTGCTAAGGGAGAGACTTTTTTTCTTCGATCAGTTGATGATGATTCTAACTCATTAACTTGTGGTTCAGAACTATTTTCAATTTTTGAATTTTGTTTTTCATCAACTATTAATTTTTTTGATTGTTCAATTAGATCTGATGGTTCATCTTCATCCTCTTTGATTACTAAAGGTTCCTCTGCTTCATTACTTATTACAGCAGAATCATTTTTTAAAATTTCATCAATATTTTCTCCAGCGTCACCAAGAATAGCAAGTATTGAGTCAACCTCTGCTGTTTTGGATTCATCAACACCAATATAAAGAAGAACCCCTTCCTGAAAAGATTCAAATTCCATTGTTGCCTTATCAGTTTCAATATCAGCAAGGAGGTCACCTTCAGATATTTTGTCACCAACTTTTTTATGCCATTTTGCAACAGTACCTTCAGTCATTGTATCACTTAATCTTGGCATTCTAACAATTTCAGCCATAATTTTCCAAATTTAATCTTTAATAAATTGATAGTTTTGATCGTAGACATTCTCATATAAAGAGGAAGATTCAGGAAAACTTGAATTTTCTGAGAATTCAACACATTTTTTTATTATTTTTTTAACTTCATCCTGAATAAGACTTATTTCATTATCACTAGCCCATTTATTTTTTTTAATCATTTCTAAAACTTTGTTCAATGGGTCAATTTTTTGATATTCATAAATTTCGTCTTTAGTTCTATATTTCTGAGCGTCTGACATTGAATGACCTTTGTACCTATATGTTTTCATCTCAAGAAAACTTGGGCCATTTCCTTTTCTTGCATAGTCAACTGATTTTTTTACAATTTTTGCAACTTTTTCTGGATCCATTCCATCAACAGGTTCGCAAGGCATTTCATAGGATAATCCTAATTTCCAAATATGTGAATGATTAGCACTTCTTTCAACGGATGTCCCCATTGCATATCCGTTATTTTCACAAATAAAAATAACTGGCAGTTTCCATGTCATTGCCATATTGAATGTTTCATGAACGGCTCCTTGTCTTACAGCACCATCACCCATGAAACAGAGTGTAACAGCATCAAAGTTATTATATTTATCAGCAAAAGCAATACCAGCACCTAAAGGAACTTGCCCACCAACTATTCCATGACCACCAAAAAAATTATGTTCTCTAGAAAACATATGCATTGAACCTCCTTTACCTCCTGAACATCCAGTAGATTTTCCGTAAAGTTCAGCCATAACTTTTTTTGGATCTAATCCCATTGCAATTGGCATAACATGATCCCTATATGCTGTAATCATTCTATCTTTTTTTGGATCAATTGCATAAACTGAACCGGCTAAAATTGCTTCTTGACCGTTGTAGAGATGTAAAAATCCACGAATTTTTTGTTGAATATATAAAGCACTAGCTTTGTCCTCAAACTTTCTCCAAAGCAGCATATCCTTGTACCAATTGATATATGTTTTTTTATTAAAATTTAATTTTGACATTATTTTTTTTGACAAATTTAACAATTAGTTTTCAGATTTAGCTATAAATTTTTAGATAAATCAACATCAAATGAAAATGGAATTAAATCTTCAACAGATTCAAACTTTAAAATTTTTTTATTAAAATTTCTGATTAAAACTTCTATTTTTGTTCCTTGTTTTTTTTCATATTCAATCATTACTTGTCTACATCCTCCACAAGGGGTAATAATTATATCATCAGATTTAAAATTGTATTCAGTAGATATTGCCAAACTTAAAATTTTATTACTAGGATAAGAGGAACCTGACGAAAATAAAGCGATTCTTTCAGCACAAAGTCCAGAAGGAAAAGAAATATTTTCTTGATTTGATGCACTTACAATTTTACCATTATTTAATAAAACTGAAGCACCCACTTTGAATTTAGAGTATGGGCTATATGAACTTTTTAGGGCTGATAAAGAAGAATTAACTATTTTTTTTTGTGTGTGATTTAATTCATCTGATAGCAATATTTGATAATTGATAGTTATACTTTTTTTTTCCATGTAAATCAATTTTTATAAATCAATACTACGGAATAAGCACAAATTCCATTTTCATTTCCGATAAAACCCATTTTTTCTGAGGTAGTAGCTTTAATTGATATATCGTCAATGGATATATCCAATAATTTTGATAGTATAGATTTCATTTTCGGAATGAAATTAATAATTTTTGGTTTTTCAAGAACAATCGTTGTATCTATGTTTCCTATTGAAAAATTTTTATTTTTTATCAAACTTATTGTTTTGGATAATAAAATTTTACTATCAATACCCTTAAATTTGGGGTCTTTGTCAGAAAAATGAAATCCAATATCTCTCAAATTAGATGCACCAAGAATTGCATCACATATTGAATGTATCAAAACATCAGCATCTGAGTGACCAAATGAACCTTTTGAATGAGGAACCTCAATTCCACCTATCATAAGCTTACAATTATTTTTTAACTGGTGCACATCATAGCCAAAACCTATTTTAAATTTCATAAGACTTATAATTTATCTGTACCATAGAAAGTTTCCATATCAAATAGCATTGTAAATCTTAATGTATTTGCTAAAGGACTTCTAACACCTCTAGTAGCTGGAAGTAAAAAAGCCATATCTAATGAAAATACATTCATTCTTAGACCTGCTCCCAAAGTAAAATATTTTCTAGCACCTTTATTTTGATGTTCATGAAAATAACCTCCCCTGAAAGCAAACTGATTCTGGTACCAGTACTCTGCTCCAATTGAATACATTAATTCATTCAATTCTTCTCTTAGTCCTCCAGGAGCATCATTAAATGACTGAAAAATTCCTTGAAGAACACTAACATTTGGATTTTTACCTGCAACTATATTTTCAGGATTTGTCCCAATAGAATCGTAAACTGGTGGAGTTGGAACAAGTAATTTATTAATATCAAAAGCAATAGAAAGAGAATTATAATCATCTAATTCGACATTTAAATTTGACCCAATTCTTAAATTCATTGGAAGAAAATGTTCTTCACCTCCATCAGTATAAGTTATTTTGTTTCCAATATTTGAAATATTAAAACCTAAAGCTAGATTTGCATCTTTTTCACTTAAATTAAAGTCTTTGGTCCTAAAATATCCCGATAAATCTGTCGCAAAAGATTTACCAGGTTTTGTTACGCCACCTCCAGGAGTACTTATTCCACCTGTTAAATTAGAATATATATATCTCATTGCTAACCCCATAGAGAAATTATCAGACAATTTCATTGCATACGCACCGTCAATTGCAAACTCATTTGGATTAAACTTAGAAATTTCCTGACCAGTATTATCAGTAAATTGTATTTCACCTAGCGAAAAATATCTCAAACTAGCAGCCAAGGTATTTCTAGAATTTAATCTTTTAAAGCCGGATAAATAACTCAAACTAATTTCTGGAACTAAATCTTGTAACCATGGAGTGTAAGATAGAGAAAAACCATTTGATTCCTCAATAAATGCAAATTTTGATGCATTCCAATGAATAGAATTATGATCAGGATTAGTCGCAACTCCAACATCTCCCATTGCTCCAGATCTAGAATCTGGAGCAATTATTAAAAATGGAACAGATGTTGAAATCGTATTTAATTGATTTACATAATCAGAATTTGTATTTGGTAGATCTTGAGCAAAATTATTTTGTAAAACAAAAAATATTAAATATAAGAGTAAGAATTGATTTTTTTTCATTTTTATTTTTTTAGCAAATTTATTAATATAAACGATATAATCACTTTATTAGTATCATTTGATTAGAAAGGCTTGTTTTTTTATTGTTTAAATTATTGTTTACTGTTACTCTCAAAATATAAACACCTGATTTGACAAAATTTCCATAATTTGAATCTCCATTCCATATGAAATCTGAATTTGCGTATGCTGACTGAGTTATTTTTGAATTAATTGATTTAATTAAATTACCATTAATATCAAAAATTTCAATTTTAACATCCAAATCCTCGCTTGGTTGATTATATTCAAAGTGAATTTTTGTAAACTCACGAAATGGATTTGGATAATTAAATAAATTTTTAATTATCAAATTTGGATTATCAATTACAAGAAAGTTTATTTCAGCAGTATTAGAATTATTGTAAACATCCCAAGCTTTTAATTTTAAATTGTGATTACCCTCATTTAAATCATAAAAAGGATATTCAACTGATCCACTCTGATATGAATCTAAATCAGAGGTGAAAAATCTATTTAAAATTGAATAATTTTCAGAATCATTATTTAAGATAATTGATATATCATGTCCTATTCCATTTCCTGTTGTATTAATTCCTGATTCGTCAGATATTAAAGCTATTAATACTGGATCCCTACCAGTAATACCTCCATCGGTAAAGGCGGTATTGTTCATGAACAGTTCAATTTTTGGTCCTACATTGTCAAAATCAGCATCTTCATTAATTCCAAAAATATTAATACTATCCTGAAAACCAATGGCATCATTATAATCATTGAAAGCATAAAATGAAAACTTTCCAAATCCATTACTGTAAGAAATATCTATAGGTACCATAAATTCAAAATTAAATTGACCATTTTGAACACTCACATTACCAGAATAAATGATATTTTTTTGAATTTGATAATTGAACGGATCTAAATACTCAAAATCATTATTTAAAGTTTGAAGAAATATTGGTTTATCATAAAATTTGACCTTCATAAATCCATTAAAATTATCCAAAATTAAATTATTTTCATCCATAATAGAACCATCAATATTAACCTTAGATAATGCATTTATAGTATCAATTACAAATCCAGTATTTGAATTGTATATATTGTTGATAAATATTTTATTTTTTGGTATTGGTAATTTAAGTGCAGGATCACCTAGTAAAGAAAATTTTAATTTATTGGAAGAACTAAGACTTGATGAATTTAAATCATTTTTTAAAAACATTAAAATTTCACCAAGAGTAAGTTTTTTACCAAATTTTTCTGGGATTGAATAATCATAAAATGTTGAAGACAAATTTTTAGCATCGGTTTCAGTAATTGTCCTTGTAGTTGTAAAAAGAGCAATACCTCCTCCATTTGGATTTAATAAAACTCTTTCACCAGCAGAAACTCTTTCAATATCATCATACCTTGAAAATTCACATGTAGCGGTCACAAAAACAGGTAAATTATTTATATTTTCAAATGAGTTAATATCACTTAATTCAAGTATTCTCTCTTCAGCCCAACCAACTTCTCCTCCATGTCCATAGTAATGAATTATTAAGGATCCTTGATTAATTTTTTCGATGATTTCTTTTTTTGCTTCTGGGTACCTTTGACCACCAGATGAAGAGACTTGTTGATATGAATCTAAATAAATTTTATCAATATTGTAAATATTATATTGGCTATCTATTGAGCTTGCAATTTTATCGATATTTTCTTGTAATCTGAACTCCCAACTTTCATCATCAATATCATCCGCTACAAAACAAATTTTTGTTCTCCAATCTCCAAAAGAGGTATTTGAAATATAATTTGAAATTTTATTTATTATTTGGGAAGCTTGAGATTTATTTTGAACAACTATTCTTCCGACTCCAATATCTTGGCCATCAGAACTCATAGTAATCTCAGATCCTTCATTATCATCTAAAAAGGTGAAAAAATCGTCAGAACAATAAGAAGGACCTAGTTTTAATGAATAATTTGATTCAAAAGTTGGAACTAAATTTTGGTTGCCAACTCCATTAATTTCCTTGTAGTCAAAACTAGCATCTCCAAATAGTAATACATTTTTTGGTAAATGATCTTCAGAAAAAGCTTTATCATACAATAATTTAATATACGACCTAATTGCGGTAACATCTTGCTTTCCAGAACTAAATTCATTATAAATCTGATCAGTTGTAACAACATTTACAGAAATATTGTCATTAATTCTATGTAAATTTGCAAGTATATTTGCTTCTTCTAAAATTAATTTATTAGTTATAATTATCAATTCTGAAGGCTGATGAGCATGTAAATTTTGATTACTAACTACTGAAATAAAATTTGGAATTAAATAATTACTAAAACTCTTATGATGAATTATAAAAAATTTTAATGAATCCGTATTTGATATAAAATTGTCATAATCATTTGAAATATAAATCTCGTTTACATTTAGAGGATCGGTTACATCCCAAACATTAAATAGTTCATAATCTGAATTTACATTAAATTTTGTTACTCTTTTTTTTTCAACTGTTTCCGGCTCAGTAATTAGTAATTGAGAACCATCAAAAATAATTTGACATTTTGCTTGAACCTCAATGTAATCAAGATATGCATATGAAGATATATTAAAATTATTATTTGATGAGACTTTAATTTGAAGATTATTTTGATCATGAAAGAAAAAATTAGATTCTTGAGTTTCTCCCAATATTGTAGAAAAATTTGAAGAATTGAAAATTGGTAACGATAAAATTTTGTTGTTAGATATAAAAAAGTCGAGGATAAAATTATTACTAGATCTGCCTACAGCTCTTGAATTTATATATATTGGTTCTGTCTCAATCCTATTTTTAAAATTAAAATTAAAATTATATTCTTCATTATTTGAAAAATATTCACCATACCATTGTTTCCCTGTGTTAAATAAATTTTTTGATTCAAGCTCATGATAATCATACTTTGTGTAATAATTAACCTCATAATTATAACTAGTAATTTCATCAGTAAATTCTATTCTTTTACCATTTGAATCACTCACAGTTAAATAATAATAGTTTTTATTTTCATATATATTTGTTTGATGATGAAACAAACCACTAGAATCTATATAACTTGAATTAGCACCTTCAGCATAAAATAGAATAAAATCTTCTTCGTTAAACTCATTATCATCTTCACCGTGGATGTAAATTTTATTTTCATGTAAATCTGAATATCTAAACATAGAATTATCCTCAGGTAACATTCCTCCACCATTTCCATATAATTTAATTTTTTTTGGATTCAATTCAGATAATTCAATTCCAATATTTTCAAGGAATTGGTAATTTATTTTATGAATACCATTATTTGTAGTTTGAATCTTATACCATATTCCATTTGAAAGAACTGAATTTATAGATTTATTTTTTTTTGATACTATCTTTTCAATATCATAGGTGATGTTAATAATAAAACTCTCAATAATACTCTGATTTTTATATGGATAGTAATCAACTATTAAAAAAGGAGTTTTCTTTACATAAATTACATTTGATTTAAGATAATTTTTAGAATTAAATACTTGATCTAAGCTTATTAATTTAGAAATCTTCTCGTCATTAATTGAAATTTTAAGATTTTTGAAATTTTTAGGTAACTCAAATTTTTTTTTGAAATAGGGTAAATCTGATTGGGTATTATCTAAAAAACAATCTTTAAATGTTAAATTATTATTCCAATCTAATTTAATTTTCTCAATAATTTGAGCATTAATTGGTAAAATTATAATTAACAAATAGAGAAAGAAAAAAGACTTTATATTTTTAATAAACTAAATTTTTTAAAATTAATATAAGTAAAGAATTAAAAATTCATAAACTAAATAATCAAATATAAAAAATCTTATACTTATATATACAATACCTGGTTAAAACTTTCGTAGTATTTGAAAAAATGTCGTATAATTGTAAATTATTTGATTTTTATTTTTGACATGTTTAATACAACAAAAGTTTGTTCTTATATAACGATAATTCTTTTTGCATTCTTTCAAAATATTTATGCACAAGATCCTGCTTTTACTCAATTTTATGCAAACCCTATATATTTAAACCCTGCAATGGCTGGATCTGCAAATTGTCCAAGACTATCGCTTAATCACAGAAACCAGTGGCCTAGTTTAAAAGGAGCATATCTAACAACTAGTTTTTCTTACGATAAAGGAGTTGAACTTCTTCATGGAGGAATTGGACTACAAGTTCTAAATGATATGCAAGGAGAAGGAGCTCTTTCCAATACACAAATAAGTGCTATTTACTCATATCAACTTCAAATTAACGAAAATATTACTCTTCTTACTGGGCTTCAAGCAACATACCAACAAAGAGCTCTAGATAAATCAAAACTTTTTTTCGGAGATCAAATTGATCCGAATTATGGTTTCGTACTTATGACCCAAGAAAATGTAAATCTTTTCGCTGATAATGTAAATTATACTGATTTTTCTACAGGACTAACGATATTTTCAAAAAAATATTTTTTGGGATTAGCAATTCATCACTTAACTGAACCGGATGACGCATTTATTTCAGAAAGTTATCTTCCTAGAAGACTAACTATTCACACTGGAACAAATATTCCAATTGGAAAATACAAATC